>Ga0102924_1003816_pt1 | contig 15621 bp, 15 predicted proteins | sample PaiPotPPM11metaG_FD_80116 | JGI IMG/M metagenome (GOLD analysis project Ga0102924, IMG submission 80116) | Iron sulfur acid spring bacterial and archeal communities from Banff, Canada, to study Microbial Dark Matter (Phase II) - Paint Pots PPM... ... | reverse complement strand
CAAGCTGCGCGGCGAGTTCATCCGGCGGGCCCAGGAGAAGCGCCGCGACTTCACCGTCGACTGGGTCCACCTGAAGCTCAACGACCAGGCCCAGCGGACCGTCCTGTGCAAGGACCCGTTCCGGTCGGTGGACGAGCGCGTGGAGAAGCTCATCGCCGGCATGTAGCTCCGCGCTTCCAAACCGGGCGAACATTGCTTCTCCTCGTTGGGGCGTCGGGAGGCGCGCAAGATTCGGCCCGGGACGGTCGTCGAGCAGAAAGCGCTCGCCGAACGTCCCGTCCGGATCCCGACGCCCCCCGACTCTCACCCGGCGTTACCTCGGGTGGCTTCGCCAGCCTCGTCCAAACCCGCGCAGGCCTGCCGCGCTGTCTTTGTCCCGCAAGGCCCTCAACTTCGCGGCCGGGGTCGTCCGCCGGCACCTGAAGGCGATCGGGTCGCGGTGGCGGAAGCTGAACGCGGGCCAGGAGGCCCTGCTCGTGCTGGTCTACCTGCGCAAAGGCGAGACGCTCGAGGAGCTGGCCGCCGGGTCCGGGGTCGGCAGGACCACAGCGTGGCGGTACGTGAACGAGGTCACCGAGCTGCTCGCGGCCAGGGCGCCGAAGCTCCGCCAGGCCGTCCGGGGCGCCAAAAGGGCAGGTCACGCCTACGTCATCCTCGACGGCACGCTCGTCCCGATCGACCGGGTCCCCGCGACAAGCCGTTCTACTCCGGCAAGCACAAGAAGCACGGGATGAACCTGCAGGTCATCGCCTCCCCTGACGGAGACGTCCTGTGGGTGTCCGGCGCGCTGCCCGGATCGGTCCACGACAAAAAGCCGAGTGGATCTGGGGAGTGCTCGACGAGCTGGGGAAAGCCGGCCTGGTCACCCTCGCCGACAAGGGCTACCAGGGCAGCACCTGGGCAAAGACCCCGTACAAGGGCAAGAACAAGCCCGAACCGCAGAAAGAGGCCAACCGGGCCCACGCGAAACTCCGCGCGCTAGGCGAGTGCGCGAACGCCCAGCTCAAAACGTGGAGGCTCCTCCGGAAGCTCCGCTGCTGCCCGTGGCGCGCCGGAAAACTCGCCAAGGCCATTCACCTATTGCAGCTCCACGCGGCATAACCAGGTTGGAAACAGCTCAGTGAACCTAATCCTCGCGAGCCTGGATCCCGCCTCCCGCCATCCGGTTGAGGCCTGATCACGGGTCATTTCGGTGAGAGCACCCTGGACGACACCATTTCGAGCACATAAAATAGAACAAATAACCATCTATCGCCGTCATCTTTAGAGATCGCGGGTCAGAATTGGCGATATTCGCCGCGGATGACCCTCGATAATTAAATTAGCCGGCCCGCAGCCCCGGGAAAGCGGGGCAAACCGGGGCAATCCGCGGGGGCGCTGCGGGCCGCGCCCCCGATGACCCGCGATGACGCCACAGCGGGGCAACCAGCGGCAGCCGGAACCGCGGAAAGAAGCCAACGCCACCCACCCGGAACTCCGCCTTGCCAGCGAGCGCCCAAAACCCGCCGCTCAAGACGCGGCTCATCCCCGGCAAACCCCGCTGCTGCCCTGGCGTGCCGGGAAGCCAACCCGGGCCATCCACATATTGAGCTGATTCCATCCCGGAAAACCGCGAGGACCATGGTGCCGGACTTTATGTGCGTGGCTGCATGTACTCGAAGACCGAGCCGTCCGGGTGGCGGGCCACGATCCTTGTGCCGTTGGGTACCTGGCTCGGTGCTTCCAGTAGCTCGGCGCCCGCCTTGCTCAGAGCCTCGAGCACGGGGTCCAGGGAGTCGACGATGATGGTCGCCGCCTGTGACACGTACTTTTCCAGCGGGCCGGAGTAAAGCAGGAAGGGTCCCACCAATGCCAGCTCGAGATCACGGTAGGGGAATCGCCTGACTTCGACGTCCCCAGCCAGTTCACGATAGAACGGAATGGCAGCCTCAAGGCTCTCGACTTCGACGTCGGCGATCATCGCCCGGATATTACTGCTCACGGCATTTCCTTCCGTAATTTTTGTGCTGCCATCAAGCGCACCGCGGGGCGGGCGCCGCCGCGGCGCGGCCGGTCAGACTTGGACCTGTCCGCCGTCGACGAAGTGCTCGGCACCGGTGATGAACGAACTCTCCGGCCCGGCCAGGAAGGCGGCCAACGCTGCGACCTCCTCGGGACGTCCCATGCGCTGCAGCGGCAACCGCGAGGCTAGCTCTGCGTAGAAGTCTTCTGTGCTCTGGCCGAGCCGACTGGCCAGGCGGTCGATCGCGGGCGTGGCGATGGGTCCCGGCGTGATGACGTTGACGCGCACCCCGCGCGGTGCCAGCTCCGCGGCCCAGGTGCGGCCCAGACTGCGCACGGCGGCCTTGGACGCGGCGTAGACGCCCATTCTGTCGGCGCCTCGATGGATCGTGGAGGAGGCGATCAGGATCACCGACGCGGGCCGGGCGAGCAGGGGCAGCGACTTCTGCACGGTCAGCAGGCTGCCCTTGGTGTTCACGCCGAAGACGAAGTCGAACACGTCCTCCGTGACGTCCTGGAGGCGCGACCCGTCGCCCAGGCCGGCATTGGCTACGACGGCGTCCAGCTGCCGTCCGTCGCCGCGGATAACGTCCATGACGTGGTCTAGGTCGGCGCCCTGGGAGACGTCGCACGGCACGGCGACCGCGCCGGGCCCGGTCTCCCCGGCCGCTGCCTGGAGCTCGTCCTTGCGCCGGCCGGTCAGGTAGACGCGGGCCCCGTCATCGGCGAAGCGCCGGGCGATCGCCAGTCCGATACCGCTGGAGGCGCCGGTAACCAGGGCTGTCTTTCCGTTCATCGAGCGCATGGCACCCGTCCTTTCGAGATCACTGTGGCGTTCGAGTTCGTCGATAAGGCTGGCGACGGGACCGACGGCCGGATGGACGCGCCTTTGACGGTTTCGTCGAGGACCGACGCGAACGCCGACTGGTCCTCGGCTTCTGGCCATCGTCAGGCGGAGAGGACTGAACTCGCATCCGCCAGCCGCCAGCGGGGTGGCCAGTGCTGGCGCGGCCATGCCGGGCTGCTCGGTCAGGGGTGAGGCCGACGGGGCCCGCTCGCGTGTCCCACCGCCGGGTGACGGCGGCCAGTCGGGGCCGGGTAACATTTGTGCTAGACAGATGGCGGCGCATTTCCTCACCCCAGGTCGCATGACCGGACTTATCGGTCGGCGCAGCGAAAGAGATGCGCTTGACCGGCTGCTAGAGGCTGTCCAGGCGGGTGAGGGCCGGGCGCTGGTGGTGGTCGGCGAGCCGGGCGTGGGCAAGTCGGCGTTGCTGGACTACGCGGCTGACCGGGCGGTCGGTTTCCGCGTGGTGCGGGTAGTGGGTGTCCAGTCTGAGATGGAGTTGGCGTTCGCGGGGTTGCACCAGTTGTGTGCGCGGATGCTTGATCACGTCGATTGTCTGCCGGAGCCGCAGCGTGATGCGCTGCGTATCGCGTTCGGCCTGGCTGTGGGGCCCGCGCCGGACCGGTTTCTGGTCGGGCTGGCCGTGTTGAGCCTGCTGTCGGAGGTGGCCGGGGAGCGGCCGCTGGTCTGCCTCGTGGATGATGAGCAGTGGCTCGATCGCGCTTCCGCGCAGGTCCTCGCATTCGTCGCGCGCCGCCTAGTGATGGAATCGGTAGGCCTCGTCTTCACGGTCCGCGTCCGTGGCGACGAACTGACGGGATTGCCGGAGCTGACGGTCAGGGGTCTGTCCGAGGTCGAAGCGCGGGCGCTGCTGGACTTGGTGCTCACCGGCCCGCTGGATGCGCGGGTCCGCGATCAGATCGTCGCCGAGACGGGCGGCAACCCGCTGGCGCTGGTAGAGCTGGTCCGGGGGCTGACCCCGGCGGAGCTGGCGGGCGGGTTCGGGCTGCCCAGCGCGGTGCCGCTCACGGGACGGGTAGAAGAGAGCTTTCGGCGGCGGGTCGACGCCCTGCCGACCGTGAGCAGGCGCCTGCTGCAGGTCGCGGCGGCCGATCCGACCGGTGACCCGGCCCTGGTGTGGCGGGCGGCCGGGCGGCTCGGGATCGATGCCGAGGCGGTGGCGCCGACAGCCGAGGGCGGGCTGGTCGATTTCGGTGGCTCGGTGCGGTTCCGGCATCCACTCGTCCGCTCGACGGCCTACCGGTCGGCCTCGCCGGAAGAAAGGCACGCCGTGCACCGGGCCTTGGCGGAGGCGACCGACCCGGAAATTGATCCGGACCGGCGAGCCTGGCATCGGGCACAGGGCTCAGCCGGGCCCGACGAGCTGGTCGCCGGAGAGCTGGAGCGCTCGGCCGGGCGAGCGCAAGCACGCGGGGGCCTGGCCGCGGCGGCCGCGTTCCTTGAGCGCGCGGCGAAGTTGACACCCGAACCGGGCCGCCGGGCGCAGCGGCTGCTCGCCGCCGCCCGGGCCATGTGCGACGCTGGCGCGCTCGATGCGGCACTCGGGCTCCTGGTCGCGGTCGAGGCCGGCCCGCCAGACGCGTTGCGGACCGCCGAGGTCGAGCACCTGCGCGGCCAGATCGCCTTGCATCAGCGACGCAGTGGCGACGGTGCCCGGCTGCTGCTCGGTGCGGCCCGGCGCCTCGAGCAACTCAACCCTGCCCAGGCGCGCGAGACCTACTTGGAGGCGCTCGCGGCCGCGATGTGGACGGGTGACCTGGGCCACCCCGGCAGCGTGCGGGAGGCGGCCGAGGCGGCCCGCGCCGCACCCCCCGGTCCCGAACCGTCACGTGCGGTGGACGTCCTGCTCGACGCGTTCGCGATCCGCGTGACCGAGGGATACGCAGCGGCCGCGCCCACGCTGGCCCAGGCGTTCAAGATGGTTCTCAGCCTGAACCCCGCGACCGATCCGGAAGTCGGCCGCTGGCTCTGGCTCGCCGGGGCGAGCTCCAGCGCCCTTGTCGCCGTCGAACTGCTGGACGCCGAATCCTCACAGGCCCTGGCCACTCGCCTGGTCCAGTCCGCCCGCGACAGCGGCGCCCTGGTGCATTTGCAGTTCGCGCTCGACTTCCTGGCCAGAACCCACCTTCGCACGGGCGAGCTGCCTTCGGCGGCGCGACTGGTCGAAGAGGACCGGCTGATCGCCGACGTGACCGGGAACCCGCCGATCGGCGATGCCGAGATGATGCTCGCGGCCTGGCGCGGTCAAGAAGCACACGCGGCTGAGCTGATCGAGGTCGCCGAGCGGGAGGGGACGGCCCGCGGGCAGGGCAGGCTGGTCGATCTCGCGGCCTACTGCCGCGCGGTGCTCGGTAACGGCCTCGGCCGCCACGACGCCGCGCGCGACGCCGCCTGGCGCGCCTTCCGGGGAGATCAGCCAGGCTATGGGGCTTTTGCCGTCCTCGAGCTGGCCGAGTCGGCGTCCCGGACCGGCGACATATCGCTGGTCAAGGCCGCGCTTGAGTGGCTGTCCGAACGCACGCGGGTGAGCCCCACCGACTCCGTGCTGGGGATTGAAGCCCTCACCAGGGCTCTGCTCAGCGAGGGCGAGGCCGCCGACCGCCTCTACGGCGAGTCGATCAGGCTGCTCGCCCGGACGCGGGTCCGCGTGGAGCTCGCCCGCGCCCACCTGCTGTACGGCGAGTGGCTGCGCCGCGAACGCCGCCGTATGGATGCGCGCGAGCAGTTGCGCACCGCCCACGACATGTTGGCTGCGATGGGCGTCCAGGCGTTCGCCGAGCGGGCCCGCCGCGAGCTGCTGGCCACGGGTGAGACCGCCCGCAAACGCACCGTCGAGACGACCGCTGAGCTGACCGCCCAGGAGGCCCAGGTCGCCCGGCTGGCCCGCGATGGCCTGTCCAACCCGGAGATCGGCGCCCGGCTGTTCATCAGTCCGCGTACGGTCCAGTACCACCTGGGCAAGGTCTTCACCAAGCTCGGAATCAGCTCGCGCGGCCAACTCGACCGCGTGCTGCCCGCCGACCCGACCACCGGTTCGCCGCACTAACCTCGGCGACCAGCCGGGCCTCCCAGCGCGTAAGGCGGATGCGAAGTTCCTGGCCGCGGCCGCACCGCCAGGCCGTGACTGGCCAACGGCACTATGCACTGGCGGATACGAACCCGGTCTTCCCAGCATGACAATCGCAGGGACCTAGCCCCAGAAAAGATCACGAAGGAGCCGGAGCTTGACCACCTGGCTGAACACGCCCATCCAGATGCAATTCAGGGTCATCGACGGCTTGTCAGTCCGGTTCGCCGAAAGCGAGGACCGCGACGATCATGCCCTGTTGCTGAGCCCGTGGCCGGAAAGCCTGCTCGCGTTCGTTCCGACATGGGCGCGGCTGGCCGAGCACACCCACCTGGTGGCGATCGACCTGCCGGGGTTCGGCCGTTCCCAGCGCCGCGATGAGCTGCTGTCCCCGCGGGCGATGGGCGACTTCCTCGTCCGCGCCGCCGACGCCTTCGGGCTCGACAATCCCCATGTGGTCGGCCCCGATGTGGGCACCGCGGCCGCGTTGTTCGCCGCCGCTCTGCACCCGGGGCGGCTGCGCAGCCTGGTCGTCGGCAGCGGCGGCGCGGCGGTCCCGCTCCAACTCGGCTCGGTGCTCAAGGACTGGGTCGACACTCCCGACCTCAACAGCTTCCGCAGCACTGAACCGCGGCGGATCGTCGCCGGCGCGCTCGCCGCCATCGAGCGCTACCGGCTGCCCGAAGCCGTCCGCGAGGACTACCTATCATGCTACGAAGGCGACCGGATGGTCGAGTCGATGCACTACGTGCGCGCCTACCCCGCTGAGCTTCCGGTGCTGCGCGACCTGCTGCCGCAGATACAGACCCCGGTGCAGATCATTGCCGGCCGGCACGACCAGGCGGTGCCGCCGGTCAACGCCGAGTTCCTCGATCAGCGGCTGCCGAACAGCAAGCTCGACCTGCTCGACGCCGGCCACTTCACCTGGGAAGACGCGGCCGATGACTACGCCGCGCTCGTCACCAGGTGGTGGAGCGGCGGCTACGCGGCCAGCGCCACCACCAGCCAGCCGTTGCCCGGCGCAAGCCGGGTACCAACCGAAAAGGATCTGGCCCATGGCTGAGGAACTGCTCGACCTGGCGATCGCGGCGGCGGGCGGCCGCGAACTGTGGAGCGGGCTGCGGGGCCTGAAGATTGATCTTTCCGTCGGCGGCCCGATCTGGGCGATGAAGGGCTGGCCAGCGGGCGAGACGTTTGACCAGACCGTGACCCTGGACACGATCCGAGAGCACATCGTGTTCTGCCCGTTCACCCGCCCCGACCAGCAGATGGTCTTCGACGCCGCCACCGACAGCGTCACCATGCAGACCCTCGGCGGTGAACCGGTCGCGACCCTCGCGCCCGCCCGCGCGGGCTTCAAGGGAATGCTCCGCGACAGCGCCTGGGACGCTCTGCACCTCGGATATTTCCTGGGGTACGCCTGCTGGAACTACTTCACCACCCCGTTCGTGTTCAGCTACCCGGGCGTCCAGACCCGTGAGATCGAACCATGGCACGAGGCCGGACAGACGTGGCGGCGGCTGCAGGTCCGCTTCCCGGCCGAGATCGTCACGCACAACCCCGGCCAGGTGTTCTACTTCGACGCCTCCGGGGAGCAGCGCCGCATGGACTACGTGACCGAGGTCAACGGCAGCGCTCTTATCGGCCACTACACCAGCCGCTACACAGACTTCGACGGACTGTCGGTGGCCACCCGGCGCCGCGTCTTCCGCCGCAATCCCGACAACACCGTCAATCTCAACCTGCCGTCGATCACCCTCGACGTCCACGACGTCGAACTCATTCGCTCCGGCGGCGTAAAGGAGGACTCATGACCGAGAAAACCACTGCCGTTGATCACGCCGACCGGCGGCTCGTCGTCGCGCTGCCCCGTCCCTACGACGAAGCCCGCGAGCACTACGAGACCCTCGTTCCGCAGGTTGATTCCGCCCGCTTCGCCCAGATGGGCTCCTGGCAGGCCACGCAGGAACTGGCCGAGATCAACGCCCCGCACGGCTTCATGATCTATTACCGCAGTGACATCACCGCCGTCATGGCCGGCTCGCCGTCATTCTGGAAAGCCACGCAGTACCTGATGGGCAATCACGTCATCGCCGAGCGGATGTTCCGTCACGCCCCGTCGGCAATGCTGCACGCGCCGCTGCGGACCCTGCTCTACGCCGACCCCGACGGTGACACCAAGCTCGCCGTCGACCAGCCCAGCCTGTTGTTCGCCAGCTATGGGGACCCCCGGATCGCCTACGTCGGCCACGAACTCGACACCCTCCTCGCCCGGCTCATCATCCTGCTCGGCGGCGACCTGCCCCTGCAACTCGGAGCCGTATACGCGTCAGGAAACGACGACGCATGAGTCGGAGACGAACATGAGACGACCCGGGAAATCCGCAACTACACCGCGCGTACGCGGGTTTGAGAGGCTCACATGAACCAGCTTCTGGCCGAGGTCATCGACGCGCACGGCGGTATGGACCGCTGGAACGCCTACGAGCGGGTGGAGGCATCCATCGTCAGCGGAGGCGGTTTCTTCCCGCTGAAGGGGCTGATCCAGGACGCGGACCCGCGCCGGATGACAGTCTGGCTGCACGAGCAGCGCTCGTCGGTACTGCCCTACGGGGCCCCCGGCCAGCGCACGATGTTCACGCCGGACCGGATCGCCATCGAGAAGGAAGACGGCACGGTCGTCGCGCAGCGCTTCGCGCCGACGGATTCCTTCGCCGGCCATCAGATGAGTACCCCGTGGGACGAACTGCACCGCGCCTACTTCAACGGCGAGGCCCTCTGGACCTACCTGACGACGCCGTTCCTGCTGGCCGGGGACGGCGTGGACGTCGAGGAGACCGAGCCGTGGCAGCAGGACGGTGAGACCTGGCGGGTGCTGCGCGCCCAGTTCCCCGGCTCGGTCGAGACCCACAGCCGCATCCAGGACTTCTTCTTCGACGACAGCCGCATGCTGCGCCGCCATGACTACCAGGTGAACATCGCAGGCGGGTTCCCCGCGGCGCAGCTGACCTCCGAGCATGTGCGGGTGGACGGGATCAGCCTGCCGACGAAACGCCGCGCTTATACACGGGGCCCTGACCGGCGGCCGATCCTGGACATGCAGATGGTCACCATCGACATCAGCGACGCGAAGTTCCACTGAAGAACCACGTTCGCCTCAAGCGGCGAACGGCCACAGGGAACAATAACGAAAGGACGGGGCGGTAAAGCCATGGTCACGGCATATTCGCAGCTGCCGACCAACCTGGTCAGCGCCGGCAACGGCATCGACTACGCCTACCGCGACAGCGGCGGCGCGGATGCGACGCCGCTGGTCTTGCTTCAGCACTTCCGCGGGAACCTCGACAACTGGGACCCGGCGCTGATCGACGCGCTGGCGGCGGGCCGCCGCGTCATCACGTTCGACAACGCGGGAGTCGGCCGCTCCACCGGAACCACCCCGGACACCTTCGAGCAGATGGCGCGCGACGCGATCGCGTTCATCGCCGCCATGGGGCTCAGCCAGGTGGACCTGCTCGGCTTCTCTATCGGCAGCTTCGTCGCACAGCAGATCGCGCTGGTGCGGCCGGCGATCGTCCGCAGGCTCGTGCTCGCGTCCTCGGCGCCGCAGGGCGCAGCCGGCATGCACGGCTGGGCACCGGAGGTCATGGACGGAGTCGGCACGCCGCACACCAGTCCGGAGGGATACCTTGGCGTGTTCTTCACCCAGTCCGCCGCGAGCCGGAAGGCGGGCGGGGAAGCACTCGCGCGCATGGCCGCCAGGACCCAGGACCGCGACCAGCCGACAACGTGGACGACGCGCGAGGCGCAATACGACGCGGTCTGCACGTGGGGAATCCCAGATCACGCGCGGCTGCAGCGGGTGGCCGCGATCGAGATGCCGGTCTTCGCGGCGAACGGCGACAGCGACCCGATGATCCTGCCCCACTACTCCCACCTGCTCACCGGCCTGATCCCGCATGCCCGGGTGACGATCTACCCCGACGCGGCACACGGGTTCTTGTTCCAGCACCATGCCCAGTTCGCCGCCGACGTCGAAGCCTTCCTCACCGCACCGGACTAAAACCACGCACCAGGAGGGTTTGACGTCGGCTCGTACGCGCCGGTCACCCTGGTTTGTGTTGTCCGCGTGCTGGTGGTTTACCGGTCGGATGGTTCTGGCGGGGTGCTGCCTGGGTCGAGTCCGGTGCTGATCCGGTGCAGGAGTTTTTGCAGCAGCTGTGCGTCGCCGGGGTCGAGGTGGCGGCCGAAGTGCTCGTGGACCCGCGCGAAGAAGCCGGGGGCGGCGTTGCGCCAGGCGGCGCGTCCGGCGTCGGTGACGACGGCGTAGGTGACCCGCCGGTTTTCCGGGGGGATGACCCGTTCGACGTAGCCCTGGGCTTCGAGGCTGGCGACGGTGCGGGTGGCGCCGCTCTTGGATGTCACGACGGCTGCCGCCAGGTCCTGCATGCGCAGGCGCCCGTCTGGTGCGTGGGCGAGCACGGCCAGGGCCTCGTAGCTGCTGAGGGTGAGGTGGCCGGCGGCCTGGGTTTCGCGTTCGAGTGTGCTCAGGAGGCGCTGGCAGAGGTGGACCAGGCTGAGGAAGGCGCCGAAGCCCTCCCTGTCGGTCAGCTGGTCTTCGATGTCGTCCACAGGAAGATTCTGCCCGAGACAGTTGACAGCGAAAGCATCTTTTCATAATGTTTCACTTGAAAATGTTTCAGCTAGAACTGTGAGATCGAGGGATCCTGATGTCAGTCCACGCTCGCACCCCGGCCGGCTCCTCGTCCCGGCGCCGGGCAGCCGCGGTAACCGTTTCAGTCCTGGCCGCCGCCCTGGGCAGCACGTACGCCGCAGCCCAGGCGCAGGCCGCGCCGGCCACCGCCGGCACCGGCACCGGCACCCTGCGCACCGTCCAGGTGTATGACTACGCGAAACAGCAGACAGCCGAGCACGTCACGATCGCGCCTGACGGCACCCGCTATGTAAGCCTCGGCTTCGGCGGGCAGCTGGAGGTAAAGCACCCCGGCGGCCCGTCCCGGATCCTGACCTTCCCCGGCGCGGGAACCGGGACATTCTGCGGCGCAGCTGTCGTCGCCCCTGACGGGGCGGTGTACGTCTCGGTCGGATCCGCCAACCCGGCCGTGAATGGTGTCTGGACCGTGGCCCCCGACGGCACCCTGGCCCGCTACGCCGCCCTGCCGTCACAGGGCGAGGAACTTAACGGCATGGCGATGGACTCCCGGGGCAACCTGTACGTCGCCGATTCCAACCTCGGGCGGATCTACCGGGTTCCCACCCGCGGGCCCGCGGCCGGCACTGGGCAGACCTGGGTGCAGAGCCAGCTCCTGGACCCCGTCCCCGGCCAGATACTCGACGGCATCGCCTTCCCCGGAGCCAACGGGGTCGCGGTGTTCCGCGGCAGCCTCTACGTGTCCAACAGCGCACAGGAGAACATCCTGAGCATCCCGCTCACCCGCGACGGCAGCCCGGGGCCGATCCGCATCGCCTACCCGGGGATCATTTCAGACGACATCGCCTTCGACGTCCGGGGCAACCTTTACACCACCACCGACCCGTTCGAGACAGTCAACCGCGTCGCGCCCGACGGCACGGTAACCGTGCTGGCCAACTCCAGCGACGGCCTCACCGGCCCCAGCTCAGTCGCCTTCGGCGCCGGCAAGGACAGCACCACACTGTTCATCACCGACCTGGGAGTCTTCAGCACCCCGCACATATCCCAACTGCAGGCCATCAACGTCGGCATCCCAGGAGCCCCCGTCCGCTGAGCGTGTGCTCATGGTGAGCAGTCCCGCCCGGCTCGCCGGGCGGGACTGCGTGTTCAGGGAGATGGGCTCCTGGCAGTCCACGCTGGAAATCCCAGCCGACGGTGCACGGCGGGGCAGCGCCGTGCGCCTTACTGCTTGGTAAAGACGGCGTGGACGGTGATCGCGATCTTCGTCCCCATCATGCCGAGTTGGTTGAACGTGAGGCCCCAATCGGCGCGGTTGACCGGGACCTCGGCGTCGAGCGTCACCTCACCGTCATCACCGGAGACCGTGGCGCCGAAGGAGACGGGGCGGGTGGTGCCACGGACCGTGAGGCCGCCAGCCACGGTGACGCCGTCGGCGGCCGGGCTGATCGCCTCGACGCTGAAGGTGATATCGGGGTACTTGGCGGCGTCGAAGAAGTCGGCCGAGCGCAGGTGGTCGTCGCGCTTCTTGATCTTGGTATCGACGGACGCGGCGGCCACTGTGAGCGTGCCGGTGACCGCTCCGGCCCCGGTGACCGTCCCTGACCCGCTGACCTCACCGAAGACCCCCCTGACAGGGACCCATGCCCCACATGCTCTTGGTGGCGAGCCGGACCTGCGACCGGGCCGCGTCAAGGGTCCACGACCCGGCGAGCCTTCCTTCTCCCGGCGCCGCAAGCGCTGTCGGCTGTCCTGACGTAGTCAACGTGGCCTCCAGGCATTAATTTTGTTCCTCTATCAAAACTATTTTGACATGCGAACAATATATGCTGGTCACGGGCACTGTCAACGGAGGGCCATGGCGAACGAAACGGGCATCTCGCAGCACTCTGCGCTGTGCCTGCGGCTGATGCAGATCTTCCCGCGCGTCACCCGCGGGATGCGCCGCTGGCAGGACGGTGCCGCGCCGCAGGCGCCCGCCGCGCTCGGCCCTCGGCACGTGGCCGCGCTCCAGCAGCTTCGCGGCGGACCGCTCACCGTCGGCGAGCTCGCCGCCCGGCTTGGCCTCACCCTGCCCACCGTCAGCGGCGTGCTCGCGGACCTGGACCGCGCCGGCTTCGTCGAGCGCCGCCCCGACCCGGCCGACAGACGGCGCACCATCGCCGCCATCGTCTGTGCCAAGGCCCCCCTGATCGACGAATGGCTCGACGGCGTGGCCAGCCCGCTCGCTCGCGTCCTCGACAAGCTCTCCCCCAGCGAGCAGCAGGCCTTCGTCAAAGCCATGGACCTGCTGGAAACCGAACTGGACAGCCGCGGCCCCCGGGCCTAACCGTCCGCGGGGGCGGACCTGCCGCTCCTCTACCAACTCGCCCACTCGCAAGGCGCGGGAGACCGCGCGGGCGACCGCGATGATTGCGGGGATGAGGGCAGCGGGCTGGACTTGCGCCGACAGCGTGACTACCGAGAGCGCGGCGACGGGGGCGCCCTGCTGGCCGAGGATCGGCGCGGCAACCGAGGTCATCGGCTCGGGCCACTGCCGTGACACGACCGCAGTACCTTGCTGCCGTACCGCGGCCAGCAGGGCTCGCAGCTCCCGCGGGGCCCGGGTGATGTTCTCCGGCCGCAGCGTCAGGTCGCCGCCGATCACCTCATCCTGCAAGGCGGCCGGGGCGTGCGCCAGCAGCACCATGCCGACGCCGGTGGAGTGCAGGGGAAGCCGCCCGCCGACCCGGTACATCACCCGGCCGGCGCCGCGCGCCGATAGCCTCTCGATCAGCACTGCCTCTCCCCCGTCCCGGACCGCGAGCAGGACATGCTGGCCGGTCGCGTGATGGAGATCCTCGAGGTACGGCAGCGCCGTCGCCCGCAGCCCGTGACCCCGCGGGGCAAGCGAGGCGACCTCCAGCAGCCGCAGCCCGACGACGTACTCGCCGTTCGCCGCCCGCTCCAGCGCGCCCCACTCCACCAGCTTGCGCGCCAGGCGCAGCGCGGTCGCCTTCGGCAGGCCGGCCCGGGCGCTCAGCGCGGTCAGCGAGAGCGACCGGTTCGCAGGTCCGAATGCCGCCATGATCCGGAACGCCCGGTCCAGGACCGGCTCGCCGCGCGCGGGCTTGCCCCCGCGCGCCGGGCAACTGCCCTCCATGGCAGCACCACCCGCTTCCCCGTTGTTTCAGTCAATGAAACCATGGCTATGCGGACGGCCTGACCTGGCTGAGGATGCCGGACATGAGCATCCAGCCTGCCGTTACCGGCGTAACTCCCGTGGTGGTGGCGGGCGGCGGGCCGGCCGGCCTGGCCGCGGCGGCCGAGCTCAGCCTGCATGGCATCGAGTGCGTAGTCGTCGAGCCTAGGCCGCAGGTGTCGCATCGCCGCCCGAGGGCCAAGACCACGAGCGTCCGGACGATGGAGCACCTGCGCCGCTGGGGCCTGGCGGGCCAGCTGCGGGCCACGGCGCCGCTAAAGGTCGCCTGGTCGCAGCGGGTTACCTTCTGCGAATCGCTGTCCGGACGCCGGATCACCGACTTCGAGGGTGCCTTCGGTCTCACCACCCGGCGCGACGACCGGTTCGCCGAGCCCGGCCAGCAGGCACCGCAGCCCGTGGTCGAGGAAGTCCTGCGCAATCGCCTCGGCGCGCGCCCCGGTGTCGGCCTGCGGCTCGGGCATGCCGTGACCGCGCTGGCCCAGGACGACGAAGGCGTCACGGTCACTGTCCGCGATCCCGGCGGCGACCGGTACCGGCTGCGGGCGCGCTACGTGCTCGGCTGCGACGGTGCCAGCGGCGTGGTCCGGGACCAAGTCGGCGCGCAGTACGTGGGCCGGTCCGATCCTCGCCCCAACTTCAACGTGGTTTTCCGCGCGCGCGGGCTGGACACCCATCTCGGGCCCGCCGTGCAGTACTGGGTGGTAGGCGGGCCGACGACCGGCCTGATCGGCCGGCTGGACTTGGCCGGAAACTGGTGGGCGGTGTTCCCCGGCGTCGAGGCAGGCTATGGCACGGCGCACGCCTCCGAACTCATCGCCGGCCTCGTCGGCGCGCCGTCGGAACACGAGCTGCTCGCCACCGATCCGTGGACCGCCCGGATGCAGATCGCGGACAGCTTCGGCCGGGGCCGGGTGTTCCTGGTCGGCGAGAGCGCGCACGTCAACCCGCCGTGGGGCGGTCACGGGTTCAACACCAGCGTCGGCGACGCGGTGAACATCGCCTGGAAGATCGCCGCCGTCGAGCATGGCTGGGCCGCCGCGGAACTACTGGCCAGCTACGAGGACGAGCGCCGCGGCGTTGTCGGGCAGACGGTGGCCAGCGCGGAGTCCAACCTGCGCGCCCTGGCTGGCGACCTGCCCGCTGACGCGGAGGCAATCCAGCGGTTGAAGCGACCGGAATTCCACAGCCTCGGACTGGTGCTTGGCTACTCCTACGCGGGCTCGCCGGTCATCCAGCCGTGCGCCGGCCAGGGCCCAGCCGCCGACCCGACTAGCTACACGCCGTCCGCCGACCCTGGCGCGCGGCTGCCCCACGCCTGGCTCTCCGACGGAACCTCCCTCTACGACCAGCTCGGCACCGGCTTCACCGTGCTCGGGCCGGTGCGGGCCCGGCCGACCGCCATCGCGGGCCTGGCCGACCGCGCGCGCGGCCTCGGCATCCCGCTGGCGCTGCGCGAGCCGCCGCCGGACTACCCGTGGCGCGATGAGTTCCTGCTCGTCCGCCCGGACCAGCACATCGCCTGGCGGGCCGCCGATCCCGTCAGCATCGACCTCGAAGTAGTGACCGGCCGCAGCACGCCGGCCGGTGACCGGGCATAGCCCGCACGAATGCTCACAACCGGAACGAGGAGGGGCCATGGCTGGTAGGGAGCAGTCACCCGCAGGGGCGCCAGGCGGCGGGAAAGTCGTCCTCACGAACGTCCGCGTGTTCAACGGACGGCAACTGGTCCCGGGTAGGTCTGTCGTCATCAACGGCGGCCTGATCGGCACCGACCCGGCCGGGGCGCACGTCATCGACGGCGCGGGCGGCGT
>Ga0102924_1003814_pt1 | contig 15626 bp, 11 predicted proteins | sample PaiPotPPM11metaG_FD_80116 | JGI IMG/M metagenome (GOLD analysis project Ga0102924, IMG submission 80116) | Iron sulfur acid spring bacterial and archeal communities from Banff, Canada, to study Microbial Dark Matter (Phase II) - Paint Pots PPM... ... | reverse complement strand
GTCTCCGCTCAGCCGCCCGGCGCCGCCCCGGCCGCGGCCGCCGCGGCGCCGGCCAGCCCGCCGGCCGCGCCCCCGCGTGTGGTGGTCCCGCCGCCCCCGTCGGCCTACCCCGAAGCGGGCCGCGCTCCGGCCTACCCGGACGCAGGCCGTGCTCCCGCCTACCCCGACGCGGGCCAGGGACGGGCCTACCCGGACGCCGGCCAGGCGCGGGCCTACCCCGACGCCGGCCAGGCGCGGGCCTACCCCGACGCGGGCCGGGCTCCGGCGGCTCCCGGCGCAGGCCAGGCGCCCGGCGCGGGCTGGGGTCCCGGTGTCCCCGCCGCGCCTGCGGGCCCTCCGGCCGGGGCCGGCTGGCAGGGGGACCCGGCCGGCGCGGGCCAGGTCCAGCGCGGGCCCGGCGGAAGCTCGATCATCCGCCAGCCCAGCGCCGTCATGCGGCTGCCCACCCGGGTGCTGCGGATCGGGCGCGCCGGCGACAACGAGGTCGTGGTGTCCGACCTCAGCGTCTCGCGGTACCACGCCGAGCTGCGCCGCTCGGCCCGTGGCTATGAGATCTTCGACCTGGACAGCCACAACGGCACGTACGTCAACGGCCAGCGGGTGAGCTCGGCGCCGGTCACCGAGGCGGACATCGTCGGCATCGGGCCCGCCACGTTCCACATGGTCGGCCAGGAGCTGGTCGAGTTCATCGACACCGGCGATGTCTGCCTGAGCGTGCAAGGCCTTACCGTGCAGCTGTCCAGCGGGAAGGTGCTCCTCGACCATGTGACGTTCCCGCTGGGCGAGCGGTGCCTGCTGGGCGTCATCGGCCCCAGCGGCGCGGGCAAGTCGACGCTGCTCGGCGCGCTGACCGGCATGCGGCCGGCCGACGAGGGCCACGTCCTGTACGACAACCGAGACCTCTATAAGAACTACGCGGAACTGCGGTACCGCATCGGGCTGGTGCCCCAGCAGGACATCATGCACACCCAGCTCACCGCGCGCCGGGCGCTGCGTTACGCGGCCGAGCTCCGGTTCCCGCGCGACACGAGCAGCCGGGAGCGTAGCCAGCGGGTCGACGAGGTCATCGGGGAACTCAGCCTGACGCCGCACGCCAACACCCGGGCTGAGGCGCTGTCCGGCGGCCAGCGCAAGCGGGTCAGCGTCGCGCTCGAGCTGCTGACCAAGCCGTCGCTGCTGTTCCTGGACGAGCCGACCTCCGGCCTGGACCCCGGGCTCGACAAGTCGGTGATGGAGATGATGGCCGGGCTGGCCCACGACGGCCGCACGGTCATCGTGGTCACGCACAGCGTGGCCAACCTGGACCTGTGCGATCGCCTGCTCGTCCTGGTGCCCGGGGGCAAGATCGCGTTCTTCGGGCCGCCGCGCGAGGGCCTGAAGTACTTCGGCAAGCCCGGCTGGGCCGAGGTGTTCCAGTCGTTCGAGGCCGAGCGGGACCGGGACTGGGCCGGGGAGTACCGGCGCTCCTCGCAGTGCGCGCAGTACGTGACCGGCGAGATGGCCGCCGTCGCCCCGGCGGCGCGCCCCCGGCCGTCCGGCCCGGCGCCCAGGTCGCGGAACCGCGTGAGCCAGCTCTCTACCCTGACCCGGCGCTACCTCTCGGTCATCGCGTCTGACCGCCTCTACCTGGGGATCCTGGCCGGAGTGCCGATCATCCTGGCCGCCATCGTCCGGCTGCTGGGCTCCAGCCAGGGCCTGAGCGGGCCCCCCGGCACGAATAACAACGCGGAGGCCGTGCTCCTGATCCTGGCCATCGGCGGCTGCTTCACCGGCGCGTTCAACGCGATCCGGGAGATCGTCAAGGAACGATCTATCTACGCCCGAGAACGGGCGGCCGGGTTGTCCTCCAGCGCGTACCTCTGGTCCAAGCTGCTGGTCCTGGGCGTGCTGAGCGCCGTGCAGGCCGTGCTCATGACGGTGATCGGGCTGGCCGGCGAGAAGATGCCGGCGCAGGGGGTCGTCATCAAGGCGTCTCCGCTGATCGAGCTGGCGGTGGAGATGGCGTTCCTGGCCATCGCGTCGATGACCGTCGGCCTGCTGATCTCGTCGGCCGTCAATACGGCCGAAAAGGGCCTGCCGCTGCTGCTGGTGTCCGTAATCGCGCAGGTCGTCTTCACCGGCGGGGTGATCTCCCTGGTCGGCAAAGTCGGGCTCGAGCAGGTCGCCTGGATCTCGCCGTCGCGCTGGGGCTTCGCCGCGATCGCGGCCACGACCAACCTGTCGGTGATCACGCCTGCGCAACCGGGAACCAAGCCGGATCCGCTCTGGACGCCGACGAGCAGCCATTGGCTACTGGACATGGGCATGCTGGTCGTGCTGGGCGCCGTGTTCTCGTTCATCACCTGGCGGCGGCTGGTCGGAAAGAGCCCCGCTCGGCGCTGACCGCGGGCTACGCCTTCCGGCCGACGCCCGCCCAGGCTCCGGCCGGATTGGCCGCCTCCTGCTCGCTGTCGGGCCGCCATTTCGAGGTCGGCACGATCCCGGGGTCGATTAGTTCCAGGCCGTCGAAAAAGCGCTGAGTTTCCTGCTGACTGCGGAGCGTCGCAGTAATTGCGACCTGATCGTTATATTGCCCGATCGAATCGGCGGCCTCTTTGGGGCTGAAATCCGCGGTGGGATGAGAGATCACCAGAAAGCTGCCGGACGGAACGGCCTCCATCAGTTGCGACACGAGCCCGCGGGGGTCCTCGCTGTCCGGGATGAACTGCAGAATGGCCAGCATCATCAGCGCGACCGGCTGGGTCAGGTCCAGCCTGCGCGCCGCCTCGGCCAGGATCGTGCCGGTGTCGTGCAGGTCGGCGTCCAGATAGCTGGTCGAGCCCTGCTCGGTGCTGGTCAGCAGGGCGTGCGCGTGGGTCAGGACGATCGGGTCGTTGTCCACGTAGACGACGCGGGACTCCGGCGCGACGGCCTGGGCCACCTCGTGCGTGTTGTCCGCGGTGGGCAGCCCGGTGCCGATGTCGAGAAACTGGCGCACGCCCGCCTCGGTGGCCAGGTAGCGCACCGACCGGCCGAGGAACGCCCGGTTGCCGCGCACGCTGAGCGCCAGGTCGGGATAGCTGCGCAGGGTCTGCTCGCCGACCTCCCGGTCGGCGGCGAAGTTGTCCTTCCCGCCCAGCCAGTAGTCGTAGACCCGGGCCGGGTGGGCCACGCTCGTGTCGACCGAGGGCGGAGGATCGCCTCGTTCGGGAACGACGCCTCGCCACCACTTTCGTTCCATCGCCCGGTCTCCCTCAGCCGCCGTCTTCCGAACCGAGGGTAGTCACCTGGCGGCGCCGCGGGTTATCGGTCGGGGAGATCCGGTGCGGTCACTCTCGGCGTATCACCGGCCGCCATCAGGTGGCCCGGGCTGACCCGGCCCGGCACCGGCCCAGGTCGAAAGGCCGCGGGTAGGGGTAGGGGCGGTAGGCCAGGAACGCCGGCGGCGTCGGGACGATCTTGCTGCCGACAGAGTAGATGTTGTAGGCCGGGCCGAGCGCGGCGGCGGCCGCGTTCAGGTTCCCCGGCCGGAGCGCCGGGTCGTCCCAGTGACCGGTGGCCAGCCGGCGCAGCAGCACCCGCGCCACCGTGATCGTCTCCGCCGGCGTGAACGCGCAGTGCCCGGCACGGCCGACGAAGACCTGCCGCAGCAGCGGCACGTCCCCGGCCTGGCGGACCACGCTGGCGTAGGCCTGCTCGTTCTCCGGGATCACCAGGCCGTCGCCGGTGGTGTGCATGGTCAGCACCGGCACCGTGATGCGGCCGGTGAAGCTGATGTTGCGGGCCAGGTACCGGACAGCCGCCGGGTCGGCGCTCACCCGGGGCGAGCCGCTGAGCCGGGCCAGGTCGGCGCGCAGGCTCAGCCCCGCCGCCCGGTACAGCGCGAGGACCTCGCGCAGGTCGGCCGACCGGGCCAGCTGGACGCCGTAGTTCACGCCGGTGTTCCAGGACGGGTTGCCGCCGGCCCGCGCCTCGAGTTCGGCCCGCAGCGCGAAGCCGAACGGGAAGTCGACCTGGGTGTCCCACAGGTACTGGTTGGCCTCCTGCGCGGTGTAATCATCGGCGGGCGGCTCAGGGGACAGCGGCGTGAACCAGCCCGGCTCGTCTCCGAGCGCGGCGGCGAGGGCCAGCCGGGCCCGTCCGGCCGCGGTCTTCTGCGCGGCGGTGGCCGCCGTCTCGGCCCCGGCCAGGTTCGCGAGCGGGTTGGTGATGTTGACCACCCGCACCGACGGGTCGATGAGCTGCTGGAACGCGAAAGCCGAGTCGAGGCCGGTGTTCCAGGTGGCGACGCCGCCGGACAGCACGCCGCACATCGGCAACGCCGCGCTGAACCGGTTCGGGTAGTCCTGGATCAGCCCGGCGGTGATGATCCCGCCCAGGGAATGACCCCACGCGATCGTCCGCACGGGCGTGCCCACGCGCCGGTCGAAGGCGTTCAAAGTATTGATCTGGTCCGGGAGCGCCTGCTGGATAGCCCAGCCCGTGCTCGCGTAGGACGAGCCGGCCAGGGCGTAGCCGTGCCCGAGCAGCCACCCGCCGGTGACCGGATCGCCGACGTCGGCGGCCGGGTTCGCCGAGCCGGGCGTGACGTACCCGTGGCTGTAGAGGAACAGCGTGCAGTTCCAGTGTGCGGGTACCTGGATCAGGTACGTCGCCCCGTCACTGAACTTGCCCGTCAGCGTGCGCGCCGTGCTGGGAGCGCAGCCGCCCGGACTCCCCGAGGCGAGAGCCGGCGCCGCCTGCGAGCCGAGCCCCGCGGCCAGCAACGCCGCCGCGGCCGCCCCCGCTGCTAAACCTCGGATACTCCGCATGTCCACGCTCCATCGCGTAACGGCACCGATCGGTCTTTGCTGGACTGTAAACCGATACGCCCGGTCCGCACCAGGCCCGTCGTCCCCGCGCGCTCCGGCCGCCGCGGCCTGAGCAGTTCGGCCGGCCACTCACAATGGTTTTATGGCGATAGCCACGGATTCGGGCCGGGTGGTCGCGGGACCGAGGCTGGCCGCCGGGGGCCAGGGGGAGATCTTCGCCGTGACCTCGGCGCCCGGGCTGTTGTTCAAGAAGTACCGCCCCGAGGCGCTCGCCAGCGATCCCGCACTGGAACGGCGCCTCCGGGTGATGGTCACCCGCCGGCCGGCGCAGTGGCGTGAGCCGGGCAGCGGGCACATGACCCTGGCCTGGCCGACGGACGTGGTGGTCGAGGATGGCCGGTTCGCCGGCTTCCTCATGCCGGCCGTGGACACCGGCCACACGGTGGGGCTGCACCGGGTCACCAACCCGTCCGACCGGCACACCGCCGCCGGCGCGGCCTCCTGGACGCGCGGGTTCACCTGGCGCTACCTGGTCCGCACCGCCGCGAACCTGGCCCGTGCCACGGCCGTGCTGCACGAGGCCGGGGTGGTGATCGGGGACTTCAACGAGTCGAACGTCCGGGTCTGGCACGAGGCTCGCGTCACCCTGCTGGACTGCGACTCGATGCAGATCCGCGACCCGGTCTCGGGGGAACGGTTCTTCTGCCGGGTGGGCCGGCCCGAGTTCACCCCGCCGGAACTGCACGGCGCCGACTGGGCCACGACGGTCCGCCAGCCCTCCAGCGACCTGTTCGCGCTGGCCATCCACCTCTACCAGCTACTACTCGAGGGCGAGCACCCGTTCCGCGGCGTCTGGCGCGGGGCCGGGGACAAGCCCCCGGTCTCCGAACTCGCCGGGCGGGGCGTCTGGGCCCAGCAAGGCAACGGGCTGCTGACGCCGCGCCGCGCCGCGATCGGCGCCGCCGGCCTGCTCCCGGAGGCGATCCTGGACCTGTTCCGGGAGGCCTTCGAGGACGGTGCCGCGGACCCCGATGCCCGTCCCACCGCCGCCGCGTGGCATGAGGCGCTCGACGCGCTGGCCGGGGACTTGCGCCCGTGCGGGGCGAACCCGGCGCATTCCTACCCGGTGAGCCAGGAAGCCTGTCCCTGGTGTCAGTACACGCCCCCGCCGCCGGTCCCGGCCGTCCCGCGGCCGCGGGCGCGGGCCGGACCCGCCGGGCGGGCCGGCCGGGGCCCGCAACTGGCCCGGCCCGCGGGCGTTCCGGCCCCGGGCCCGCGCCGGGCGCGCAGCGCGCGCGGCCGGATCGCCCGGCTGGCCGCCGCGATCGTCGTGGCCGCGGGCGGCGTCACGGCCGGGATCGCGGCGTCCGGCTCGGGCAGCCCGGCCGCGCCCAGCGGTCCCCGGCCCGCCCACACCCTCAACGACCCGGGGTTCGGCGTCCACGGCGTGGCGTTCAGCCCGGACGGGAAGCTGCTGGCCACCGGCGACCTGCTGGGCGACACGCTGTTGTGGAACGTCGCGACCCGGCACAACATCGCGACGCTCGCCACCGCCTCGACGACCGCCCTGTCCGAGGTCGACGCGGTCGCGTTCAGCCCGGACGGCAAGATCCTGGCCACGGGCGATGATCGCGGCCACACCTACCTGTGGGACGTGGCCACCCGCCGCAAGATCACCGAGCTGACCGACCCTGATTCCGGGCCCGAATACAGCGTCGCGGCGCTGGCGTTCAGCCCCGACGGCAAGACGCTGGCCACCGGCGACGACAACGGCCGGGCCTTCCTGTGGAACGTCGCCACCGGGTCGAACACGGCGACGCTGACCGACCCCGGAGCCGGGACCGGCGACGGCGGCGTCGCGGCGCTGGCGTTCAGCCCGGACGGCGAGACGCTGGCGACCGGGGACGCGAACGGCAGCACCTACCTGTGGCACCTCGCCACCGACCGGGTCGCCATCACCCTGGCCGACAGCCAGTCGGTCGACGCGCTCGCGTTCAGCCCGGACGGCGCCAAGCTGGCCGCCGGCCTGGCCAACGACGGCGGGATCGACCTGTGGAACGTCGACACCGGGATCAACCTGGCCACGATCGATGCGCGCGACAGCCTCCCCTCGGCCAACGGCCTCGACAGCGTGGACGCGGTCGCGTTCAGCCCGGACGGCTCGACGCTGGCCACCGGCGACAGCCTGGGCGACACGTACCTGCGGAACCCCGGGACCGGGCATATCACCGCGACGCTCACCGATCCGGGCACCGGGGCCTTCGGGGTCACCTCGCTCGCGTTCAGCCCCGACGGCTCGACGCTGGCCACCGGGGACAGCAACAGCTCCGTCTACCTGTGGAACCTGCGCTCTCTGGCCCGTCGACCGGGTCACCCGGCCACGCGCCGGGCTGGCTTATCCTCGTTCCGGCAGGGGGGACAGCACTAGCGGAAGGCGGCTGCTGGTGGAGGACTTCACCCCTCGGGTCAACGAGGCCAACCCGGATCCGCGGATCGCGTGCGCGCTGCTGCTGGATACCTCGTCCTCGATGTCGGGCGAGCCGATCAGCCAGCTCAACCGCGGGTTCGAGCTGTTCTGCGAGGAGATCAAGACCGATGAGCTGGCCCAGAAGCGGGCCGAGATCACGGTCATCACGTTCGGCGAGACGGCGCGGGTCGAGATCCCGTTCACCGAGGGCCGTGACCTGCAGCCGCGAACGCTGGTCGCGGGCGGCGCCACCCCCATGGGGGCGGCGCTCAACCTCGCGCTGGACCAGCTCACCCGCCAGAAGCAGGCCTACAAGCAGGCCGGCCTCGAGTACTACCGGCCCTGGCTGTTCGTGCTGACCGACGGCGCGCCGACCGACGGCCGGGTCTACACCGACGCGGCCCGGCGCGTCCGGGAGGCCGAGCAGGACCGGCGGCTCTCGGTGTTCGCGATCGGGGTCGGCCGCCGCGCCGATCTCGATCTGCTGCGCGGCCTGTCCGACGACCGGGTACCAGCCATGCTCGACGAGCTCAGCTTCACCGAGTTCTTCGGCTGGCTGTCGGCCTCGCTGAGCGCGGCGTCGGCGTCCAACGCGTTCGCCAGCAGCGACGCGGGCCTGGCGCAGGCCGACGCGGCCCAGCAGATCCCGCTGCCGCCGGCCGGCTGGGCCCGGGCCTGACCGCGCCCCGATGTGGAAGGTCATCGGCGCCTCGGTCACCGGGACCAAGCATCGGGCGGCGGGGCAGGAGGGCCAGGACGCCGCGGACTGGCGGACGCAGGCCGGGCTGACCTGCCTGGCCGTGGCCGACGGGGCTGGCTCGCGGCCCCGGGCCGGCCACGGCGCGACGCTGGCCGTCGGACGGGCGCTGCGGCGAGCCGTGTGCGCCGCGGATCCCGGCGCCGCAGACGCGGGCGCCGCAGAACCGGGCGCCGCAGAACCGGCCGCCGGTGACCCGGCCGCGTGGCTGCGGCTGATCTTCGCCGAGGCCCGCGAGCAGATCACCGCGCAGGCGGCGGCCCACGGGCACGACCCCGGCGACTATGCGACCACCCTGGCCGTCGCGATCCTCACCCGTCACGAGGTCAGCATCGGGCAGATCGGCGACACGATCGCGGTGGCCGGGCACCAGGGTCGTTACGAGACGGTGGCGCCCGAGCGTCGCGGCGAGTACCTGAACGAGACGACGTTCCTCACCGAGCCCGGCGCGCTGGCCGGGCTGCGCATCGTGACCCGGCCCGCCGCCGAGGTGGACACGGTGTTCCTGGCCACCGACGGCCTGCGGTTCAAGGTGCTCGAACTGCCCGCGGGCGCTGCGTTCCGCCCCTTTTTCGAAGATCTGGGGGCCTACGCCCGGTCTCCCGGGGCCAGCCCGGACGCGGTGCGCCGGTTCCTGGCCGGGCTGGACGACCAGACCGGCGACGACAAGACGCTCGTCGCCGCCGTCCGCACCTGACCGCCCGGCCGGGATTCAGTTCCTGATGTAGATCGGCGTGCCGGGAACCTTGACGAGCTTGTGGAAGAACGTCGCGATGTCGAAGGGAATCCGCACGCAGCCGTGCGAGTCCGGGTAGAAGGGCACGCTGGGATTGTTCTCGCCGTGAATGGCGAACAACGAGCCGATGAAGAAAACCGGGTTGTACATCTCCCCGAGCGGCACCTGAATCCAGCCGTTGTAGAACCAGATCGCGTGGTAGTTCCCGGTGGGCGTGTTCCACCCGCAGCCCTGCCCGGCCAGGCAGCCGGCGCCGGTGGACACGTGGCTGATCAGCTCGACCTGGTTGTGGTTGTACAGGACCAGCGTCTCGTTGCCCATGTTGACCTCGATCCGCAGGCTGCCACCGCGCGGCACGAGCACCTTCGGCGCCCGGGGGTGGACCAGCGCGCGCTCGGTGGCGCGCGACACCACGTCCTGGTTCGCGCTGTTGACCGGGTACCCCTGGACCTCCTTGAACGCCCATATCGCTTCGAGCGTGTCAAGGCCGAACCGGCCGTCGACCGGGCCCGGGTAGTACTTCAGCGCGGCCAGCCTGGCCTGCAGGCGCCGCACGGCGCGGCCGTGCATGCCGAGCACGAGGAGCTGCCTGGGCGGCGCGTACGCACTCGCGGACGCCGGCGTCGCGCTGGCCCCCGCCGCCCAGGGCCGGGCCGGGCTAGCCGCCGCCACCCCGCTCTGGCCGAGCAGCGCCGCAGCCGCGATCAAGGTCACCAAGCTGAACAGCCACCGCCGCATCGCCCGTCCCATGCCTGCTCCGATCGCTCGTCCGCCGCCGCGGATTAGGGGTACCAAGCGCCAGCCATTCCGCAGAAGCACGACACCACCCTTTAACACGTTCTACCCAAGCTCTTGGTTGCGGCACATCCTGGCGCGCCGGCCAATACCATTCGCGCCGGGATTTCGGCGCCCGGCTGAGCCGGTCGATACCGGCTGCCGCGCGTCAACCACGCTCATTCCGCGTTCCGTCGCAGCGTGTCGTGCGGCAGGCCGGCGCGGCCAGGCGGCCGCGCCGGAGGTGTTTCCGGTCGGTGGCGGGGTATCAACGGCGCGTATCCGGCAGGCCGCCGGATGCGCATGGACCAGGCGGAACGGGGGCTGGCGGTGCGGGGAGTCAGCAAGGTCCGGCGGGCCGCGGCGGGGCGGCGCGAGCGCCAGCGTGACGCGGGGTGGCCCGGTGCCCGGCCGACGTCGTTACGGCGAGGCCGACGAGGTCCTGGAGCGCCTCGCCGATCAGCTGGGCCTGCGTATCCGGTACTCCCGCGGCGGGAAGGCGACGCTGGTCGGGCCGGACGGTGAGCCCGTGCCGACCTGGCGCGAGGACTACCCGTACGCCAAGAAGCTTCGCCGGCGACGCTACGAGGCGGTCAAGCGCTCGCTGCAGATCGAGCTGCTCAAGCTGCAGCGTTCGGTCAAGGAGACGGAAAAACGCCTGGTCATCGTGTTCGAGGGGCGGGACGCGGCCGGCAAGGGCGGCACGATCAGGCGCTTCACCGAGAACCTGAACCCGCGGGGCGCGCACGTGGTCGCCCTGGACAGGCCCACCGAACGCGAGCAGACCGAGTGGTACCTGCAGCGTTACATCTCGCATCTGCCCGCGGCGGGCGAGATCGTGATGTTCGACCGGTCCTGGTACAACCGGGCCGGCGTCGAGCGGGTGATGGGCTTCGCCCAGCCCGACGAGGTCCACGAGTTCCTCCGCGAGGCGCCCGAGTTCGAGCGGATGCTGGCCCGGGACGGGATCATCCTGATCAAGTTCTGGTTCTCGGTGTCGCGGACCGAGCAGCTCCGCCGGTTCGTCCGTCGCCAGCTCAACCCGGTCAAGCGGTGGAAGCTCAGCCCGATCGACCTGGCCTCACTGGACAAGTGGGACGAGTACACCCAGGCCAAGGAAGAGATGTTCTTCTACACCGACATCGCCGACGCGCCATGGACCGTGGTGAAGAGCAACGACAAGAAGCGAGCCCGGCTCGAGGCCATGCGCTACGTGCTGTGCCGGGTCGCCTACGCCGACCGGGACGAACGCGTCGTCGGCCGCCCCGACCCGCTGATCGTGGGCCCCGCACCGCTGCTGCACGAGAAGGGCGAGCGCACCGCCGCCGCCTGACCTGATTGACGTGCCGGACGGCCGGTCCTGAGCCCTCTTCTGTTACATTCGCATCCGCTCCCCCCGGGCCGAACGCAGCAGAGGAGCAGGACATGGCGAAGGCCGCCGAACCCACCGATGAGCAGCCGATTACCCGCGCGGTGCTGCTCGTGGCGCAACTGCCCGCTGTGAAGCAGGCCGACCGGGTCGAGGTCCGCGAGATCCGGATGCGGCCAGGCCATTCCGCCGACCTGAACGTGCCCATCGGCCCCGTGCTCGGCGTCATCCTGGCGGGCTCGGTGAACTATCAGGTCGACGGCGAGACGGCCTCGGTACTGCGGGCCGGGGATGCGTTCTTCGAACCGGAGGGCGAGCGCATCGCGCGGTTTGCCGCCGGAGACGACGGGGCCAGGTTCGTGGCCTACTTCATGCTCTCCCCGGGCCAGGACCCGCTGGTCGCCTGGCCCCGCGGGTAGCCCGCGGGCTACGGGGCGGGCCAGCTCAGGGCCAGCCGGGTATGCCGCCGCTCCAGGATGACCTGGTCGGGGCCGGAGGGGAGGGCCTCCTCGGGCGTTCCCGTCGGGTAGGCCTTCAGGCGCAGCTCCGACGCCCCGGGCCGCCCTCGCTCGTCCCAGGCCAGCACCCGCCCGGCCAGGTGTCCCGCCAGGCCCGCGGCCCGCGGCCCGAACCCCCGCACCGCCACCTCGAACTCCCCGTAGCGCCGCACGTCGGCCGGCGCCGGCGTGCGCAGCGGCAGCAGGGCCGCCAGGCCCACGCCCTCGTCGCCGTCCGCGAGGCTCGCGGGATCGGCCATGGCCCCGAACGGCAGCAACGGCAGTGGCGTGCCGTGCAGCGAACCGCTGCCGGTGACCGTCAGGCGGATCAGGCCGGGCTCGGTGACCGCCAGCCAGAGGTCGGCCTCGCCGAGTTCACCCAGGCCGATCACCCGCACCCCGGCGGGAACGTCGGTCGCGGGTCCTTCCAGCACGGCGTAGAGCGCGTCGGTGTCCAGGGCGCGGCCGTCATCAGCCTGAACGTGTAGTCCCGGTTGCGGTCCCAAGGGTTGGAACGCTTCCGGGCCCGCGAATGCGCCGGCCATGCGGATGAAGCCGCAGCGGCAGGCCGATCGGCTGCGCCAGTGCTCGGCTTCGCGCTCCAGGGCCACGCAGAGCTGGATGCCCCGGACCGAGATGGGCAGTACGAGCCGCCCGCCCGGCCCGAGCTGCGCGAGCCAGTCCGGCGCCAGGTCCCACGCCCCGGCGGTCACGATGATCCGGTCGAACGGTGCGTGGCCGGGGTCGCCGAATCCCCCGTCCCCGCAGATCACGATCACCTCGCCGGCCCCGGCCGCGGCCAGGTTGGCCCGCGCCCGGTCGGCCAGGTCGGCGTCGATGTCCACCGTGACCACGGATCCCTGCTCCCCCACCAGGTAGGCCATCAGCGCGGCGTTGTACCCGGTGCCGGTGCCGATCTCCAGCACCCGCTGGCCCGGGGCCAGCCCGAGCTGCTCCAGCATGATCGCCATGATCGCGGGCTGCGACGACGAGCTGACCGGCATGCCGTCGTCGCCGGTCTTGATCACGAAGGCTTCGTCCTGGTAGGCCTCGGTGGCCACCATCTCGGGCAGGAACACGTGACGGGGCACCGCCCGGAAGGCAGCCTCGACCGCCGGGCTGGTCAGCCGGCCGCCGTCGCGCAGCTCGCGGACCATCCGGGCCCGGGCCGCCTCGGCCCCGCCGTCTCCGTGCCGGTCATGACGGTCATGTGAGGTTGCGCCCGGATTGCCGGTCATCCGCGACCACCTCCCCGAGCTTCACAATAGGCACGGGAGCCGCAGCCGGCCATCGCTCCCCGGGGGCAGCGTGGCTATGGCCGGCGCTTGGCCACCTCGTAGAGGGCGATGCTGGCGGCCACGCCGGCGTTCAACGACTCGGCCCGGCCGGGCATGGGGATCCGGGCCCGGACGTCGCACCGCTGCGCGACCAGCCGGGACAGCCCCCGGCCCTCGGAGCCGACCACGAGCACCAGCGGCCCGTCGGCCAGATCCAGATCGCTGACCGTCTCCGCGCCGTCGGGGTCCAGGCCGACCGCGAACAGCCCGGCCTGCTGGTAGGAGACCAGCGTCGCGGCCAGGTTGCTGGCCTGGGCGACCGGCACCCGGGCCAGCGCGCCCGCGGACGCCTTCCACGACCCGGCGGTCACGCCGGCCGAACGCCGCACGGGCACCAGCAGGCCGTGCCCGCCGAACGCGGCCACCGAGCGCGTCACCGCGCCCAGGTTCCTCGGGTCGGTTACCCCGTCCAGCGCGACGATCAGCGGCGGTTCCCCGGCGTCGGCGGCGGCCGCGACCAAGTCGTCGGGATGGGCGTACTGATACGGCCGGACCCGCAGCGCGAGCCCCTGGTGCACCGCTCCCCCGGTGAGCCGGTCCAGCTCGGCCCGGCCCGCCTCGACCACCGCGATCCCCGCCTGGGTGGCCAGCATGACCGCCTCGCCGATCCGCTCGTCGGAGTCCAGCCGCGGCCCGATGTGCAGCGCGGTGGCGGGGACGGCGGCCCGCAGCGATTCCAGCACCGCGTTGCGGCCCGCCACGACCTCGGCCGCGCTCCCCGAGCCCCGGGTTTTCGGGCTGTGGCGCCTGGCCTCGGCCGATCCGGGCGACCCCGGCCGGTCATCGTTCTGATTCTGGATTGATGATCTTCCCGTGGCCGCCCGGCGCTGCGCCGGGTGACCGGGCCGCAGGTGAGCGGGCGGGGTGGGGCCCTTGCCTTCGAGGCGTCGCCGGCCGTAGCCGCCGGTGCCGGGGCGGGGCTTGCCCGATTTAGTGCGGCCGCCCCGCCCGGACCGCGATGCTCCTTCGCTCACCGGCGCAGTTCCCATCTCGAGCCGAGCGCGGTGTCATCGACCTGGATCCCGGCGGCCAGCAGCCCGTCCCTGATCGCGTCGGCCGCCGCGTAGTCCTTGCGGTCGCGCGCGGCCTGGCGCTGCCGCAGCGCCACCTCGACCAGCGCGTCCACCACCGGGCGGAGGCTGGCGTCGCCGTCCCGGCCGGACCAGTGCTCGGCCAGCGGGTCGAGCCCGAGGACCGCCATCATGGCCCGGACGTCGGCCGCGTGCTTGGCCGCGCCGGCCACGTCCCCGGCCGAGAGCGCGATGTTGCCCTCGGTCACCGCCTGGTGGACGACCGCGAGCGCCTGCGGCACGCCGAGGTCGTCGTCCATCGCGGCCGAGAACCTGGGCGGCAGCGCGGCGGCGCTCGGCGCGGCCGGGGCCGGGCTGGCGCCCGCCTCGGCGGCCCGGGTCACGAAGCCCTCGATCCGCCGGTAGGCCGCCGACGCCTCGGCCAGCGCCTCGGGCGAGTACTGCATCTCCGACCGGTAGTGCGCCTGGCCGAGGTAGTACCGCAACTCGGGCGGGCGGACCTCCTTGACCATCGCGTCGACGAGCAGCGAGTTGCCGAGCGACTTGCTCATCTTCTCGCCGGCCAGGCCGAGCAGGCCGTTGTGCACCCAGTACCGGGCGAAGCCGTCGCCCGCCGCGCGGGACTGCGCGACCTCGTTCTCGTGGTGCGGGAACACCAGGTCCAGGCCGCCGCCGTGGATGTCGAACGTGCTGCCCAGGTACTTGGTGGCCATGGCCGAGCATTCCAGGTGCCAGCCGGGGCGGCCCGGGCCCCACGGCGTGTCCCAGGCAGGCTCCCCGGGCTTGGCCGCCTTCCAGAGCGCGAAGTCCCGCGGATCGCGCTTGGCGCTCTCGTCGATGTCGTCGGCGGCCCGCATATGTTCCAGGCGCTGGCCGGACAGCTCGCCGTAGTGCTCGAAAGAGGTGACGTCGAAGTAGACCCCGCCGGCCGACGCGTAAGCGTGGCCGCCGTCGATCAGCCGACGCATCAGCACGATCATCTCGGGCACGTGCCCGGTGGCTCGCGGCTCGACGTCCGGCGGCAGGCAGCCCAGCGCCTCGTAGGCCCGGATGAACGCGCGCTGGTTGCGCTCGGCGACCTCCCACCACTTGGTGCCCTCGGCGTGCGCGGTCCGGAGGATCTTGTCGTCGATGTCGGTCACGTTCCGGCAGAACGTCACCTGGTACCCGCTCGCGCTCAGCCAGCGGACCAGGATGTCGAAGTCCACGCCGGAGCGGACGTGACCGATGTGCGGCGGCGCCTGAACCGTGGCCCCGCACAGGTACAGCGACACCTTGCCCGACCGGATGGGGGTGAACGTGCGCACCTCGCGCGCGGCGGTGTCGTAGAGGCGGAGCGTCATGCAGCCAAGGCTACGGGAAGTCGCCGCCCGCTCGCGGCCGCTGCCCGCCCGCAACCCGGGCTCGCATCGTCCAGGCCCGGGCCCGGGCCCGCCTCGTCCCGAGTCCGGGCCCGCATCGTCCGGGCCCGGGCTCGCATCGTCCGCCGGCGCCGCGCTCGCATCGTCCGCCGACGCCGCGCTCGTCTCGTCCCGGGCCCGGGCTCGCATCGTCCGCCGACGCCGCCTCCCCGGGGTGCACCACCAGCCCCGTCTGACCTAGAAGCCCCGTCTAGCCCAGCAGCCCCGTCTGGTTCAGGCGCCCGCCGACCAGGCCGCCCGAGGCCCCAAGCGCCCGCCGACCAGCCCGGCCGAGGCCCCAGGCCGCCGCCGCGCGGCTCTGGGGCTGGCGCCGTCCGCCGGGCCTCATCGCCACACCAATCCCACCCGCCTCAGCCCACCCGAAACCACCGCCGGGCAATCGGAGCCAGGCGGGCCTCGTCCCGGCCCCGAAACGCCCCCCGGCTCTGCTCCGCCGCAACACCAGCC
>Ga0102924_1003811_pt1 | contig 15633 bp, 7 predicted proteins | sample PaiPotPPM11metaG_FD_80116 | JGI IMG/M metagenome (GOLD analysis project Ga0102924, IMG submission 80116) | Iron sulfur acid spring bacterial and archeal communities from Banff, Canada, to study Microbial Dark Matter (Phase II) - Paint Pots PPM... ... | reverse complement strand
GCCAGTTGCCACCCATCCAGCATTGAAAATTTCGTCTGGAAAAGCTTCTCGATGCCTTTATGTTTGAAACCGAGTTGTATTTGCACATCATCGACTGTCTCACCGGCGATATAAAACGTAAAGCGTCCGGCTTCAATGATGCCCGCGTGAATTGGCCCGACCGTCAGTATATTTTCAATCTTTTCTTCGCCATACATATGCTCGATTGGAGCAACATGCCTCCCATTCCTTTTCCGCTCGATCTCCTTTATCAATTCCTCAATCCTTTTCCCGGCTTCCATTGGATTCAAGTGGGGAGGATAGGCATCGTGGAGCAGGAAGTTGTCAGGCGAGGTTTCTGATAAAGCAGCGGTGGGAGAAACAAATGATGTGAGTGATGTAGGAGATGAATCGATCCAAACCGCAAAGAGACCGAAAAGAGTCATGATTTCACGTTCAAATGATGCTGCTGCGACAAATATATCGCGAATAGATGGATAGCATCTACCAGACGATAAATACCCTGAAAGCTGGTTTTCTGATAACTGGTAATCGGGTAAGGCATGTTCTCTCAGTGGATACGTGAGAATGAGAAAATGATCGAGATCCTTGTGAGAGAAAACATAGTACAATTTGAAGCATCCATCCTCGAGATGGCGCTCATCGGTTGCTACAAGAGTAACAAGATATGCCGACTGCTCGCGCAGGTGTTGGCACATTTCGCGCAGGTGCTGGTAATTCGCCTGCAGGTTCCCCCGGTTTATAAAAACCAGTTGATCCTGGTTGCTTTGCCAGCGATCCCGCTCTTCCCAGTATTCATCCGGGGTATGGAGTAAAATGTCTTCCCAGCAAGTATTCATTAAAACCCTCCTGTGTAAACAATATTCGCGCTCTGTTGCAGTATGTTCGTTAAAGGATTGGTAGTGAAACCTCCCCAGATCAAGACCACTAATAATATCCCCAGCAATAAAAGTGGTATCGATTGTTCGCGCACCTTACCTGCATGAATGGGTGATTTTCCGAGCATCATGCGCCCAAGATGGGTTACGAGACCAGCAAAAATGAGCGCAATTGAGATGAGAAATGCGCAGATTGCTGCGATCATAACTCCGATGCCAAGCGGATTTGTAGCCACTCGTTGGATGGCAGCGAACAAGATCGTAAACTCGCTGAAGAAAATGCTAAAAGGCGGAGAGCCGACTAAGGCCAGTCCACCCAGCACAAGTAAACAACCGGTGACGGGCATGATCTTGAAAACCCCGCGAATCTTTTCATCTGGTATTCCCATATTTGCGTGGGTCTCCTGAACACGCCCGTAGGCCAGGAACATCAGAGCTTTGGTAAGAGCATGGTTCAAAGCCTGGTAGAGCGCTCCAAAAAAGGCTACTTGAATACCTAACCCGAATCCAAAGGTAATGATGCCCATATGCTCCAGGCTATGATAGGCAAGCACGCGCTTAAAACGATTTTCTTTCTTCATGTTCAAGATAAAAGGAGTCGCCATCAGCAATGAGAAGAGGCCAAAGATCAGGAGCATATTGGAGGCAAAATCATGCTCATTCAGCGCCAGGTTAGTGATAACGTAAAAGCGCAGGATAACATAGAGCGCGCATTTCAGCAAAACTCCTGAAAGCAGGGCGCTTACCGGGGAAGGCGCCTCTCCATGCCCGTCAGGGAGCCACGTATGCATGGGGAACAGCCCTGCTTTTGTGCCATACCCCAGTAAGATAAGTAGAAATGCAATCTTGACAACACCTTGCAGATCACCTTGAACTACATTCTTTTGATTCAAGTAATGTATGATTTTGGACCAGTCAACATTTTGTTTAAGAACGGTGAGCAGGAAAATGGTGCCCAATAGAGCGAATACGATGCCGGAGGAAGAAATCATGATATATTTCCAGGCCGCTTCCTGCGCTCTTCGATCTCGATGGTAGCCAATCAGAGGAGCTGAAATCACAGTCGTAAAGGCAATCAGTACCCATAAGAAGAGCAGGTTATCTACCAATGGCACAAGTAACATGCTGCAATGGAAGAGGTTAAATTCCAAATGAAAGAGCCGCAAAGAATTCGGCCAATGCTCCTTTTCGCTTTGCGCTTCAATATCATTTGCCATAATAAATTTGGTGAAGTACGATGCGAAAAGCGCAACAATATTGATAAGAAAGATAAAGTAGACGCTGAGAGCATCAATAAAGATGTTGATAAAGAGTACTGAAAAATTTAAATGATAATGACCATTTTTCGGGAAGTTCAAAAGCAAAGCCAGTGAGCAGCAGAAAGAGATGACAGAGGCAAGAAAAGTTAAAAGGCTTGATCTCTGAGATTGAGATTTTCCTGATAAGCTTGCAAAGGCGGTAAGAAATGGCGGGAAAACAATGCCTATGACCAGTCCTATCGATACTGTTTGCATGGCTTTTATTCCTTGAGAGTATCCTGATCGCCTACATAGATGCTGCCCGAAAACTCCTTCACGCGGGGTAAAAAGTTGATAAGAATGACCCATGTCAGGGCATACCAGGCGATCATGGTGAACAGAAAGGCGGGTACCAGTTGCTCGTTCACCTCGATAATGATGACGGCTGCCAGAAAAAGGCCATTTTCCATCACAAGAAGCCCCATGATTTGTGAGCGTATATCGAGTGTCTTAATCATGTTGAACTGACCCACCAGCAATAAGCCAAGCGAAGCGCCGAGGCTGTAAACGAGGCTATTTCCGGTGAGTTGAGAGGGTGGTATGATCGGGGTATTTCTAAATTTACCAATGAGATCAGGCGCTATGCTGAAAGCTACAACGTAGGCGACAACGATGAGAGTGATGCTACCAATCAGCGAGGTTTGTGAGTTGAGGCCGACTCTATTCGTCTTTGGGTCATGCTCAGGATCATATTCAACCCACACTGATTGCGCCTTCGCGACGTTCATACGCTCCCATTTGACATCAAACCATGATTGACCAGGCTGGCGACCCTCGTCGTTTGTAACATAAGCCATTAGCCGCGCGATGACTACAATCTGTATTACCAGGATGAATGCTATCCCCACAAACCACGGATTCGTTCTGATTTCAATTGCAGCTAGCATAGATAAGGCGAGGGTTTGCAGGCGATAGCTAGTAATTTTGCTTCGCAACCTGTTGGTCATTGCGCTGTATACCGCTGTTAGCAAAGCCAGGATAACGAGCGCAAGCGCAAACGCAAGCGCAAAAAAAGGTCCGTTTAACACTGCTTCATTTACCTCCTGATGGTAACTGAATGATGGATATGACCGCGAGTGAAGTAGCCGCGGCTGATAGAAACAGCATGGTGATCCAGGGCTTAACGACCCAGCGCAGTCGCAGCTTGATCTGTGTGATTTGATAGAGAGCCAGCAATCCTATACCCAGCAGTAATTTGACGACATAGACAGGCAGGCCCAGAATGCTTAGTGGAAGGTCAGAAAAATCTGAAATTGAACGAGGAATGAGCAGATCACCTAACAGCGTGAGAAAGAAGGTGAGCCGCATAGCCTCTCCCCATTCGATTAATGCCAGGTTGCGACCTGAATACTCGAGGTGAAGACCTTTCTGAATCATCGTTAATTCCAGGAGAGTGGAGGGGTTATCGACAGGTAACAGGCCGTTGTCCATTACCGCGATGAATGCCAGCGCAGGCCAGAGAAATAGCAAGGCCGCGAAGCTGAATACAAACGTATCTGGAGAAAAGTACGGGAAACTGGTAATAATGAGACCTGTACTGGTCGTTTGATGCTGCAAGGTTAATGTGAGGATAATCAAGACAAGCAATGGTTCGGCCAGCACATTGATGAACATTTCCCGGCTGCTCCCCATGCCTCCAAAGGGTGTCCCCGTATCCATGCCGGCTAAAGCCAGTATAAAACGGGCAAGTCCCAGCAGGAATACCACCGTCACGATGTCAAGCGTTATGCCGGAATAGAGGAAAGGCGGCGCGGCCCAGGCCAGCAGGGCGTAACACATGAAAGCAGTAAACGGAGCAATTGCAAAGACCCAGGATGTTGGCTCTGGCTGCTTCTTTACGTGTATGCGCAGGAGCTTGAATAAATCAAGATATACCTGCCAGGGAAGAGGGCCCGGCCGCCGCTGCAGTCGCGCCTTGATCCAGCGCTTGCCACCAAGCAGAGCGGGAGCTATCAATGCAAATAGACTGATTTGCAAAAGCCCCGCCAGTACCGAAGCAAAGATCTGTCCCATTGACTCACCTCAAAAGTATGATGAGAACACTGCTAACGTATTTTCAATTCAAATGTCACTTTACAGTTTATCATGATTTGGTTGCAAATACTCTGCAATTCACTTACAATATGCTGTAAAATCCCTGACATTTTTCATGCATTTTCGTACAGCTATAGAATATTCAAGGGCATACTCCCTGGCATAGTATCCTCACGTTTTGCCCCAGTAATGCTGTGAAAGGGAAGCTGTTAAATCCTCCCCAGATGAGTAGGAGCAGCATTACGCCCAACACGAAATATTGTTTCTTGTATCCGAACTTTTTCTCGGGTTGAACAGGTGATTTTCCTAACAAGACTCGTCCTAAATGCGCAACAATCCCGGCAAAAGTGAGCGTTACTGAGATAAGAAACAGGCAAAGAATCACGATGCCCAGCGGATTTCCCAGAGCTTTTCGGAATGCTGCCCATAGAATCATGAACTCGCTCAGAGAAACACTGAAGGGGGGAGCGCCTACCAGGGCAAGGCCGCCAAGGCCTAGAATGCTGCCAGCGAAGGGCATATTGTGGAGGACACCGTGAATCTCTCCTCCGATAGGGACTTTAGGATTTGCAGACTGTATATGGCCATAGGTTAGAAACATCAATGACATAGAGAGGGCGTGATTCATCATATTGAAGAGCGACCCGAAAAACGCCAGGGGGATGCTTAATCCTAATGCGAAAGTGATCATCCCCATGTGTTCCAGGTTTAGAAAAGCCAGCACCCGCTTAAAACGGCTCCCCTTCTTGATGTTCAGAATGAACAATGTAGCCATTATGAGGGAGAGGAGACCGAAGATAAGCAGCGCATACGAAGGAAAGTTATCGTGCATAGTCTCTCCAGGGCCTGCCAGCGCCAGGTTACTTATGACATAGAAGCGCAGGATAATGTAAAGAGCAGATTTCAGCAGGACACCGGAGATGAGGGCGCTGACAGGAGAAGGAGCCTCTCCAAGACTATCAGGAAGCCATGTATGCATAGGGAACAGGCCGGCCATTGTGCCATACCCTATCAAGATAAGCAGAAATGCAAGCTTGATGATGCTTTGTGCCTGGGGACCTGGCACGAGATGGTGTTTTGTTAGCGCATCCGTGAGACTGGACCAGTTCAATGCGATAGCGGCGTTTTCAGAAAATGCTGTTATAAGAAATATGGTACCTAACAGAGCGATCAGGATAGCAGGCAAAGAAATCATGCCATATTTCCAGGCTGCTTCTCGCGCTTCTCGATCTGGTCGATAGCCTATCAACATCGCTGAAACTGCTGTCATAAAGGCAATCAGAATGCATAACACGAACAGGTTATCCATCATCGGCAGCAGTAACATACTGCAATAGAGGAGATTAAATTGCAAATGAAAGCGCGGGGATGATGCGCGACCTCCATCATAACTTTCCTCTATCTCACCACCTTGCATGACAGTAAATCTGGTGAAAAATGATGCAAATAGCGCGACAACATTTGTTAGCACTATTAAGTAAACGCTGAGCGCATCGATCGAAAACTGTATACCAAAGAATGTGAAACGAGAGACAGTATGCGGGAATGCCCGCAGCAAGACCAGCGAGAAGACGAAAGAAATCAGAGAAGCGCAGAAGGACAACGAGCCAAGCCGCTCTGGTTTGCTCATTCTAAATAAGCTCGCTACAGGTATGACAACTATAGCAATGAGCAGGGGAGGCAAGATAATGAACGAAATAATAGTAAACTCACTCATTTAATCACCACAATCATGACAAGGAAAACAACAATAAAAAACAGGAAGATGTAGGACAGGTAACGGCTGAGGTACCCGTTCTGGAAGAAGGCACCGGTGGCTTGCGCGCCGCGCAACAGCAGCTTTATAGCGCCGTTGTAGACGAGACGGAATGGTTCAACAACCCGCCGGCCTGTTGACACCTCAAAGGCGGTGTCCAGAGGCTGTATTTCCCATGTATCTGGCGCTCCGTCCACCGCCAGTTTCAGTCTTTGCCTCTCGATGGCCCACTTCACCGGCGGCATCTTTATCAAGGGGGCAAAGAGCATGGAATAGAGAGTTTTCTCCAGGATATCTCTTACAGGGAAAGTGAATGTACTGCTGGTGTACTGCATGGTAGCCGGATTGTATGGTGTGCCGCCTGTCCATACAGGTCTGTTTCTGCTGACGCGGCTTGATCGTACCGCTATAAAACAGACGACAACCAGCAGTCCGAGCAAGACAAAGAGAACTCCTGCCTGCAGGCTGGCTGAATATAATAGAACGCTCGGATTGGCTGAAAGGTTTGTGGCAGTAACGTTAATTCCTTGCCACGATAGAGATAGCTGGTTGGCTGCTAAGGATAGGTTTAAGTCAATGACAATTGTTTTTAGCATGGTTGCCACCAGACCCGGGAAGATACCAAGCGCCAGGCAGAACGCAGCCATCACAATCATAACTCCCCGCATTCTCCACGGAACATCACGGGTAGCAAAGGTGGTGGCAAGCGCCTCATCGCGTGGTTTGCCCAGGAATGCTTCACCGATGATCTTTACAAAGGCAAATGCTGTCAGCGCAAAGGCGCTTGCGAGAAGGAGAAGGCTTGCCACGATGGCGCCAAGCACCCATATGTTTCCGGTCAGCAGATTTAAGCCGGCAAGCAGTGATTGAAGCACCAGCCATTCGCTAATGAAACCGTTGAACGGGGGGAAACCAGCAATTGCGACTCCACCAATCAGGAAACAGAGCGATGTCCAGCGATAACGATGGATCAGTCCTCCCAATTTCTTCAACTCGACTACTCCACCTGTCAACTGGTCAACGGCTCCGGTACACAGGTAGAGCAGGCCTTTGAAAACCGTGTGATTGAGCAAGTGGTAAAGCGCGGCCAGCAGAGCCAACCCGGCCATACTGTCGAGAACTGGCGTTGGTACTTTTATAAAAGGGACTTTGCCCTTGAAGATGAGCGCCAGCCCGATGCCTGCCAGGATAATGCCGATGTTTTCCACGCTGTGATCCGCCAGGCTGTCCTTCAGGGTGTGTCCATAGAGCGCATTTCTCACACCTATTAGCGCTGTTAGCCCTGCGATGAGGAGCACAATGATGCCCCACCACCAGACGGGATGGAGAAACTGGAAGAAGACGCGGATCATGCCATACAATGCAATCTTTATCATGATGCCCAGGCTCATGGCGTGTGTATTGGTGGGCGAAGATGGATGAGCAATGGCTACCCAGATGTGAAACGGCGCAATGCCAGCTTTGATGCCGAACCCGATGAATGCCAGGAAAAACACAAGCGTGTCTGCGCTATGATTGGTCTGGTTGCTATGGTCTCGGAAAAAGTCCATACTGAACGCAGAGGTTGCTGCTATTTTATATTGGGAAACGGCGAAGAACAGCAAGGCTGCCAGGACGAAGATACCGCCTATGTGATTCGCGATCAGGTAGGTTTTGATGGCTCTCTGGTGCTGGATTTCAAAAGGCTTCTCATAATGCTTGTGAAGCACGAGCGCGCCAAATGCCAGCGTTACACATTCCAGTAAGACGACGAAAAAGAAGATATTACTGGCAACGATAAACAGGACTCCCGAAAGCACGAACAGATTATACGCTGCAGCGATGAAAGCGCGATCGCCTTTCTTCTTTAAATAGGCAAACGAGTAAATGGTTATGCCAACCGAAAGTCCTCCGATCAACACCAAAAAGAAGGCTGCCAGGCGATCTACATAGATGGTGAGGCCAATCTGTGGCAGCCCCGCCATATAGGTTGTCACATCCAGGAGATGGCCTGTTGATTGCCCCCCAAACACCAGAAATTTTATAGCGTAGAAAGTAGTAACGCCACTACCTGCTAAAGCCAGCAGCAATGAGACAGTGGTAGCTTTACCTGACTCCCAGCGAAAAATCATGGGTATGATGGGGATCAATGCACCTGCTGCCAGCAGGAAGAAAATGATGAGAAAGTAGCTCTCAGGTTCAGTCATAGATATTCTCCTTCATCTGGTAATGTGTGTCCATGTCGCGCCTCGTCAACCAGGTTCTGAAAAGGGGAATTTTTAAATAGGAAATGCCTTTTTGATCTTGCGCAACAAGGTCATTGGCGAATAGATCTTCCCAGGCAACACTGAAGAGGGTCGCGGCATCTTGTTCTGAGGAAAATTGGGCAGCCTTGAAGCTCCTGCTCAAGGTATTTTTTGCGATGCCCTGCGCGTATCGAGCTAACAGAGCCAGGATCACCCTGCCGCTATCGGTGGCCTGCGTCCACATAAACTGGCACTGGTCATGAATAGCCGTGCCTGGCTCGAGCAGTTGCATCATGGTCGCATCGGCAAGACTGCGCGAAATATAGGCGGTCTGCTCTTGCATCAATCGGTCCACAAGCGTGCTGCAGATCACTTGCAGCATGAATGGCTGGCACCCTGTTTGATACAGAATGCTATCTACCGCCTCCGGCTCAAAGTAGATTTTTTCGCTGCGGGCTGGCTCCATAATTAAGCGGCGCGCTTCAGACATATCGAGATTTCGCAGGACAACCGGCTTAAAGATGTTGTGTAAAGGAGATTCTATCCCCTCATTTGGAGCTTGAAGAGCGCGGTTACTGGTCAGCACCCAGGTGATATGCGCTAGATCAGAAGAGGTGATGATAGTGCGCAATTGTCCAAAAAGACGAGTTTCGTTTTCAATACCGAGCAGGTCAACCTCATCCAGGAGGATGAGTATGCGCTGGTCCGGTTGAAGTTCATCCAGGATGCCCATAAGCTCTTCTTCAACTGCTCCAACGATATCTCCTGACCTGGCGAAGTCAGCATCCAGGCGTGAGACAACTTGTTCAATAACCTGGTTCGTCCAGTGGAGAGATTCACACATTGCTTTTGTCAGTGATCTGAAAAACACTTTGGAGTCGAGAGCTTTTCCATTATCCGCCTCATTTGATAAGCCTTGCAATGTGTAGAAGACAGGATGCCACATATTCAAAGCAGCATCTTTCTCCTCGGAGATACCGTAGTATCTTCTTGTTTCCAGGTCCTCAATGGTTTTACGGAGCATAATGAGCAATGAAGTTTTTCCTGAACGTCTTGTCCCCCGCAGGCGGAAATTCTGTCGTTGACTGTCACCTGACCTGCTCTGGAGATGGTTCAGAATCATCTTCAACTCTTGTTGTCGCCCGTAGTGATTCCTGGGATTGATAATTTGTGTTCCGTATTGATATGGGTTATTAATCCACCTGACCTGAGATTCAAGGTCAATAGCATGTACCCAGGCTTCATCAGGATAGTGCTGCTTATTCTTGACAATATATTCAAAGAGCAGCGCTACATTGCCTTTCTTGCGAAAAGCTACGGTGAATTCAACAGATTGTGAGGCATTTACCTTTCTACGAGCGACCCGCTCTTGAATGTCGTAATCACTTGAGCTGAACAGCACAACCTCTAATTCGCTCTCCTGTTCAATCTTCTCTTCTTGCTTACCGGTGAGCGCTATTCTGATCGGTGTAGACACATACTGGGTTACCTCGTGTGGAGAGACCTTACTCTGTACCGGTTTGCTCTCAAGAGCATAGATGAGAGCAGCGTGGTCGGCTATAGCTGAAAAATAGAAGCATCTCATCCAGAGATGTTCATGCTCCGGTAATATGAAGGCATCATTAAGATCTTTATGCAGATCAATATTTGACTCGTAAGTATTTTCATGATCCTCGTCGTTTGCCTCGCCTTTTGTGGCAGCCAGAGCCTTTTGAGCTGTCCTTCTGTAGAGCGCCATATGCTTTTCAAAGTTGAGGCCAATGCGCTGCCCCAGGGCGACGCCAACTTTCTTCAGTTCTTCCGCTTTGTGAGATGATCCCTCCTCTCCAATGCGGATCATGTGTGACTTTTCGCTCAGGGTGAGAAACTCGCGCAATTCAACAAAAAAGAGCAAAGAAGGCTGCTTTGGGTCCGATTGCATATCACACACATCCCAGGCATTGAAGACATTCTCGCTGGCTATTTGATCAAAGCCGGCCGTCAGCAATCTTTCACGGATGTCGGTTGGCTGCCAGGTCCTGGTAAACATTGTTAGCAATGCTGAAAATAATTCATAGAATGGTGATATGGCTGGAAATTGTTCGGTATCATCGCTTCTTTTCGCCGATTCAAGCTCTTTTACCGCGTCTTCGAGCATTGTCTTGCGCTGCTCGAAATGATGCACTTGATAATCCCACCAGATTTTCAGTGAGTGGTAATCGATCTTGTGAGTGGTATCTTCGACCTTGTTGAGAAGCCTGTCTAACTGTTCATGAAAGTTTTTATAGCTTTGTTGAAGGTGATGTTCATGCTCACCATAGGGCCAGTAGGTATAATATGGCTCGGCGAGACTATAAACATAACAGGCAATGGCGGCTTGATCTGTGATCTGCTCTATACCGGCGGGGGAGTCATTTCTGGTAGCTAGCCAGCGGGAAGTGAGATAGGCAGACCTGGCAAGAGTTTGAGGTTGGTCAAGCCTCAATAGCATATCACTGAGGGGAAGCCAGACCTCGTCTCTGCTCTGAAAGAGAGGGCGCAGTGAGCGCAGCGATGCACAGGAGTAAAAGCTTCTAGCCCCGATAGCTTCTCTTATTAACAAATCATGAATAGAGCCAACATCCTGCGGAGAATTCTCAGAAAGCGTAAGATAATAGCTGCATTTTGTGGCGGAAGGCGGCTCTGATGCCCACTCTGTTGAAAGCTCAATTGCGACAATGTCATCCAGTTCTTGATCTGCCAGCCAGTATTCAATATCTAATGCCGGTACAAGCGAAGCGTTACTCTCAGGATCGGGCAGTCGGCTGCATGAAAGCGCCAGTCCTCTGAGGGTCGTTTTGATCTCCCTGGCTCTCTGTTTGATACGCTCGAAGTCTTTTACGAAGAGGCCTGATCGCAGTTCCTTGCGCAGGTCTACGAATCCGGCTGCATTTGGAAGGATGCCTTTTCCTTCAGGAAAGGAGCTTACTTCACTGAAAGCCGCGCACAGCCGGTTTTGAGTTGTAATACCGGTGAATTGCTCCAGATCAAGGAGAGTATCTCCTCCAGAAAGTAATCCATCAGTAGTTACGTACAATAAGGAGCAACACAGTGTTTCAAGGTAGTCTCTGAAATTCTTAGCTGGCACGATTGCTAGCAGACCCTCGATCGGGTATCGTTCCAGGAGGGCAGGTAAGGTCAGTCTAAAGAGTTTTGAAATTGTTCTCAGCCAGCTACTCTCGAAATAGGCGGTCGGCTTCTCCTGTATTTCTCCTTTATCAATCAGCATCGAAAAGAGCGTTTTAGCAAGCCTCCATTCTGCCCGGGGAAGTTTTTCTACCTGGTGAATCTTGCGAAAAAATTGCTCCATTGGATAGAAACGGGAACCTCTGGTGATGAGATTGCTTTGCACGAGTGTTAAAGCTTCAAATGCAATCACGATACCCCGGTATTCTGCAAGTACGTCTGGGCCTTGTTCTATGAACTGTGCGAGAGTTAAGTGCTGCGGGAAAACTGGCTGCGCATCGTTTGCATCTTCATTCAATACTGGCAGCCAGGCGCCGGTATCTCTGCGCGTTAAAATAGCCACCAGAGCTGTGAGATCGAGCGGGGAATGCTCGCGCACTTTTTGCAGGAATTGTTCTTCCACTCGCCTGACTATTGTGAGATCTGTTTTCTCAGACATAGCTCAATCTCTCTCCTCCGGTGATTTAGCCGGTACATAGCAAAGAAAGTTCCCCTCTTTCGTTGCTGTAAAGGGTTTCTCACATCATTGGGTACGTTCAAACTATCGCTGGCTATTCCTGACTCTTACGATGATTGAGCTGGTTATAGTTCTCGATGAACAATCTCCAAATTCCAATGCGCCACGTAAACTCATCATCCACCCCCACTCTAGTTTTGTCGATGTATCCACGCAGATAGAGCGTGTTAGCTGCCTGCGCGAGCTGTTCCTGGGAGACTTGCGAGCTTGAAGCTCGTAAGAGGCCGCCAGCTTTGGAAAGCTGCCACATAAATTGCTGTTCCTGATCGGAAAAATGCCGTTCGTAGATATTTTTCATGGTCGGGAACACCGTTTCATGCAAATTACTGGCCTCAGAGAACGAGGACGAATGAGGTTCGATCACGGCATACAGGAGATCGTCTACCACCCGGGCTGTGATGTGCTTCGTTCCTCCTGTGGCTCCTGCCTGGGCCAGGCACGCGCTTAAAATGAACTTGATGAAATATATTTGCCCGCCTGAATAATAGAAGACGCGATCGAGAGCATCTTGCTCAAATTCGAGAGGAATCGACAGATCGAGATGCCCAATCAAATCCTCCATTTCCCTTTCTGAACACAGAGGGATTTTGTGAATACCCAGGTTGTCTACAAAGTCCTTACCTCCCGGGTATGACCTCAATATATCGATATTGGAAGCTGTGAGAAGGAGGCGTATTGGTAAGTAAGGATCGGTAAGCAGTTGCTCAAGCAGCTGCAAAATGATGGCAGCATCTTCTTCCTGGGAGATGGCATGTTTGAGAGCGCTATCAAGCTCATCGACGAAGATGACAAAGCGCAAGTCCGGTTTCTTCTCAACGATCGCTTCGCATGTTGTGAAGAAGGCTTCGACATCAAAATCATGTCCCTCCACCTCGATAGGTATGGGCAGACGGGCGCGACGATGCATTCTTGTCAGCAGTTGCCGGGCAAACGATTGAACTGAATGATGGACATTGTGCGTATCGACCCGGATGGTCTGTAAAATCTCCTCACTGTTGCGTGGAAAGAGATTGGCTACGCATTTAAAGAAAGAGGTTTTGCCAAATTTACGCTCTCCCAGCAGCAGCACTCCTTGATCATTTTCCCCCGTTAAGCTGTTATAGGTTCCATCAACGATCGTCCAGGGGTCGTAGAGCGCACTCCGGCTATTGATTTCCCCAGGCCAAACCAGTTCGATTTTAGTGCGCTTTTGCAGGAGAATGGGAGTGTTGCCGGTTGGCGTGTCAACACCTGCTCGTTCTTTACTATCGCTTTTCATGAGCGATGGTGGTTCTTCACCCGGCTTGTGAACGATTGCTAGATGGCCTGGCAAGATCTCAAGGTCTTTCTGCAACTCCACATCAGGGAATTTCAAAAAATCAACCAGGTGATGGAAGCGAGAGATAGCAGTGAGAAGAGCCAATCGCTGTCTATAGGGTTCGCGGCGCAGTTTTCTGGCCAGTTCGAGACCAGCTTCGACAGAAGCTGCTAAATAGGCGACCCAGTAATCATCTGGGAAGCTATCATGTCTGATACGAAGGTCAAGCGCGCGCCTGATAGGTAACACACGTCCAAGTCCTTCTCCGGCGAATCTCGCCAGTTGAGGCAGGGGCTTCATGTTCAGGTACTTTTCGAGCTGCCACCAATTTTTCAAATCAACGATACTATGAAACCCATTAAATGAATTGAAGAGGAGAGTGATTTCAAAGTAAGCCAGGTCATAAAAGGCGTTCCCCGGGCAAGAAGTACCAAAATCGATAAGATGAAATGTGCCTCCAACTTGATCGGGAGTTGGGATAATCACATTGCCCGGGTGCAAATCTCTATGGAGCATGCCGCACGGAATGCTATAACGTATATGTTCAAGAGATGGATAGACTCCTGGCTTCAACAAAAAATACAGGGGATTATAATATGTGGAATTATTTTCTAACCAGTGCAGGTCTACGCGTGGCTGGTCGATGTGTTCGGCGATTTCTCCCAGTCGTTCTTTGAGTGACTCTACATGTTCCATTCCTAAACCTTCGCGAATGCAGCCCAACAAATCTCTTGTTTGATGAAGCGGAACAGCTTCAAAATTCCATTTGAGGACAGCTTTAGCTAAATGATCAATGCGTGTGCGCTGGAAAGCATTCTGATCCAGGATATTTTGGAGGGTTGTGCTGGTTAGTTCACCGTGTCCGGCGATCTGATACAAAATACCAGTAAGACCCATTTCAGAAACGCTGCTAAAAGCGATGAGGTCAGGCACATGTCTATGAAGAAGAGGGCTTTCTTTTGCCACCCTGTGCTTTTCCATTTCTTGCCTGGCATCGTCAATGCGGCTAACTTTGAGAATGTATCTTCCCATTCTGATGCGCTCCTTTCCAGAGCCGTCGATTTGTACTGAGGCAGTTCGAGCGCCCGATAATCCACCGCTAATTTCATCGCGATCGGTAATACCGAAAACTTTTTCCAGGTTGCTAACAAAAGCATCATAGAGTTCCTGGTTAAAAGCATAGTTTGTATATTTGCTACTCATTGACAATTTCTCCAGGGTTCCTGACTGGGGGAATACAATCATCACGCCTGATCTTTCTAGCTTTAGAAAATATGGACTAAGAGGGAGAGAGTAATGGCTATTCTAACGATAGTACATCATCTAGATTATTAGACGCTTTCTAAAATAGAAAATGAAAATTTTCCAAATTTTGTAATTGAGAGTAATATGGTATTCGCTGTTTTTAGTGTAGCAAGGTTTAACTGAACCGTCTATGCGTTTTAGCTGACAGTTGATCGATAAAATGCTGACATTTATCTTACAATCACATAGAGGGAGAAGAAACAGTGGATGACTTCTAACAATTATGCTAATATCGTGTGGATACAGATGAACGTTTTTTTCAAGAGGTGCGATGAAATTTGTCAACAAGCACAGGAGCATATTATGGCAGCCAACCGCATCCCCCAACCACCGTTCTACCGCGCTGAACTTGTGAAGCCCTTGTTAGCAGATTTAGAGGCAGGCGAGTGCTGCTCTATCATCGGTACAAGCGGGACAGGAAAATCTAATCTCACGCAATTTCTACAATACCAGGTGCCGGCGCATTATTTGAAGGATAAGCCTGTGTGGATTGTTACGATAGACTCGCATAACCTTCCCTTTCAAGAACAAAAATTAGAGTACATGATTTTTGAGTCGATGGTCCACCGGTTAATTGAAGAAGCTGAAGACCGCAACTTCTCCGCTGAATTTCTAAGCTGGGCTAATGATCGCTATGATCATCTTCTCCAGAATCCGAGTGCATATATTGCTTTCCGTATGTTGGAAGAAGTTTGCAAGCGACTGTGTAGAAAGCATGAGCAGAAGCTCATTTTTGTCTTTGACCAGTTTGATGATCTCTGGAAAAATGCGGATGCGCATATTTTTCGCAATTTGCGCGGTTTGCGGGACCAATTTAAATACTCCGTCGTCTATCTGACCTTGACACGAGATCGACTGGTGAACATGCGGCAGGATGCTCAAGAAACTGAAGCATTCTGGGAACTATTTTCCGCGCGCACTCGCGCTCTCGGACCATTTAGCGAGAAGGATACATTTGCTCAGATAGAACGTCTTTCTATTCGGAATGACGTGAACAGAGACGATATATCGTCTGACCAACTATTAAAGTATAGTGGTGGGTATCCTGCACTGTTGCGCGTAATTTTCCTGGCATTCATTGAACTGCCTCATAAGTCCTTCACTGTGGACGAGGTATTG
>Ga0102924_1003810_pt1 | contig 15634 bp, 8 predicted proteins | sample PaiPotPPM11metaG_FD_80116 | JGI IMG/M metagenome (GOLD analysis project Ga0102924, IMG submission 80116) | Iron sulfur acid spring bacterial and archeal communities from Banff, Canada, to study Microbial Dark Matter (Phase II) - Paint Pots PPM... ... | reverse complement strand
AGAGCGTTGACAATGTAGCGGCGCAATTGATTGCGCCAGTCAGCCGCGCTGGAGCTTCGAGGTACGCTAAATTGGCCCATACTGGCGCAATCAATTGCGCCGCTACACCGCCGGAGAGAGTATGACCGGCGCGCGAGGATTGGCAGAAGGAGAATCATGATGCAACAAGAACGCCGCAAAGATGCCTTGAAACGGCTTTCCTATATCGAGGGGCATATCGCGGGCATCCACAAAATGGTCGAGGAAGATAAATATTGCGTCGATATCCTGCGTCAGACCTACGCGGTGCGCAAAGCATTGGAGAAACTCGAGGCGGTCATTCTGGAGGGACATCTGCATACCTGTGTCCCCGACGGCATCAAAAATGGCCGCGAAAATGCCGTCATCGACGAGCTGATCCAGCTCTACAACATCGCTGGCAACAAATCCGGTGATCCGTAGGGGCCAGATTGATCGCGCCCCGCCCGGCATCTATCATTCAACCAGACCAGAGAAAGGAAGATATTCTATGCAGAACGCAACATTGGTCGCGCCAGACATTTCTTGCGAGCATTGCCAGCATGCCATCGAAGGCGCGGTAGGCAAACTGGATGGTATAGAATCCGTCAAAGTGGATATCCCTACCAAAACAGTAAACCTCAAGTACGATCCGCAGCAGGTCACGCTGACCAAAATCGAGGAAGTACTCGACGACATTGGCTATACCGTCGCCACATAAAAACGCGGGTGTTCGTTACGGCTCACTGATGCCCATTTGTCCCAACGCGCGTTTCATGTGTTGCAGGCCGAGACGCATCCGCGCTTTGACCGTGCCGAGGGGAATCTGACACCCCTCGGCAATTTCTGTGTGGGTCCATCCCTGAAAATAGGCCAGTTCAATCACCATGCGTTGTTCCGTGGGTATTTGCATCAAGGCTGCGCGCACCTGCGCGCTCTGCACGGATCGCCATGCCTCGTCCCAGACATCAGGGAACGATGTCTGCTCGTCAACTTCTGTATTATCCATCGGCACTTCTTTTAATGCTGAATGGCGGCGCACCGTGCGCAAATAGTCAATCGTGCGATGATGAACGATGGAGATAAGCCAGCTGCGGGCCGCGCCCGCTTGCGGAGAGTACGAGCGGGCGCGGCGCCAGATCGAGAGGAACGATTCCTGGATCAGGTCTTCGGCTATCTGGTGATCGGCCACCATGCGATACGCCAGCGAATAGAGCAAGCGGCTATAACGCTGATAGAGAGACTCCATCGCCCACACGGCTCCTCCGGCAATCGCGGTGAGCAGCATCTCATCGCTGGGTGCGTTGTCGGATGAGGAAGTAACTTGCCCCTGATCATTGTTATCGTTGAAGCCGTTCATTCATAACAAACCTTTTATGTCATTTCTTTACAGAATACGCCAACGACAAACAGTTGGATCAGTACTGATCGGGCAACATTACAGCAGCGTGTCAAACGCCTCCGCAAACTTGTTCGCAAACGGCTCTTCGATGTCTGCGAAACAGGCATCTGCTCATGTATGTAGGGTTTAGGGATGTGTCCATCTTTTCGCTCCAAAAAATAATCAGGCATAAAATACCTGTCTCCTTGATTATAGCATAGTGGTTTTGGGAACCATTTGCGCCAGCATTCACGTATATTCGTACTAGCTCTGCCACAATCCGCGTTGATAGCAGTTTATTATCATAGATGGGCTGGCGAAGCAGGACGGACGTGGAATTGGTTGAGAACGAGGGCGCGCCAGTAGCCCTATTGGGCCATTTCCGACGGTATCATTGGAAATCCCGCAAAGTTGAGCTATACTTAGGCCGTAGGAACATATAATCAAAGCTGTTGTAACGAGGTTCATGTATGTCGTCCACTCTAGTCACTTTCGCGCTGGCCGGGATTATATTGTTGATCATCGCCAGCCTGGTCATCGGTGTCTTGCGCGAGCGCAGGAGTCACCGACGAACGCGGACGAAGCGATCGAAGCAAACGACCGCGCCCATGTTGCCATTAGATGAGCATGTAACCATGATCCTGCATATGCAGGATGGCGTGGTTGTTGGAGCGGAGAAACCGAGTCACCCATCAGCGCCTGCCTTGCCCTCTTCCTGGTACACCCATCGTCGTACCCTGGTCTCGCTCGGTTTTCTAATGATGGTATTGCTTATGCTGTTCGTGCAAAGCGGGCTGGCGTCGGGCGCCTTGAACGTGCTGGGGAAAAGCGTCAATATTTTTAGCACACAGAATAGCTATTCGGCTTCCGTGAATCTGTCCGCCCATCCTCTCAATTTCACGGCCAGCCAGCGCATCGTGCGCGTCAATTCCGCCGACCGCAACCAGTACTACAATGATTACCAGTGGCAGGTGTGGTCGTATTCCTCCTGCTCCGGCATTTCGCTGGAAGAAGTAATGAACGCCTACGGGTATCACTATATCGCCGCGGACGTTTTGCAAGTCGAACTCAACATGGGTGTTTGGAGCGTTTATAGCGGGCTGATGGGCGGCGAACCGAGCATGGCGAGAATTGCCAGCCATTTCGGTTTTAAGGCGTCTCCTAACCCGCCGCGCACCTTGCAAGCATTGATTGCAACAGCCGATAAAGGGTATCCCGTGATTGTGGGCGAACCGGGCCACATCTTCGTTGTGCGCGGCGGAGACAGCAACTATGTCTATGTTCTAGATTCCTCTCCTGCTAATCTGACAACCCTGACGCACGCGCAATTCACGGCATTGTGGAATGGTTTCAGTGTCCTGATCACGCCAGCATAAGAGCGCGGCAATGACAGTGACCTGATACTCACCCGAGTATCAGGTCACAACTGTCTCCTGTACTTCCTGCATAACAAACGGCCTCACCTGTTCTCCCGCTACTAACCGCGCTTCCGTCAACTGGAACGCCAGGAGACTCTGATCGCAAGCGATCCAGCGTCTGCCCAACCGTTCGGCCACGGCAGGGGTGACGCCGCTGCCGCAGAAACAATCCAACACCAGATCATTCTCTTCCGAGGAAGCCAGGATGATCCGCTCAAGCAGCGCCGCTGGCTTCTGTGTAGCATAGCCGTTGCGCTCCGGGTCTTTCTGGTGCAGATGGCTGATATCGCTCCATACGTCGCCAGGGGTCATGAGCGCGTCCTCGTCATAGGTATAGACGCGCTCGCCGGAGCGAATCGTCCAGGTGATATGCCCATCGGTCTGTACCTGCTTACGCATATGGTTGCGTTTCTGCGCGCCGCGCCGTTCGCCGATGCGTTCTCCATGAAAGCAATAATCGGCGGATTTTGTGTAGAGCAGGATCGTGTCATGCTTGCGGGCATAACCGTGTCGCGAGCGGCCCCCGGATTGATAGCTCCAGATGATCTCGCTTTTGAAGCCTGCGCCATGCGTTTTTGTATTGCTTGTGAACACCTCGTCCAGCATCACCTTCGCGTAGTGGGTCGCGCGCCAGTCGAGATGAAGGTACAGGCAGCCATCCGCCGCCAGCAGCGCGTGGAGCAGCGTGAAAGCCTCATATAGCCATTGGAGATAAACGTCGATATCATGCCCCCATTTATCGCTATAAGCCAGTTGCAGGCTGTCCGCGCCTGTTCCCATAAAGTCGCGCTCCGTCATAAAAGGCGGATCGATGTAGATCAGATTGACAACGCCGCCAAAATCGCGCAGCAAAAGCGGCAGCACGTCGCTTTTGTCGCCGTGGATCAGGCGATTGTGCCACACATTAGAAGGTGAGTTGTTGGTTTGTTGTATCGGGTAGCTTCTCACGATAGAGAGATGTTTGGAGGGAGATTGTTGGCATTGATCATTACTGCTGATCTTTTGTTTGCCCTTCCACGTTAACTCAGCCATAATGGTGAACGTTCCCTCGCCTTCTTCGGATTCGTTTTGCCTCATCCACTTGCATCATAAGGGAGAAATCACCTGCTGTCAATAATGAGTAGGCACGGCTTACCCCATCTTGACCAGCCGAAGAGAATATACTATATAGTATAAACCAGCAAGGCATTGACGGAATACGTAACGAGGAGTGTAGCGATGGATCAACGCGACGAGATGATGGCGCTGAATGAACATTCGACGGAGCTTTCGTTGAAAGAGACGGGGAAAAGCGCGGAGGAGCAGCTCGAGGCGCATGTCGAGGATTTGCGACATCAGATAGAGGAAGCTAATTATCACTATTATGTGCAAGATAATCCGACATTGTCGGACGCGGAATATGACCGGTTGATGATCGAACTGCGACGCATCGAGGAGGAACACCCGGAACTGCAAACGCCGGATTCGCCCACGCAGCGCGTCGGAGCCGGGCCAACGCAGGACGTGGCGCAGCATCACCATCCCGTGCCGATGCTAAGCCTGGCGAACGCGCGCAGCGAAGATGAACTCTATGCCTGGCATAAACGCGCGCAGAATATTCTGCCCAACGCGACGTTTGAGTATGTCTGCGAACTCAAGATCGACGGGCTGGCGATGGCTTTGACCTATGAGCAAGGGCGGCTTACGATTGGCGCGTCACGCGGCGATGGGCTGGTCGGCGAGGACTGGACGCCTAACGTGCGTACCGTGCGCTCGGTCCCGCAGAAGCTGCGCGGCGAGCGCATCCCGGAAAAAGTCGAGGTGCGCGGCGAGATCTACATGTCGATCAAGAGCTTCGAGAAGCTCAACGAACAGATGAAAGACGACAAGCTCTTCGCCAATCCGCGCAACTCCGCCGCCGGATCGCTGCGTCAGAAAGACCCGCGCATCACCGCGACGCGCCAGCTCGATTTCTTCGGCTACCAGATCGGCTACATCGATGGCATGGATGTGAGCGGTCAATGGGAGGCGCTGCAACTGATCCGCGAGTGGGGATTTCACGTCAACCCCAACATTCAACTGGCGCACACGCTCGACGAAGTGATGGACTACTGCAAGAAATGGGAGCATGAGCGTTTCAACCTGCCCTATGAGATCGACGGTGTCGTGATTAAGATCAGCGACCTGGCGCACCAGCAGGAACTCGGCTCCGTCGGGCGCGACCCGCGCTGGGCTATTGCCTTCAAATATCCGCCCATCCAGGTGGCGACACAGTTGCTCGACATTCGCGTCAACATCGGGCGCACCGGCTCAGTCAACCCCTATGCCGTGCTTGAGCCGATCAACATTCGCGGCGTGACCGTCGCGCGCGCTTCTCTGCATAACGAGGGCGATATTCAGCGCAAAGACCTGCGCATCGGCGATTGGGTGCTTGTTCAGCGCGCAGGTGAAGTCATTCCCCAGGTCGTCAAGCCGATCATCGAACGGCGCACCGGCAAAGAAGAGGTCTATCATTTGCCGGAACGCTGCCCGTTATGTAATACACCCAGCGAACGCAATCCCGACCAGGCCATGGCCTATTGCCCGAACAGCGAATGTCCGGCGCGCAACCTCGAAAGCATCATCCATTTCGCCTCGAAAGGGGCAATGGACATGGAGACGATTGGCGAGAGGATGTGCGTGCAGCTCGTCGAGGCGGGCCTCGTCAAAAACGTGGCCGATTTCTATACCTTGACGCGCGAGCAACTGCTGGCTCTCGAGGGCGTCAAGGACAAAAGCGCCAGCAACATGCTCACGGCCATCGAAGCGAGCAAGCAGCGTCCCTTGTGGCGCCTGCTCTTCGGCCTCAATATTCGCTACGTTGGCGAGAAAACGGCGCAGATTCTCGCCACGGCCTTTGGCAGTATGGATGCACTGCTGGCGGCCAGTGACGAGGAGATCACCGGCGTCGCTGGCGTCGGCCCGGTCATCGGACACAGCGTCTATAACTGGCTGCAAGAAGAAAAGAATCGCGCGCTGATCGAACGGCTGCGCCAGGCGGGCCTGAACATGACGGAGGAACGCAAAACGATAGAGGGACCTTTGGCAGGTCAAACTTTTTTGCTCACCGGCAAACTCACCAGCATGACGCGCTCCGTCGCCGAGGAAGCCATCAAGAAGCTGGGCGGCACCATTGCGACAGGCGTCAGCAAATCGTTGAGCCACCTGATCGTAGGCGAGGATGCTGGCTCGAAGCTGGCGAAGGCGCAAAAAGCCGGCGTCCCCATCCATGATGAGCAATGGCTGATCGATCTTTTCAAAGAACATGGCATTACAGGATAAGGCGGGAACTTTTTCGTAACGGACATCGTCATAGTGGACAAGAAGAACTTCTAGAAGCCTCTGAATAACCGTTGTCGCAATGATACTGGTACTATGGGGGCGCAATTGGTTGCGCTCGCCATCCTATCTCCATTGGCAAAAAAAGGGAAAGAAGGGTTCACTATGTCTGCTCTGCTCAAACGCATCATCGTTCCCCTCGCGCTTGCTATTGTCTTCTGCGCGTTCCAGGCGCTGCCCGCGCTGGCCTGCGGCGGGCTGATTGCCCCCGATGGCGACGTGCGGTTGGGCCGCGCCGCCACATTGGTCGCTTACCATAATGGCATCGAACATTACCTGACGACCTTCACCTACGAAGGCAACGAGTCAAAAGTTGGCTGGATCGTGCCGCTGCCTGCCGTGCCGCTCAAGATTCAAGAGGGCGGCGCGTGGACGCTGCAACGTTTGGCCCTCGAAACGCAGCCGCAGCCATCCGGCCCTATCTTCGCGGCGGATACGGCAGCCAGCACAGCCCAGGTGATCCAGCAGGTGCAGATCGAGGCGCTCAACGTCACCGTCATTCGCGGTAGCGGGCAGGAGATCATCAATTGGGCGACCAGCAACGGCTTTTTCATACCTGGAGATGCGCGCGCGCACCTGCTGGCCTACGCTAACGCCAGCCCCATTTTTATGGCCGCCAAATATGATACCGCCGCTGTGCAGGCTCGTCACCAACAGCAAGGCGACGGCGTGCCAGTGTTGATCACCATGAAGCTGCCTGCCATCTGGGTTCCGCTTGAAGTGCTGGCACTCGACGGCCAGAGCGTCAATGCCGACCTCTACTTCCTGACCGACGAGCCGCTGAACACCAGCGCGTGGAATGCGAAGATCGGCCAGTCTCCTGTCGGCTCGCAGGTTCCCGGCGCGCCCGGCTTTGACGTCGCCTTTCAGGAGCCGATGAACTCGTCGCTTTACCACGATCTCTCGACTGATCGCAACATGGGTTGGGTCTGGTCGAATAGCTGGCTTACCTACCTGAACCTGAACGCGCCCTCCCAGGCTATCACCTACGATATGGGCATCGGCTCCGATGGTATCATTCACCTGGCGCCATATGGCACGTCGCCAATGGAGATCGCTGCCGGCCAGCAGGCAGCAGGCTTGCTCGCGCACCTGCCCGCTCTGCCAATGGGAACGCCGCAAGTGCTGGAGATCGTGCTGTTTCTCGCCCTTGTTGTTGGTCTGATAGTTCTGTTCGCGAGAGTGATAAAATCGCGAACAACGGAAGCTATTCTTGCCAGCAAGAAAATGGATTGAGTGTGATATAAGGCGAGCGGTATAGAACCGCTCGCTTGATCCATCGTAAGCGTAGGAAATGGGATGAAAACGTTCGCCAATGAGGTATAATAAGTGTAAATTCATCAGGGAAAATGAATGAACAAGTGTAAGTTGCTGGAGAAGATCGTAGAACCATGAAAGATTACCATATCAATATCTTCTATAGCGAAGAAGACGAAGGATATATCGCTGATATCCCTGATTTGAAATTTTGCTCCGCTTTTGGACAGACGCCGGGTGAGGCGCTCAATGAAGTGCTAACCGCGAAAGCAGTTTGGCTAGAGTCGGCTAAGGCAGAAGGGAAGCCTGTACCGCTTCCTCGATATAGGCCCGTCATTTACCAGATCGCTTCAGGTCATTAGTATCAATTGAAAACACAACGAGAGCCGATCCAGAATGTGAATGCGCGCATTCACATTCTGGATCGGCTCTCGTTGTGTTTTCAATTGATACTAATGACCTGAAGCGATCTGGTAAATGACGGGCCTATATCGAGGAAGCGGTACAGGCTTCCCTTCTGCCTTAGCCGACTCTAGCCAAACTGCTTTCGCGGTTAGCACTTCATTGAGCGCCTCACCCGGCGTCTGTCCAAAAGCGGAGCAAAATTTCAAATCAGGGATATCAGCGATATATCCTTCGTCTTCTTCGCTATAGAAGATATTGATATGGTAATCTTTCATGGTTCTACGATCTTCTCCAGCAACTTACACTTGTTCATTCATTTTCCCTGATGAATTTACACTTATTATACCTCATTGGCGAACGTTTTCATCCCATTTCCTACGCTTACGATGGATCAAGCGAGCGGTTCTATACCGCTCGCCTTATATCACACTCAATCCATTTTCTTGCTGGCAAGAATAGCTTCCGTTGTTCGCGATTTTATCACTCTCGCGAACAGAACTATCAGACCAACAACAAGGGCGAGAAACAGCACGATCTCCAGCACTTGCGGCGTTCCCATTGGCAGAGCGGGCAGGTGCGCGAGCAAGCCTGCTGCCTGCTGGCCGGCAGCGATCTCCATTGGCGACGTGCCATATGGCGCCAGGTGAATGATACCATCGGAGCCGATGCCCATATCGTAGGTGATAGCCTGGGAGGGCGCGTTCAGGTTCAGGTAGGTAAGCCAGCTATTCGACCAGACCCAACCCATGTTGCGATCAGTCGAGAGATCGTGGTAAAGCGACGAGTTCATCGGCTCCTGAAAGGCGACGTCAAAGCCGGGCGCGCCGGGAACCTGCGAGCCGACAGGAGACTGGCCGATCTTCGCATTCCACGCGCTGGTGTTCAGCGGCTCGTCGGTCAGGAAGTAGAGGTCGGCATTGACGCTCTGGCCGTCGAGTGCCAGCACTTCAAGCGGAACCCAGATGGCAGGCAGCTTCATGGTGATCAACACTGGCACGCCGTCGCCTTGCTGTTGGTGACGAGCCTGCACAGCGGCGGTATCATATTTGGCGGCCATAAAAATGGGGCTGGCGTTAGCGTAGGCCAGCAGGTGCGCGCGCGCATCTCCAGGTATGAAAAAGCCGTTGCTGGTCGCCCAATTGATGATCTCCTGCCCGCTACCGCGAATGACGGTGACGTTGAGCGCCTCGATCTGCACCTGCTGGATCACCTGGGCTGTGCTGGCTGCCGTATCCGCCGCGAAGATAGGGCCGGATGGCTGCGGCTGCGTTTCGAGGGCCAAACGTTGCAGCGTCCACGCGCCGCCCTCTTGAATCTTGAGCGGCACGGCAGGCAGCGGCACGATCCAGCCAACTTTTGACTCGTTGCCTTCGTAGGTGAAGGTCGTCAGGTAATGTTCGATGCCATTATGGTAAGCGACCAATGTGGCGGCGCGGCCCAACCGCACGTCGCCATCGGGGGCAATCAGCCCGCCGCAGGCCAGCGCGGGCAGCGCCTGGAACGCGCAGAAGACAATAGCAAGCGCGAGGGGAACGATGATGCGTTTGAGCAGAGCAGACATAGTGAACCCTTCTTTCCCTTTTTTTGCCAATGGAGATAGGATGGCGAGCGCAACCAATTGCGCCCCCATAGTACCAGTATCATTGCGACAACGGTTATTCAGAGGCTTCTAGAAGTTCTTCTTGTCCACTATGACGATGTCCGTTACGAAAAAGTTCCCGCCTTATCCTGTAATGCCATGTTCTTTGAAAAGATCGATCAGCCATTGCTCATCATGGATGGGGACGCCGGCTTTTTGCGCCTTCGCCAGCTTCGAGCCAGCATCCTCGCCTACGATCAGGTGGCTCAACGATTTGCTGACGCCTGTCGCAATGGTGCCGCCCAGCTTCTTGATGGCTTCCTCGGCGACGGAGCGCGTCATGCTGGTGAGTTTGCCGGTGAGCAAAAAAGTTTGACCTGCCAAAGGTCCCTCTATCGTTTTGCGTTCCTCCGTCATGTTCAGGCCCGCCTGGCGCAGCCGTTCGATCAGCGCGCGATTCTTTTCTTCTTGCAGCCAGTTATAGACGCTGTGTCCGATGACCGGGCCGACGCCAGCGACGCCGGTGATCTCCTCGTCACTGGCCGCCAGCAGTGCATCCATACTGCCAAAGGCCGTGGCGAGAATCTGCGCCGTTTTCTCGCCAACGTAGCGAATATTGAGGCCGAAGAGCAGGCGCCACAAGGGACGCTGCTTGCTCGCTTCGATGGCCGTGAGCATGTTGCTGGCGCTTTTGTCCTTGACGCCCTCGAGAGCCAGCAGTTGCTCGCGCGTCAAGGTATAGAAATCGGCCACGTTTTTGACGAGGCCCGCCTCGACGAGCTGCACGCACATCCTCTCGCCAATCGTCTCCATGTCCATTGCCCCTTTCGAGGCGAAATGGATGATGCTTTCGAGGTTGCGCGCCGGACATTCGCTGTTCGGGCAATAGGCCATGGCCTGGTCGGGATTGCGTTCGCTGGGTGTATTACATAACGGGCAGCGTTCCGGCAAATGATAGACCTCTTCTTTGCCGGTGCGCCGTTCGATGATCGGCTTGACGACCTGGGGAATGACTTCACCTGCGCGCTGAACAAGCACCCAATCGCCGATGCGCAGGTCTTTGCGCTGAATATCGCCCTCGTTATGCAGAGAAGCGCGCGCGACGGTCACGCCGCGAATGTTGATCGGCTCAAGCACGGCATAGGGGTTGACTGAGCCGGTGCGCCCGATGTTGACGCGAATGTCGAGCAACTGTGTCGCCACCTGGATGGGCGGATATTTGAAGGCAATAGCCCAGCGCGGGTCGCGCCCGACGGAGCCGAGTTCCTGCTGGTGCGCCAGGTCGCTGATCTTAATCACGACACCGTCGATCTCATAGGGCAGGTTGAAACGCTCATGCTCCCATTTCTTGCAGTAGTCCATCACTTCGTCGAGCGTGTGCGCCAGTTGAATGTTGGGGTTGACGTGAAATCCCCACTCGCGGATCAGTTGCAGCGCCTCCCATTGACCGCTCACATCCATGCCATCGATGTAGCCGATCTGGTAGCCGAAGAAATCGAGCTGGCGCGTCGCGGTGATGCGCGGGTCTTTCTGACGCAGCGATCCGGCGGCGGAGTTGCGCGGATTGGCGAAGAGCTTGTCGTCTTTCATCTGTTCGTTGAGCTTCTCGAAGCTCTTGATCGACATGTAGATCTCGCCGCGCACCTCGACTTTTTCCGGGATGCGCTCGCCGCGCAGCTTCTGCGGGACCGAGCGCACGGTACGCACGTTAGGCGTCCAGTCCTCGCCGACCAGCCCATCGCCGCGTGACGCGCCAATCGTAAGCCGCCCTTGCTCATAGGTCAAAGCCATCGCCAGCCCGTCGATCTTGAGTTCGCAGACATACTCAAACGTCGCGTTGGGCAGAATATTCTGCGCGCGTTTATGCCAGGCATAGAGTTCATCTTCGCTGCGCGCGTTCGCCAGGCTTAGCATCGGCACGGGATGGTGATGCTGCGCCACGTCCTGCGTTGGCCCGGCTCCGACGCGCTGCGTGGGCGAATCCGGCGTTTGCAGTTCCGGGTGTTCCTCCTCGATGCGTCGCAGTTCGATCATCAACCGGTCATATTCCGCGTCCGACAATGTCGGATTATCTTGCACATAATAGTGATAATTAGCTTCCTCTATCTGATGTCGCAAATCCTCGACATGCGCCTCGAGCTGCTCCTCCGCGCTTTTCCCCGTCTCTTTCAACGAAAGCTCCGTCGAATGTTCATTCAGCGCCATCATCTCGTCGCGTTGATCCATCGCTACACTCCTCGTTACGTATTCCGTCAATGCCTTGCTGGTTTATACTATATAGTATATTCTCTTCGGCTGGTCAAGATGGGGTAAGCCGTGCCTACTCATTATTGACAGCAGGTGATTTCTCCCTTATGATGCAAGTGGATGAGGCAAAACGAATCCGAAGAAGGCGAGGGAACGTTCACCATTATGGCTGAGTTAACGTGGAAGGGCAAACAAAAGATCAGCAGTAATGATCAATGCCAACAATCTCCCTCCAAACATCTCTCTATCGTGAGAAGCTACCCGATACAACAAACCAACAACTCACCTTCTAATGTGTGGCACAATCGCCTGATCCACGGCGACAAAAGCGACGTGCTGCCGCTTTTGCTGCGCGATTTTGGCGGCGTTGTCAATCTGATCTACATCGATCCGCCTTTTATGACGGAGCGCGACTTTATGGGAACAGGCGCGGACAGCCTGCAACTGGCTTATAGCGATAAATGGGGGCATGATATCGACGTTTATCTCCAATGGCTATATGAGGCTTTCACGCTGCTCCACGCGCTGCTGGCGGCGGATGGCTGCCTGTACCTTCATCTCGACTGGCGCGCGACCCACTACGCGAAGGTGATGCTGGACGAGGTGTTCACAAGCAATACAAAAACGCATGGCGCAGGCTTCAAAAGCGAGATCATCTGGAGCTATCAATCCGGGGGCCGCTCGCGACACGGTTATGCCCGCAAGCATGACACGATCCTGCTCTACACAAAATCCGCCGATTATTGCTTTCATGGAGAACGCATCGGCGAACGGCGCGGCGCGCAGAAACGCAACCATATGCGTAAGCAGGTACAGACCGATGGGCATATCACCTGGACGATTCGCTCCGGCGAGCGCGTCTATACCTATGACGAGGACGCGCTCATGACCCCTGGCGACGTATGGAGCGATATCAGCCATCTGCACCAGAAAGACCCGGAGCGCAACGGCTATGCTACACAGAAGCCAGCGGCGCTGCTTGAGCGGATCATCCTGGCTTCCTCGGAAGAGAATGATCTGGTGTTGGATTGTTTCTGCGGCAGCGGCGTCACCCCTGCCGTGGCCGAACGGTTGGGCAGACGCTGGATCGCTTGCGATCAGAGTCTCCTGGCGTTCCAGTTGACGGAAGCGCGGTTAGTAGCGGGAGAACAGGTGAGGCCGTTTGTTATGCAGGAAGTACAGGAGACAGTTGTGACCTGATACTCGGGTGAGTATCAGGTCACTGTCATTGCCGCGCTCTTATGCTGGCGTGATCAGGACACTGAAACCATTCCACAATGCCGTGAATTGCGCGTGCGTCAGGGTTGTCAGATTAGCAGGAGAGGAATCTAGAACATAGACATAGTTGCTGTCTCCGCCGCGCACAACGAAGATGTGGCCCGGTTCGCCCACAATCACGGGATACCCTTTATCGGCTGTTGCAATCAATGCTTGCAAGGTGCGCGGCGGGTTAGGAGACGCCTTAAAACCGAAATGGCTGGCAATTCTCGCCATGCTCGGTTCGCCGCCCATCAGCCCGCTATAAACGCTCCAAACACCCATGTTGAGTTCGACTTGCAAAACGTCCGCGGCGATATAGTGATACCCGTAGGCGTTCATTACTTCTTCCAGCGAAATGCCGGAGCAGGAGGAATACGACCACACCTGCCACTGGTAATCATTGTAGTACTGGTTGCGGTCGGCGGAATTGACGCGCACGATGCGCTGGCTGGCCGTGAAATTGAGAGGATGGGCGGACAGATTCACGGAAGCCGAATAGCTATTCTGTGTGCTAAAAATATTGACGCTTTTCCCCAGCACGTTCAAGGCGCCCGACGCCAGCCCGCTTTGCACGAACAGCATAAGCAATACCATCATTAGAAAACCGAGCGAGACCAGGGTACGACGATGGGTGTACCAGGAAGAGGGCAAGGCAGGCGCTGATGGGTGACTCGGTTTCTCCGCTCCAACAACCACGCCATCCTGCATATGCAGGATCATGGTTACATGCTCATCTAATGGCAACATGGGCGCGGTCGTTTGCTTCGATCGCTTCGTCCGCGTTCGTCGGTGACTCCTGCGCTCGCGCAAGACACCGATGACCAGGCTGGCGATGATCAACAATATAATCCCGGCCAGCGCGAAAGTGACTAGAGTGGACGACATACATGAACCTCGTTACAACAGCTTTGATTATATGTTCCTACGGCCTAAGTATAGCTCAACTTTGCGGGATTTCCAATGATACCGTCGGAAATGGCCCAATAGGGCTACTGGCGCGCCCTCGTTCTCAACCAATTCCACGTCCGTCCTGCTTCGCCAGCCCATCTATGATAATAAACTGCTATCAACGCGGATTGTGGCAGAGCTAGTACGAATATACGTGAATGCTGGCGCAAATGGTTCCCAAAACCACTATGCTATAATCAAGGAGACAGGTATTTTATGCCTGATTATTTTTTGGAGCGAAAAGATGGACACATCCCTAAACCCTACATACATGAGCAGATGCCTGTTTCGCAGACATCGAAGAGCCGTTTGCGAACAAGTTTGCGGAGGCGTTTGACACGCTGCTGTAATGTTGCCCGATCAGTACTGATCCAACTGTTTGTCGTTGGCGTATTCTGTAAAGAAATGACATAAAAGGTTTGTTATGAATGAACGGCTTCAACGATAACAATGATCAGGGGCAAGTTACTTCCTCATCCGACAACGCACCCAGCGATGAGATGCTGCTCACCGCGATTGCCGGAGGAGCCGTGTGGGCGATGGAGTCTCTCTATCAGCGTTATAGCCGCTTGCTCTATTCGCTGGCGTATCGCATGGTGGCCGATCACCAGATAGCCGAAGACCTGATCCAGGAATCGTTCCTCTCGATCTGGCGCCGCGCCCGCTCGTACTCTCCGCAAGCGGGCGCGGCCCGCAGCTGGCTTATCTCCATCGTTCATCATCGCACGATTGACTATTTGCGCACGGTGCGCCGCCATTCAGCATTAAAAGAAGTGCCGATGGATAATACAGAAGTTGACGAGCAGACATCGTTCCCTGATGTCTGGGACGAGGCATGGCGATCCGTGCAGAGCGCGCAGGTGCGCGCAGCCTTGATGCAAATACCCACGGAACAACGCATGGTGATTGAACTGGCCTATTTTCAGGGATGGACCCACACAGAAATTGCCGAGGGGTGTCAGATTCCCCTCGGCACGGTCAAAGCGCGGATGCGTCTCGGCCTGCAACACATGAAACGCGCGTTGGGACAAATGGGCATCAGTGAGCCGTAACGAACACCCGCGTTTTTATGTGGCGACGGTATAGCCAATGTCGTCGAGTACTTCCTCGATTTTGGTCAGCGTGACCTGCTGCGGATCGTACTTGAGGTTTACTGTTTTGGTAGGGATATCCACTTTGACGGATTCTATACCATCCAGTTTGCCTACCGCGCCTTCGATGGCATGCTGGCAATGCTCGCAAGAAATGTCTGGCGCGACCAATGTTGCGTTCTGCATAGAATATCTTCCTTTCTCTGGTCTGGTTGAATGATAGATGCCGGGCGGGGCGCGATCAATCTGGCCCCTACGGATCACCGGATTTGTTGCCAGCGATGTTGTAGAGCTGGATCAGCTCGTCGATGACGGCATTTTCGCGGCCATTTTTGATGCCGTCGGGGACACAGGTATGCAGATGTCCCTCCAGAATGACCGCCTCGAGTTTCTCCAATGCTTTGCGCACCGCGTAGGTCTGACGCAGGATATCGACGCAATATTTATCTTCCTCGACCATTTTGTGGATGCCCGCGATATGCCCCTCGATATAGGAAAGCCGTTTCAAGGCATCTTTGCGGCGTTCTTGTTGCATCATGATTCTCCTTCTGCCAATCCTCGCGCGCCGGTCATACTCTCTCCGGCGGTGTAGCGGCGCAATTGATTGCGCCAGTATGGGCCAATTTAGCGTACCTCGAAGCTCCAGCGCGGCTGACTGGCGCAATCAATTGCGCCGCTACATTGTCAACGCTCT
>Ga0102924_1003807_pt1 | contig 15635 bp, 16 predicted proteins | sample PaiPotPPM11metaG_FD_80116 | JGI IMG/M metagenome (GOLD analysis project Ga0102924, IMG submission 80116) | Iron sulfur acid spring bacterial and archeal communities from Banff, Canada, to study Microbial Dark Matter (Phase II) - Paint Pots PPM... ... | reverse complement strand
GGGCAACGTCGCCGCTCGAGGGCCAGCTGTGCCGCCGGGCGGCGGCATCGAGGACGGCGCGCCAGTCCTCTTCGAGCGCACGGACGAGCGCGAGGCCGAGCATGGACGCTAGATTCGCCGCGTGGGAGAGGAGTCGCAAGCCGAGCCGCGAACCGCGGTCGTCGCCGTGGGAGCGGTGGTGCTCGACGAGGCAGGACGCGTGCTCCTCGTGCGCCGGGGAAGGCCGCCGCTGGCGGGCACGTGGACGCTGCCGGGAGGGCGCGTCGAGCCAGGAGAATCGCTCGACGACGCCGTGCTTCGTGAAGTGCGAGAGGAGACGTCGTTACGAGCGCGTGTCGTCTGCGACCTGGGGATGGTGCCCGTCGCGGGGGAGGGCTTCGCCTACGAGATTCACGAGCACCTCCTGACGCCGATCGGCGACTCTACGCCGCGTGCCGGCGACGACGCGGACGACGCGCGATGGGTTTTGCGGCACGAGCTCGCGGCTTTCGACGTGCGCGACGACGCCGTCGCGGTGATTGATCGCGCGCTGGCCGAGGCGCGCGCGCGGATGCTGGTCCTCTAGCGCCGACCGGCGCTGCGCGCCGAGCCTGCCGGCAGCGGCAAGAGCCGGTTCCAAGTGCGTATCTCGCGACCATTTGCGAAACCGGCACTAGCCTGGGAAGGGAACCCATGCGCTCTTCTCACATTTGCCCGAAATGCGGCCATCGCGAGATCCTCTTCGTCCCGCGCGTCGCCGATCGCGACGATAGCGACAACGTCCGGCCTTTGGTGCTTCACGTACAGCACTACGACTGGAAGGACGACGAGATGGGCACGCTACAGGCTTACGTGTGCCGCTCGTGCGGCTACACGGAACTGTACACGGCGCATGCGAGCGCAATTCCGGTCGAGAAGATTCCAGGGGCGCAGGCGCTGCGGGCGAAAAGTTGAACTCCGCCCGCGCGGCGCCACATCAGAAGAACGTTCCCCCGCCTTGTGTTGCCATCGACATAAGCTGTCCTCCTTCCCGGGGCGCCCGCTCAGCAACTCGGCGGCCAACGTCACCAGCAGCTTTTTCGCGGAGAAACTGTAAGTGGTCTGTTCTATACCGTTGACAACCTCACGGGTGCAATGTCCAATTTCCGGACAGACGGCTTGCCGTGACGGGCTGGTAACGTGCCCGCCCATGCTCGAGACGCTGCTCCGGCAGGGTTTGCTGGCGGCGCTTCTTTCCGGGTCCACGGCATGCGCCCGCATGGCGCCGCCGCCGTCGGCGCCCCCGACCGCCGACGCCGCTCTGGACAGAATGCACGCGACGCTCGCGTGCGCGAACGGCGTCCAGGCGAACGCCAAGATTGACCATTTCGGCGAGCAGGGGCGCGTTCGCGGCGACCTCATGCTCTTCGCGGTCCGCCCGGCGCGCATCCGCATGGACGCCGTGAGCCCGTTTGGCGTCGCGCTCGCAACGCTGACGAGCGACGGCGCCCGCTTCGCGCTCGCGGATCTGCGAAACAAGGTGTTTTACGTGGGGCCGGCGAGCGCGTGCAACATCGCCCGGCTGACGACCGTACCGGTGCCGGGGCACGTGCTCGTCGATCTGCTGCGCGGCGAGGCCCCGATCCTCAAGCACACCCCCGGGGAGGCGACGATCTCCTGGAACACCGACGGCTACTGGGTCCTGGCGATCGCGTCCACACGGGACGCGCGCGAGGAGATCCACCTCGTGCCCCGTCCGGAGGACTGGACCAAGCCCTGGGACCAGCAACGCCTGCGCGTCCTGGACGTCCAGGTCGTGCAGCAGGGTTACGAGCTTTACCACGCGCAGCTCGGCGACCACTCCCAGGCGGCGACCTCCGGGCCCCGGCTCGATCCGGACAACCTCGAACCCCCCATCCCGCCGAGCGGCCCGACGTGCGACGCCGAGATCCCGCACCGGATCCACGTCGAGGTCCCCGTCCCGCGCTCGGACGTGCGCTTCCAGTACGGGCAGGTCACGTGGAACCCGCCGCTGCCCGCGGGCGTCTTCGAGCAGCAGCCCCCGCCGGGGCTGCGCGCCGAGCCGGTCACGTGCGCCGAGTAAGCGCCGCGACGATGGCCCCGGGCGCGTCCGTGATGATCGTCTGCACCCCGAGTCCGACGAGCTCGAGGGCCTCCCGTTCGTCGTTCACCGTCCACACGCCGCGGCGCAACCCGCGACGCGCGTAGCGCGCCAGCGAACGGGCCGTGGCCTGCGGCCTCTCCAGATGAAGCCCGGACACCCAGGGCGGGCGCGCGATCTCCTGGAAGGCGCTCGCCCAGCGCGGCTGGCCGGCGTGGACGAGGAGCGCGCGCGGGACGTCCGGCGCGAGAACGGCGGCCATCGCGAGCAGCACGGGGTCGAAGGACGACAGGAGGACGTCCGCGCGGCGCGCGCGCACGCTGCGGAGGGCGCCGCGGATCAAAGCGCCCCGGTCGCGCGCGTCGTGTTTCAGCTCGACGTTCACGGCGACGTCGGCGTGGCGCGCCCAGTCGAGCACTTCGCCGAGCGTCGGGATTCGCGCGCCGCCTCCGAGGTCCAGCGCGCGCAGCTCGGGGAGCGGCGCTTCGCACACGCGGCGCCGCGACTCGTCGTGCGTCATCCGCTCGAGCGACTCGTCGTGGAAGACGACCACGTCTCCGCCGGCGCACGTTCGCGCGTCGAGCTCGATCGCGCGCGCACCCTCCGATCGGGCGCGCTCGAAGGCCGCCATCGTGTTCTCCGGAGGCCACGCGGCTCCCCGTCCCCCCCGGTGACCGACGACCAGCGGCGACGTCGTCCAAAGCGTCACGAGCGGATCCTCCCTCTCTCGCGCAGACCTGCCTAGACCGCCAGCTCCTCGGCGATGGAGCGCGCGAGCCGCTTCGCTTCCTCGAGCTTGTCTGCGGGTAGAGAGACCGCGCCGACGACGGGGTGTCCGCCGCCGCCGTGTCGCTCGCATATCGCGGCGATGTTGTGCGTGCGCGGCGTCGGCGACCACGGATTGTACCCGATGCTGATCTTGCACTTGCTCTTCGATCGGCTCAATACGACCGAGTACGCGCTCTCCGGGTAGAGCGCGTACGTGACGAACTTCCCGGCGACCTCGATGAGCTGGTCGGTCACGTCCACGAGGACCACGGAGCCCAGCCTCTCCGCGCGCTGCTCCACGAGCTGGATGAACGCCTCGTGCGCGCGCCCGAGCGGCTCGTAGGCCTGCGTGACCTCCGCGGAGCGCGCCACTTCGGAGAGCGGCTCGCTCAGCAGGCGCGGCACCATCCGCGCGAGGAACGAATCGTCGCCGAGGTGCTCGACCACCGTCATCAGCCGAAGCTCCGGCTCCTTGCGTTCGACCGCCATCGTGGCGCTGGGAAACGCCGCGCTGTCGATCATGTCCGCCCAGCGTACGAGCTGCGCGCTCGGCGCCGGGTCGAGACCGAAGCGCTTCTCGCCGACGTCGGCGATGAGCTTCGTCGCGCTGCTGTACGCGCCGTCGTGGAAGAAGCGGCGCTCGCCCTGCGCTCCCCCCTCGGAGGCCCTTCGCTCGTAATACGCGCGGTCTTCCGGCGTGACGAAGGCGCTGACGTGGTGATCGAAATACCAGGTCAGCTGGGGCAGCGCGCTGAACCGGAAATCGAGAATGGCGTTGACGTCCCCGGTGAGCACCTTGGGCTCGACGCCGTTCTGACCCGGGCCATAGCCCGCGCCGTGGTAGGCGAACGCGGCGCCGTCCCCCGCGAAGCGATGACGATACAGGCGAGTGAACATGACGGCCGAGCAGAGGCCGTCGAAGCAGTGGCCGTGGGTCGCGACGACGACTTGGGGGGCGTGGCCGGTGGTCACGACGCCGGAGTAGCATGAGCGTATGCGGATTCACCACCTCGCAATGCGAACGCGCGATACGGCGCGGCTCGAGCGCTTCTACGCCGGCTTGCTTGGGCTGCCCGTCGTAAAGCGTGACGCAGTGCGCGGGAGCGTGTGGCTCGACGCCGAAGGCGCGGTGCTGATGATCGAGCCGGCCTCGCCGGAGGAGCCGGCGATCGACCCCGCCACCCGCGAGCTCGTCGCCTTCGCGGTCGCGCGCATCGACGAGTGGCGGCCGAGGGTCAGCGTCGAGGCGGAGACGGCGCACACGCTGTACTTTCGCGATCCGGACGGGCGGCGCGTCGCCGTCAGCGACTACCCGTTGCGGTGAGGGACGTGCACGCCGTGCTCCTTCGCGAACCGGATGGCTTCGTCGTATCCTGCGTCGGCGTGGCGAATGACCCCCATGCCGGGGTCCGTCGTGAGCACGCGCTCCAGCCGCCGCGCGGCCTCGGGCGTACCGTCGGCGACGACGACCATCCCGGCGTGCAGGCTCATTCCCATGCCCACCCCGCCCCCGTGGTGGAAGCTCACCCAGCTCGCCCCCGCGGCGACGTTCACCATCGCGTTGAGTAGAGCCCAGTCGGCGATGGCGTCCGACCCGTCCTTCATCGCCTCGGTCTCGCGGTTCGGCGAGGCGACGCTCCCGCAGTCGAGGTGATCGCGGCCGATGACGATCGGCGCCTTCACCTTGCCGGTGCGCACGAGCTCGTTGAACGCGCCGCCGACCTTCGCCCGGTCGCCGTAACCGAGCCAGCAAATGCGCGAAGGCAAACCCTGAAAGGCGACGCGCTCCCGAGCCAGGCGAATCCACCGGGCCAGGTCGGCGTCCCCCGGAACCGCCGCGAGGACGGCCTCGTCGGTCGCCGCGATGTCGGCGGGATCGCCGCTGAGAGCGACCCAGCGAAAGGGTCCCTTGCCGACGCAGAAGAGCGGCCGGATGTACGCCGGGACGAATCCGGGGATCTCGAACGCGCGATCGCAGCCAGCGTCCTTCGCGCAAGCGCGGATGTTGTTTCCGTAGTCGAAGACCTCGGCGCCCTGCGCCCTCATCGAGAGCATCGCGGCCACCTCTTCGGCCATGCTCGCCTTCGCGCGCTCCACGTAGCCCGCGGGATCCTCGCGCCGCAGCTCGGCCGCCTCCTCCAGGCTCAGGCCGAGAGGGATGTAGCCGTTCAGCGGATCGTGAGCGGCGGTCTGCTCGGTCACCAGGTCGGGGACCACGCGGCGGCGGACGAGCTCCGGATACACCTCGGCCGCGTTGCTGCACAGCGCGACGCTCACGGCGCGCCCCTCCTTGTGCGCACGCTCGATGCGCGCGAGCGCTTCGTCGAGGTCGTCGGTGCGCGTGTCGACGTACCGCGTATCGAGGCGCTTCTGGATCCGCGACGGATCGACCTCGACCGCGAGGCAGCTCAACCCCGCCATCGTCGCGGCGAGCGGCTGCGCTCCGCCCATCCCGCCGAGCCCGGCGGTGAGCACCCAGAAGGGTCCTTCCCTTCTCGTCCGCGCCGCGAGCGCCTGACGAGCCGCGACGAACGTCTCGTACGTGCCCTGCAAGATGCCTTGCGTCCCGATGTAGATCCACGACCCGGCCGTCATCTGCCCGAACATGGTCAGGCCGAGAGCCTCGAGCCGCCGGAACTCGTCCCAGGTGGCCCACCTGGGCACCAGGTTCGCGTTCGCCAGGAGAACCCTGGGCGCGTCCGCGTGCGTGCGGAACCTGCCGACCGCTTTCCCCGATTGGACGAGCAGCGTCTCGTCGTTCTCGAGCGAACGAAGCTCGCGAACGATGACGTCGAAGCAATCCCAGCTGCGCGCGGCCTTGCCGGTCCCGCCGTACACGACCAGATCGTTCGGTCGCTCGGCCACCTCGGGATCGAGGTTGTTGTGGAGCATTCGCAGCGCAGCCTCTTGGATCCATCCCTTGCAGGAGAGCTCGAGCCCGCGAGGCGCGCGGACCGGACGGGGGGAAGTCATCGAGGGACATCCCTACCGCACCCGAGTCCGTGGCGCGAGACGAGCCGCCGCGCGCTAGGATCTTCGGCATGAAGACGCTGGTCAGCGAACCCGAGGCGATCGAGAAGAGCGCGTGGATCGACGTCAGCGTGCCCATTCGTGACGGAATGGTGCACTGGCCCGGCAACCCGGAGGTGCGCATCGAGCGGAAAGAGAAGCCCACGCCGGACGGGATCGGCGTGTCGCGAGTCTCGGCGATGTCCTTCGGTTCCCATACGGGCACGCACGTCGACGCCCCCGTGCATTTCGGCGTGAGCGAACAGGGGGTCGATAGTCTCCCGATCGAAGGCCTGATCGGCCCCGCGCGAGTCGTCTCGATCGAGGACCGCGCGGCGATCGCTCGCGCCGAGGTCGAGCGGGTCGAACCGCAGCGCGGGGAGCGCCTCCTCTTCAAGACGCGCAACTCGAGCCGGTGCTGGAGGACCGACGAGTTCGTGGACGACTACGTGTACGTCGCGCCGGACGCGGCGGCGTACCTCGCCGAGCGCGGCGTCCGCACGGTCGGCGTCGACTACCTGTCCGTGGGAGGGCGCAAGGACGGCGCGGCCACGCACCGCGTTCTCCTGCAAGCCGGCGTGTGCATCCTCGAGGGACTCGACCTCTCCGGGGTGACGCCCGGGTCGTACGACCTCGTGGCCCTGCCGCTGCGAATCGCCGGAGGAGACGGCGCCCCCGCCCGCGCTCTCCTGCGCAGGCGCTGACGCCGGTCACGGCCCGTCGTTCGCCTCGAGACCGACGCGCAGGCGCTGGACGTCCTCGTGCGAGAGCGAACCGGGATGCGCGTCCTCGATGGCCTTCGCCTCGCGCAGCCAGAGGCCGGCTTGCGCGCGGTCGCCGAGCGAGGCGAACGTCAGACCGCGGTAGAGCGCGTACTGCCCCCGGTGAGCGTCGTCCCAGGTGCGGCTCTCGGCCTCGAGCGACGCGAACGTCTGCTTGGCTTCGGGGTAGCGTCCCTTGTCGAACTGGGACTTGCCCTCGGCCAGCGCCCCTCCGCACGCAACGAGCGGGCAAACGATCAACGCGAGGGCAACGAGACGCATCCGATCTCCTCGGTCCGAACCAATCATCGTCCGTGAAGCGAGGCGGTTGCTTACGAACCGCTCCGTCCCTGCGCGGGCGCCGCCGGGGCCTTCGCCGGCGGGGACTCCGCCAGATCCGAGTAGTCGGGCTGGGCGCCGATGTTGAACCCGATCCCGAACAGGTACATGAGCGCGTCGTTGTCGCCGAACGACTTGAGGAACGTGACTTCGGGGTGAATGGCGAACTTCTTGCTGAGGCGCCAGTCGACGCCGATGCCGCCGCGCGCCATGAGGCCCGTCGATGCGGCGGCCTGCTGCTGGTCGTTACCGGAATTGATCGCCGTCGTGGCCACGGCATACGTCACGCCCGGCGAGACCACGATGGAGAACTTCTCCGACAGGTTGAAGCCGACGAGCAGGGGCAAGTGAAAATAGAAGATGGCGGCGCTGGTCGTCACGGTCTGATTCGAAGCGTCGGTGCCCGACGAAACGCTCAAGTAGAAGGCCTGCAGGCCGGGATCGACCGCGAGGTCGACGGTGCCTTTGACGAGTCGAATCTTGCCGTCGACCGAGAGCGAATCGAGGTTCGAGAGCCGCGCGCCCAGATCGAAACCGTCCGTGATGCCGTAGCGGATACCGAAGGTCGGTAGAGTCGGCGTGAAGATCGAGGTGCTCACGGTGTGAACGCCGACCGTCGTGTTCGGGACGGTCTCGTTGAAGGTGGCGCCCCACCCTTCGGCCGCAACTTGCCACTGCAGATCGCCGGGATTCAGCGTGCGAGGCGTGGTGTACGCATTGGGATTCGGACACCCGCACAAGAACAGAACCGCGGCTACGGGCGCAGCGATACGCAACGGCCAATGAAGTCGCATGGTCTGCCGTCGAAACTACACGAACCCGGCCGCGCACCGAACAAAAAAGCCGGCCGGCTCACGCCATCGACGACGACCGCGCGCGGCGCGAACGAACGCGCCTCCCCGCGGCGTGCAGCATCTCGTCGACCGTCGTGATGTCGCGCGCTCCGCGGGGGTCGCCCTCGGGGCCCGGCGCATCGCCTTCGTCGTCGGCGATCGAGTCGACGACGGGCTGCACGCTGGGCCCGCGCGCGCTTCGCTCCCACTTGTCGGCGAGCTCGCGGGCGATGCGCTCGATGAGGGGGCGCGTCGTTTCGCGGTGCGTCGCGCTGACGAAGGCCGCGTCGCGGTGCGAGCGCTCGAGGAGGCGTAGCTCGGCGGGCTCGAGGAGGTCGACCTTGTTGTAGACGACAATCCGGGGAATCTCGCCGAGCTCGAGGTCCTCGAGCACCCGGACGACCGTTCGCACGTGATCGTCCTGCGCGCTGTCGCTCCCGTCGACGACGTGGAGCAAGATGTCGGCGTCGGCGGCCTCCTCGAAGGTCGCGCGAAACGCGGCGAAGAGGTCCTTCGGCAAGTTGCGGATGAAGCCGACGGTGTCGGTGAGGACCACCTCGCGCTCGCCCCAGCCCGCCCAGCCGCACCGCAGGGTGCGCGATCGCGTGTCGAGCGTGGCGAAGAGCTTGTCTTCGGCGAAGACGTCCGCGCCCGTGAGCGTGTTGAGGAGCGTGCTCTTGCCGGCGTTCGTGTAGCCGACGATGGCCACGGTCGGGACCCCCTCGCGCGTGCGCTTGCGGCGGCGCTGCTCGCGTTGCCTGGCGAGCTGCTTCAGCTGATGCTCCAGGTGCGCGACGCGATCCTTGGCCCGGCGCCGGCCGATCTCGAGCTTGGTTTCGCCGGGGCCGCGGCCGCCGATTCCGCCGGTCAGGCGCGAGAGGCTGTCGTCCTTCTGTGCGAGCCGCGGCATCGCGTACTTCAGCTGCGCGAGCTCCACCTGGAGCTTGCCGTCACGGCTCTCGGCGCGCTGCGCGAAAATGTCGAGGATGAGCTGTGTCCGGTCGATGACCTTCAAGTCCGTCTGCTTGGCGATGGCGCTGGCCTGCGCCGGCGTCAGCTCGCGGTCGAACACCAGGACGCTCGCGTCGAGCTGCATGGCGCGGACGACTACGTCCTCGAGCTTGCCCTTGCCCATCACGAGCTTCGGGTCGATGCGGTCGCGCATCTGGACGATGCTGTCGGCGACCTCCGTCCCCGCGGTGCGCGCCAGCTCCCGCAGCTCGCGCATGCTCTCGACGGCTTCGTCGCCGCCGGCGGATCCCCTCGACTTGTCCCCCACGTGGACGAGGATGGCGCGGCCGTCCTTCGCCTTCACCTCGCGCGCGCGCGCCCGGCGCGCGAACTCCGCCTCGAGGTCCGCCATGAGGCGGCTCACGTCGAGGTGCGCTTGCCCGATGGGGACGGGCCCGACCTCGCGATAGGGCGGCGCGCCGTCGTCCGCCGGGACGTTGTGCGCGTAGGCGATGGCGCGCGGCTCGCCGCCGTGCGCCACCTGAATGGCGGCCACCAGATCGAGGCGCAGCCTCACGAGGTCGACGAGATCGTCGCGCGTGAGCGGCTCGCTGCGCAGGTGCGTGTGGACGAGCCGCAGGCCGCGGAAGCGACCCTCGGCGGCCCGCAGGCGGCCGACGTCCGGGAGCATCAGCTTGCCGGCGTCGCCGACGATGACCGAGTCCACCTGCCCCGAGCGATGAACGAGCACCCCGACCTGGCGGCCGGTCTCGACGGAGATGGCCACGAGCGCTCGCGTGAGCTCGGGCGTCGTGATGTCGTCGGGCGGCACGCGCCGGCGATACAGGCGCTCGAGGGCGCGCAGCGCGGAGGGCGAAAGGCCGGTCTTGTTGCCGTAAACGTCGATGAGTGCCTCTTAGCACATCGGCCGCACGCCCACCGGACGGAGGGATGAGCCGCCGAGACGCCAAGAAAGGAATCTACCGTCCACGGTAGACGAATCGCGGCTCCCGGGTGGCCTCCTCGGCGCGTTCGCGCGCGGCCTTGACGAGGCCGTGGGCGGGCGCGAGCCCGCACGCCGGATCGGTCGCGCGCACGTCGCCGGTCAGCGCGAAGGCCTGGCACCGACAGCCCCCGTAGTCGATCGAGCGCCGCTCGCAGCTGACGCACGGCTCGGGCATCCACGCCTCGCCGCGGAAGGCGCGCATCGCCTCGCTCGTCTCCCAGATTCGGCCGAGCGAAGCGCCGCGGACGCTGTCGAACGCGAGCGGCAGGCTGCGCGCCGCATGGCAGGGGAGCACCGCCCCGTCGGGCGCGACGACGACGAAGCGCCTCGCCCATCCGTCCATGCACGCCCGCGGACGGTCGGCGTGCCAATCGGGCAGGACGAGGATCACCTCCATCCGGCCCCGCAGCCGCTCTTTCGCGGCGTGCGCCACCTCGCGCGCGCGGTCGATCTGCGAGCGCGTTGGGAGCAGCGCCTGCGCGTTCTCGAGGGCCCACGAGACCAGCTGGACGTTGGCGAGCTCCAGCCGGTCGGCCCCGAGGCGCTCGGCGAGCGCGACGATCGCGTCGACCCGATCGAGGTTCTCGCGGTGAAGCACGACGTTGATGGTGAGCGGGAGGCCGAGCTCCTTCACCCAGGCGGCGACGCGCATCTTCGCGTCGAACGACGAGTGCCCGGCGATCCGGTCGGAGGAGGCCGGGTCGGCGTCCTGCACACTCAACTGCACGTGGTCGAGGTTGGGGGCCAGGCGCCGGAGGCGCTCGCGGTCGAGCGGCACGCCGCTCGTCACGAGGTTGACGTACAGATCCTTCCAGCGGGCGCGCTGCGCGATCGCCTCGAGGTCGCTGCGCGCCAGCGGCTCGCCGCCGGTGAGGTGCATCTGCATCACGCCGAGCGCCGCGGCTTCGTCGACGACTCGCACCCAGTCGGCCGTCGGCATCTCGTCGTTGCCGCGCACGAGCTCCCTGGGGTTCGAGCAGTACGGACACGCGAGCGGGCAGCGGTGGGTGAGCTCCGCGACCAGCGTATACGGGGCGAAGTCGCGCGACGGAGGGAAGGCGCGCAGGCTGAGAGGGTCGGCGGCCCGGCTGTCGACGGCCTCGTCTTCCGCGCCGTACCCCTCGATCAGCGCGCGCGCGCGCAGGTACGAGAGGAGCTCGCGGACGTCTCGGTCGATGCGCGCACGGTCCGAGCGCGGGTACTGCGAGCAGAGCTCGTCGACGATCTGGTCGACGTCCCGCGTCCCGTCGCACTTCTCGACGATGGCGGCCGACGTGGCGCTGAGGCGCAGGCCGCGCTCCGGCGACAGCAGCACCGACAGCCCGTCGCGAGGATCGGCGCGCAGCCGTGCCTTGCTCGCGAGGCGCGGCTTCACGGGCTGGCCTCGGCGATCGCGTCGAGCATCGCCCAGAGGATCGTGCACTTCGCGATGAGCGCCCGGACGCAGGCCTCCTGCGCCTCCGCCGTGGTCGCGTTCGTCGTAACGAACGCGATGGCCTCGTGGGCGTCGCGCGCGGCGCGCGGCACGCGCGAGCGGAAGTAGCCGAGCGCCCGCGCGTCCACCCACGGGTAGTGCTGCTCCCAGGCGGCGACGCGCGTGCGCATGATGTCCGGCGCGAAGTGCTCGGTGAGAGACGACGCGACGGCCTCGACGAGCGGCCGCTCGCGCACGAGCTGCACGTACGCGTCGCAGGCGTAGCGAACGCCGGGCAGGACGCCGCCGCACGCTCGCACCTCGTCGGGGTCGAGAGCGACCGCCTGCGCCAGCGCGAGCCATTCGGCCAGACCCCCCTCCCCTTCGGTCGTCCCGTCGTGATCGCCGATGCGGTGGATCCACATGCGGCGGAACGCAGGGTCGTCGCTCTTGGAGACGATGATCGCGTCTTTGATGGGGATCCGCGTCTGGTAATAGAAGCGGTTCTTCACCCAACGCTGGAGCTCCTCGCGCGAGAGCCGACCGGCGTGCATCCGCGCGTTGAACGGATGGCGGTCGTGATAGCGCGCGGCGCCCTCCGAGCGGAGCCTCTCGACGAACGCGTCCGGAGCGAGGGCGGCGCCCGTCATAGCGAGACCTCCAGGCCGTCGAAGGCGACCTCCCAGCCGGCGCGCTCGACGCCAGCCCGCTCGGGGGAGTCGCTGCGCAACATCGGGTTCGTGTTGTTGATATGCGTGAAGACCCGGCGTCCCGCGGCGATCCCGGAGAGCCGCGCGAGGCTGCCGCCGTCGCCTCCCACCGGCACGTGCGCCATGTCCTTCGCGCGCGCCGTTCCCAGTCCGGCGGACACGAGCTCGTCTTCGCTCCAGAAGGTGCCGTCGAAGAAGACCGCGCCGGCGCCGGCGACGAGAGCCTCCACTCCGTCGAGCGAACCGACCGCGGTCGCCAGCAGCAGCGCGCCGCCGCCCGCGAGATCGCGAATCCGCAGCGCCACGTTGTCCTCCGCCGACGGTGCGAGCGTACCCGTCAGGTGCACGGGGAGCTTCCCCGGCGCGGCGAGCGGCGTCACGCCGACGCCCACGTCCTCCAGAACGAGCTCGCGCCCCAGCTCGAGGTCCCGCCACGTCACGTGGTCGGCGGAGCGGGCGAGCGTGCGGAACATGACGTTGCGCTCCACGAGGCCGCTCCGCACGCGCGCAGTCGCGAGGACCGCGAACGCCTGCGACTCGCGGAGCGACAGCAAGCCGAGGACGTGGTCCAGGTCCCCGTTGGTAAGCGCCACGGCGGCGATGGGCGTGTGACGTGGCGCCCGGGGCTGAAGCGGGGCGAAGCGCTCGATTTGCCGGAGCACGTCCGGCGACGCGTTCACGAGGAGCCAGCGGTCGCCCGTGGCCGACACGGCAATCGAATCCTGCGTGCGCGCCGCGATGCGCGCGTCGCCGGCGCGCACGAGCGCGCAGTTGCTACAGCCGCAATTCCACTGGGGGACGCCACCGCCGGCCCCGGAGCCCAACACGTGGGCTCTGAGGCCATGGGGCACGCCCGTCTACTCCGCGCTCTCCTCGTCCCGCTCGGCGCGCTTGACGATGGGCGTCCGCTCGCCGTCCTCCTGATAGGAGCCGATCTCGGCGTCCATCTTGATCTCTTCGACTACCGGGGTGGTCCAGTTCATCGCCGTCACTCCTTATGCCAGGGCGAAGCATGCCTGCAATCGTGCGCCCGCGCAACGACCACACCGACAGAGGCCCCAGGGCGGGAGCTAAGATAGGGCCGGAAGGGGGTCTCGCATGCCTCGGAACCTCGGAAAGGCGGGCATCTTCCCGGCCCTTGCAGCAGTCGGGGGCGTGGTGCTGCCCTTGTCCCACGCGTGCGGCGGGAGCGGGTCGTCCAGCAGCGGCGACAGCGCGGACGCCGGGGCTTCGGTGCTCCAGTTTCACAACCACATCAACCGCGACGGCTTCTTCGTCGACCCCGCCATCACGAAGGCCGCGGCGGCGACCTTCCATCGCGACGCGACCTTCGACGGGACCCTCACCGGACACGTCTACGCCTCCCCTCTCTTCGTCGACGCGGCGAACGGGCCCCACGGCAAGGCCGCGATCGTCGTCGCGACGCAGAGCAACGACGTCTACGCCCTCGACGAGTCCACCGGGAAGCCCATCTGGCAGGTCGACTCGACGACGCTCGGCACCCCCGCCAATCAAGCCGGCGTCGGCTGCGGCGACGTGAGCCCCATCGGGATTACCGGGACTCCTGCGATCGATCTCGGGAGGCGCCTCGTCGTCCTCGACGCGATATCGGCGGACGCCAACGGGAACATCGGCACGCAGGTGGCCTACGGCCTGTCGCTCGACGACGGCAGCAAGGTCTGGAGCGTCGATCTCTCGACGGTGAAGGACCCGATGGGGAACGCGTTCTCGCCGAAGCCGCAGAACCAGCGCGGCGGGGTCCTCGTCGCGGGCGGGGTCGCGTACTTCGTCTTCGGCGGGCACATCGGCGACTGCGGCGCCTATCACGGCTGGGTCATCGGCGTGCCGCTCGACGGCAACGCGGCGAACGTGCGCGCCTGGAGGACGCAGGTGCAGGGAGCGGGGATCTGGGCTCCGGGCGGAGCGTCGAGCGACGGCGCCAGCGTCTTCGTCTCGACGGGCAACGCGACGGCCGGAAGCGCGACGTGGGAAGAGAGCGAGGGCATCTTCCGCCTGGGGACGGACCTCTCCTTCACGAAGGCGAACGCCGATTTCTTCTCTCCCGCCAACTGGGCGAACCTCGACCAGCACGACACCGACATCAGCGGATCGGGACCGCTGGTCATCGACGCGCCCGCGATGACTCCCGCGGCGCTGCTCCTCGCGCAGGGCAAGGACGGGAATCTGTACCTGCTCGATCGCGGCAATCTCGGCGGTCTCGCGAGCTCGCCGCTCGGCACGCTGCACGTCCTCAGCGGCGAGATCAGCCAGGGCGCCGCGTGGGCGACGCTCACGCAGACCGGCGAGACGTACGTCGTCGTCCGGCCGAACAAGGGAGGCACGGGCGTCGGCTGCCCCACGGGCGCCGGCGACCTCGTCGCCGTGAAGCTCGATCCGGCCGCTCCCTCCAAGATGAGCGTGGCCTGGTGCGCCGACGCTCAGGGCGAGGGCTCCCCGATCATCACGACGAGCGACGGCAGCCAGGACGCCATGGTCTGGGCCGCCGGCGCCGAGGGTTCCAGCCGGCTGCACGCGTGGGACCTCCGGACCGGTGCGCTCGTCTTCGGCGGCGGAACCGCGAGCGACGCGATCCCCAACGTGCGGCATTTCACGACGGTCCTCGCCGCCGATGGGCGAATCGTCGTCGCGGGGGACGGCCGAGCCTTCGTCTTCCACCCGTAAGGCCGAGCCGATGCGGTTCGCTTGTTGCTGAGCGGCTCACCGCATGAGGGATCGGGCAGCTCGGTGGCCATTCGCCGTCCTCGCCGCGCTCGCGGTCCATTGCGGTCGAGGAGGCGCCACGGCGCCTGGCCCCGGACCGACCGCAGGCGGCAGCTCAGGAGGGGACGACGCGCAGGCCGCGCCCGGCAGCGGCCCGGCCGGGACGAGCCGCGCTTCAGGCGCCGGCTCGAGCGCGGGCGACTTCGACGCGAGCGGCGCGACGACGGGCAGCGGGGTCGTCGGCGGGGCGGACGCCGCGGCTGGCCGGAGGCGAGGCGGCAGCGGCGCGGCGGGCACCCGGGCGCCCGGCGCGTCGGTGCTCATGCACCACAACCACCCGAACCGAGACGGATTCTTCGTCGACGCGAAGATCACGAAGGCGTCCGCGGCGACGATGCACCACGATCCCGCCTTCGCGGCGAGCATCAACGGCAAGGCGTTCGCGACGCCGCTCTTCGTCGACGCCGGCGTGGTGCCGGCGCTCAACGCCGGGAAGGCCGCGGTCTTCGTCGCGACCGAGACCAACGACGTGTACGCGCTCGACGCGTCGACGGGCGCTCAGGCATGGCACGTCAACCTGGGCGCGCCGGGGGGTCCGATCTGCGGCAGTTCGAGCCGCATCGACCCCCAGGGCGTGACCGGTACCCCGGCCATCGACCTCGCCTCGAGCGCGATCGTGATGGACGCCGCAAAGGGGCCGGGCATAACGACCGATCACGTCGTCTTCGCGCTGGACCTGGCCACAGGGGCGACCCGCTGGAAGGTGTCCCTCTCGGGGGTGCACGACGCGCAGGGGAACGCCTTCGACCCGTCCCAGCACTTGCAGCGGCCCGCGGCGCTCATCGCGAACGGGTACGCCTACTTCGGTTTCGGCGGGAACATCGGCGACTGCGGCAACTACGACGGCTGGTTGATCGGCGTCTCGCTCGACGGCAACGCGGCGAAGACCAGGGGATGGAGACCCGACGACAGGCAGTCGGGCATCTGGGGCCCCGGGGGCCCCTCGACCGACGGCAACGCCATCTTCGTGACCACCGGAAACG
>Ga0102924_1003806_pt1 | contig 15637 bp, 7 predicted proteins | sample PaiPotPPM11metaG_FD_80116 | JGI IMG/M metagenome (GOLD analysis project Ga0102924, IMG submission 80116) | Iron sulfur acid spring bacterial and archeal communities from Banff, Canada, to study Microbial Dark Matter (Phase II) - Paint Pots PPM... ... | reverse complement strand
GGACACGAAGTGGCGAGGGCTCGGCGCCGTGTGTCTCGGGCGGGACACGAAGTGGCGAGGGCTCGGCGGAATGTGTCTGGGGCGGGACACGAAGTGGCGAGGGCTCGGCGGAGCGTGTCTCGGGCGGCGATTCCCTGTCAGCCGCCCCTTCGCGCGATGGCGGCGAGCGCGCGTCGCGTCGCGTCCGGCCCCGCAGGCGATGCGGCGGGGTCGGCGGCGTCGACGAGGATGACGAGCGCGCGCACCATGCGGCGCGCTTCGCGCGCGGCGGCCGCGTCGGCGTCGCGCGACGCCATCGCGAGCAGTCGCCTCCACGTCGCGAGCTGCGCGGGCGTCCGCGCATCGCTCCCGTACCAGCCGGCGAGCTCGCGCAGCGCGGCCGCGTCGCTCTCCAGCGTCGCGTAGCCGTCGAGCGCCTCCTCGGCTTCGCGGTGGCGGCCCGCCGCCCAGAGCGCGCGGGCGCGGCCGGCGATCGCGACGTGCAGCGACGGGACGTGATCGAGCGCGGCGGCGTACACGCGCTCGGCCTCCGCGGGATCGCCGAGCCGCATCCGGAGCGCGCCGAGCCCCATCCACGCGTCCGGGCTCGTCGGATCGAGCGAGAGCGCCTCCATGTAGCGGCGGACGGCGAGGTCGTCCTCGTGCATCGCCTCGTGGGCGCGCGCCTGGCGCACGAGCTCGTCGGCGGAGGACGCCGCGCTCGCGGGCCGCGCCACGCCGAGGACGCCGCAGACCAAGACCGAGGCGAGCAGCCGGAGAGAACGCAGCAGAACGCGTCGATCATAGCATCCGGCGCGCCCGGCGCGGACGTCGGGCTCAGACGCTCTGCGCGTCCTCGATGGCGTCGCTCCGGCGCGGGCGCAGGTTGATCTGGAGAATCTGCTTTCGCACGCGCACGGCATCGGGCGTGACCTCGACGAGCTCGTCGGCGTCGATCCACTCCATCGCGGTCTCGATGGTGAGGACGCGCGGCGGCGCGAGCATGACGTTCTCGTCCTTGCCGTGGTTTCGCACGTTGGAGAGCTTCTTCTCCTTGATGACGTTCACGTCGGTGTCGTTCGGGCGGTTGTGCTCACCGACGATCATCCCCTCGTAGACCGCGATGCCGGGCGCGATGAAGAAGCTGCCTCGCGGCTGCAGGTGGTGCAGCGCGTACGGAGTGGCGACGCCGGCGCGGTCGGCGACGATGGCGCCGGTCTGGCGCTTCATCATCGTCCCGCCCCACGGCTCCCAGCCGTCGAACATCGAGTTGAGGAGCGCCGTGCCTCGCGTGGACGTGAGGAGCTCTCCGCGGAAGCCGATCATCCCGCGGCTGGGGACGCGGTACTCCATCCGGGCGCGGCCGAAGCCCGGGTTGGCCATCTTCACCATGCGTCCGCGGCGCTCGCCGAGGCGCTCGGTCACGACGCCGATGAACTGCTCGGGCACGTCGACGACGACGAGCTCCATCGGCTCGCAGAGCTGACCGTCGACCGTCTGCGTGATGACCTCGGGGTTGCCGAGCTGGAGCTCGTAGCCCTCGCGGCGCATCGTCTCGACGAGGATGGCGAGCTGCAGCTCGCCGCGGCCGAGGACCTGGAACGTGTCGGGGGAGTCGGTCTCCTCGACGCGGATCGCGAGGTTCTTCTTCGTCTCGCGCTGCAAGCGCTCGCGCAGGTGGCGGCTCGTCAGGTACTTGGTGCCGTCGCAGCGACCGGCGAACGGCGACGTGTTGACGCCGAGGCGCATCTTGATGGTCGGCTGCTCGACGTGGATGCGCGCGAGCGCGCGCTGCTCCCAGCCGAGGTCCTGATCGACGATCGTGTCGCCGACGTCGACGTCCTCGATGCCCGCGATCGCGACGATCTCGCCCGCAGCGGCCTCGGAGGCGGGCATGCGCTTCAGGCCCTCGAACGTCGAGAGCACCTTGACCGCGCTCTTGATCGTCCGTCCGTCCTTGACGACGCCGACGGGCTGGTTGCCCTTCACGGTGCCCGCGACGATGCGCCCGATGGCGAGGCGTCCGACGTAGTCGTCGTGATCGACGTTGCTGACGAGGATCTGGAGCGGCGCGGTGGGGTCGCCCGGCGCCGGCGGCACCTTCGCCAGGATGGTCTCGAAGAGCGGCGCCAGCGTCGTCGAAGGATCTTCGAGCGTGCGCTTGGCGACGCCGTCACGGCCGACGGCGTAGAGGAGAGGGAAGTCGAGCTGCGTGTCGTTCGCGTCGAGATCGCAGAAGAGGTCGAAGATCTCCTCGTGCACATCCTCGGGCCGCGCGTCGGAGCGGTCGATCTTGTTGATGACGACGATGACGGGGAAGCCGAGCTCGAGGCACTTGCGGAGGACGAAGCGCGTCTGCGGGAGCGGCCCCTCCGCGGCGTCGACGAGGAGGAGCGCGGCGTCGGCCATGAGGAGGGTGCGCTCGACTTCGCCGCCGAAGTCGGCGTGGCCGGGGGTGTCGATGACGTTGATCTTCGTCGTCGTCCCGTCCGGCTCGCGCCAGCGAAGCGACGTGTTCTTCGCGAGGATGGTGATGCCGCGCTCGCGCTCGAGGTCGTTCGAGTCCATCACGCGTTCCTGCACGATTTCGTTCGCGCGGAAGGTCCCCGCCTGGCGGAGCATGTGGTCGACGAGCGTGGTCTTGCCGTGGTCGACGTGGGCGACGATCGCGACGTTGCGAAGTCCGGCCTGGAATCCGGTCGGGCGGGGGCTGCTGCTGCTCATGAGGGCCGGTTGACCTAGCTTCCCCAGCGGTTTGTCGCAAGCAAACTGCCGTTCGCCTCGCCGGCGGGGCCTGGCAAAGGCAGAGGCAGGGGCCTGCGCGCGGGCCCTAGCCCGTGACGCCGAGGCGGGCCCGCGCCTCGGAGAACGCTTCGGACACGCCGAACGCAATGACGTCGCGCGCTTCGGCGGCGCGGGAGAGCCATGTCGCGCGCTCCTTCGGGTCCCGCGGAGCGCCCGTGGGCAGCCCCGTCAGGGCGGCGATGGCGTCGAGCCCGGCGTTCGGGTCTCCGGTCGCGAGGAGCGCCGTGCGGTTGGCCCACGCGAGCGTCGCAGGACCGAGGGCTGCCGCTTGGGTCCCGATGCCTGCCGCGACCTCGAGCGCGATGACGCCGACGTCGGGGTCGAGCGTGCGCGGGAGAACGGCTTGCAAGCGTCCGCCGGCGGCGTTGAGCGCTGCGGGGGGGATGCCCTGCGGCGTCCAACCGGGGTTGAAGCACTTGAGCCACGCGGAGACGAGGACGGCGAGCTCGCCGGGGGGGATGCGACCGAGGGCCGACGCGCGGACGCGAACGAGCTTGAGCGCGCGAAGGACCAGGAAGCGCGCGGCGCGCTCGTCGACGGCGGGCGCCTCGCCGAGCACGATGGCCGCAGGCGAGGACCCGACGGGGAGACAGGCGGCCCCCAGCTTCGGTGAGACGAGCACCTGCACCGGACCGATGCCGATCGCCCTTCCGATGTTGTTCGCCAGCTCGGTGAGGTCGGCGTCCGCAGGGGCGGCGACGGCCTGCAGCTTGCGGAGATCGACGGGCACCGCGAGGTCGAGCGCGTCGCCGGTCTTCTGGAGGAGCGCGCGCAGGGCAGGGGAGAGCACCTCCGGCGCGAGGAGCTCGTCGAGTCGCGGATCGTAGGCCCTGTCGGAGGCTCCGAGGAGCTCGGCGGGGCGCCCCTCGAGCGCGGCGTGCATCGTCTGGACGGTGCGCGCGGCGTCGGGCTTCCCGCGGAGCTCGAAGATGCCCTCGACGACCTCGAAGAGGCCGGGCGCGAAGCGACCGGTCGTGATCGCGCGGCGGGCGTCCGCCCCGACGCGATCGAGGAGGACGTTCACCGCCGGACCCTGGTTGTGCCGCGTGTAATAGGCGGCGATCGCGCGCAGGATGGTGATGTCGAGCGGGAACTCGCGGCGCGCCGCTTCGAGGGCCTGCTCGGCGCGGCGGTTGTCGTGGCCGGTCTGCTCGTGAATGAGCGCGATGTCGATGAGCCGGGTGCGCTTCTCTTCCGGGGAGCGCGCCCTCTTCACGAGCTCCTGCTGGAGCTCCGCGGCGCGCGCGGCGTCGTTCTGGCGCCTGTAGACGTCGACGAGGCGCTCCATCGTCTCCAAGTCTTCCGGGGCGCGCTTCAGCACTTCCTTGAAGGCGACCTCGGCGCGCGAGAGGTTGCGCACGTGGCGCGCGTAGAGGTCGCCGAGGCGCGCGTAGACGTCGCGCTGCTCTTCGGGCGTCGGCAGCAGACGGGCGAGGCGGACGAGCGCCTGTTCGGCGGCGTCCCAGTCGCGCTGCGCGATGCACAGATCGGCGAACGCCGAGAGCGCGCGGGGGTCGTCGGGGTGGGCCGCGAGCGCGGACTCGAAGGCTTCGCGCGCGCCCTCGGTGTCGCCCACGTCGAGGAGCACGCGACCGCGGCGGACCTCGAGCGCGAGGCGCTCGGCGGCGTCGGTTACGCCAGCCAGGCGGCGCTCGAGCAGACTCGCGAGCTCCGCCTGCATCTTGTGGGCCGCGTAGACGCGCGCGAGGCGATCGAAGAGGTCCTTGTGGGCGACGTCGATGGCCGCCGCGGCCTCGAGCGCGAGGATCGCGCGCTCCTCGTCGTTGCCGTCGTCCTGCCAGAGGCGGCCGGCCTCGTACCACGCGAGCAGCTGGTGCTCGCGTACGTGGCTGCTGCGCGCGAGCGCTTCGAAGGCCTCCGCGGCGCCGCGCGGGTCCTTCGCGTGCAAGCGAACGTCGGCGAGCAGGCTCCAGACGACGACGTCGCCGGCGTCTTCGCTCGCCGCGCGCTCGAGGAGCTCGCGCGCTTCGTCGAATTTCCCGAGGCGGGTCGCCGCTTCGGCGGCCGCGACGAGGAGAGAGGCGATCTCCGCGGGGCGGCTCACGCGGTCGAGGAGGCGTCGCGTCGTCGACAGGAACGTGGCGTCGTCGCCGCTTGCGCGCGCGTGCGCCTGGAGCTTGCGCAGCGACCACAGCGAGGGTTCGCCCTCGGCCGCGGCGAGCTCCGCGAGCTCGCGCGTCGCCTCCCAGCGGCCGGCGGGTCCCCGCATGCGAAGGCGCGCGGAGAGCTCGGCGTGCGCGGTGCACTCGCCGGCGCCCGTGCCGCGAAGCGCGTTCGCGATGGCCGTCGAGATCGAGTCGAGCTCCTCGTCGCGTCCCTCGCCGATGAGGTGGTGCTCGACGTGGCGCAGGCTCGGCAGGTAGTCCGCCTGCTCTTCGAGGATCGTGCGATGCCAGAGGAGAGCGCTGCCTGGGTCCTTGCGCGCGGACGCGTCGAGGACGGCGAGGCGCTCGTAGGCTTCGCGGCGCGCTCGCGGCTCGTCGGCGCCCTTGGCGACGGAGAGGAGCTCGTCGGCGAGGCGCGCGACGCGGCCCGCGCGGAGCTCGGCGCGCTCGCGGGCGACGCGCCCGAGGGACGCGTCGGCGGTCGCGGCGGCCTCCGCGCAGCGTACGGCGGCTTCCTCGTCGCCGGCGCGCTCGTATTCGTGGGCGGCCTCGAGGTAAAGGAGGGCGCGCGCGCCGCCGGTCGCCTCGGACGCGCGTTGCTCGCGCCAGGAGGCGCTGTCCTCCGGCGGCTCCGGCGCCATGCGCTCGTAGAGCTCGCGGAGCGCGATGTCGACGGGCCGCGTGCGGTGCGCCTCGAGCAGGCGTTCGCTGGCGAGAACGGGCTCGGCGTCGGCCACGAGGAGGGCTTCGCGCACGGCGTCGAGCGCGGCTTCGACGGGGTCGGCCGAGCTGGCGCGCCGCTCGCGGACCCAGCGGAGGACCTCCTCGATGTCGCCCGCGCGCCGGCCGATGCGCTCGGCGAGGAACGCGGCGATCGGGATGGAAGGCGCGGCGCGGTGGGCGCGCTCCAGCAGATCGGCGCGCGTCGGGTCCGGGAGGGTGCCCTCGCCGCGAGTGACGGCCTCGAGGCGCGCGATCGCGCCTGGCGGGCCCTCGCCCAGCTCGTCGGCGAGCGCGTTCAGCTCGGCGATCAGGTCCGACGGCTCGTCTCCGGCCCCGTCGGAGCGAGGTCGGGACTCGTCGGAGTCGAGCGATGCGACGGCGCGAAGCGCGGCTTCGTTCGTCGGGTCGGCGGCGCGCGCCGCGCGGAAAGCCTCGAGCGCTCGCTCGCGATTGCCTGCGTGCTCGGCGATGAGCGCGCCCGCGAGCGCGCCGGCCGCGCGCTCGTCGGCGAGACCGCGCCCGGTACCCCACGCCTCGAGCGCCGTGCTCACGTCCAGCAGACGCCCGGACCGCGCCGCCATCTCGAGCGCGATGCCCCGCGCCTCCGGCGGTACGTCGTCGCCGAACGCGGCGAGCGCCGCCCCCACGTCGTCGGGCGATGCCCCCGCTGCGAGCAGTCGTCCGAGGCGCACCAGCGACCGTGACGCGTCGGTGCCCGCGGTGCGCTCCGCCCGCGTGCGGACTTGCGCGGCGCGATTGGGGCCATCGACGGGCGTGGCCAGCGCGCTCGCGGCGGCGGCGAGCGGGCCCATGGCGGGCGCCGCGGCGGTCGCCTCAAGGTGAGCATCCGCCGGCGAGAGCGAGAGCCCCGCGAGCGTCCCGAGCGCGACGCGCTCGGGCGACGTGAGCGGACCCGCGTTCGCGATGGCCTCTGCGATGGCGTCGCGATCGTTGCCCTCGACGGCGCGCGCGATGAGCGCTCGCTGAGCCTCTTGGTCCCCGCGCGCCGCGAGGTCGCGGAGCCAGACCATCGTCTCCGCGCGCCGGGCTTGCCGGGCCGCGCCGAGCGACGCGGCGAGCCAGGTGGCCGCGGGAGCGAGCTCCGGCACGTTCGCCAGCTGCGCGACGAGCGGCGCGGCCGTGACGAGGTCTCCCTTGTCGACGGCCTGCCGGGCGCGCAGAAGCAGCTCGCTCGGGAGCGGCTCGCCGGACGGGGCGATCTCCTTTCGCTCGACGCCGCGCAGGCGCAACGCCGTCGCGATCGCCTCGGCGACGGGCGCGAGGTCCGGAGAGTCCGGCAGGCGAAGCGCCGCGCTGCTCGTGTCGCCGCGGGCCAGAGCGCGGACCGCACGAGCGAGGGCCGCGCGCACGTCGGCCGTGGAGATGCGCGCGGCTTGCTCGAAGCGCTTGCCCGCCGCCTCTTCGTCGCCCGCGGCTCGCAGCGCCTCCGCCGCGAGGAGCGTCGAGTGCACGCGGGCAGGCCCGGCGGGCGTCATCTTGATCTCGACGTCGAGCGCCTCGAGCCATCCGTCGGAGTCGCGCGGCATCAGCGTGCGCGCCTGCCTGTGCGCGATCGCGACGGTCGGCGCGAGCTCCCGCGCTTCGCGCGCGAGCGTGCGCGCTCGCTCGAGGTCCCCGGCGATCGCGACGATCTCGCTGCACGCGAGCAGCCCGCGGGCGCGCGCGATCTTGTCGCCCAGCGCGCGCGCCTCCGTCTCGAGCCACTCGGCCCGGGCCACGAGCGCACTCCGCGCCGGTTCGTCCGTCCACTCGCTCGCCGGCTTCTCGTCGGGCCAGGTCCGCATGGCGGGTGGGTGCGGAGCGCCGACGGGAACGGCCGCCTTGAACTGGGTCGCCTCGTCGTCCGCGGGCGGCGGGGCAGGGGCGCTGCTCGTCCGCTTCGCGGCGATCGCCTGGCGAGCGCGCGTAAACGCTGCGCGACCGCCGACGATCGTCTCGTCTTCCGGGTCGTACCGGCGAGTGTCGGGGGCCAGCAGAACAACGTTGTCGCCCGGCGGCGGATCCTCCGACGAGAGGACTTTCGTGGGCTGGGACGGGGGTTCGTCGAGATCCTCCGAGTCGAGCGGCGGCAGGCCCGCCGGCTCGGCGAAGGGATCGAACATCGCGCCCTCGGGCACCCGTTCGCCGGGGTCGATCTGCGACGCGCGGCGGCGCGGCGCCGGGTCGGAGTCGTCGCGAGGCAGGGGGGACACCGCCTGCGCGCTCGTGACGACTTCCTCCGGCGGCTCGGTGCGCGCGCGCCCGGCGGGCACCTTGGGCTGCGACTCGTCGAAGGAGACGTCGATGCTCGCGTCGCGCCGTTCTTCTCGCGCGAAGAGCTGTCCGAGACCGCCGCGCGACGCCGACTTGGGGCCCGCGTCCTGCCCGCGCAAGAGCTCGCGAGGGATTGCGGCGATGAGCGTCTGGCCGCCCTCGTCCTCGTCCAGAGGGGCGAGGTTCGGGAGCGGCGGGAGCGGCTGCGGGGGAATCGGCGGCGACTTCGGGCGCGCCTGCGGCGGCTGAGGTCGCGGCTGGGGCTGCGCCTGCGAAGCGACGGGCGGGCGGTAGAGAGGCTTCGACGTGGCCGTGCCGGCGAGCGCGCCCGGCCTGTCGGTCACGGTGTCCTTGGCGACTTCGGGGACGAAGGTCTTCGTCTCCCACTCCGACAGGGCCTGGTCCCAGTCGATGTCTCCGAGGTCGTCGGGGAGCTTCTTCTCGTCGGTCATGAGACCCCCTCGAGGCCCAGCGAGCGACGGATCTCGAGGTATTGCGGCGACAGCACGAAGCGCAGGAGCTCTTCGGCGCGCGCGTTCCCCCTGACCGCCGGACCGAGCCGCTCGAGGGCCGCGCCCAGGACCTCGCTGAGAACGACGCTCGCGTCCCCGCTGGCGACGGTCGCCACGCGGTCGTGCGACGCGAGGGCGCGTCGACTCCATGCGCGCGCGTCGGCCTTCGCTCGTACCACCGCGCGGCAGACGTCGACCATCGCCTTGCGCGTGCGCCGCGAAATCGCCTTGCCCATGAGGCGCTCGACCTCGGCGAGGACCGAGTACGGCGGATGCTCGATGGGCACCTCCGCAAGGCGGCAGGCGGCGACCACGATCGCCGCGATCGTCATGTCGTCGCGCGAGCGAGTGATCGTGGTTCCGCGCACGACGCCGAGCACCTCGCGAGCGACGCGCGCTCGCGTCAGCGGGGCCAGCGGCGCGTTGACGCCCGAACCGACGACGATGGCCGGCGGTTCTCCGGGGATTCCCTGCACACCCAGCGGGTCCTTGCCCCCTACGTACAGGTCGAACTCACGGATGCCGAACGCGCCGGCCCACGCCGCGATCTCGTTGCGGAGGGTGAGGCCGCTCCGCGGGTCGACGCGGTCACGTCGTGTCACGCCGCACCCCTGGAGGCTCGGCCCCAGCGCCTCGGTGAGCGTCGGTCCGAGCAGCACGAACAGCTCGGACATCGCGCCCTCGTCCCCCGGCGCGAGGATGGCGCTCAGCATCTTCTCGCCGACGGCGATCTGGGGAGTGCGACCCTTGCGCGAAGCCAGCTGTGCGAACGTCTGCTCGGCCTGCGCGTCGGCCGCGCCCAGCGCCAGAAGTGCGCCGAGCGCGGCCTGCTGGAGCGCGTCCTCCCCGAGCGCTCGCGCCACGTTCACGAGCCGCTTGACGTTCGCGACGTCGCTCGGTCTGGTTTGCACGATCTCGACCAGGCCGGCGCGCGCGTTCGCGAGCAGGCGCGCGCGGATCGCGCTCGGGTGCTCCGTCTGAAGGAGCATGTCGATGGCCTCGCCGTCGGTCGGCGATTCCTCGAGGAGCTTCACGATCGCAGGGGCCGCGGACTGCGGCTGCGCGAGGCGGTCGCGGTGGATGGCCATCGCGAGGCGCGCGGCCTCGGCGCGGCCCTCGGACGCAGGGCGCTCGAACATGAGCTCCTCGAGTATGGCGGTGGCCTCCTTCCACGAGCCCGTGCGCGCCGCCGTCCGGGCGAGGCGCTCGCGGACGGGTAGCGTCGACAGCTTCGCCCGGTGCAAGCCCATGAGCACCTCGAGCGCCTTGTCGAAGCGGCCCAGCTTGTTCTCGTAGAGATCGACCGCCGCGACGCCCGCGGTCACGCGGTTCTTCGCCGGGGCTGCCTCGAGCGCGGCCAGGCGCGCCAGCGCCTCTGCCGCCGGCTCGAAGTTCGCGCGCTTGATGTTGATCTCCCCGAGGAGGGCGAGGGCTCCGACGTGGTCGGGATCGAGCATCGTCACGTGCTCGAGCGCGGTCAGCGCCCCGTCTTGATCGCCCTTCTCGCGCAGGACGCGCGCCTGCTCCCAGTAGAGCTTCTCGATTTCGCGCGGCTCGTCGGCCACCTCGAGGCGGCGCGCGACCATATCGAGCAGCTTGTCGTGCTCCTTGCGGTCGCGCACCCGACGGAACCGCTTGTCGAACGCGACCGCCCGCTTCGAGTCACGGCCGAAGCTCGCGTCGAGGGCGCGGTCGGCGTTCGCGTCGTCGCCGACCTCCAGCCAGAGCAGCGCGGCCTCCTCCCAGAAGGCCGCGCCGCGCTCGGCGTCGCCGCAGCGGGCGCCGAGCTCCGCGGCAGCGCGCGCATGGAGCGCCTTGTCTCCCGCGCGTTCGCCGCACGTCCGCAGCCCCTCCCACGCCGCGAGGTCGCCCGGCCGCATCGCCGTCGCCTTCTCGAAGGCGGCGACGGCGCCGTCCACGTCGCCTGTGGTCAGCATCGACCACCCCGCCAGACTCCACCCGTCGGTCGACGCGTCGTCGCCGAGCGCGCCTCCGAGCTCGGTGAGCGCCGCGACGCGCCGCCGCGGATCGCTGCCAGCCGGCGCGAGCTCGAGGTTCACCAGGCGAACCGCCGCGGACTCGCCCGTCGCCATCGGCGTCGGCCCGTCCGGCGCGATGCGCGCCTCGAGCTGCGCGGCGCTCGCGATCAGCGCCTCCCGCGCGTCGCCGGTGAGCGCGCTCGCCATCGCGAGGCAGGCCTGCTTCTCGTCCCCCGGTCGCCCGAGCGACGTCGCCGCGACCAACCATTCGAGCGCCGCGGGGACGCCGCCCCCCGCCTCGAACCAGCGCGCCGCCGCGCGCGCCAGCTCCTCGCCGTCGTTCGCCTCCCGCGCGATCCGCACCTGCTCGGCCGTCGCCAGCGAAAGCGCGCGCGGTCCGCGTGCCGCGATGCGGACGATCGCCTCGCGCATCGCCTCGGCGTCTTGCGTCCCTTGCGACCAGACGAGGCGCGCGAGCGCGCCCGCGATGCCCAGCGCTCCGTCGGGCGCGCGATCGACCGCCCGCAGCGCGTCCGCGGCGGCCTCCGCGTCTCCGCCGCCGACCTCCACGGCGAAGCGCTCGAGCGCGATCGCCCGCGCGTCCGCCACGCCTGCGAGCGCCGCTCGGTCGAGTGCCTTCCGGTGGGCTTCGATCGGATCGAGCTCCGTGCCCCGCGCCGTCCAGCCGAGCACCAGCTTCGCCGCGTCGGGCGCGGCTTCGACGGCCGCCTCGAGCTCCTCGACGCACGCTTTCCGGTCACCCTCGCGCCAGCGCTCGAACGCCGCCTCGATGTGGAGCGCCGCGGCCAGCGCCTCGTCCTCCGTCGCCGCCGCCGCCTCGCTCGCCGCGCGCGCGGCCGCGCCGTGGTCACCGGCCGCCCGATCGAAATCCGCGAGCAAAGACGTGATGAGCACGTCGGACGCGTCCCGATCGGCGAGGACGCGCAGCTGCCTGCGCGCGCCGTCCTTGTCGCCCGCCGCGTGCGCCCGCAGGGCCGCGACGAGCGCGAGCCCGCGCGCGAGCGACGGATCCTGCTCGATGGTCGCCAGCTCCTCGATCGCGCCGCGGGCGCGCCCGCCGGCCTTCGACACCGTCTGCTCGGGGTCCTGGTCGCTCTCGACATCGGGCGGATCGGGGAGGTACGCCTCGAGCACGCGCGCGAGCCAGGCTCCCTTGGGGACGCCCGCAAGCTCGCGCAGCGCCTTCGCCGCGCCCTCGGCGTCCTGGCGCGCATGGCGGATGCGTACGAGCTCGACGTAGAGCGACACGACCTCGCCCTCGCTCGCTCCCGCCGCGACGAGGCGCTTGGTCGCCTCCTCGTACCACGCGGCGTCGCCGGCGATGCTCGCGAGCGCGCGCGCGAGGCGCCCGGTCGTCCCCGGCGCGACGCCGTACATCGCGGCCTGGCTGAGCGCCGCCTTCGCGCCGGCCACGTCGTTCGCGCGGACGCTCCACACGTACGACGCGAGCAAGAACGCACGCCCGCGCGCCTCGTCGGTCGCGAGGTGATCGGCGAACGCCTCGAGCTGCGCCGCGAACGCCGCCGGGTCGCCGCCGTCCGCGAGCAAGTCGAGCTGCAGCGCGCGCGCCGGCAGGCACCCCGGGTCGCTCGCGATCGCGCGCGACAACGACTCCAGCGCCCGCTGCGCGTCTCCCTGCGCCGCCGCGTGCTCCGCGATGCGCATCGCCAGCGCCGCCGCGAGCGCCCCGTTCTTCTCCGTCGCGAGCCGCTTCTCCGCCAGGCGCGCGGCCAGGCCCGTGTCCGCCGTCAGCTCCGCGATGCGCACGCGCGCGCTCGCGATCGCGGCCTCTGCCGTCCGCGCCTCTTCGCTGTCCCCCCACGTCGCCACGTGAGCGAGCGCGTGGTCGAGCGTCGCCGCCGCGCGATCCGCCTGCCCGAGGGACCTGCGCTGCTCCGCCAGGCGCAGCCACGCCTCGACCATCCGCTCGGGCTTGCGCGCCCACGTCGGTACGCCCATCGCGTCGCCTCGTGCCGCGTCCGCCATCGCTTGCCCGATGAGCGTCGCCGAGTCCTCGATGGCGCGCGCTCGCAGCTCAGCCCGCGCGCGCGCTTCGTCGGTTCCGGGCGTGCCCGCGTGGTCCTGCGCCATCTGCTCGAGCGTCGCAGTCGCCGCCCACGTCGCCTGCGACTCGAGCGCGCGCGCCGCTTCGACGAGCGCGAGCGCCGGGTCCACCTCGCCCGAAGCCTCGAGCAGGTGCGCGCGGTCCAGCATGAGGAGCGCGCGCCACGTCGGCTGGTGCGCGTGCGCGACGCGATGCCCGAGCGCCTCCACCCGCGTCGTCGGGTCCCCCGTGCGCCCCGCCAGGACTTCGAGCGCCAGCCACGTGCTCGCTTGTTCCGCGGTCGACGCGCCCTCGACCTCCGTAGCCTCCAGCGCCGACGCCTTTGCCTCCGCGACCTCGCCGGAGACGTCCGCCTGGTACGCTGCGCGCATCAAGAGCGCGCGCACCTTCTCGTCCGGCGACGCCGCCGCGCGCACCAGCGCCCCGACCAGCTTGCCGAGGTTCTTCAGGCTCCGGCGCTTCTCGAGCAGGCGAACCAGCCCCTCGAGCGGTTCGCGGAAGTTCGGGTCGGCGTTGAACGCAGCGAGGTAGTCGCGCGCCGCCGCGGCTTCATCGGTCGACCGCTCTTCGAGGTCGGCCACCTGGGCGAGCAGGCGTGCCTGCCGCGTGCGATCCGCCGTGGCGGCGAGCTCCGCCCGCAGCCTCCGGATGGTCTGATCGAACCCCGCGCTCGACTCCTGGTGCGGGGGCACCGCGTGCGCGTTCGTCGCCGTCGGCGGCTCCGGCGGCTGGCTGATCGATGGCGTATGGGACATGCGCGAGAGACGCCCCGGCAATTCGGGAGCGAGCGCCTGGGCGAGGCGGACGATCGCTTCTCGCGACAAGGGTAACGCACTCGGATGGGCGCGAGCATGAGAAATTGCGCCCCGCCGCTCCCCGGCTCCTCCGAGCTCTGCGAGAGGTTCAGAGGAGTTGCGCGAGCTTCTCGTTCACCTTCGTCTCGACGGTGCCCTTCATCATGCGGAGGAGGAAAGGGAGATCGATCTGTACACGGACGTCCGTGTCGCCCACGTCGACCGAACCCTTGGTCCCCTTGGCGGCTCCACGGGGCGCCTCGAACCGGATACAGTCGCCCTCCCAGTGCCAGTCCAGATCGAACCGCTGTTGCATCGACTTGGCGAGATCCTCCGCGCGCTTTCTCGCTTCGTCCTTCGGCAGCGCGTGGGTGCGGCGAACGTCGATCGTGGCCATTCTCTCCCTCATCCGCAGTTAGGCTTGATATTTCGTCTCTTGGGCCCCAGGTCCGCTTGCACATCCGGGCGTTCCGGGGCGTTGCCTACTCGAGTCTCCTGACGATCCAGAAGCCGCGGGGCGTGTCCACCGGCCCGCCCACGCCGTCCTTGGGAAGCGAAAAGAGCACGTATTCGGGGGCCGGTTCCAGGATTCCGAGCTTCACCCGGCCCACGTCGTCGGCCGACCCCGCGTCGCCCTGCTGTACCGCCGCGTGAAAATCCTGCTGTGCCGTCGCGGAGAGCTTCTCCGCCAGCTCGCGGGCCGCGTCCCGCGAGCGCGTCGACGGGCGCGTCCCCTCCGCGCTCGGCTGGGCGCCGGCGTACGACACCAGCACGACTCCGAAGCGGACCTCGCGCGGGCCGCCGAGCGGCAGGGGAGGAACCGGCGTTCCGTCGAGTAGCGTCGTCCCCCCGCCGGCGTCGACGCGGGTCCTCGCCGACAGCAGGTCTTCCACCAGCAGCGGCGTTCCGCCGTCGTCGCTGCGGTCGGACGGCCCGATGGACGCGGCAGCCGCGCGTTCGGCGCCTGCGTCGCCGGCCGCGTGGAGCGCGGGATCGTGCCCGATCGGCTTGGGCGGCGTGAAGTTCCGCGCCACGACCCAGACCGTGAGCACCACGACCGCGAACCCAACGAGCGTGGTGGCCCACCGCTGCATGGCGCGACGTTAGCCCTTCGGCGCCGGCGGGTGACCCCCAGCGCCTTCCTCGGCCTGGTCGCCTTGCGGGAGCTCGTCCTCCGCAGGCGGCGCCGGCGGGCCGTACTCCTCGTACGGACGCTGCGTCGCCGCGGGCGGATCCCCGTAGAGCTCCAGCTGCGCGGCCAGCCAGTTCTCGCGCTGAACGAGCACGTCGCGGTGCGCGCGCGCGGTCACGGCTTCGGCGTCGGCCCCCTTGGTGCCGGGCGCGACGACGGGCACCGCCTCGAGCTTCTGCAGCTCCGTCTGCACCTCGGCCAGCTCCTTGCGCACGACCACCGGATCGATGCGTTCGCGCTCTGTGTACTCGTCGGTCAGGACGACGAGCTTGTCCGGGCCCGCCTCGGCGAAACCCGGTCCGACCGCGCAGCGCTTCGTCTCGCCGCCTTGTCGGTACGTGATGAGCCCCGTCCGCAGCGCGGCGAGAAGGGGCAGGTGTCCCGGCAGGACGCCGAACTCGCCGGCGACGCTGGGAGCCGTCACTTCGTCCACGCTGCACGTGAGCGCCCGCCCCTTGGGTGTCACGATTTCGAGCTGAATCTTGTCCGCCATTCTCGTCTTTCGCGTCGCCGCTCGACCTTGGTTGAAAGAGGAGAGATTTCTCAGCTCTTCGCGGTGAGCTTCTGCGCCTTCTCTTTGGCCTCTTCGATGTTGCCGACCATGTAGAAGGCCTGCTCGGGCAGGGCGTCGAGCTTGCCGCCGATGATCTCCTCGAACCCGTCGATCGTCTCCTTCAGGGGCACCTGCTTGCCGTCCATGCCCGTAAACTGCGAGGCGACCGAGAACGGCTGCGACAGGAAGCGCTGGATCTTGCGGGCGCGGGCGACGACCAGCTTGTCGTCCTCGCTGAGCTCGTCCATGCCGAGGATGGCGATGATGTCTTGCAGGTCCTTGTACTTCTGGAGAATGGCCTGCACCTGGCGCGCGACGCCGTAGTGGCGCTGGCCGATGACGTTCGGGTCGAGGAGCGTCGACGTGGAGTCGAGCGGGTCGACGGCGGGGTAGATGCCGATCTCGGTCAGGGCACGGTTCAGGACCGTAGTCGCGTCGAGGTGGGCGAACGCGGTGGCCGGCGCCGGGTCGGTGAGGTCGTCCGCCGGGACGTAGATGGCCTGCACGCTCGTGATGGAGCCCTTGTTCGTCGACGTGATGCGCTCCTGGAGGGCGCCCATCTCGGTCGACAGCGTCGGCTGGTAGCCGACGGCGCTCGGGATGCGCCCGAGGAG
>Ga0102924_1003804_pt1 | contig 15639 bp, 14 predicted proteins | sample PaiPotPPM11metaG_FD_80116 | JGI IMG/M metagenome (GOLD analysis project Ga0102924, IMG submission 80116) | Iron sulfur acid spring bacterial and archeal communities from Banff, Canada, to study Microbial Dark Matter (Phase II) - Paint Pots PPM... ... | reverse complement strand
CCGCCGTTAGCCTGGTAGCGATTGAACACGGTGTGAAGCTGCGTGACCATCGGCTGCGGGGGATAGATTTCTACTCCTGGCCAGCCGGGAACGGCCCCCAGTTGTCCGAGGAAGCCGAAGTCGAACAGGGAGGTATCAGAGACGATCTGGTCATCTGCGCCGCGTATCCACAGGATGGGCGGTTTTGGATTGATAGTGGCAAGCATGGCCTGATTCAAGTATTTGGGCGAGAGCGCGTTGTTCGGTCCCTGCGTACCTGGCGCGACGTTCGGCCAGTTCTCCGATGATGTCATATCGCCCGGATAGATGCCCTGAGCTACTTTACTTGAGAGAACCGAAGTGAGGTAGATCTCCTCGCGGTCAGGAGCAGGCCGGAATGGAGGCTTAAAATAGAAGGCGTTCATGACGGTGCGCGGGGAAAACTGCTCGCTGCCGCGATCTCCTTGTCCGAGGCGCTGCACGAAATCGGGGTTGGCTGTCCCGCCTCCACTGCCGGCAAAGTCAGGCCAGATCGGCTCTCCCTCTGGCCCTTTCGTCCCACCAAAGCCAAAGGGCGAACCAGGCGATTGCAAAGTCAGCGTGCGGGCAGAGCCAGGATAATCTATCGCGTACTGTAGCACGACATTGCCTCCCAGCGACCAGCCGAACAGGTGAAACGTGTTCAGGTTGAGCGCGCGTGCCAGCGCAGAGAGGTCGTCCGAGAAATCACGCACTCCGCGCGTTGCATCTATCGGCAAGACCTCGGTGTCGCCGAAGCCGCGCATATCGGGCGCGTAGACGGTATAGCGATTGGCAGCCGCGAGCGCCAGCATAAAGTCCTGAAAAAAGAGCGATGAAGAGGTGTTGCCATGCACGAGAACGATGGGTGTCCCGCCCATGCCTGCCTCCAGGTAAGCTATCTCCAGGCGATCAGTTCTGATGTGTTTCTGGGTGATCCCAGGTAGAAGGGACGCTGTACTCATGTGTTACGAATCCTCCTGTGTTTACTACTATAGAGCTTTATCTTATCCGCAATTGGTCATTCAGCGCAAGCGTTGTTTTGAAATCTGCCTGCTGACACCGGCTGCAAGGGAATGAAAAGGACAAATTCCCTCTTGACATTTGAATAACAATATGCTATATTCAGTATAGCAATCAGTTATGTCTGACAAAGCATCAAAACTATCGTTTTTGCGAACGTTTTGTGCTATGATCATAGAGGTGTTTGTAGCATGTTTTTCAGGCGCGTTTCAAAGTAATGGAAGGATAATGTGATGTACTCGCGCCATGCTCGTCATATCAGGCGGCCTTTGCTGCTACTGGCCGCTCCTGCGCTGACGATCGTCGTATCGTTTTTATTGCTGCTTGTTCCTCGTACCGCTCTCGCGGCTGCGCCGCATGTTGATACCATGTTGCTGAACAGCTCCAACAATCTGTCGCTGCCCGGAACGTTCTACAGCTTCATGCTCGATCCGAACGTGGTGTTCTTGCTTTTCGTGGTGGCGATGATCGGCATTTTTCTGGAAATTGCCCATCCAGGCGCAATCGTGCCGGGGGCGGTCGGCGGCATCGCGCTGATCCTGTTCCTCATAGCCATTGCTTCGCTTTCGTTCAACTGGGTCGGCCTTGTTCTCATGTTCCTGGCCTTCGCGCTGCTGATCATCGATCTGCGCGCGTCTACGCATGGCCTGTTGACCGTTGGCTCAGTTGCCGCGCTCGTCGCCGGCGCTCTGCTTCTCTTTAATGATGCCGGATCAAACGGCATCCCTGCCGTCGATCCTGTAGTGGTCTATGTCATGGGCGGCTTTGTAGGCGTCCTGGGCATCGCGCTAATCAATGTGATTGCGCGCTCGCAGCATAAGCCTGTTACTACCGGCCCGGAGGGTATGATCGGCGCGCGGGCCATAACCTTGACACCTCTGACCCCGGAGGGACGAGTGCGCTACGGCGGCGAGGATTGGTCCGCCGTGCAGGATGGCCCGGCAGCGTCAATTGATGCCGACTCCGAAGTGCAGATCATCGGTATCGAAGGCTTGCGCTTGCATGTTCGTTCCACGCGCAACCAGGAGATCAGTAGTACGCAATCCGTGACTCCTTTCCCATCAGGAGCGGATGAATAGACACAAGGAGGATTTTCTCATGGCTCCCATTCTTCTCGCAGTGATCGTCGTAATTGTATTGATTCTCGCGTTTACAGCCCTGTCGGGCGTTCGTGTAGTGCAGCAATATGAGCGTGGGATAATTTTCATTCTGGGCCGCTTGCAGGGCGCGCAGGGGCCGGGCGTTTTCTGGGTGCCGCCGGTCATCACGCGCATGATCAAGGTCGATCTGCGTATCGTCACGCTGACTGTGCCGCCGCAAGAAGTGATTACTCGTGATAACGTCACCATAAAAGTGGCGGCGGTGATCTACTTCTATGTCGTCGATCCGTCTGCCGCCGTAGTGAATGTGATGAACTTCGTCCAGGCCACCACGCAGATCGGCCAGACGACCCTGCGTAATGTGTTGGGCCAGTCTGAACTGGATGAGCTGCTTGCTCAACGCACCAAGATCAACCGTGAATTGCAAGCGATTATCGATGAGCATACGGAGCGCTGGGGCGTCAAAGTGACTGCCGTCGAGATCAAGGATATCGAGCTGCCCGCGACCATGCAGCGCGCGATGGCGAAGCAGGCTGAGGCCGAGCGCGAAAAGCGCGCGAAGATCATCCATGCCGAAGGCGAGTTCCAGGCTTCCACGCAGCTAGCCCAGGCCGCCAACATCATCGCCGCGCAGCCAAGTACGCTGCAACTGCGCTACTTGCAGACGCTGACCGAAATTGCTGTCGAGAAGAACTCGACGATCATCTTCCCATTGCCGTTGGATCTCATTGAGCCGTTTTTAAGCATAGCGCGTAACGCGGCCGCCGCCAATGAGCGCCACGTCGATGGAGCCAATGGAGCCAATGGCAACTCATATCAAGCGCCTCTCCAGGAGCCGCTGTCACACTCATAATAGAGGAGAGAAACAAGCAACAGCTTTCCTGGCATCCTGCCAGGAAAGCTGTTGCTTGTTTCTCTCCTCTAGTTCCCGTTGGCGCTGTTTTCCCCTTGTTTGCTTCGTAAATATTCCACGCAGCCATGATAGGTCTCTTCGGAGATCAGTCCCCTGGACATGTAGTGAGTGAGCATGACTTCGAGTTTCAGGATGCTGATCAAGTTATAGCCCTTCTTGTGCAGGCGTTCGGCGGCTCCATGTTCGCGGTCGATCAGGACAATGACATCCTTCACTTTGACGCCGTTCTCTTCCAGGAGCGAGGCGGTTTCGAGAATGCTGCTGCCTCTCGTGATCAGGTCGTCAACGACCAGGGCGGTATCCCCTGGATTGAAATGTCCCTCGATGCCACGCTTCCCCGTTCCTTCTGGTCGGCTGCGCGCGTAAATAAGTGGAATACTCGTTTCGAGAGAGTATGCTGTTGCCAGGAGCAACCCCCCTACCGGGACTCCTGCGACCAGTTCAAACGGGTGGACGCGCGGGCGTCGTAACGATTGAGCCAGGTTGATTTCTTGTTGCATCAGTTTGATGGCGACCCGGAACGCGGTCGGATTGCTGATCAGCGCCTTGGGGTTGATAAAAACCGGTGAACTGACTGCCGACTCGCTTACCGTAAAGTTGCCAAACTGCACTGCCTCAAGATCGAACAGCACTTGTGCTAACCAGAGGTTATCCAGCGATTGCTCTTTCATGGGAGGATGCTCCGCCTTCTTTCTATAATCGTTCTCCATCCTGTTTTCCCGAAGGAGGATTTGCTGTCTCAGTATATCATACGCTTGCTCTACCGACAACTATCCTGGCTCGACGGGGTGTCCATCACATTATCCTTGCGGGCGATAGGGGCCGGTGATGTGTTCAAAGTTCGGGCGATAGCGAGTGGTATTGTAATCGACCGGATCCACGCGGCGAGCGGGCCAATTCTTGCCGGGGATATCGGTAGCGATGAACGAGCCATCGCGGTGCGCCGCCATGACGCCGTGCGTACCCGCTTCTACCTGGCTCATGACGAGGTTGGCATAGAAGATCGCCATGTGCTTGTCATATGCATCCGGCTCGCCGCTGCGCAGGAAATACGTCAGATCGATGGGCAGGAAGCGCACGCCGGGCAACCGCGTGCCGAGTTGGTCGGAGAGGAATTCGGCCACGTTGGCTTTTTTGCGATGCCCATAAGCGTCGGGCAGGCCGACTTCCGGCACGGGCATCCCCAGATTCGCCCCCTCTGACAGGATCACCGTCGAGTAGTTGTTGGGATTGCGGCGATCCACGGCGACTAGGCGCGCCAGCGTGTCGATATCAGCCGGGATTTCAGGGATCAGCACGCGGTCGGCCCAGGTGACGATGGCGGTTTCCAGCGCGGTGAAACCGGCGTCGCGGCCAAACATGCGGAACAGTACGGTTTCACGGTGCGAACCCGCCGTCGAGCGAATGCGCCCGATGAACTCGGCAGCTCTGCTGATTGCCGTCTGGAAGCCGATACAATAATCCGTGCCGTGAACGTCGTTATCCATCGTCTTCGGGATGCCCCAGACCGGTACGTCCCTGGCCTCCAGCACCGCCCCATAGCTCAGCGTATCATCGCCGCCGATGACCACCAGGCCATCCAGTTGCAGAAATTCCATGTTCGCCAGCACTTCGGCAGTCAGATCGACGCGATCATCCGGGTCATGGCCTGCTCCGTAGTGAGCCAGGTGCGGCGGGAGATCGCCGACGCGCATCCGCGCGGGATTGGTGCGCGAGGATTGAAGAATCGTGCCGCCCCGGCGATCAATAGTGCGCGTATTCAGCCGTGTCAGAGGCATCAAGTAGTTGCTCATCCAGGTCGAGGGATCATCGTCCTGGAAGATAAGATTGTCAAATTCCCGCGAGCGATCGAGATAGGCGATAGCTTCCCAACCAAGACGCAGGCCGATCACGCGTATACCCATGTGTTCGGCGCGGTAAACGACCGCTTTAATGGCGGCATTCAATCCCGGCACATCGCCGCCGCCGGTAAGCACGCCCAGAGAACGAATGGGATGTGAGATTTTTCCTGGCATGAAAATACCCTCCTCTCTTACAGATCATACAGACCCAGTGGAAGGAAGGCAGTTCCACCTGATTCTGGCATGATTCATTGCTCCTTTTGCGTGCTGCATAGGCGCAATGCATTGCGCCTATGCAGCACAAACTGAGACAAGGACACAACCAATTATAATCTCTCGCGCATCCAGTCTGCCTGCTGCGGGCGATGCTTGTAGATGATGTTATTGCAGACGTGGTTGCCGTCCTCAAACATCCATAGTTCCGCTACACCAGGCGCTTCTGCCGCCATTCTCTCCGCGTTCTCTGGAGGGACAAGTCTATCGCGCCGTCCCATGATGATCAGCAACGGACAGCGTATCTTCTCCATCACGCCCTGGAGATTGAACGCGGCCAGCTTCTCGCGCGCTTCCGCCTCACTGGCGGCTTTGATGCGATAGATGAATGTGGCGCGTGTATGTCCGGGCAGTCTTTCAAAGCGGTGTACCAGGTTATATCCGCCGCAATTGGCAATCGCGGCTTTGAGTCGCGGCTCAAAGGCTGCGGCGCGTGGAGCATAATATCCGCCGAGGCTGACCCCCATCAGACCCACGCGGCCTGCGTCCACATCTGGCCGGCTTTCGAGGTAGTCGATGGCATAACGAACCGGCACTTCGTAGTCAAAGCGCATGGGAAAATCGAATTCCATCTCGCCCTGTCCGGGGCCATCGATCGCCAGCACGGCCATGCCGCGCCGCAAAAAGTCCTCGCCATAGGTGTGCATTTCTTCCTTCACGGAATCCAGGCCAGGCACAAGGATTACTACCGGTGGCTTCGGGGTATGCCAGGGTTTGCGCAGAATGCCATACATCGTCGCGCCGCCCTCGTAGGGAATGGCGACGTGTTCGCCTGGATATTCATAATAAGGCAAACCTTTCTTGTACGCGCGCACCGTACGATCGTGCGCGGCGCGCAATTCTTGCGGCCTATGCACAAACAAAAACTTGCCGAAGTGATAGGCCATCGCGGCATGAAAGTAATGGTAGGCTGCCGATTCGTAATGTCCTTGCGCTTCGGCCTGCTCTCCCATCTGTTCGTGCATCGCCCCGCATTCAGACCACGCCTGACACCAATCATCCCACCGTTCAACCGTATTGGTGATGCGCTGGAAGTCATTGGAGTCAATGCCGTTGGCAACAAAGCGGGGCGCCCAGTTGTCGATCGCGCTCTGTACAAGTTCGTCTCTCGCCATGAGATTTGTCCTTTCGATTGATATAGACGATGTATATGCAAATTGTGCCCCTACGCGTGCAATTTTTCGCGCATCCAGTCGGCCTGCTGCGGTCGATGTTTGTAGGGGATATTGTTGCAGACGTGATTTCCGTCCTCAAATAGCCAAAGTTCCGCCGTGCGTACCTCCTCCGCTATGCGCTCTCCCTGTACTGCTGGTACAAGCCTGTCGAGGCGTCCCTGGATCACCAGCAAGGGACATGCGACCTTCTCCGTCACGCCCTCCAGGTTGAATTGCTGCAACCTGCTGATCGCCTCATCCTCGTTAGCGACTTTGAGGCGATGGACCATCGTGGCGCGGCTGATCGAAGGACGATTTTTGAAGTTAAGCGACTGGTTGTACGGCCCGCAGTTTTCAATCGCTGCCTTTAAGCGTCGCTCAAACGCCGCGGCGCGTACAGCGAACTGACCTCCAAAGCTCACGCCCATCAGGCCGACGCGGCTCGCATCCACATCTGGCCGGCTTTCGAGGTAGTCGATGGCATAACGAACCGGCACTTCGTAGTCAGGACGCAGGGGATATTCGAACTCCATCTCGCCCTGTCCTGGACCATCGATCGCCAGCACGGCCATGCCGCGCCGCAAAAAGTCCTCGCCATAAACGTGCAGTTCTTCCTTCACGGAATCCAGGCCAGGCACAAGGATTACCACCGGCGGCTTCGGGGTATGCCAGGGTTTGCGCAGAATGCCATACATTGTCGCGCCTCCCTCGTAGGGAATGGCGACGTGTTCGCCCGGAAAATCGAAGTAGGGCAGCGCGCGCCGGTAGTACTCGACGACATGATCGTGCGCGGCGCGCAACTCTTGTGGCCTATGCACAAACAAATATTTGCCGAAATGATAGGAGATCGCCGCCTGGAAGTGGTGCTGCGCAGCCGATTCGTAATGTCCTTGCGCTTCGGCCTGCTCTCCCATCTGCGCGTGCATCGCCCCGCATTCAGACCACGCCTGACACCAATCATCCCACCGTTCAACCGTATTGGTGATGCGCTGGAAGTCATTGGAGTCGATGCCGTTGGAAACAAAGCGGGGCGCCCAGTTGTCGATCGCGCTCTGTACTTGCGCGTCCCTTGCCATGAGATTTGTCCTTTCGTAGGGGCGGGAGTGGTGAGGACGTGGGGCGAGCTTGCCGGGGGCAAGATCAAGGGGCGCTTGCCCCGCCCTCCATGCCGCCATTGGTCTGTCAGAAAACCATACTTTACGCCTTAGAGAGCGTGCCGCCCAGGTAAAGGCGACCGATCTCAGGATTGTTGAGGATCTCGGTGTGCGATCCCTCCAGCCGCACGCGGCCGCTTTCCAGCACCACGCCATTGTTGGCGAGGCTTAACCCCGTACGCGCGTTTTGCTCGACCAGCAAGATCGTCCTGCCGCCGCCTTGCATCATCTTTATCGTCTCCACTACCTGCTTGAAGGTTTTGGGGTCCAGACCCATTGACGGCTCATCCAGCATGATCAGGCGCGGGTCCAGCATCAGGGAGCGCGCAAACTCAACTAAACGCTGCTGGCCGCCCGAAAGATTGCCTGCTTTATCGCGCGCGCGCTCTTTTACTATCGGGAATGTCTCCTCGATTTCGCGCAAACGTTGCTCGACCAGCGCTCTATCATGGATCATGTAGGCTCCCAGGCGCACATTCTGCTGCACCGACATGGAAGGGAACAGGCTATGAACTTGCGGGACCTGCACGATCCCCATTGCCAGAATCTCGCGCGGAGCCAGGCCAACAATCGACTTACCATCAAAGGTGATCTCGCCCAGACGAGGTTTCAATAGCCCGCTCAGTATGCGCAGCACCGTGGATTTCCCGGCTCCATTAGGTCCGACGATACAGGTGGTCGTACCCTGTTCCACAGTGAGGTCGATCCCTTTAAGGACATCGCCCCCATCATAGCCCGCGTAGATATTGTGTAGTTGTAGCAGCATCATTTTAGTCTCCCAAATAGGCTTCCAGCACGGCAGGGTTGGAGCGCACTTCCGCGGGGGTTCCCTCGGCGATCCTTGTGCCGCGATGCATCACCATTACCTTACTGCACAGGCTCATCACAAATTCCATATTGTGTTCAACCACGAGGAAGGTGACGCCGCGCTCGTTGAGGGCGCGAATGCGTTCCGTCAAGTAATTGACCATGGTTGGATTGATGCCGCCCGCTGGTTCATCCAGTAAAATCACCTGCGGATCGGCAATCAAGATGTAAGCGAACTCCAGCAATTTCTTTTGCCCGTAGGACAGGATGCCCGCCGGCTCATTCTTGAGCGCGGTCAGGCCCACGAAGTCCAGCAGTTCCAGGGCGCGCTTCTGCTCGTGGGATGAACTCCAGCGGCCAAGCAAACCGATAAAGTCATTACGCTGCACGGCCACGTGCATATTCTCCAGCACGGTCAGGCGCGGGAAGACGCGCGTCAGTTGAAAGGTGCGCCCAATGCCCAGGCGGAAGACCTTAGCCGGTGAGGCATTGGTGATACTCTGCCCCTCGAAATGCACCTGTCCGCTATCGACGCGCTCATAGCCAGTCATCACGTTAAACATGGTGGTCTTCCCCGAACCGTTTGGCCCGATTAAGCCGGTGATGGAGCCTTTTTCTACGCTGATCGAACAGGTGTCCAGGGCGCGGATACCGCCGAATGCTTTACAGAGACCCTCCGCTTCCAACATGCTCATAAGTTGATCCCCTCCTTCTTTTCGACGTCAGCGGAAGCATTTTTGTCAGGCAGAGCAGTAATGGCGAGGCCGAGTTCGCCCCGGCGCTGGTTACGGGTTGCCTGGATTTGATGCCAGCGATCCCTGACCGTAGGGATGATACCCCGCGGCATCAGGATAATGACGACCAGGAAGAGCGCTCCGTAGACGATCAGATAATAGCCGCTCTGACCATAGTAAATGGCGAAGTATTGCTGAGCCGGCTCGAGGATAAATGCGCCCAGAATGGGGCCGGAAAGCGTTCCCAGGCCGCCCAGGAAGGCCATCAGCGCCATGGCGACATCGAAGTTGGGGTCGAAGGTGGTAGCCGGATAGATCGACTCGACGAAATAGGCCCAGATGGCTCCCGCCATTGCCACGATGACCGCCGAGATGATAAAAGCGGCCAGTTTGGATGACACGGTCCTCACACCAAGTCCCACGGCCCGGTCTTCGTCATCGCGGATCGCCAGCAGCCCCAGGCCAAACTTCGAGTTACGAATCCACCAGGAGATGGCAATGGCGATGAGCAGCAGGGCTAAGGTCACGTAGTAGAACGGCGTATTGTAGAAATCGCCGCCCCAATCGATAGGAATCGGCAAACCTAACCCGGTAGAGCCTTGCGTGATGCTCCGCAGGTTATAGGCCAGCAACTGCACGATAAAGAACATGGCGATAGTGATGACGATGAATGTATGCCGCCGCACGCGCAGCGCGATCCAGCCGAAGAGGGCGCTGACGGGAATGACGATGATGCCGGCGACGGGGACGAGCAAGAACGGCAGGTAGCCGCCGGGGACATTCCATGCCTGGCACATGAGCGCCAGAGCATATGCGCCTATGCCGAAGAAGGCCGCATGTCCCAGGGCGACGTAGCCAGTGTAGCCTGAAATGATATTCCAGCCGGTAGCCATTGCCGCAAACAGCAGCGTAAAGATCGCGATGGTGGTCACCGTTGGATTAGGAAACAGCATCGGAAATACGATAGCAAGCGCGAGCAGTACCAGCAGCCCGACCGTTTTGAAGATTCTCATTGCTTTCTTCCTTCCACCTGTCCGAGCAATCCCTGGGGACGAACTACCAGGATGATCACCAGCAGGATGAAAAAGACGGTACTGGCCCAGATAGGCGACCAGACCACCGAGGTGACATCTTCAATCACCAGCATACCTACGGAAGCGATCAACGCGCCGGATAAACTACCCATGCCGCCAAAGATGATGATGGCCAGCAGGCGCGAAATCAGGTCATAGGCGCTGCCGGCATCGAAAGCATTCGTGGCTCCAAACCCCATGCCACCGGCTGCCGCAAGTGCGATGCCAATGCCAAAGGTAATCGTGGAAATACGTTTGACATCGATGCCGATCAATTCCGCCGCCGTGCGATTTTGGATAGTGGCGCGCAGGCTATAGCCAAGTTTGGTGCGATACAGCAATATGTAAAGTCCCGCGAGCAGTATCACAGCCAGCAAGAAACTGAACACATAAATGTAGGCGAGATAGAATCCGCCGACGTCAAAGGACGCGGTGATGTACCAGGCATGGAGTTGGATATTATTAGCCGTAAAGATGAGGTTGAGTATGCCCTCGATGATCAGCGCCACTCCATACGTCACCAGGATAGACAGCATGGTACGGTCCCCCTTGACCGGGCGGATAAATAAGAACTCGATCAGCAGGCCGAGTCCAAACATGACAGGCATGGTGATAAGGAGTCCCAAAAAAAGGTCGATGTGCAGGTCTTGTTCGAGTACATAACTAAGGTAAGCCCCCAAAATGACCAGGGCGCCTTGCCCAACATTGATGATTTCCATCACTCCGAACAGCAGCGTCAAGCCCGATGACATCAAGGCATAGATGCCTCCGGTTAATACACCGGTGATAATTGCTTCAACAATAAGTCCCACGATAATTCCTCTTTCGGAACAGGTAAGTCTGATTATACTACCAGGGCTGTATCTCCACGTGGCGCGATGAAATATCAGCGATAGGGAGTGGTAGGAGCCTCTGCTGACCTTGAGTAGATCAGCAGGCATTGCTCCTACCTGACAGTTATAACTGAGAAAATGCGCGCTAGAAAGTGCGTAACGTCACGGCCAGTTGGGTTTGGGGTACTCAGGAGTGGCTCCCTGCGCCTGCGCTGGCGGATACACGAGTACAACGGAACCATGCTGCCATTGGAAGGCGAACCCCGCTCCATCGACATTTTCGCCGACGGAGTTGAACTTTACGTTCCCCTGGACAGACTGGAAAGTATCGCCTGAGTGGAGTTCAGTGATCAGCTTCGCATTATCGATGCTGTGAATCTTGTTCGCCACCTGCGTCAGAACCTGCCCGACAGAATAAGCCTCTGCCGTGTCCGCGCTGATGGCCTGGGCTGTGCCGCCGTACTTCGCGATATAATCCTGCACCATTTGCGAGTTCTGGTACGTGTTGAGGTTCGGATCCCAGGCGTTGGGGTAGAAGATGCCTTCCGCGACATTGGTGCCTCCAATGGGGCCGGTGAACGACGTACCCTGGTCTGGCCCTGCTGTGGCAACCATGGCTTTCGGGTTAAAGTGCTGCTGCCTGAAAGCCTGTACATAGGCGATGATGTCGGGCAGCATCGAGCCAAGAACGACGACCTGAGCGTGAGAGGCGATCACCTTTTGCGCGATAGGCGTGTAGTCGGTCGTTTCCGCCGGGTACACCTGGTACGAGACGGTTTTGATGCCACCTGCTTCAAGCAGCGAGCGTGCATTGTCTACCATCGGCTGGGTGAACGGGTCATCCTCGGTGGCATAGGCCGCCGTGGTGGGCCGCTGTGACGCAGGCAACGACAGGATATACTGCGCAAAAGCGTTCAACTGGAAGATGATAGGCGGAGAAACGTCGAAGAGGTTGTGCAATCCTTGCGTAAACACGGATGGCCCGCCGCCTATACCTTCCATAAAGGCATAACCATAGCGGTTGGCAACAACCGAGGCCGGTTTCGTCAGCAGCGTCGAGTATGGTCCCAGCACCAGGTCTACGTGATCAACCGTAATGAGCTGCTGGTAGTTGGTGACGACTTGCGTCGTACTGCTGGCATCTGAAAGGAATATCAATTTGATCTGGCGTCCGAGCAGGCCGCCGTTTTTGTTGATGGTATCCGCCCAGAGTTGATAGCCGCGTTCGGTCGCCTGCCCATCGGCGGAGAAATCGCCCGAAAGTGAGACTGAAATACCGATTGTGATGGGCGGTTGAGGCGTGGGAGTGCCGCTGCCAGTGGTGGAACTCCCGCCACAGGCGCTGAGCGCGGCCAGGGCGACTACCATCACAAGCGCTGCGCCCAGGCAGTTCAATGCTTTCCTATGCCAGAATGCGTATCGTCGTATCAAGGTTTTCCTCCTTTTTTGTTTCGGGGGAAACACAACAGTTACCCCTGGTTCTTTCACACCATTCGCCTGGTGTGTAGACAAGTGTGTCGCGCTGTTCTTTAGGAGATTGCCGGGATTAGATTCAGCGATTGTCATCCTTTCCTTTCTCTGCTATACTCCGTCGTTTTTGCTTGAGCTGGCCGGGGCTTAATCGATCAGCCCCAGTGGCTCTTCCATAAGGGTCGCCACCGTATCCAGGAATCGCGCTCCGCGCGCGCCATCGACGACTCGATGATCGCACGAGAGGCTCAGGGTCATCATCGGCTGCACCGCCGGTTGGCCGTTGAGCGGCACAACGCGATCGGCGATGCGGCCAACTGCCAGAATGGCTGCCTGCGGCTGGTTGATGATGGCGTTGAAAGCATCGACGCCATACATGCCCAGGTTGCTGATAGTGAACGTGCCTCCGGTCAGGTCATCCAGGTGCAGCTTGCCGGATTGTGCCTTCGTCACGAGTTCTTGTCGTCTCGCGGCGATTTCGCGCACTCCGAGCATATCGGCGTGCTGAATGACCGGCACGATCAATCCCTGTTCAACGGCGACTGCCAGCCCTACGTTGATCTCTACGTTCCAGGCAATGGAATTATCACGCCACGCAGCGTTAAGATGGGAATGATGTCGCAGGGCGGTTGCCACTACCTTCACCAACAGATCGGTGTATGTCACCTTTGCCGGGGTGCGCCTCTGGACGGACTCGCGCCAGGAAATAAGACGGCTGGCGTTGACTTCGCGCGCCAGGAAGAAATGCGGGACGGTCGTCCAGCTCTGCGCGGTGCGCTCGGCCATGATCCGCCAGACCGTGCCGACCGAAGATTCGCGCTGCTCGCTGGCAGGGCTGACCATCTCTTCGACAGCGGGAGTCGATGGAACAGCCTGTTCCGCGACCAGCACGGGCGCGGTCAGGACATCGGCAGCCAGCACGGAGCCGCCGGGGCCGGTTCCCGCGATCGCCGCCAAATCCCTTCCCTGCTCGCGCGCTAAGCGCCGCGCTTTCGGCGAAGCCGCTTGCAAGCGCGGTCGTCCCACCGGAGAGGCTGCCCGCTCTTGCTGCTGGAGATAATCCAGAACATCGGCTTTCTGGATACGCTTCCCGACAGGTTTGACCTGGCTCAGATCGACGTTATGCTCACCGGCAATGCGAGTCGCCAACGGGCTGGCCGCTATCCCGGAGAGGCGTTGATTGCCAACCTGGGCATCATGGTTGGTGGCAGGAATGAAAACGGCGTCTACTGGCTCCGCGCGATGGGCAGGCGCTGGCAGGCCATCGCTCGTATCTGCCTGTACTTGTGGGCGCTCGCCTGCCGCCAGCACTTTGGCGATGACCTGTCCAACGGGTATATCCTCACCAGCGGCTCCCGTCACATCGGCCAGGATACCGGACGCGGGCGCTTCGATCTCAACCGTCGCTTTGTCGGTCTCGATCTCAACCACCGGTTCGCCTTTGCTCACCGGCTCGCCCGCCGTCTTGAGCCAGCGCACGATCTTTCCCGTATCCTGTGCCATGCCCAGGGCTGGCAAAATAATTTCCGTAGCCATTGGTTAAACCTCATAATCGGGCCTTACCGGGCAGCCGCGCCAGCATGCCCGTTCGAGTAGATGCGCTGGTTGTTCAGTTGCGACTGGGTTTCGCGAATGGTCGGTAGCATGCCACCGGCGGTGTAATAATGCACCCCGGCCACCAGCAACTCCTCGGCAGGGAAGCGCGTGATCACCTCGCAGCCGTCCTTTGTTACCACCAGTTGCTCCTCGATACGCGCCGCTGTCCAGCCATCCGAAGCCGGCCAGAAGGTCTCCAGCGCGAAGACCATGCCCTCCTCGATCACTTCCGGGTGATCCAGCGAAACCAGGCGGCTGAAGATCGGCTTTTCCCAGATCGAGAGGCCGACGCCATGCCCGTATTGCAGCGCGAAAGCGGCTTCTTCGTTGGGGAAGCCAAACTCCTGCGCCTTCGGCCACAGCTTCACGATGTCAGCCGTCGTCACGCCGGGTCTGATCTCGTGAATGGCGGCATCCAGGATATCACGGCACTTTTTATACGCATCGACCATCGCCTGCGACGCGCTTCCGATGGAAAAGGTGCGGTAATAGCAGGTGCGATAGCCGTTGTAGCTGTGCAGGATATCAAAATACGCGGGATCGCCGGGGCGCAGCGCGCGATCGCTGAACACGTGTGGGTGCGGGCTGCAGCGCTCGCCGGAAATGGCATTGACGCCCTCGACATGCTCCGAACCCAGGTCATACAGTACCTTGCTCACTAAACCCACGCACTCGTTCTCGCGAATGCCCGGCTTCATAGCGCGGTACAGTTCTTCGTAGGCGGCGTCAACCATCATGCAGGCTGATGTCAGCAGGGTGATCTCGTCCTGGGTTTTGAACAGGCGCGCTTGCTGCATCAACTGCTGCCCATCGACGACCTTGATGCCCTCGGCCTGCAGCGCGAATAAAACAGGCAGCTCGATCTCGTCTACGCCGAGCGGCTCGCTCAAGAGGCCGCGCTCTTCCAGTTCGATGCGAATCTTGCGCGCCACGTCTTCCGCGCGTCCAGCCGCGGGCAGCATCGCGCCGCGCTGCGTGGAAATACCAGCCCGCGAACGCTCGCCCAGCCAGGGACAATACAACTGGTGATGGCGTGCTGCCGAGCCAAAATCCCACAGGATGGGTTCATCATCCTGGGGCAGCAGGCTGAAACGCGCCAGCTTGTCCATCGCCCACGTGCCGATATGCGTCGCCGTGATGTAGCGAATGTTATTCATGTCGAAGCAGAGCAACGCGCCGAGTGCAGATTCTTTCAGGAGCTGCTTGATGCGCGCCAGCCGTTGAGTGCGCAGCCGCTCAACATTGACGCGCTCTTCCCAATCCACACTCATCAATCCGTAGGTCTTTATTGCCATAGCGCAAGTCCTTTCAACATGCTTACCAGCATCGGAACACAACTTGAATAGTAATAAATTCGTTTGCGTATATCCAGCGCGGTGACGCCCATTATTACCTTTGTCTGTTGAAATTCATCTTTCGCCCCCACGCGCCATTTACACGCGCCCGCAGAGAGTTTTCGCCAGTTCTGTCACGGTGGCTGGCGTCGGAACGGTCAAGTCTTCCAGGGCAGGCGAAAACGGGACTGGCACATCCAGCGCGCCCAGGCGTTTGACGGGCGCGTCCAGGTAGTAGAAGGCTCCATCGGCGATGATCGCCGCGATCTCCGCCGTCACGCCATAGCGCTCGTAGCCCTCGTCGACCACGATAGCACGGCTGGTCTTTTTGGCCGAT
>Ga0102924_1003803_pt1 | contig 15640 bp, 15 predicted proteins | sample PaiPotPPM11metaG_FD_80116 | JGI IMG/M metagenome (GOLD analysis project Ga0102924, IMG submission 80116) | Iron sulfur acid spring bacterial and archeal communities from Banff, Canada, to study Microbial Dark Matter (Phase II) - Paint Pots PPM... ... | reverse complement strand
CGCACCCGGAGCGGCCAGCCGGGGCGCCGCATCGAGCAGCTTGCGGTACTGCACCAAACCATCCGGCCCGCCGTCGGTCGCCACCCGCGGCTCGAAGCCGACCGGATCGGGCTTGGCGGGCACGTCGGCGCTTGGGACATACGGCAAGTTTGCCACGATCAGATCGAAGCGTCTGGAGTAACTGCTCACGATGTCGGCCAGCGTGAACGTGCAGCGGTTTGCGACGCCAAGCCGAACGGCGTTTTCTTGCGCGACCGCGAGGGCTGCCGCGCTGACATCGGTGCCGTCGACGAACGCTGCCGGCACTTCCGCCGCGAGCGTGCAGGCAATGGCGCCGCTGCCGGTCCCGACATCGAGAACGGCAGTACGGCCCGAGTCGCGCAGAAACGCGACTGCATCTTCCACTAAATGCTCCGTCTCGGGGCGCGGGATTAGGACTCGCGGGTCGACGGCGAATTCGCGGCCGTAAAAGCCGGCGAAGCCGGTAATGTACGCGAGCGGTTCACCCTCCGCGCGCCGCCGCGCGAGCTCAGGATCGATCGCCGCGTCCGGATGAACTCGGACGAATGCGCGCAGCGCGCGCTCGTCACTCTCCGGCAAGCAGCCGCGTACGTTCATCTGCGAGCAATTCGTCCACGATGTGCCCCATGTTGCCGTCCATCACGCCGCGCAGGTTGCCGAAATTCTCGTTGATGCGGTGATCGGTGATCCGGTCTTGCGCATAGTTGTACGTGCGAATCTTCTCGGAACGATCGCCCGTGCCGACCTGACTGCGGCGCATCGAGCCAACAGCTTCTTCGGCTTCGCGCCGCTTAAGGTCGTAGAGTCTGGCGCGCAGCATCTGCATCGCCTTCTCACGATTCTGAATCTGCGAACGTTCCTGCTGTGAGGCGACGACGAGTCCGGTCGGAACGTGCGTGATGCGAATCGCCGATTCCGTTTTGTTGACGTACTGGCCGCCCGCGCCGCTCGATTTGTATGTGTCGATTTGCAGATCGCTCGGCCTGATCTCGACTTGGAAGTCGTCGTCAACCTGCGGCAATACCGCCACGGTTGCAGTGCTCGTATGCACGCGGCCCTGCGACTCCGTCACCGGGACGCGTTGAACGCGATGAACGCCGGACTCGTGCTTGAAATGACGGTACGGCGAATTGCCTTTTACCGCGAACACGATTTCCTTGAATCCGCCGGCATCGCTCTGGGTCTGCGAAATCATTTCGACTCGCATGCCCAGCGACTCCGCGTAGCGCATGTACATGCGCGCCAAATCGCCCGCGAAGATCGCCGCTTCGTCGCCGCCTGCGCCGCCGCGAATCTCGATGAAGATATCTTTGTCGTCATCGGGGTCCTTCGGGACGAGCAGCAGCTGAAGACGATTTTCGATCTCTTTGCGGCGTGCGCGCAAGCCTTTGACTTCTTCTTCCGCCAATTGCGCGAGTTCGGGGTCGCTGCGATCCTTGAGCAGCTCCTCATTGGCGGCAATCTCTTCGAGAATCTTGCGATACGCGCGATAGGCTTCGACCGTTTCCGCGAGCGCCGCGCGCTCTTTCACCAGCGCCGTGAAACGGACTTGATCGAACGTCTCTGAAGGATGTGCGAGCTCGCCCTCGATCTCGTCGAAGCGCTTGGCGATTACGTCGAGTCGGTCTGTGAGGTTCAGTTAAGCTTCGGCTGCGGCTTTTTCGGCCTCGCGCTTGGCTTTGCGCGCAGCGGCCTCTTCCTGCTTGCGCTTGGCGATCTGCTCGCGCTGCCGGAACTTATCAACCCGGCCCGCGGTGTCGACGAACTTCTGCTGTCCGGTGAAGAGCGGATGGCATGCCGAACAGATCTCGACCGCGATCTCCGGAATCGTCGAACCGGTCGTGAACGTGCTGCCGCACGCGCAGTGCACGCGGGCCTCGGGATACCATTTGGGGTGAATCTTCTCTTTCACAGCCAGAACATTATATCAGGGGCGGCAAGCGCCGCCCGAGGCTAGGGGGTGGCGGGGGTGGTCCCAGGGCCCCACGATACCCTTTGGCCGGAGAAGCAAGCCCTTCCCCGGAAACGAACGGGCGCCCGGCGTAGTTAGCAGTCCAAAGGAGTACCGAAGGACACGTGAAGCGTCTTTTTCTGATTTTGGGTTCCGTTGCGTTTGCGGTCGCGGCCGGCGCGTTCGCGTCCGCTCAGAGCTACCCAACGCCCCCGCCGGCCGCCACGCTGCCTGCGCCAGCGCCGTCGGCCTCGGCGAGCATCCAGCTCGGCAAAGCCAAAGCTACGCCCGCCCCGCCCAAAGATAGATCGGTACAACGCGTCGGCGTATCCGGAGTTTGGGAGATTCAGATTCAGCGCTTGACGGGCGTCACGTACACCCATTTCAAGATCACGCAAAAGGACAACGTGCTGACCGGCGAGTATCTCGACACCGACGGTAAGAAATTCCCGCTCTTCGGATCGATCGACGGGAAGACCGTGCGCGTGGTCGTTTCACTGCCCAACGGCGGAACGCTGGTCTTCAACGGCACGGAAGATGCGTTTACGGATATGATGGGCATGCTCGCCTTGAGCGGCGACAGCGTCCCGTTCACCGCGGCCTATCGCCCGAAATACAATTGGCTCGACAACCTCACGCCGGGAGCCGGCGGAATGGGCGGCATCCCCTAAACTCGTTCGGCTAAACGCTTCTCCACGTAGGACTGCAAGCCGCCCGCATCGATCAGCGCCTGCATGAACGGCGGAAAAGCCGCCGCGGTGTACGTCTGATTTTTCGTTAGATTGCGGATCACGCCGCCGGCAGGTTCGATTTCGAGCTCGTCGCCGCTTTCGACTGCGTCCACCGCTTCGGCCGATTCGAAGATCGGCAAGCCGATATTCAGCGCGTTGCGATAAAAGATTCGCGCGAAACTTTTCGCGATCACCGCGGAAGTGCCCGAAGCTCGAATGGCGAGCGGCGCGACTTCACGGCTCGAACCGCAGCCGAAGTTCGTCTCCGCGACGATGACGTCGCCGGCTTTCATTTTCGACGTGTACTCCGGATCCAAGCCTTCCATCGCGTGTTTGCCGAGCTCCGCCGGATCGATGATGTTGCAATACTTTCCCGGAATGATGACGTCGGTGTCGATGTTCTTGCCATACTTGTGGACGCGGCCGCGCAAGGTTGCCCGCATTACACGCCCACCGGCACCGCGACGCGCGGATCCGTGATGCGGCCAGTGAGCGCCGAAACGGCGCACGTGGCCGGCGAAGCCAGATAGACCTCGGCTTTGGGCGAGCCCATCCGGCCGACGTAGTTGCGGTTGGTGGTCGATAGGCAGCGCTCGCCGTCGCCCAACGTTCCCATATGCCCGCCGAAGCAGGCGCCACAACCGGGCGTGTTGACCGCGCACCCCGCCGCCGCCAGCGTTTTTAAGATGCCTTCTTCCGCGGCTTGCATCCAAACTTTTTGCGATCCCGGATTGACGATCACGCGCAGCCGCGGATCGATCTTTTTTCCGTCGAAAATCTTGGCCACGACGCGCAGATCTTCGATGTATCCGTTGGTGCATGATCCGATGAACACTTGGTCGAGCAGAATCTCGTCGCGCGTCACCTCGGAGATCGGATGCACGTTGTCGGGCGTATGCGGGCAAGCAACCTGCGGCTCGAGCGAGCCGATGTCGATCTCAATTACTTGCTCGTAGCGCGCGTCCGGATCGGCTTTCTCGACGACGAAGTCGCGGTCCGTGCGCTCTGTGACATAGGCGATGGTCTTGGCGTCGGCGTGGAAAATGCCGTTCTTGGCGCCCGCTTCGATCGCCATATTGGCCATCGTGATCCGTCCGGTTATCGAGAGTTCGTCAACTGTCGATCCATGATATTCGATCGCGCGATAGGTTGCGCCGTCAATGCCCAGCGTGCCGACCGTCTTGAGCATGATGTCTTTGGCAAAGACCATTTCGCCGGGTTTTCCGCTGTAAATGAGCTTGATCGTCGCCGGTACTTTCAGCCACACTTCGCCCAGCACGAAGGCCGCCGCGATGTCCGTCGATCCCATGCCGGTTGCGAATGCGCCGAACGCGCCATAGGTGCAGGTGTGCGAGTCGCCGCCGACGATCAGCTCGCCCGGCGCGATTAACCCTTCCTCAGGTAACACGACGTGTTCGATGCCGCCACGGCCGACATCAAAAAAATGTTTGATCTTCTGCTCGACTGCGAAGTCTTTCATGATCTTCGCGATCTTGGCAGACTGCGCGTCCCTGGCCGGCACGAAGTGATCCTCTACAAGCGCGATTCTGTCCGCGTCGAAGACGCGATCCGCGCCCTTCATCTGGCGCATCACGCCGATCGCGACCGCGGCGGAAAGCTCGTTGGCCAGCACCAAGTCGACTTTCGCATTGATGATCTGTCCAGGTTCGACCGCGTCGAGCGCGGCGTGCCGCGCGAGGATCTTTTCCGTCAAGGTCATGGCCATGGGCTTCTAGTCTCCTAAAGTCTGGCTGGGGTACCCTGGAGGTTCGGGTCGAAGCAGAGACGACCATGCAAGATCGTCAGTTCGGGTTTGCGACCCGCGCCATTCACGCCGGTACGCCCCCGGACCCCGTTACGGGTTCCCGCGTCATGCCTCTCTACCAAACCGCGGCCTACGTCTTCGGTTCCACGGAGCAGGCGGCCGAGCTCTTCCAACTGCGCAGTTACGGCCATATCTACAGCCGCATCAGCAACCCGACGGTCGCAGCTTTTGAGGAGCGCATGGCAAGTCTGGAGGGCGGACTCGGCGCGGTGGCGTTTTCCAGCGGCCTTGCAGCACAATTGGGCGTCGTGCTCTCGCTCGCGCAAAACGGCGATCATCTGCTCTGCTCGCAAAACATTTACGGCGGGACGGTGACGCAATTCACGGTGCTGCTCAAACGTCTGGGCATCGAAACGACGTTCGTGCCGGTCGAGGATCACAACGCGATCCGGGCCGCGATCAAACCGAACACCAAATTGCTTTTTGCCGAAACGATTGGCAACCCGGGCGGGACGATCGCCGACTTGGAAGCGCTGGCCGGGATCGCGCATCAGGCCGGCGTGCCGTTCGTCGTCGACAATACATTCGCGTCGCCGTATCTCTGCCGTCCCATCGAGCACGGGGCCGACGTGGTCGTGCATTCGGCGACCAAGTTCATCTCGGGTCACGGCTCCGTCATCGGCGGCGTGCTCGTGGAATCCGGCCGGTTCCCATGGGAGGGCGGACGCTTTCCGCTCTTGTCCGAGCCCAGCCCCGGATATCACAACAAAGTCTTCACCGAAACGTTCGGCGAGTATGCGTTCCTGATGCGGGCACGCGCCGAAATCCTTCGCGACGTCGGCGCGCAGATGGCGCCGATGGACGCCTGGCTGTTGCTGCTCGGTTTGGAAACGCTGCCGATTCGCATGGAGGCGCACGTTCGCAACGCCCGCGCGATCGCGGAGTTCCTTTCCAAACGGCCCGAAGTCGAATGGGTAAGCTATCCCGGCTTGGCATCGCATTCGCAGGCGGCGCTGGCCAAGAAATATCTTCCGCGCGGCGCGGGATCCATCTTTACGTTCGGCATTCGCGGCGGGCGCGATGCCGGCCGCCGTTTCATCGACGCGCTCGAGTTGTGGAGTCATCTTGCCAACGTCGGCGACATGAAGAGCTTGGTGATTCATCCGGCCTCGACGACGCACTCGCAACTCGACGACGAAGACATGCGCAAAGCCGGCGTCGCGCCAGAGAGTATTCGCCTTTCCGTGGGACTCGAAGATCTGGACGATCTGACCTGGGATCTCGACAACGCTTTGAAAACAGCTTGTCATCCTGAGGAATCGGGTTGTCATCCTGAGGAATCGAAGGACCCTGAGGCACCGAAGGGACGTCGAAGGGTCGAAACCACAAAATGATCCTCGCAACCGTTTCGGAGCGTCAAGAATTACTGGCGCGCAGTAAAACAATCGCGATGGTCGGCGCGTCGGCAAATCCGTTGCGCCCCAGCTACACCGTTTTCAGCTACCTGCGGACGCAAGGGCGATTTGAGGTGACCCCGATCAATCCAACGATTTCGGCGATCGACGGCGTCAAAGCGTATCCGTCGCTCGCCGCCTACGCAGCCGAACACGGCGCCCCTGACATCGTGGACGTCTTTCGTAAACCGAGCGAACTCGTCGAGCTTACGCGCGAGGCCATCGGGGCCGGCGCCAAAGCGATTTGGTTTCAGTACGGCGTCGTCAATCAAGAGGCGATCGAGCTTGCCGACCGTGCCGGGCTCGACGTGGTTGTGGATCGCTGCGTCAAAGTCGAGTCCGCCCGGTTCAACGGCGGATTAGCCACAAGCGGCCTGAACAGCGGATTGATAACGAGCCGCCGCCGCTCGTGAACGGCGCCTACCGGGCGGAAGCTGACGCGCTGGACGCTCAGATTCTGTCGGTTATCAGGGCGCGCCGCGCGGAGAACTTCGACGAACTCGCGTTGCGAATCTTCGCTCACCAACTTCGGTACAACAAGCCCTACGCGCACTATTGCGGTCGCCTTGGGGTAACGCTCGACGCGATGCCGGAAAGTTGGGATCGCATTCCGCCCGTTCCGGCCGCGGCTTTTAAAGAAGCCGAGCTCTGCACGTTCGATCCCGCGCAGGCGGAGCTGGTTTTTCGTACGAGTGGGACGACGGCCGGATCCAGCGGCACGCATTATATGGAAAACGCCCAACTGTACGACGCTGCGCTGCTCGCCGGCTTTTACGATCGCTTCTTGGTTGAGCCGAGCCGGCCACTGCGCTATCTGCTCTTCGTGCCGAACCCAGCCGAGAACGCGGACTCGTCGCTAGGCTATATGATGAAGCGCGTTGCCGAGCACTACGGTGACGGCGCGCCGGCGTGGTATGTGGAAGGCGCCACCATCGCGTTCGACCGGTTCGTGCACGACGTACGAGGTTTGCAAGCCGCTCGCGCTCCCGTTTTCCTCGGCGCCACGGCGTTTGCGCTCGTACAATTGCTAGAAGCGTTGCGTGCGCGTGACTTGGATCGCTTCGAACTGCCCGCCGGGTCCTTCATCATGGAAACTGGCGGCTTTAAAGGACGTACGCGTAACGTCGATCGCGCCGAGCTCTACGGTGCGTTGGAGCAAACGTTCGCTGTCCCGCAGTCGTCCATCGTCTCCGAATACGGAATGACGGAATTAAGCAGTCAGTATTATGGTGCGCCCTTCGACGTTGCTCGACGCCCTTCGATACCTCAGGGTGGTTCGATTCCTCACCATGACAACCCGATTCCTCACCATGACAACCCGATTCCTCACCATGACAATTCGATTCCTCACCATGACAAAAAGAAAGTCGCTCCACCATGGCTTCGATCATATGCGGTCGACATCGACGGAAAAAAACTGCCGGACGGTGTGATCGGCGCGCTCGTGCACGTCGATCTGGCCAATCGTTCGTCGTGCGTCGCCGTCCAAACCGAAGATCTGGGAGCTGTCGTCGAGGACGGCATCGTGCTGATCGGCCGCGAGCGCGGGGCCGAGCTGCGCGGCTGCTCGCTCGATGCGGAATCGCTGCGCGTCGCATCGCGATGACCGCACTGGCAGCGCTTCCCGCCAGGAGCATAGTGCGCGCGATAGCCGATGCGGCCGCGCGCTGGAGCGATGCCGATTTTCCGGCGCGAGTGCGAGCAACGCAGCGCGTCGCAGAGCGCACCGGATACTCGGTTCCCGTCGTGGAATATGCTTTTGACCGGCTCTTCTTCTCGATCACGCAAGACGCGCTGACCGCCACCATCGAGGACGAACTCGGCGGGCTCGAGATCCTGGACGAGTTCATGCCGCGCCAAGGCCGAACCGAAGCGTGGGCGCAGCCGGCCGGCAACGTGTGCGTCATTTCGAGCCGCACCACCATCGGCGTCGGACTGCCGGCCGCGATCTTCGCGCTCTGCGCCAAATGTGACGTGCTGGTGAAGGATCGCGAAGATTCGCTGATCGCCGCTTTCTTCGAAACGCTCGTCGATGAAAACGAAGGTTTTCGCAGCGCCGCGCGTGCCGAAGCGTGGAGCTCGAATGACAACGAGATCCCTGATTTGCGATCCTTTGACGCGGTCGTCGCTTTCGGCCGCGACGAGACGCTCGAGCTGATCCGCAGCGCACTAAAACCCGAAGCGCGCTTTGTCGCCCTTGGATCGCGTGCGAGTGCCGGCTACATAACCCGCGAAGCACTCTCGGATCGGCCGGCCGCGAAAGCGATCGCGCGCGGAGCCGCCCGCGATCTCGTCTTGTACGAGACGGAAGGCTGCCTTTCGCTGCACGTGCTCTTTGCCGAAAACGGCGGACACGTTTCGGTCACCGAGTTCTCGACCTTGCTCGAGCAAGAAATTGAAACCGCGAACGTCGAGTTTCCGCGTGGCACGGCCGGCAACGACCAGTCCGCGCGCGTGGCACAGGCTCGCGCGCTCGCCGCCTTTCGCAGCGCCACGAGCATCCCCGCGCCCACCGTCGAGACGCCGCAGTTCTTGCCGCGCGTCCTAGGTGCGATCCCGGTCGACAACCCGGCGCAAGCGCTCGACTATCTGCAGCGCCACGGTGTGCCGCTCGAAGGCTTCGCGATTGCGGGCAACCGCGATGACGTCACCGCGCTTGCGCTGGCGGCGGGTGCAGTTCGCTTGAGCGCCTTCGGCGAATTGCAACATCCGCCGCTGCACGGCAATCATGGCGGACGGCCCCGCATCGCTGATTTCGTAAAATGGATAGACAAAACGTTTTGACGCGAATTCCCGGCCGGCACACCGGCAAGCTCGCGCAGCTCCTGCGCAAGTACGAATCGCGCAACGTCACATATTTGAGCGGCGAGTTCCCCGTGTTTTGGGAATCCGCCAGCGGCGCCACGGTCCGGGACGTAGACGGCAACGACTACACCGATCTCACCGCGGCCTTCGGCGTCGCAAATGCCGGGCACAGCAATCCCAACGTTGCCGCGGCCATCGATCGCCAGGCGGCGCAGCTGATGCACGCCATGGGCGACGTCCATCCGGCCGAAATCAAAGTGCGGCTGCTCGAAAAACTGGCCGCAATCGCGCCCGGCGACTTGACGAAAACATTCTTGGCCTCAAGCGGCGCCGACGCTATCGAAGCGGCCATGAAGACGGCCACGCTGGCGACTGGGAAACCCGCCTTCGCCGCCTTTCGCGGATCGTATCACGGCCTGACAATCGGCACGCTGGAGATCTCCGGCCTCAAGAAGTTTCGCGAGCCGTTTCTGGCTTGGCTGCCGGAGCGAACGCTGCTGCTCGATTATCCAAAAACGCCGCGTGACGAAGATCAAGCACTCGAGTACGCGCGGCGCGCATTCTCCCGGCGCTACGATCTGGCCGCCGTGATCGTCGAGCCGATACAAGGACGCGGCGGCTGCGTCGTGCCGCCCAAGAATTATCTGGCCGGCCTTCGCGAAATTTGCCGCGAACGCGGACTGCTCTTGATCTGCGACGAGATCTACACTGGTTTCGGACGAACTGGAACGATGTTCGCGTGCGAATACGAGGGCATCGTTCCGGACATTCTGTGTCTGGGCAAAGCGATGGGCAACGGATTTCCGATTTCAGCCGCCGTTGCCACGCCCGAGGTCATGGATGCGTGGCCGCTTTCAGAAGGCGAAGCGCTGCACACGTCGACCCATTTGGGAAACCCGATGGGATGCGCCGCAGCGCTGGCGACCATCGCAGAGATCGAGGGGCGCGAGCTGCCGCAGCGCGCGGCGGAGCTCGGTACGGCGCTCGGATCCAGACTGAAGGAACTGCACGCGTCGGGCAAGGCGGTTGAAGTACGCGGGCGAGGCTTGATGTGGGGCATCGAACTGAGCGATGCCGCGAAAGCGCGATCGACGGTCGAACGTGCGCTCAAACACGGTGTCATCATTCTGCAGGCGGGTGCGGAAGGAAACGTCCTCTCACTTACGCCGCCGCTCGTCATCAGTGAGGACGAACTCATGCGCGCCGTCGACGTCATCGAATCATGCCTCTAAAATACCGAGTCGGAATTGTCGGCGGCGGCTTCGGCGTACGCGGGCATCTGCCGGCTTTCAGCGCCCACTCGCGTTTCGAGGTCGTCGCGCTCGCCTCGCCGCACAGCGCCAAGAAGGTCGCCCAGGAGCGGAATATTCCAAACGCGTTCGAGAGTTGCGAAGCGATGCTGCGCGGCGCCGAGCTCGATGTCGTTTCGATTGCGAGTCCGCCGTTCACGCATCGCGATAACGTCCTTGCGTCCTTGAGCGCCGGCAAGCACGTGATCTGCGAAAAACCGTTCGCGCTTTCCGTTAAAGAAGCCGACGAGATGCTCGCGGCTTCGAAAACCTCCGGCACGGCCACCGCCCTCATGCACGAGTTTCGGTGGGTTCCACAACGCTTCGCACTCAAAGAGTTGGTCGCCAACGGGCACATCGCGCCGCTGCGCGAGCTCGAGTTGACGCAACTCACGGGGATGCTGCGTCTCGAGTCAGAGCGCAAAAACAACTGGTGGTTCGATCGCAGCAAGGGCGGCGGGATCGCCGGCGCCCTTCTCTCGCACCTGATCGACAGCGCAAACTGGCTCGCGGGGCGCGCACCCGTGCGCAGCACCGGATTTCTGCGAACTGCCAATCCGCGGCGGCACGACGTGAACGGCCCGTTCACGAGCACGGTTGACGATGGCGCCTTCACGCTAATTGATTACGGCGACGGGCTCGTTGCGCGCGTCAGCGTCGACGGTACGACCGCCGTCAATTCGCTAACGGTCGCCGCGCACGGCGAAAACCGAACGGCGGTCGCCAGCGGCGACGGCCTTCACTCGATGCGCCTCTTCAGCGTGGACGAAGACGAGACGTCAGAACTCGAATGTAAACCATCCCCGAATGCGCGCTTCGCTTCGATCGACGCGCACATTCCGCCCATCATGGACCTGCTCGACGAATTCGTCAAAGAGATCGAGACCAAAAAGAGCATCGTGCCGACTTTCGCCGAGGCGGTCGCGACGCAGAAAGTGCTAGCCTCAATCGGTTTCGGCAGCTAGCGCGACTAGGGGACCTATGAACTTAGGTCTAGGGAGACGGGTCGCCGACCGTTCGAGCCATCGCACGGTACACGTCGAGGCGGCCGCAGCCCTGTTTCGTATTTGAAATGTTCCTGGCGGTAGCGCAGAGCGTTGTCTTCACGGCCGCCGGCGTCAGCGCTCCGTTCACGCTCAACATCAGGGCCACCGCACCCGTTACGTGGGGCGTCGCCTGCGACGTGCCCGCGATGAGGATGCGGCAGTCGTTCGTCTGATTAAAGGGATCGGTGCGACAAACGATCGATGGGCCAAAAGTCGGATCGGCCGATGTGCTCGTATAGATATTTTCGATCCAGTGCAGATCGTCCGAATCCTTCGCAATAGGATCGCCACCCGGCGCTACCAACCCCCACGCGGCGGAATTGGCCGCGCTGTAATTCGAGTACGAAGCGACCGATTCTACTATCGAACTCGGATTCGAATCGTCGATTGACGACGCGCCGACTGCGATCACACCCGGATCGGCTGCCGGGAAATCCAAAGTCGCGGCGGTCTCGTTTCCCGAAGCCGCGACGACGACGACTCCGGCTGCGATGGCATTCGCGACCGCCATCTCCTCCGCTGTGTCGGGTCCGCTCGCGCCCAAGCTCAGATTGATTACCTTCGCGCCATGGGCTACAGCATCCGAAATAGCCGCCCCGACATCGACTCCGGTCGCCGTACACAGATTGCTGGTCGACAACGGGGGGCACCCGACGCCGGGCGGTGGATCCGGAAATACTCTAAAGATCATAAGCGGCGCATTATAAGCAACTCCGGTAAAGCCGAAGTTATTGTTACCGGTTGCGGCCGCAATGCCGGCGACATTCGTACCGTGCCCGTCATTGTCGTGCATGATACTGATGCCGCCAGGTGTTATCGTGCCGTCTCCGCTGTCGATCGTGTCGGCAAAGACGACGCGGCTGCTTGGCAGGTCTGTGAGCGTCAGGTCCGCGCCGGTGTCGATGATCGCAACTCTAACGTTACCGCCGAGCGCGCCTGCAAAGGTGCTGCCGGTTGTATTCGTGTTGCCGTAACCCCAAGCGTTCGCGGCGCAGATCACGTGCATATCCCATTGACCGCCGGTGGCCGCACTCTGATAGAGCGGCGGCATGTTGTTGTTGGGCGGAACTCCAAGGAAGAACGGATCATTCGTAAAGGCTGCGGTCGTAGATGAGAGACGGCGCACTGCCGAGCGTGTCGCGCTTTGCACGATGGGATTCGAACTTAGTTGGCGGATCGCGGCGTCTTCGCTCCCAGGATTGACCGTGACGATCTGAATGCGGGTCCCGATCGCGCCGGCATCGATCTCCGACCGCAGATCGCCCCCGACGCGCTGGATTAATTGCGATGCTTCGGTGGCGTGCGCGGCCAGGACGGATGCCCGATAGGCGATCTCGATAACGCCGGGCGCGTACTCATTCTCGGCTCCGCTGATTGTGTTCGGCATGCGGCGCGCCACAGAATCGGGCACCACAGATCGCGCGATCGACTGCGGCGTGCCGGAGCTTCGGCATACCAAAGAGGACAGCGAGCTCGGGGGACTTGTTACCGGTGGGTTTGTTGCCGGTGGGTTTGTTGCCGGTGGGTTACCACCGCCACCGCCGCCACCGCCGCCACCGCCGCCGCAGGCAGCCAAAATGGACATCCCGAGGACGGTTACGGCGGCTGCGAGGCGGGTTCTAAATTTCACGTATTCCTCTTTACCCGTTACGAGGTTCGACCCTTAATCGGTTCCCCGCCGCCAGGGTCCTCCAGAGCAAACCAAGCGCGGCGATCGTTGCCCGGTCCTGAATCGCGTGACGGTCTCCCGCCAGGTTCAACCGAACCGCTCGCGCGCCGCCGGACTCGGCGAGCGCCAGCCACACTAATCCTATCGGCTTCTCAGGAGTGCCACCCTCAGGACCGGCGATGCCGGTCACCGCCAATCCGATCGTTGCCTCCAGCCGCCGGCGAACGCCGATGGCCATTTCTGTCGCGGTTTCTTCGCTGACAGCGCCGGCGCTAGCAAGCAGTGCTTCTGTCACGCCGAGGAGCTGCGTCTTCACCGCGTTGTCGTACGCGACGATGCCGCCGACGAAACTCTTAGACGATCCCGGCACGCTCGTGAGCGCGGCCGAGACCGCACCACCGGTGCACGACTCGGCGACGGCAATCGTGTTGCGCGTTTGCCGCAGCAGCACGTGGATCGCGCCGGGCAGCGTTTGATCGTCCACGCCGTACACGTGGCCGTCCAAGCGGCGCAGCAATTCGTGCTCGACGGGCGCGATCAGGGCGATCGCTTCTTCCTCCGACGCCGCTTTCGCCATGATCTTCACGTCGCAGCGGTACTGGTGCGCGAGCACGGCGATCTTCGGATTTTCGAGCGAAGCGAAGAGATCGGCGATGCGATGATCGATCTCCGACTCGGCCAGGCCGATCGTGTGCAGCGTGCGCGTGCGAATATGCTGCGAAAGCTCGAAGCGTTTGTGCAGCCACGGGAGCAGGCCGCCGGCGAGCATCGGTTTCATTTCGCGCGGCACGCCGGGCATGCACGCGACGAATCTGCCGTCTTTCTCCACAACGAAGCCGGGCGCCGTACCCTGTGAGTTGGCCAGCGCGATTGCTCCGCGCGGAAGCAGGGCCTGCTTTCGATTATTCTCGCGCATCGGACGGCCGCTTTTTGCAAACACGCCTTCAATGGCGCGCAGCGACGGCTCGTGCAATTCACATTCGAGTCCCAGCGCGTCGCAAACGGCTTCTTTCGTTATGTCGTCTATGGTTGGGCCGAGCCCGCCCGTCGTAATCACGCCATCCGCGCGTTCGAGCGATGCGCGAATCGCCGCTGCGATCCGCTCGCGATTATCGCCCACGGTATGCGTGGCGAAGACGTCCACGCCGGCTTCAGCGAGCTTGCCGGCGACGTACGGTGTGTTCGTATCGACGAGTTGGCCGAGCAGCAGCTCCGTCCCGATTGCGATCAACTCAACGGATGGCATATTACCCTTCGATACCTCAGGGTCGTTCGATACCTCACGATGACACTAATGGCCTCACGATGACACTAATGGCCTCACGATGACAATATGCCACTACTCTTTTTCAAACCAGTCGGGATACCGAAACGTCACGTCGGCCTCGAAACCGCGCGCAGCTTCGATCATGGCGCTGCGGCGCGCCGGCGACTGGTTCGGCGCGGGATGCAACTCCTTCGTCTTCTCGCGTTCCCCCGCAAGATGCTCGACGAATCGCGCGAAGCGTCCATCCATGGCGCGCTGCAAACTTTCCTTTAAGAGCTTGCCGACGCGCGGCGCTAAGCCGGCGGTCGAGATCGCCACGCGCACGGGGCCCGCTTTTGCGATCGCCAGCATCGCGACAAAGCCGTGCTTGGGTTGATCGATGCAGCACAGCAAAAAGCGCTCGCGGTCGGCCAGCACGCGCAGGCGGGCGGAGAGCGCTTCGTCCTGAGGCGTTGATATCACGAAAAATGCGTTTGCGAGATCCTCGTCGCGCAGGTTCGCGGGGTCTTCGATTCGCCGCACGTCTGCGCCGGATTCGCGCAATGCTGCGCTTTTTTCATCGGCTTCGCGATCGTTTCCGATTACCACGCAGCGGCGCCCCTCGAGGTTTAGGCCGACTGGGAAATAGGGGCTACGCATTCTTAAAAATCGACGGGACGCAAGTAAAACTCATTTATCGCCGTGCTCGACAGCATCGCGGTCGTCGGCAGATGGCGTTTCCAATGCGTGCTATCCAAGCGTCCGCGCACGATCTCGACCTCCGCGCGATCGAAGCCGCGCTCGACCAGCTGATCGTTCGTGTAGCCTTCGAGAATGCGCGCCAGAATTGCATCAGCCTTTGCGTAGGTTATGCCCAGATCGCCTTCGTCGGTTTGATCCGCTTCCAGATCCGCGCTCGGCGCCTTGTCGATGAGCGGCTTGGGAACGCCCAGATATTCAGCCAGCTTCCAGACCTGCGACTTGTACAGGTCGCCAATCGGATTGACGGGCGGCGAATCGTCGGCGTGCCACGTAAAATACCCCAGTAGACGTTCGGTTTTGTTCCCGGTACCGACCGGTAACGCGCTCAATTTTGCGGATTGATCGAACAGCACCAGCATGCGCGTGCGCGCCAGTACGTTGCCGCGGCGGCGCGCATCGGCATCCGGTTCGAATTGCAGATAACCGTCGGCGGCCGCGGTTATCTCGACCGTGCACTCGTTGATGCCCAAGGCTTGGGTGACGAGCCGCGCATCCGTCAGACTCCCCGGGCTCGAGTGTTTATACGGCATGCGAATCCCGAAGACGTTTTTCGGTCCCAGCGCTCGCGCACACAGAAAAGCCGTCACCGCGGAGTCCACGCCGCCGGAAACTCCGACCACCGCGCGCTCGATGCCGCGACCGTCGATCAGCTCGTCTTTCAAAAATGCTTCGAGCCATTGCGCCGCCAGCGCCGGATTAATCGCCGGCGGCTGAGTGAAGTCGGCGGGCTGCGGTTCGAGAACCGGCAACATCATAGAACTCGCTTGTCTTCCAGCAGGTCGGGCAAAACCGCGTTGAGATCGCCTAAGAGCGGCAGCGTCGCGCGCGCGAGATCGATCTCTCGCAAATCGAGCGTCGCCCGGATCAACTGCGCCCCGAGAGCCGGCGCCTCGACGATTGT
>Ga0102924_1003801_pt1 | contig 15643 bp, 11 predicted proteins | sample PaiPotPPM11metaG_FD_80116 | JGI IMG/M metagenome (GOLD analysis project Ga0102924, IMG submission 80116) | Iron sulfur acid spring bacterial and archeal communities from Banff, Canada, to study Microbial Dark Matter (Phase II) - Paint Pots PPM... ... | reverse complement strand
TCACTCGATAGTGAGAGATGTTTTGACCGATCATTTGAGCCGTCGAGGTTCCGTTCGCAAGGTCAGAGCCCCAGAAATCGGGTGAGCCATCTTAGGGGGAGCAGTGAAATAAAGTCAACGACGGTCATTTGCCAACTGCTCGTCGTGAACTTGAGTTCGTGGGTGCTTGTCGCGCAGTCCCGTATCGCGCATCGGGATAGCCGTTTTTCGTCTCGCAGTCATCTGTGCTTTAGTAGACTTTTTCGTGGCGGCAGAAAACCATATAGAGGTGCTTTTCCGATGAGCATGTTTGAGAAATATCCCCGCATTACCCCATTCCTGTGGTTCGACAAAAATGCTGAAGAAGCGGTCGACTTCTACCTCACCGTGTTTAAGAATTCGCGAAAGCTGGATGAGCATCGCAGTTCGGTCGACATACCGGGCGCGCCGAAGGGGATGGTGCTGACCATATCCTTCGAACTGGATGGCCAAAAGTTCACGGCTTTGAACGGCGGCCCCGACCACAAGTTCAACGAAGCCGTTTCCTTCGTGGTGCGCTGCGAGGATCAGGACGAGATCGACTTCTACTATTCGAAGCTACTTGAGGGCGGCGGCAGCGAGATCGCTTGCGGATGGCTAAAGGATCGGTTTGGGCTACGCTGGCAGGTTGTCCCGGCGCGGATCGGCGAACTCATTAGTCATCCCAAGGCCATGCAGGCGATGATGGGGATGAAAAAGTTCGACATCGCGGCGTTGCAACGGGCGGCGAAGGAATAGCGCCGTAGCCCGTGCTTGACCGAAGCGACCGCTATCTGCGGGAGGTGAACGATTTACTCCTTGATGCCCAACAGTTGCAGGCGGACGTTAGCACTCATTGAGAAATGCTCTAAGTTGACGAGATCGAACCCGCAATCGCACGCATGCACAAAACGAGGCAGATTGCTCACCACACCCCCGGCACCAGTCGAAAGCGTGTGTCTTCACAGTACCCGGCATAGCCTGGAAGATTCCGGCGAAGAATCCGCTCTTCATGAATCAGCCGATAAATAAGAACAGGCACGAGCAGCGCGAACACAATAAGCGCGACGCTAGACCCCAGCGCCACTGGCATGGCCAACGCTGTGACGCACATTCCCAGGTACATCGGGTGCCGCACAATCGCATATGGGCCGCTGCTGATGACCCGCTGCTCCGATTCAACCTGAATTATTGTTCCGGCGAAGGTGTTAGCTTTCATTACCCAAAATACGAATGAATATCCCGCGACCGTGGCAGCCTGCCCGGTAACGGCGAGCCATAGCGGCACGAACCCCAATGCCCTCGACCAACCAAAGCGGAAATCGAGCCCCGCGACAATGAGGCCCGTAAGCAAGATCAAAGTGAAAAGTTTCTGAAACAGCTTTTGTTCTGGCTCCGCTTCGCGGCCTTCGAGTCTGCGCCTGACCAATTGTGGATCGTGTTTCAGCAGATTGATCAGGAAGGAAGTCCAGAACATCGCCATGAGTCCCAGGAGAAACCATGCCTGCCAAAAATGCAGCGACCCGGCGGGAAATAATAGAAAGACGGCGATGAAGGTAAGAGTCGCCATCAGCCGCCGCGCCGCCCGGATCTGTAAAGTCTTCGGCATGAAGTCTTCGGCCAGAGGCTTGTAGTTTACAAAACCTTTTGTCCAAAAGATTAGCAACCGATCTCCTGGAATCCGTTTCGCAGGAGTTTTGGTGGAGTAATCCACAGCCGCGTGTGACATCCGTCACCGCTTTCGTTGTCAGGGCCGGAATAACCTGATACGTTTCCCCGGTACGCCCTCCGAGCAGACGTTTTATTGTCGAGGTCTCCCCAATGTTTGGGAGAAGCAGTTTGTGTCTGCTCGTAGTTTCGTGCTTGTTTTCTCTGCCGCTCGCGCTAAGGGCGCAGAGTGACGCAAACAACCCCATCCCAGGTCTCGCGCCCGATCTGGCCACGGAGTTTGAAGCGCGACTGCCGCAATTGCCGGTTCGAGAACCCGTTCTTCCCTCTCGCTTACCCCCGCGTTCGACTGGCAGCATGCGCTTCCCTCAATTCGCCCGAGCGGCCGGAATGATCTTTTCCGGAACGGTAACGAATATTGAAAGGCGTTCTGCTGACGGAAGGCAGGGTATCGAGACCGTCGCCATCACCGTCCACGTGGAGTATGCAATTCGCGGCGCAACTCCTGGCGAGAATCTCACCATTTCGCAGTGGATCGGACTATGGTCCTCCGGTCAGCGCTATCGAGTGGGCGAGCGCCTCCTTTTGTTCTTATACCCAAACAGCAAGCTCGGCCTCACTAGTTGCGTTGCAGGTCAAATGGGCCGTTTCACAATCGACCGCTGGGGACGTGTCTTGCTCACCGCACAACATCTTTCTGCGTTCCGCACGGACCCCGTCCTGGGTGGGAAGTCGCGTGCACCTTTGAGCGATTTCGCCTTGGCGGTGCGGCGGGCCGGTGAGGAGGAATTCGTGCGTAGCGAGAGGTGACCATGACAAGAGACGTGGCATTTACGACGCGCACTTTCCTCCTCAGGCTGGCCTTCGTCGCCGGCATGGTCGTGCTGATCGCGATGATTTCCAGCGCCGGTGGGCCCAAATGCATTGCGGGTTCCAGCTATTTCGGTTCCTCCCTGACAGGGACGCCGCTCGTTTGGCCACAAGGCTCTATCACCTATTACACCGACCAGGGTCATCTCAGCCCTTTGCTCCCGAATGCATCCGCCAACAGCTTCGTCGCTGGCGCTTTCAGCATCTGGACGTCCGTGCCGACTGCCGCCGTCATGGCAACCAGCGGCGGTTCGCTGGCTGAGGACGTGAACGGCTCGAACGTAACCGTAAACTCCGATGGCTCCATCTCAATGCCGTCCGATATTCGGCCCACCGCGACCGGCACACCGGTGGGCATCGTCTACGACTACGACGGAACCGTGACAGACGCTCTTCTCGGCGCCGGTGCCGGTGGTTCGAGCGAGTGCTTTTTCAACGCTGTTTACGGAGGGACTGACAATTACGGCCAGCTCGCGACTTACCAGCACGCCCTGATTGTGATCAACGGGCAGTGCGCGCAAGAGTCCTCTCAACTCAGCGACATCGAATATCGTCTGGTACGCGTTATCGGAAATGTGCTCGGCTTAGGCTGGTCGCAACTGAATCTAAACGTTCAAACGGGGTCCCCTCATCCGACTAGCGATGACTACGCCGGCTTTCCCGTGATGCACTTTACCGATGAGTGGAATTGCGTTCCGATCACACTTTGTTATCCGAGCCCTTACCAGTTGTCGATGGACGATGTAGCCGCACTCTCGCGGCTCTATCCAGTCACTCCGCAAAATCAGTCCAGCTTCCCCGGCAAGCAAGTCTTTGCCGCATCCACCGCTCGCATTCACGGCTCGGTGTACTTCACTGATACTCACGGCAATCCCACGCAGCCGATGGAGGGAGTCAACGTCGTCGCGCGCTGGATCGATCCAAGCACGGGACTTCCATCCCGAAGGTATGCGGTGTCTGCTGTCTCCGGCTTCGCATTTACAGGAAATGCCGGTAACCCAATCACTGGACTTGATGATGCGATAGGAGATCCCTTCGCCGAATGGGGATCCACGAGTTCCACTGTGGAAGGATTCTTCGACTTAGCGGGACTCGAGCCCCCTGGCGGCAGCGCGCAATATCAACTGAGCGTCGAGGCCCTCGATCCCCACTGGTCGGCCGGAGTCGGTCCCTACTCACCGGGTCCGGTCGCCCCATCGGGGTCAGTCACACCGATCGCAGTGACCGTCACGCCCGGCAACGATGTTGAACAAGACATCGTTATGAACGCCACCGCACAACCTCTGCCGCAAGCGGCTTCCTCCTGGACGGCTCCCGCATCTTTGCCTTCCGGCGGCGATTGGATGTCCTCACTCACCGGTTACGGCGATGTGGACTATTTCCTCTTCGCGGCGCAGGCAAACCGCACCTTGTCCGTAGCCGTCACTGCTCTCGACGAATCCGGGAATGCGAGCGAAGTTAAAGCCCAGCCGGTAATCGGGATTTGGTCTGCTTCCGATTCTCAGGGGGCGTCGCCGCCCGCCTTCACATCGTCTCCGTTCAATGAAGTACCCTTCGGCCTGACGCGCCTGGATGCAGCCGTCAACACGTCCGGCTCATTTCTGATTGGTATCTCGGATGTCCGCGGCGACGGCCGCCCCGACTACCATTTTCACGCGCACATTCTCTACGCCGACTCGGTTTCACCTTCGCGCATCCCGGTTATGGGCGCGGCCATCACCGTTCAGGGAACAGGCTTTTCGCTCGGACTCGGAACAACTATCGGATCTACCAACGCGACGCAACTATCCGTCAGTTCCAGCCAGATGACCCTTGCCGCTCCTCCCCAAGGGGATTCTTCCCAGAACATAACCATCACCGACCAGATAAGTGGCGCCTCAACAACCATGACCAACGCACTGATTTACGGCGCCGCTGCTTCCGACACCATCATCCTCCTCTCCGGATCGAATCCCGCGACTCCCGTCGGGGTGCAAGCTACCAATCCAGTGAGCGTAAAGGTCGTTGCGTCCGACGGCATTACTCCCGTGAGCGGAGCCACCATCGGATGGAGCGCCACCAATAATGTCCAACTTTCAGTCTGCGCTGGGGCATCTGCCTGCTCGATAGCCACCGATCAGAGTGGCAGTGCCACGACCTGGCTCACTCCCACAGCCAGCGGAGTATCCACCGTTACAGTCACGCTTGCTCCCGGCGTCTATAGTCCGTCAAAGTCCGTCTACGCGACGCTGAACGCTACCAAATCTTCTTCCGACATCGGAATCCTCGCTCCCTACGTTTGGATCTCGCAAGGCGCCACCGTCAGCCTTCCGGTGACGGCCCGCCTTCTCAGCAATGGGTCCCCGCGGAACAACATTCAGGTGAACTACACGATTGTGAGTGGATCGGGCAGCCTGAGTGCACCCAGCGCGCAGACAAACTCGAACGGATACGCCACCGTAACGCTAAACCTCTCAGAGATTGCATCCCAGGTAACGGTCAGCGCCTGTGTCGCTCCATCGAATGCACCGTGCAGTTTGTTCTACGGAAATGTTGTGCCACTGGCTCAGCAAAACCTTCAACTAGTATCGGGAGCGGGGCAGGTGTCGACCGGACAGGCATTTCAACCCGTGATTGTCCGGGTCACGAATTCTGCATCCCCTCCCAATCCAGTGTTAGCTGCGCCCGTCAGTTTTCTGATGACTGTTCTACGTCCCGAAGGATTTACAACGGGCGGGATTGGGGGCGACACGAATTCAGGCAACTCGGGCATGCCTGTGATTTTGAAAGTCAGCCAAGACAACACAAATTCCGATATCAACGGACTGGCGGATGTGGTGCCTTCATCCGGAGGGTTCAGCGCCCCGGTTGAAGTTGACGTGGCTGTTACCGCCGGACTCAGCGCCGCGCTCGATTACCCGCTCCAAGTATTGTCAAACCTACCGACGGGTGGGGTGCCGTCGAGGCAAACTGGTCAGCCAGTTAAACATCCTTTAGAGATTGCGATCGATCCTGAAGGTGAGAAGTGAGCGATTCCGTGAGTGCGGCGCGTCGTCGCTCTGAGACAACCATGCCACGAACATCGGCTTTCCAGTTCTTGTAACCAGCTTGGTCCGCGGCATTACGGCATTACGGTGTTACGTGCGCCTCCGTCAGCGCCTTCCTCACAGCGGACAATTCTTTGAGTACGGCCCGTAGCTTCGTCGACTCAAGCGCGTTCGCTCCATCCGACTTCGCCTGCTTCGGGTTGTCATGCACTTCCATGAACACGCCATCAACCCCTGCCGCTACGGCAGCGCGCGCAAGCAGCGGAATGAACTCCGGCTGGCCGCCACTGGTGGCAGGTCCATTCTCCTCCGATTGCGACGATGGCAGCTGTACGGAATGTGTCGCATCGAACACAACCGGCGCAAACTTTCGCATGATCGCCAGCGAACGCATGTCAACCACGAGATTGTTATATCCAAAGCTCGCTCCACGTTCAGTTAGAAAAACCTGCGCGTTCCCTGCCTGCCGGCATTTCTCCACTGCGTGTTGCATGTCCCAAGGAGCCACGAACTGTCCCTTCTTGATGTTGACCGCTCGCCCGCTCAGCGCCGCAGCGACCACGAGATCCGTCTGCCGGCTTAGAAATGCGGGAATCTGCAAGACGTCAGCCACCTCCGCCACGCGCGCAACATCGGCCGCCTCGTGCACGTCGGTCAGTACAGGCAGATTTAGCTCATCCTTGATTTTCTTCAGAATCCGCAGCCCTTCTTTCAACCCCGGCCCGCGAAAACTGCGAATCGATGTTCGGTTGGCTTTGTCATAGCTCGCTTTGAAGATGAAAGGAAATTCCAGCGAGCGTGCGACTCCCTTGATGATCTCCGCCATCCGGATCGCGTGCTCTTCGCTCTCAATCACGCACGGCCCGGCGATGAGAAATAGATCCCCAGAGCCGATATGAATATCGCCGACTTGGAAGGAAGTGATCATCGACTTGAAACGGCACGAACCTCAGTGAGCTCTTACAGTTCGCAGACACGTGGAACCCACTGCGAGCGAACTCCCGGAGACGGTTCGAATCTCGACACTCGTCATCGCAGCCGACTAGAGCCTGACCTTTTCCGGCCGATGGAACATTTCCACCTCGGCTGTTTCTTTCTCTGCTCGACGCTTCAGCCCATATTCATAAGCTGAGCCGATGAACGCCTTAAACAAAGGATGCGGTTCCAAAGGCTTCGACTTGAATTCAGGATGAAACTGGCAGCCAATGAAATGCGGATGATCTGGTAACTCAACCATCTCCACATAAGTTCCATCCGGCGTCGAACCCGAAATGCGCAATCCGGCGGCCGTCATCGGCTCTTCGTACTCGCGGTTGAACTCATAGCGATGTCGGTGTCTCTCGCTGATCTCGAGTGTCCCGTAAATTTTGTGCGCCAGCGTACCTGGCTCGATCTTGCAGGGCCATGCGCCCAAACGCATCGTCCCGCCCAGTTCTTCTACACCGCGCAATTCGCGCAATTTGTAAATGACCCGATGCGGTGTCGCCGGATCAAATTCGCTCGAATTGGCCTCTGCGAGCCCAACCACATTGCGCGCGAATTCGATGCACGCCGTCTGCATTCCCAGACAAATCCCGAAGTACGGAACTTTGTTCTCTCGCGCGTAGCGGATCGCGATCAGCATGCCTTCGATGCCGCGTTTGCCGAATCCTCCCGGGACGAGAATCCCGTCATACCCCTCGAGCTGCGCTTCGTAGCTCTTGTCGCCGGTCTCCAACCCCTCGGCCTCAATCCAGTTGAGTTGCAGCTTGAGGTTGTGAGCCAGCGACCCATGCACCAGCGCTTCTTTCAGGGACTTGTACGAGTCCTCATACTCCACATACTTGCCGACAATCCCGATCGTGACGGTGTCCTTCGGGTTGTACACGCGATGGACAATGTCCTCCCACTTCGACAGATCGCGGTCCTTGGCTTCCATGTGCAGGCACTTCAGCACCAGCGTGTCCACGTTTTCGTTGGCGAACACCAGTGGCACTTCATAAACCGAGGCCACATCCTTCGCCGTGATGACCGCCTCTTCCGGAACGTTGCAGAAGAGCGCAATCTTCTGCTTCATCTCCTTCGCCAGAAAACGATCCGTGCGGCACAGCAAAATATCAGGCTGGATTCCGATGCTCAGCAACTCCTTCACCGAGTGCTGGGTCGGCTTGGTCTTTAATTCCTGCGCTGCCGCAATAAACGGCACCAGCGTCACGTGCACAAAAAGCGTGTGCTCGCGCCCAAGTTCCTGCCGCATCTGCCGGATCGCTTCCATAAACGGCAGAGACTCAATGTCACCGACCGTCCCTCCGATCTCGACGATCGCGACGTCCACTTCCTGCGCGACCTTCTTCATTGCAGCCTTGATCTCGTTGGTGACGTGCGGAATCACCTGAACCGTCTTTCCCAGGTAATCGCCGCGCCGCTCCTTGGCGATGATCTGCTCATAGAGTCTTCCGGTCGTCCAGTTATTGTCTCGGGAAAGCTTAGAATGCGTAAACCGCTCGTAGTGCCCGAGATCCAGATCCGTCTCCGCCCCGTCGTCGGTCACGAAAACCTCGCCGTGCTGAAATGGCGACATCGTTCCCGGATCCACGTTCAGATATGGATCGAACTTCATCAGGTTGACCTTGATTCCGCGGCTCTCGAGCAGGCAACCGATCGAAGCTGCGGCCAGTCCCTTGCCGAGTGAAGACACAACTCCGCCCGTCACAAAGATGTACTTCGCTGGCATCTCTTCCTCGCTTTAAATTGTCTTTGGAAAATTGTGCAGGTGGCGTGCACGATCAATTATGGCAGAAAACTCCTGTGGAAGAAACGGAAGAAATTTAATTCTCGAACCTAAAATCGGCGCGCGTTGACTATATCCTCTCAGTCGGCGAGAATAAATGAGGTCATTCGCACCAGACCGGTAGTGTCCCCAAAAAGTGGGCCTGTGGCGCAGCTGGGAGCGCGCTTCCATGGCATGGAAGAGGTCGTCGGTTCGATCCCGACCAGGTCCACCAAATCCTGTCTTGCTTCGCATTTTTACCCGCTCCTGGCCGCAGCCAGGAATCGCCGCATAATGTTTTTCGCAAGTTCCCACCCAAAAATCAAAGGCAGGCCGACTTTTCAATCGACCTGCCTCATAGTTATTCTCAGCCAGTTCTCTACGGGTTGAGATCTCCAGCCAAGGTCTTGGTCAGGTCTCCGTTCGGGTCGTCGTCTTTGACCGCCCAAACGTAGCCACCGCCCAAGCCGTACTCTTTGATGTAATTCACCTTGCATTGCACAGACTCAGCATTGTCATAGCTGAAGGCGGTGCCGGTGGATGAGTTGAACATACGGGCCGAGCAGCGGGTCGAGTCATAGCTGGCAGTGAACCCATTGTTCAGCAGGTTAACGATTGACCGGTAGGTTGCCAGGCCGTCGACCAGCAAGAAGTCACAACCTGCTGCCGGACTGCTCTGGTTCTGACCCGTCGGACAATTCCCTACACCGTTGATGTTAGGAACCGGAGCGGTTCCGTTCGGGGTTTGAGTTCCCGATCCATCCAAAACTCCGGTTGCGTTCTGGTACATGCCGCCGTTGGCCGACGTCAGGCCTCCGGCCCAACCCGCACCATAAAGCGGGAAGCCCATGGTGTACTTCGCCGGGGTTGCGCCATGCGCCAGATAGTACTGTACGGTTGCGTCAATCGTGTCACCCTTTCCGTACAGCGGACTGGCAGTTTCGTCGTACAGCGGAGACGCGTCATTGGTAGCGTTCGACCAGTCTCCGGCGTAGTTGTAGCCGTCTACGTTCATGTAATCCAACACCGCATTCAGGCCCGCGATGTTGATCGTATCGTAACCACCGTCGTTGCCCGAGTCCTTTGCCGCGCCCGGAGTAGACGGACCGGCCGCCAAATCGGCCAGCACAAGATACGTCTTGCCCGTCGTACCCGACAACGTCGTCAGCTCGTTGCGGAACTCGGTCATCAACGCCGTGAAGTTGGCCGTATCGTTTGCGTTCGGGAACTCCCAATCGATATCGAATCCATCGAAGAGAGTACCCGTGGAAACACCCGAGGCGATATTGCCCTGGATGAACATGTTGATGCACGACCCGACAAACGCCTGGCGTTCGGCAGTCGTGCTGGCCGCGAGATCGAACAGCTGGTTGTAAGTGGGAGGATTCCATCCGCCAATCGAGATCAACACTTTCATGTTGGGATGGAGTTGCTTGAGTTGCACGAGCGCCCCGAAATTCCCCTGCAGTGGGGCCGTGGCGGGGGTGGCGCCGGGCACCTGCGGGACGACCTTCTGGTAATCGGCATAGGTGTCGGCGAGCGCGCAATTCACATTCTGCCGTTCGCTATCGGCTTGGCAAATGCGTAAATGAGGTGCGTCAGGACCCCGGCTACGCCATTATTCTGCAGGTCCGCAACGTTCGCGTTGGCGTAGTAAGTGCCCCACTCTTCATACCATCCGCCCACCATCAGGTTGGTGAGTTGAGTTGTCGTCACGTTCACTGCTGAACTGGCGGGCGAGGTACCAGCATAGTCCGTTGCTTCAACCGTAAAGCTGTATTGGGTCGAAGGCGAAAGGCCGCTCGCTGTATAGGACGTGCTGGTGGTTGTTCCGATCGCTGTCCCGCCTTTCAGCACGGTGTAGCTGGTGATCGTGCAGCCGCTAGGAGGAGTGACCGCATTCCAACTCAAGTTTGTACTGGAGTCGGTCGTGCCAGAAGCCGCCAACCCCGTTGGAGCGCTCGGCTTGGTCGTACAAGAACTGGCCAAGGTTGTCACGTTAACCGCCGAACTCGCGGCCGATGTGCCTGCCGCATCCGTCGCCTCAACCGTAAAGCTGTAATTGGTCGAAGGCGTAAGATTCGTCACGGCATCGGAAGCGCTGGTGGTGGTAGCGATCGAGCTTCCATTCTGCAGCACCTTGTAGCTGACACTGCATCCGGCGGGAGGCGTGACCGGCGTCCAGGCCAGGTTTGTGGTGGTCTGAGTCGTGCCAGAAGCCGCTAATCCAGTTGGGACTGGAGGAGCCGTCGAGCAAGTCGAGCAGGCGCCGGTAGCAGTCCAGGGTTCTCCACTGCCCGTCCCGCCGTTATTCGTCGCCGGACTCTGATTCTGCGTCCAGAAATTGGCGACGTAATTCTCGCCGTTCTGGCTCGCAGTCATGCCTTGTGTGTAGACCGCCGTGGAGCTCCACGCCGTGGCGCATGAGCCGCCACCGCCCGAGAGAGTCGTGACATTCACCGCGGTGCTTGCGCTTGAAGTTCCTGCCGCGTCCGTCGCCTCGACTGTGAAGCTGTAAGCGGTAGAAGCTGCAAGGCCGCTGACCGCAAAGGATGTGCTGGTTGCGGTTCCAATCGAGGTTCCGTTCTGCAGGACCGTGTAGTTGCTGATCGTGCAGTTCGTGGGAGGAGGATCTGCTGTCCAACTGAGATTCGTGCTGGAACTGGTTGTTCCCGACGCCGCTAGTCCCGTCGGTGCATTGGGTTTGGTCGTGCACGAGTTCGCAAGCGTGGTAACGTTCACTGCCCCGCTCGGGCCGGAGGTGCCGTTAGTGTCCGTTGCCTCCACCGTGAAGCTGTAAGCGGTAGAAGGGGAAAGGCCTGTCACAGCGAACGATGCGCTGGTTGAGGTTCCGATCGACGTTCCGTTTTTCAAAACTGTGTAGCTGCTGATCGTGCAATTCTGAGGAGGAGTGACGGGCGTCCAGCTTAAATTCGTGCTCGTACTCGTTGTCCCGGACGCGGCCAATCCAGTCGGCGCGCTTGGCGTTGTCGTGCAACTGGAACATGAACCCACTAATGACCACAAAGCGGGAGCGTCGACAGGATCCCAGCCAGGTTCGGAGGTGTGAGCCTGTAAGCACTTGTACTCGTTGCCGTTGTAAGTGACCAACTGGCCAACGGAGTACGCCACGCTGTTTCCGGACCACGCTGCCACCCCGGAACAATTCGCTTGAGCGAAAGCTCCCGTAGGCAAGAGCGCAATCACGAGACAGCTCATGAGCAGGAAGAGGGAGACACGTTTCATTTGGTTCTCCTTGGAATTCGGGGGACTGGTACCAAGTCCGCCCGCGGTTGGACAACTGGGGGAGGGAAAGCCCAGAGCGGGTCGCGCCGGGCGGCGTCGCAAGGAATTAGTTATATATAGCACTTGAAAAGCGCCGCGTAGCACAAGCCCATGAATCGCTATCGTTGTTTAATTTGAAAAGATCGAATTCATTAACTGCTCTATAGCAATTATTGCCCCACAGCCTACTTCCGGCAGCCCGCGGAGCCGAACAAATATTTTCTTGTTGCGCGATCCGAACTGCAGGGAGAGTCGCTGGTCCGCTAACTTCTAGAAATTGCGTGGCGACGCAAGAATAGGACGGTTGCGTTTGCAGCTTGTGGGAAAAGTCGAATCTTCTGAAACTTTGTTACGGAACCCGAACTGGATTCACTCAATCGTGGCGTCTGCAACCGGGAATTGACTGTCCTCCCCGTCGCAGACACCACCCGAGGCGGCGAGTTACTGGAAAGAGAACGTCAAGTTATCGAGGTATACGTTATACGAATCCTGCTTGTCATCTCCATCCATCTGGAAATTGATGGTCAAGCCATACCAGCCCGGAGTAGAACCTTTCTCGAACGTCCAGTTCAGCGTCGTGGTCTGTCCATTCAAAGTAATCGACTGATACGTTTCGTGGTTGTCCGAAGTCCGCTGCACTTTAAGCGTCAGGTGGTTCCACTGACCGCTGTTTGGATAACAGGGCACACCCGTAGGGATCCATGCTCCTTTGGAATTGTCCCAGATATCCCACTCATTCCCAGACGCAATGCGGCATTCGTGCCCGAAGATGAATCCCATATTGCCGAAGAACTGATTGATGTCGAATTCCAGGGCCTGTGACAAGTTCAGATTGTCGCCATAGAAGTAAACGTCGTACGTAAAGTTGTATAGCGAGGGAACTTGCGTCTGGTTCGAATCGAACATGCCTTGCGCTGACAAAGGTCCAATCAGATGGACGTTCCATAGAGCGTCCGAATATGGTGCGGTCCCTCCGACGTTGAACTCGGCGGCTTGCCCACTCAACGAAGGAGATGAAACGCTTTGCGTCATCGAGAAAGAGATTCCATCGCATGGCGAAGGTGAGCAGTCCACGAAGTTGGGCGGCCCTTGGCCGTATTGTCCCCAGCCCGCGACTTTCTGCAGATTCGGAAGCGGCGTTTCTCCACTTCCACTACTGCTCGGTGACGGATTATTTGGGGAAGGATTACTCGGCGAACTCGGAGCAGTCGCGGTCGTCGCCCCAACTGCAATCTCGAAAGACTGCTGTTTGGAATCTCCCTTCGAATCGGAAGCCGAGACTCCAAAATTGAAATTCCCAGCCGAGGTCGGCGTGCCGGAAACACTCCCAGTCGTGTTATCCAGATTCACGCCCTGAGGCAACTGGCCCGACACAACCGCAAAATTGTAAGGAGCGGAACCACCACTTGCGATGATGGTTCCGCTGTAGACCGATCCTTCGGTGGCGGCTGGCAATGTTGCGGAAAGATTCAGGTTCTGCGCTGGCCCCGGATTCGTCACCGGGGTCGTCGGGCTAAGATTGGCGGGCTGAGAACCGCCTCCACAAGCGGTTAGCGCAGCAATCCCGGCGAGACTAGCTGTGATCGCGGTTCGCTGCACCGCAGTAATTCGGTTTGCGCCTCGATTGGACGCTTGCGTACGAAAACGAAGAAACATCATCAACCTCAACAGGAGTTTTTGGCGGGATCTCGAGCGGAGGAGTTCCCTTGGTTATCCAGCTAGGGACGAACCCTTGTGGACGGCCATGGCCAGAAGAGGTGCTTAGGCTGACGACACCCCGGTATTGCAGACTTTCTAACGCGGCGCTTGCTTTGATCCGGTGCGCATTCTTACGGCGATCTCCGGAATCAAGAGCTCAAGAACTACTAACTTTCCTCTAGGAGGATACAGTAACTGCAGTATAGCTTTGCCAAATGCATTCTTCAAGGCGGACAGCCTTTTTATCGAGATATTGAGCCGCGCTTGAAAGCCCGGCGATTACCTCAAGAAAGATCCTTCCTTCGCTTGCCTGCGAACCATAGGTAAACCGGAATACCCAGCAGAATCACCGCGACTCCCGCAACCGAATCTCTCAAGTTGCTGACAAACGTGTAGTAGAGCAAAACCGCCGCGGTCCCGATAAACAGCGCAGGAACCACCGGGTAGCCGGTTGTCCGATATGGCCTGGGCACGTCCGGCTCGCGCCTCCGAAAAACAAAAATGGTACTTGCAGCCACAACATAAAAAAGCCACTCTGCAAAAATCGCAAGTGAGAAGAGTTCGCGGAACGCTCCACCAACCAGCACCAGCACAATCGCAACGGCTGCCTGAATCACCAGCGCCAAAGCAGGCGTATGAAACCTCGGATGAACCTCTCCCAGAGCCTTGAATAAATATCCGTCGCGCGCAACCGCGAACGGCACGCGCCCCCCGCTCATCACCGTTCCATTCAAAGTCGCGAGCATGGATATGATCATGCCGATCGATACCAGCGTGATTCCCAACCTTCCCAGCGCCGCCTCACTTGCCGCCGCCGCAGGCACCGCTGCCTGCGCGATCGCCGTTGCCGGTAGTGCTCGTTGAATGCCGGCATTCATCCCCATATAAAGAATCGCGACCAGCCCCACTCCCGCGATCAGCGCAATGGGAATCGTTCTCTCCGGCCGCTGAATCTCCTCACTTACCATATTCAAATCATTCCAACCGTCATACGCCCAAAGAGCGGCCACTAGCGCCGCCATGAAACCTACCATTCCGCCTTTCGCTCCGGCGAAGCTTGTTCCGAAATTGCTCCACGAACCATTCGACGCGGTGAGCGCCACCACAGCAATCACCACGATGATCGCGACCTTAAGCACGGTGAACGCAAACTGGAAGTTTCCCGCTTTCCGCACCCCGACATAATTCAGCCCGGTAAGGAGCACCGTGGCCGCAATCGCCACCAGATGTCCATAGTTAACAGAGAGAACGCGACCCGAACTGACATGCCAAACGAAAAGCGTCTGCGGCAAAAAACTGAAAGTTTGGAATGTCCCCAGCACCCGTACCAATCCTGCAGTCACGCTGGCGATCGAAGCGGGCTTCGCGATCAAAAACCACGTCCAGCCATACAGAAATCCCGGCAGCGGGCCGTAAGCGTCGCGAATATATACGTACTCCCCACCGGCAAACGGCCGCACGGCGCCCAATTCGGCATATGTCAGAGCTCCAAAAAAAGACAGCAAGCCGCCCACGATCCACGCGAGATAAACCAGTCCCGCCGAGCCCACTGCCTGCATCATTTCTGCAGGAACCAAAAAGATGCCGCTCCCGATAATCGTCCCCGCCACGATCGAAGTGGCATGCCAGACATTCAACCCGCGCACGAGCTGCGGCCCTTGTCGCACAACAACAGATTCGCGTTCGTGGGTCGTTTCCAAAGACACTTGTTATTCCCCTAGGCTCGCACCGCCCGGATTATAGACGGCGTCGCGCAACCCAGTGCTACGCTGATGAAATGATGTTCTCCCGCTTACTGAACCTGGCCATGTGGAGACGGCCGCCGCACGCGTCCCCGCAGCGGCCCCGAGTATTAACTTTGCAATCCGGTCTCGCAACTTGCCTTTTTTTCCTGGCAATTGCGCCAGCATACTCCGCGACATGGACGGTCACCGCTCAGCCCCCCAAGCTCCTGAATGGCGCCCCAGTTCTCTTTCAGGTCCACACCCCGACGAAGCTCGATTCCCTCACCGGAACCTGGTTCGGTCACGAACTGATTTTCAACTACAACGCCTCAAGCAAAACCTGGTTCGCTCTTGCCGGAGTCAGCATCGAAACCAATCCCGGTAAATACACGCTCGAATTGAAGGGAGAGAGCGCAAAACCTGCGCAAACCTTCACGCGAACTTTCATGGTCGCCCGCGCCCAATATCCCAAAATCACGGTGCAGCTCGCGGTTGAAAAAAAGTTCACCGAGCCAAGCCCTGAACAGCAAGCGCAAATCGCCGAAGGAGTGAAGGTTAAGCAGGATTACTTGGGCCGCGTTACGCCCGATCGCGAATGGCGTGGCAACTTCAGCGCCCCAGTCGAC
>Ga0102924_1003800_pt1 | contig 15644 bp, 17 predicted proteins | sample PaiPotPPM11metaG_FD_80116 | JGI IMG/M metagenome (GOLD analysis project Ga0102924, IMG submission 80116) | Iron sulfur acid spring bacterial and archeal communities from Banff, Canada, to study Microbial Dark Matter (Phase II) - Paint Pots PPM... ... | reverse complement strand
TCGGAAACGCGAGCGGCCACTCGACGCGGCGTAAGAGTTGCGCGCCCGTCATGCCGAGCCCGCGCGCGGCGTCGATGGTGGCGGCTGGAACGCTGCGAAAACCGAGATCGGTGTTAATCGCGATCGGGGGAATGGCCAGCAGCGCGAGCGCGACGAGCGCCGGCACAAAGCCCACGCCTAAGAGCGGCAGCATGAACGTCAAAACCGCCAGACTCGGGACGACCCGTCCGACGTTGGCCGCGATCAAGATCGGCGAGCGCGCGCGGGGGGCGTGCGATGCCAGCGTGCCGAGAGGAATGCCCACGGCGGCACCCGCCGCCAGCGCCGCGGCTGCCAGCTCCAGGTAGGTCTGAACGTGCTGCGCCAGGTCAGCCCAATCCATAGCTCCCGGTGTTTCCGCGCCGCGCGTCGAATTCCAGGTCTTCCTATGCTCTCGCATCCCGAACTGCAGACGGCGGCCGAACACGGCGTCCGATCGTTGGAAGACCCCTCGCTCTATTTCAGCCGCGAATTGTCGTGGCTGGAATTCAACGAGCGCGTTCTGGAAGAGGGCCTGGACGAAGGCACGCCGCTGCTCGAGCGTCTGCGCTTCGTCTCGATCTACGGAACCAACCTCGAGGAATTCTTCATGATCCGCGTGGCGGCGATCAAGCAGCAGATCGAGGCGGAGGTTCATCGCCGTTCCGAAGACGGACGCACGCCTTCCGAACACTTGCTGGCGATCTCGGAGCGGCTGCGCGTTTCGCTCGCGCGTCAAATGCACTTATTAAATGAAGTGCTGTTGCCGGCCATGGATCCGCACGGCCTGCGGATCGTTCGCGTGAACGAGCTCGACGAAGAGCAACGCGCGCGTTTGGAACGCGTTTTTGACGAACGCGTCTTTCCCGTTCTCACGCCGCTCGCAGTCGACGCAGGTCATCCATTCCCGTACATTTCAAATCTTTCGCTTTCGCTGGCGGTCGAACTCGAAGAGGTCACGGCAGAGGGAGTGCAGCTCCATTTTGCGCGCGTGAAGATTCCGCAGACGCTCGCGCGTTTCATACCGGTCGAGTCCGCGCCCGAAGGCGAGCAATGGTTCGTCCTGCTCGAGGATCTGATCACGCAGCACCTGCACGCGCTTTTCCCCGGTATGCAGGTGCGCGAGTCGTATCTCTTCCGCGTGACGCGCGACGCCGATCTCGATGTCCAAGAGGACGAAGCCGACGATCTGCTGGCCGCGATCGAATCCGAGTTGCAGCGCCGCCGCTTTGTTGAAGCGGTGCGTTTGGAGATCGAGCGCGGCATGCCGGAGTACATTCGCGATTTACTTTTAGATGCGCTGACGCTCTCGCTCACGGATTGCTATGAAGTCGAAGGTTTGATGGGTTTAGGCGATCTGCTCGTGCTGGCGAATTTGCCGGGCCGGCCGGCCCTGCACTATCCGGCGTTCACACCGGCGATTCCCAAGCGGCTCGTGGGCGCGGCGGATCTCTTCGCTGCGATTCGCGAAGGCGACTTTTTGCTGCACCATCCTTACGAATCATTCGATCCGGTCGTCCAGTTCATGCGGCAGGCGGCTGAAGATCCGAACGTGTTGACGATCAAGACGACGCTCTATCGCACGTCGGGCAAGGACTCACCCATTGTCGGCGCGCTGCTCGACGCGGCCGAAAACGGCAAGCAAGTTGCGGTGCTGATCGAGTTGAAAGCGCGCTTCGACGAAGAGAACAACATCGAATGGGCTCGCAGGCTGGAGCGGGCGGGCGTGCACGTCGTGTACGGCTTCGCGGGGCTGAAGACGCACGCCAAAGTCACGCTGGTCGTGCGCCAAGAGGACGACGGCCTCCGCCGATACATGCACTTCGGAACCGGCAATTATAATGAAAAGACGTCCCGCTTCTATACGGACTTGAGCCTTTTTACGTGCCGCCCGGACCTCGGCATCGACGTAAGCGAACTCTTCAACGCCCTGACGGGATTCTCTAAGGTGACCGATTACGAAGATCTGCTGGTCGCGCCGGTCAACATGCGCCGGGAACTCACGGCGCTGATCGATCGCGAAGCCGACCATGCGCGCGCCGGCCGCCCGGCCGGCATACGCGCCAAACTCAATGCGATCACCGACGGCGACCTGACGCGCGCGCTCTATCGCGCTTCGCAAGCCGGCGTCCCGATCGACCTGCTCGTGCGCGGGATGTGCGTCGTCCGGCCCGGCGTGGCGGGTGTCAGCGAGCGCATCAAGGTCCGTAGCATCGTCGGACGTTTCTTGGAACACTCGCGGATCTTCGTTTTCGAGAACGGCGGCGATCGCGCGACGCTCATCGGATCGGCGGACTGGATGGGGCGCAATCTCGATCGGCGCGTTGAGACTATCGTTCCCGTCCTCGATCCGTTTCTGGCCGAAGATATTTACGCGCGGATCCTTGCAGTGCTGTTCGCTGATAACGTCAAAAGCCGCGAGCTGCAGACGGACGGATCATACCGGCGGCTGCGCCCCCAAGGGCAGGCGCCGGTCGATGCTCAGCAGCTCTTTTTGGGGCAGGCCCGAGCCCTCTGAGGTCGAAGGATTCCAGCGTTGTCTAGCCGGACGAAAGTGCGGCTAACGCGGCGCGACTCAGGAGCGGCCCGCCAATCCTTATGTAATAGGAAGTTTATATGAATAGACTCACCCGCCTCTTGTGCGCCTTTCTGTTGATGCTCGCAACCGCCGGACCTTTCAGTACGGCGGCGGTTTGGGCCCAACCCTCACAGGTCGCGCAAACCAGCTCGCAAAATCTGACTGGCAGCATAGGCGGCAAAGTACAAGATAGCAGCGGTGCGCCGGTTGCCGGCGCAACCGTACGGGCGTCCGGTCCGGTGACGGTTACCGCGCTGACCGACGGAAACGGTGCGTTCAACCTCACGAAGCTGACCGCGGGGGTCTATACGGTTTCAGTGAGCAAAGGCGGTTACCAAACCGCGGTTTCTCAGAGCGTCGTGGTGCTAGCTGGCGTCAATCAGAGCATCGCCGTAACCCTGCAACCCGCGACGCTGACTTCGTTGAAGGTGATCGGCAGCGTCATTTCGCGCGCAAGCACTTTCAACACGTCGCCCGCGTCGACGGCAACGATTCCGGCACAGGTCTTTATCAACCAGGCGCAGCCTCAGGTGATGGCGGTTCTCAACGAAACGCCGGGAATCGTGGCCTCGCATCCGGGTGGCAGTTCGAACGGCGCGGTTCCGGGCGCAATCACCTTTCCCAACATTCGAGGCGCACTTTCGTTCGAAACGGCGTCACTCATCGATGGTCATCCCATCTCTGTGGGGACGTTTGGAGACTATGTGACGACGTTCCTGAACTCGTATGTTCTGGGCGGAGTCGAAGTAGTCAAAGGTCCCGGTGCGGCCGCGCCGGAGACGAATTACGCAATCGGCGGCACGGTAAATTTTCGAACCAAGGATCCGACCTATCTGCCCAGCGGGAATCTCATTCTTGCGCAAGACTCATACGGTGGGCTCATTCTGAACGCCGGCTATTCCGCGACAGGTCTAAACGGAAGGTTAGGCTGGTTATTCGACTACGCCGGCTATAACACGGGAGGCCCATTCAATAATTACTCCGCTTGGTTTATTCCGAATGGAGGACAGATCGCCAACGGCGGCACGAGCGTCGACGGACAGGACTACCAGGGCAACGCGCCCCCGAACGTTTTCCCGCCATCGGTTCCCTACAATGGCACATCGTTGATTGCATGCTGTCAAATGCTGCAATCAAACTTCGTCAATCAATCCGAACTGGCCAAGATTCAATACCACTTTTCGCCGGTCACGGTGGGAACATTCAGTTATTTAGGCAGTCAGACGAAGGCCGATCAGGGCGCCAACATCTCTTCGCAGACCGTATACACTTTCGACCCGTCGTCGGCCGGAGGGCCCGGGGTGCCCCCGGGGTCCCCGCCTTCACCCTATTCGGGCACGGTTGCGCCGGGGCCGTTCACTATAACAAATCTGTTCCCGGGCCAAACCACCGAATATAACAACGAGCCGATCTTTCAGGGTGAACTGCGCACCTCGATCCGCAACGATAATCTCGTCTTGCGCGGGTACACGGCATCAATCTCCCGGCTGAACTTTCAAGGCGGAAACGATCCAAACGTGCCGATCACGGAGAACCTGGCGCTGTACGGCACAGCCTATGACGGAAACGGCAATCCCTTGCAGACCTTCAACGGCCAGTTTCAGCCAGTTCAGTTCTTCGCGTATTATCATCAATTCGAACAAGACTCGCTCAAAGGCTATTCGGCCGAATACGACCACAACATCGGCAATGATACCTGGTCGCTCGCGTACGATCACACTCACTCGTCCACCTACTCCGGAGTGTACCAAGCCGACTCGTTCGATCCTAAGGGATGGGCGCTGAACTATAACGTTCCGAACGGTTCCTCGCAGGATTTTGGAACATTCTTGTTGCGCGGTCTGCTCTATTTCGGGGACAAGTTCCACGTGACCCTTAGCAACTACCTGAATACGTATCACAGCACATACCCAGTCGGCTGCGTCGGCGGATGCCCTCGATTCTATGGTTCCGATCCCGTGACGTTCAGCTTCCAGACGACGTCACGATCGCACTACGACGGTCGCGTGGGAATCGACTACCGGCCTAGCGCAAACGTTGCGCTTCGTTTCTCCGCAGGCTCGGCGATCGCGCCACCCTACTTGTATCTGCTCAGCCGGATCAGCCGCGGAGCGCCGAGTTATAATCGATCGGGGCATTTCGGGATCGAAACGATTAGCGCCGGAAACCTGCAGCCGGAAACAGCGTTCGGCTACGACTTGGGTGGAGACGTCCGATCCGGCAATAACGTCGATACCATCTCGTTCGATCTATACATGACCGACCTGTTCAATCAGTACATCCAACAAACCGCCCAGATCGGCACGTGCACGCCATCGCGGAGCATCTGCCTGCCGAGCCCGAGCGGCACGGTTCCACTGTACGGAACGACGTATGTAAACCTAACGAACGCGCGGTACGAAGGTCTTGAACTCGCATTCCGGCACGATCCGTCATTTGGGTTTGGTTTTACCGTGCAAGGAGCGGTGCAGAAGGCCTATCCATACAACCTGTCACCGTGCTTCTACTACTCGGGTCCATGCTCCGGAAGGCCGAACACGAACCTGGCGGTGTTGCCGAACCAAAACTTCACGGGTGGAGTCGAGGGCGCAAACGGCGTCTCCAACCAAAACATACCTTACGCGCAAGCCTATGGGGAATTGCGCTATCGTTTCGACAACGGCATCGGCGTTTCGTTCGGCGAAACACTGTACGGACATAACAACTCGTATAACCTGCCTGCGTTCTGGGTCGCAAACGGCGCATTGCAGATGCCGCTATCGAAGGGCACGTCACTGCAATTGAGTGGCTACAACCTCTTCAATGCCTACCCTGGGCTGTTTCCGGTTTTGGGAACTGGCGTGCCGATGCCGCTGGCAAACGGTCAAATAGGCTTGACGGCCGCGAACGTCATCGGGCCGCGTCGCGTGACGCTGATGTTCGTGCGGAACTTCGGCGGCGGTCCGTAGCGTCGCGGTCCTCCGAAGATCGAAGGCCGCCGATTCGTCGCGGGCCTTTGATTATATTCCAGCCGTGTGCCAGATCGTTTTGATCTCGCTGTAGGCGGCACATGTAACTTGGGCCGTCGTGCTTCTAGTTCCAACTGATCAAGCGTTTTGGCGGCGGAGTCACGACGAATCCGTAACAGCTAAGAGCTGAAACAAGAAAGGCCCGCTCCGGCGGGCCTTTTTTAATTGTCATCCTGAGGTATCGAAGGACCCTGAGGTAACGAAGGGTTACCTTACTCAGATTGTCATCCTGAGGAATCGAAGGACCCTGAGGTAACGAAGGGTTACCTTATTCAGAAGCAAGCTCCAACACGATCTTCCATTCGTGCGGCATGACGGGTTGGACCGAAAGTCGCGAACCTTTACGCAGCAGCTGCATGCCGACCAAGCGCGGCTCGGCGCGCATGCTAGCCAGCGTTACGGGATGCGCGAACTCCTCGACGAACGCGACGTCGACCATTTGCCACACGGGTTTTTGCGGCGTGCTGCGCGGATCGTAATACTCGCCGCTCCGCTCGAAAGCCGTAAAATCCGGATACGCCTCTTTCACCACTTTGCAGATCCCCATCGCGGCAGGCTCGGCAATGCTGGAATGGTAGAACAACCCAAGATCGCCCAGCCGCATCTCGATCATGTTGTTACGGGCTTGAAAATTACGCACGCCGCTCCACGGCGTCGTGCCGTCCTTTTGGAGCTGCTCGAAGCTGAAGGCGTGCGGTTCGGTTTTGAAGAGCCAATATCGCGGCACGCCGGAAGAATACGCGCAGCGGGGTGCGAAAACCCACGCCGATGGACAAAACGCAGCAGAAGCGCGTCACGCGCGTGCGCGGCAGCGGCTGGGACGGCGTCGAGGCCGAGGGATACCGGCCCGGAGCCGCGACCGGTGTAGAGCGGCACACGATTGTCGGCGGGCGTAAAGCTTCGGCGGCCGAGCCCGGCCCGGCGATCGAGGTGCGCTACTTCGAGCTGCAGCCCGGCGCGGTGTCGAGACTTGAAAAACACGAACACGAACACTTCGTCATCGTGAAGCGCGGGTCGGGATACGCGGTCATCGAGCAAGAGGTGACGGAGATCGGCGCCAACGACGTGATTTATGTCGCGCCGCTGGAACTCCATCAGTTCGTCAACCGCGGCGACGAGCCGTTCGGCTTTTACTGCATCGTCAATGCGGTGCGCGACTTTCCCCAGGAGCCGACAACGGAAGAGATAGCGCGTTTGAATGCTTCACCGGCGGGCAAGGTAGCCAAACCCTTCGCGGTCCCGCCGCCTGTGCGCAGGAGCTAGCCGGTAGCGATCGGCCGCGACGGATCGGCGATCCATTCGCTCCACGATCCCGGATAGAGTCGCGAGCCTTCGATGGCCGCGATCTCCATTGCGAGCAAATTCACGGCCGACGAAACACCGGAGCCGCATTGATGCACGAGCCGGCGCGGCTCGACGCCGAGCTGCGTGTACTCGGCGCGCAACTCTTGCGGCGACTTGAACATTCCGCGTTCGTTAAAGTTTGTTTTGAACGGCCGGTTCAGTGCGCCGGGAATGTGCCCGGCAACCGGGTCGATCGTTTCATTCTGTCCTGCAAAGCGATCGGCGCCGCGCGCGTCCAGCAGCACGAGCTCTTTGTTTTCGAGCGAAGCCAAAACGGCATCCGCGTCGGCCGTCAGCTCGCGACGCGGGCGCGGCGAGATCGTTCCGTTGTGCGGCCGGGCCGGCTCCTGCGTGCTCGTCGGATTGCCCGCCGCCATCCATGCTGCCAGGCCGCCGTCGAGAACTGCGACGGCGTCGTGTCCAACGTACCGGCACAAAAACCACAGGCGCGCTGCGAACATGTCCGCACCCGCGTCATAGGCGACGATCTGAGTCTGCGCGGTGACGCCGAGTTCGCCGAGAAAGGCGGCAAATCGCCGCGGATCGGGGAGGGGATGGCGCCCGTTCTTGCCGGTTTTTTCGCCCGCGAGATCGGTTTCGACGTTCGCGAAAAAGGCGCCGGGAATGTGGGCTTCGTTGTATGCTCGCCGTCCCGCGCCGAAATCTTGCAGCGAGTGGCGGCAATCGATCGCGACCCAGCCGGGATCGCCCAAGTGAGCGGCGAGTTCCTCGACGGAAACGATCGTGCGAAACACTAGTGCAGGTTTATCGTCGTTTTTTGTGCGCCGGCATGCCCGAACGCTTCTTGTAAGACGTTCTGCAATTCGCCGCTTTCGGCCATCGGCCCGAGAATGTCGGTGTCGCCGTAAAACTTGCCGTTGATGAAGACCTTCGGCAACGTCGGCCAGTTGGTCATCTCGGCGAGCTCTTCGCGCTTGCGCATATCCTCGAGCACGTCCACGACTTCGAACGGGTAGCCGAAGCGATCGAAAAATTGAATCGTCTCCAGCGTGAATCCGCAGCGGGGCATCGTCTTTGTGCCCTTGCCGTACACCAGGATCTTGTTGTCGGCAATCTCTTTATCGATATCTTGACGGATCGTATCAGACACGGTCGGCCTCCGGAAGAAGTGTTTTGAGCTCGACCGCGTGAACGCGGCCGTCTTTGAGCGCGGGCTTCAGTGCACCATATACGATTTGGTGCTGCTCGATCAGGGTTTTGCCCGCGAACCCGCGCGAACGCACCGTCACGTTAAAATGGTCCATCGTTCCCGTGCGATCGACGATCTCTACGTGCGCGTCGGGCAATTCCGAACGAATGAGCTCGGTGAGCGAAGCGTTGTCGATCATGGATGTAAACGCGCCGGTTCCGCCGGGTGCAGCGTTTGCGCGAGCGCGCGCGCTTCGCGCAGCGTCTCCGGCAGGCGATCGGAGCTCTTGGCAAGTGCGCTCGCGATTCCGGCTGCGACGACGACCCCGGTTAGCGCAACGAGAACGGCCGGCACGCCTTGCGCTCGAAACGGTCCGGCTTCGATCGAAAACGTGCGCGTCACACGCGCGAGCCCTTTAAAAAACTTATTGAAGTCCATCGGAGCCTCTATAGTACGGTGATTCGGGCCGAGAGCCTATCGCGGAAGTCGGCGGCGCGGCGACCGCACGCGCTCCATGCAAGCCAAGCGGCACCACCGCCGCGAGCGATTCTTCGTGCCGTCCCAAAAATACGCAGCGCAGCTTGTGTCGGCGCAGCGGCGCAGGCGCCGGAGGTCGGCCGCCAGCAGGCTCGAGACTGCGTAGGCGAGCGGAAGAAGCACGCTGCCGGCGCCGTCCGTGACCGCGTAGGTCACCACAGGCGGCGATCCGTCCATTCGCAGCGCTCCGCGGCCGAGCGCGCCGCTTATAGTGGCCATGGCGGACTCCGGCGCCTGGCCGCCGCTTGCGATGGCTGCCAGGGTTTGGGCGGCGGCAGCTTGCAGGTCGCGCAGCTCTCCGGCCAGCGCGAGGTCGAAGCGCGGCTTTGAGGGTGCGGAGAGTGGCAGGACGCCGGCTGCGTCCCGATGCAGGCGCCCCCACCACGCCGCAGCGCGGGCCGGATCGTCAAATTCGCCGGCGGCGTTCAGGAACGCCACGCCCACGTTGTTCGCGGCCTCAGTCTCCATAGCAAACGGAGTTTTGCCATGGAGTGAAGATTTCCCGGTATCTTCCTAAAAACGATAAGAATTCGCCCAAGTCTAAATATAAATAGACCTGGAATAGATGGCGCAGAAGGGCTCGCGCTGAGGGGGAACGCATGGCCACCTCATGAAGGCGCTGCGTCTCAGCCAGGTGGGCGGCCCAGAGAACCTCGTGCTCGACGAGGTGCCTGTGCCCGAGGCGGCAACCGGTCAGACCATCGTGCGCTCCCTCGCTGCCGGGTTAAACCACCGCGACGTCTATATCACCCGCGGCCTTTATCCGAACATACACCTTCCGTCCACTCTCGGAGCGGATTGCTGCGGCGAGGCCGGCGGCGCTCAGGTCGTCATCGACCCCCTCTTTGGCTGGGGTCCGGACGAACGCGTCTGGCAGGCCGACGCGTCGATCCTGGGCATGCCGCTGGACGGCACGTTCGCGGAGTACGTCGCCGTTCCGCAAGAAAACGTTCACCCCAAGCCGGAGCACCTCTCCGTCGAAGAAGCGGCGGCCTTACCGCTGGCCGGCGTTACTGCCTATCGCGCCCTCTTCACGCGCGGCAATCTGCAGGCTGGAGAAACCGTCCTCATCACCGGCGTGGGCGGCGGCGTTCAAACGTTTGTGCTGCTCTTTGCAAAAGCCGCGGGCGCGCGGGCGGTCGTGACTTCGAGCCGCGACGGGAAATTGGAACGCGCCAAAGCGCTCGGCGCCGACGTCGCCATCAACTACGCGACGACCCCGGACTGGCACAAAGCGGTGCGCGCGGCCGTCGGCGCGGTCGATCTCGCGATCGATTCGGCGGGCGGCGATTCGCTCGCCAAAGCTGTGACCGTCGTGCGTCCCGGAGGGCGCGCGGTAACGTATGGCGCGACGAGCGGCGACGCGACCCTCAAGATGTTTCCGGTCTTTTGGAATCAGCTCTCAATTCTCGGGACGTCGATGGGCAGTCCGGCCGACTTTAAAGCGATGCTCGAATACGTTACACGCCACCGCATCAAGCCCGTAATCGATCGCGTCTACGATCTCGCCGAGTTCGCGAGCGCGATGCAGCGTATGGACGATGCTTTGCAATTCGGAAAGATCGTTTTGAGGATTCCGTAGGCCGGGCGGTGCATGCTGCCCTCGCTTCGGCGTCAGGTTAATCGCTCGGGCAGCATGCACCGCCCATCCCCGAAAATTATCAGGTGAGAGAGTAGACGCGCTGGTTAGTGAGCTCACGCGAACGCACGCGACCCTCGCGTTCGAGCGCGATGAGGTACGCCGAGAGTTGTTCCCCGGCTGCGGGCCAGAGTTCCGGATCCGTGCTTGCGTAAATCGATCGCACAAGTTCGGGAATGCTGCGCTCGCCCTGCTGCAATGCCGCAATCAACTCGTTTTCGCGGACGTGGCGATGCTCGATATATTCTTGCAACTTGGCGCGCGGATCGTTGACGGGTTCGCCGTGGCCGCCGTAGATCGTTTGCGCATCCGGAAACTCGGTGAGCAAACGATGAAGCGTGTGAAGATAGGCGCGCATATCGCCGTCCGGCGGAGCAATCAGCACGTAGCCTTTTCCCAGGACGACGTCGCCGGTAAAAAGCGCGCGCTCGCGCGCCTCGTAAAAGACGAGGTGGTCGGACGAGTGTCCGGGCGAAACGATCGCCCGCAGCGCCGCGTCTCCCACGCCGACGACGTCGCCATCGCCCAGATTGCGATCGTGCGGGACAGTGCTAGCTGCATGGGCGGCGATCGGCGCGCCGGTTCGCTCGCGCAGAATCGCCGCGGCCGGGGCATGATCGGGATGCCCGTGCGTCAGGCAGATCGATGCGAGTCTGCACTGCATCCGCGTGCACTGCTGCAGCAAAGCTTCCACGTGCGATTCGATCGCGGGGCCCGGATCGATGCAGATCGCTTCGCCGTTGCCGACGTTTATAAGGTAGGAATTCGTGCCGGTCAGCGTCATCGGCGACGGGTTGGGCGCGCGCACCAGCGTTACACGTGTCATCCTGATCAGCCGAAGTCCTGAGTCTGTCGAAGGGCTGTCGAAGGATGTGTAGTCACCACGCTTCTTCCAATTCCGCAGGGAGCGCGAATCCGTCGCCAACCGTGTTCGGAGTGACCGCGAGAATCGGCTTTGTGCGCGCAAACTCGAAGAGCTCGTCAGCCGTCGTAAAGCGCGCAAGCCGCTGCAAGTGCTTCACGGTCGGATAGACCAGGTGCAGCTCGCCGGCCGCATTGCGTGCGAGCGCATCGGCGGGCGCGATCCATAATCCGTCGTGGGTTTCGTGCGCGTCGGCGGCCGCCGCCGCATCGGCGGATGCGCGCGCGAGAAAGAAATGCGTATTGTAGCGTTGTGGAAATTGCGGCGGGGTGAGCCACTGTGAGAAAAGCGTGAGTTTGCGCGCGTCGGCGTAGAGATCGCGGCTCTCGAGCAGCTCGAGAAAATCCGGTCGCGCCTCTCCCGCATCGCTTGGTGCCGGGGCGCCGCCGGAATCGCAGGCCAGCAAGACGCCCGCTTCCTCATACAATTCGCGAACGGCTGCGAACAGCAAGCCCGCGGCTTCACGCGCACTTGCGAGTGGCACGAAAGGGACGCCTGGCGCGGGCTGCACTTGGAATTGCTTCATCTCTTTCGCATCGACCCGCATGCGCGCGAGCGCTCGCTCGCTAAGATCGCTTTCCGACAGAGTTCCCCCGGGAAAAACATATGCGTACGGGGCGAAATGGCTCGCCCCGCTGCGCCGGAGCATGAATACTTCGAAGCTCGCCGTGGGACGAACGAGCATGACCGTCGCCGCTAAACGCACAGGGAACCCCGTTGGTTTGGGTACCGTTTCAAGTATATGAATACGCGATTTGTTGCCGGCTTGACGGCCGTCCTCTTAGCGCTCTCGTTCGGCACGTTCGCTTTTGCAAGCACGGGCCCGGATGCTGCGCCTACCCCCGTGCCCACCGCTACACCGAATCCTCTTCCGACGCTGCCGGGCGGTATCGTCAACGATGCGATCAATGCGCTGGGCGGCCTCGTAAAAGCGGCTTACGGATGGAACGATACGGAGTCACTAGGCACCGTAACATATTATCGCGGCTACGACATGCAATTGAAAATGCAGCTCAACCGGTACAGGGCGATCCGCCTGCATCGCGGCACCGTGATCAATCCGCGCGGCTACTCGATTAAGACCGGCGACACGGTCGACGTGCGGGGCACGCCGCAAGCCGACGGCTCGCTCAACGCGGACATGATCGTCGTACAGGGTCACTAAGCCGCCTTCATATAATCACTTCCCATGCGCATCGCTCTGGGAAGTGACGAAAACACCGAATTAACGGCCGCGCTGGAACGCGATTTGCGCGAGCGCGGTCACGATCCCGTGCTGTTTGGAGCGTTGAAGCCGGGCGAAGATGACGCGTGGCCGGCCGTCGCGCGCCGTGTCGGCGAAGCCGTCGTATCGGGAGACTGCGATTACGGTCTGGTCTGTTGCTGGTCGGGGACGGGCGTCAGCATCGCCGCCAATAAGGTTCCGGGCGTGCGTGCGGCGCTGTGCAGCGATCCGGAGACTGCGGCCTTGGCGCGTGAATGGAACGATGCGAACGTCCTGGCGCTGAGCCTTCGCAGCACCGCGATCCCGGTGGCCAAAGCGATGCTGGACGCGTGGTTTTCGACCAACCCCACGACCGACCCAAAGTACCGCGCGATGATAGCGGAAACGTAGCGGCAACGCTCCCTACAATGATTTAGCAATCTAGCTGACAGCAAGTACTTGGGGGACCCCGCGAGCTTTGCTCGTGGGGGGCGGCGAGGCGCGCAGCGCGAGCGCCTGTTAAACTACGCAATCCAAATGGACCTCGGGTCCGTTTGTCATTGCGAAAGGAGCTTCACATGTTTAATTTTCGCAATACTCTGGCCATAACCGCGTTGTGCGCGCTGGCCGCGCCGACCGCGGCTTTGGCTTCCGGCATGGCCTCAAAACCCGCCCCACGCATGGCCCCGTCCATGATTACCACGCAACCCTCACGTTTCTCGGGACCGGGTGTCTACAACGGGCCGCCGGCGTTGCCGGTCACTCTGTCGCTCGTCATTGCGGGCGGCGGCCCGCAGCACTTCGACAGCGTTACGCTGCTCAAAGTTCTGGCGGGTAAGAATTTCAACGCCGAGGTCGGCAAACTCACCAAACAGTACGGCAAAACGAAAGTCGGCAATTTTCTGACCGTATTCAATTTCGTCATTGCGGACTCGCTGAAGATCGTCACCGCCAAGGGGATAAAACTTCCCGCGAAGCCGTCGCCGGACCCGAAGAACGGTAAGGCGCTCGCAGCTGCGCTCTGGAACGCCGGAGTAATACCCGGAGGATGGAGCGTCGAAGTGATGCTCGATCGCGCGGTGTCGCATCCGATTCATCTGCAAGTGATGAAGGACATCGATGCAAAGTACCGCATCGCGAGGGACGCGGACTATCACGCGATTCTCACCACCGCGATGCACGATCTCAAAGCCGCGTACATGCTTTAAAGTTCGTTCAACCGGCGGACACAAAAAGAAACCGCGCGTTGCGCGGTTTCTTTTTGTAGCACCGGCGGTAGACTCAGCTCCCGGACTCCGGTGAGAGTCCCGTATAACACTCGAGACAAAGGCGATTATACCAACGCAAGGCGCGCTAAACAAGCCAGGGCAAAATCAAAGCAAGCGACCAGTTGACAATATGCGCGGTCCAGCAGTACGGGCATTCGCGTTTTGTTACGAAAAGTAGGCTGTACGCCAAATAGGCGGACGTGGCGGCGGCAAACAGAGCCGCCGCTTCGGCCAGTACGAAAAAAATGCGTGCGTGCGCCAGCCACGTAACCGCGAGCACTCCGGCGTAGTACAGCACTCCAAAAAGGGCGTTCGGCAAGCCCGCGAAGAGCTTTGCGCGCGGCGATTTGACGACGCTTGCCCCCTTGACCTCGCCGTGCTCGGCCCGGACGCTCTTGCGGAGCATAAAAACGGAAGCGTATAAGCCCACGGCGCATAAAAACGAAACGATGGAGCGTAGGAGCATCCGATTACTTCCCGTCTGCAGCCGCTAGTCCGCCGCTGCGCGGGCATCGGTCTGCTCGTCGCTTCCTTTGCGCTGGCGGCCTTGGTGATTCGCTATCAGCCATTCGTCGAACACCACATCCTCCGTCCCATCGGGCCAAAGGTCGCAATTCCCCTGGCCACCGTGCTGCTCGCATTCGTTGCATCGGCCCCGTTCTCCGTAACCGATGCCCTCGCGATTATGAACGGAGTGGTCTTCGGACGTTTTTGGGGATCGGTTATCGACGTCATAGGGATTATTTGCGCGGGAGTGATCGGCTACTGGGTCAACAGCCACGCCACTCATCTGCTCGACCTTCCGGCTGCGATCTCCAGGCTGCCGGCCTGGGTGAAACGGTTTCGCGTCGGCTCTCCGATGTTCTTGATCGTCGTGCGCATCATTCCGGGTTTCGGCGGAACGGTCGCAACTGCAACCGCGGCTGCTTTCAAAGTTCCGCTCTGGATTCACGTCGCGACGATGTCGCTGGTCGCAATCCCAATCTGCGTACTGCTGACACTTTTTGGCGATCAGGTTACGGTGCTCGTGCACGGCGCCGAAGCTCGCGCGCACATGTACATCATGCATCATCGGCCGCATTGGCACTTTCGCCGGCGCGTTCCGCACGTGCCGTCCGGTCCCACGCAATGACCGACATTCAGACCGTCGACACGTCGCAGGCGTTAGAAGAACTATGTGAACGGCTTAGCCGTGCTCCGCGCGTCGGGATGGACACGGAGTTTCACAACGAGCGCAGCTACACCGCGCGGCTCATGGTCGTGCAGCTGGCATTCGAAGACGGCTTTGTCGTCGTCGATCCGCTCGCGCTCGCGGATCTCACGCCTCTCGCGCGTGCGCTGGCGAAAACGACCGTCGTGGGCCACGCTCTCAGCAGCGACTTGAAGATTTTCTCGGATCGGTTCGGCGTGTTCCCGCAAGAGATTTTCGATTGCCAGATCGCGGCGGCTTTTCTCGGATACGGATTGTCGATCTCGCTGGCGGATCTCGTTCACGATCTCCAGGGTGTTCGCCTGAAGAAGCTGCACACTGTCAGCGATTGGTCGACGCGGCCGCTTTCGAGCGGCCAACTCGAATATCTCATCGATGACGTTGCGCATCTGCTCGACATGCACGATCGATTGAGCCGCAGACTCAAAGAGAAGAATCGTTACGAATGGGCGATCGCCGAGTGCCGGCAGTTGGCCGACGTGAACCGGTACCGCGTGGACGAACGGCGCTTGTACGCGCGCATTCCGGGCGCCAATCGAATGAATCGCCGCGAACTCGGCGTCCTTTCCGAACTTGCGAGCCTGCGCGATCGACTCGCGCGCGAACGCGACGTTCCGCTTAAATACGTCATGCCCGACGACGTGCTGGCCGGACTCGCGACGCTGCGGCCGCATCGCCTCGACGATCTTGCGCAGTTGCGCCGGATGGATTCGGGCGGGCGCCGCGCGCTGGGTCAAGCGATTTTGGATGCCGTCAAGCGGGCTGA
>Ga0102924_1003799_pt1 | contig 15663 bp, 14 predicted proteins | sample PaiPotPPM11metaG_FD_80116 | JGI IMG/M metagenome (GOLD analysis project Ga0102924, IMG submission 80116) | Iron sulfur acid spring bacterial and archeal communities from Banff, Canada, to study Microbial Dark Matter (Phase II) - Paint Pots PPM... ... | reverse complement strand
GGGCTGGGGGCTGGTCGCTGGGCGTCGGTGGCTGGTGGCTAGTCGCTGGCGAGGGTGCAGGCGCGGCGGTCTGGCCGGGCGAGGCGCGTGGTCAGACCGGCGCGTGTCCTAGGGGTCCGGAATCCAGCTTCCGTGAAAGCCGAGCGGCACCCGCACGGGCAGGTGGACGCGGGCCACGGGCTCGCCCGTGAAGTCCTGCGCGGCGAGGATCACCAGGTCGGAAGCGCCCCGGTCGGGATTGTGCGCGAACGCCATGACGTAGCCGTCGTCCTCGGCCGCGTCGGGCGACGAGGGGGCGAACACGGCCTCGCCGACGGCGACGTCGCGGCCGAACTCCCGCGCCTCGGTCGTGCCGCGCTCCAGGTCGTGGCGGAGCAGCGCGTTGTCGAACGCATCGTCGCCGAAGTCGCCGGTCACCGTGATGGCCCGGGTGACCTCGCTGATCACCGCGCTGTAGCCGTAGCGGTGCGGCCGCGACGCGATCCGGTCGTCGATCCGGGGGAACTCCTGGCCGCGGTCGTTCAGCCGCTGCTGCGCGAGCGTCCCGGCGGCCGGGTCGATGGTCCACCGGTCCAGGGTCACGGGGCCGTGCGCGCTCCAGAGCGTGGAGACGTCGAACGACTGGTCGTACGGGCACAGGTCGACCACGACCTGGCCGTCGTCGTTGTCGTAGGCGTTCAGGCAGTGGAAGACCCAGCAGGGCTCGATCTCGATCCAGCGCACGGCCGCCTCACCGTCGCGGGGCAGCAGGCCGACGCGGGCCTGATGCGCCGGGTTCCAGACGTAGGGCAGTCCCTGGCCGGCGGCGGCCGCGTCCAGGCTGAACGTCACCGGCAGGTCGAGCAGGATCACGTACCGCTGGGTGAGCGCGAAATCGTGGACCATCGGCCCGTCCGGCACGGCGATGTCGGTGGTCCGGGTGACCCGGCCGCCCGCGTCGACGATCACGTGCTGCAGGTGATCCCAGGCCCAGAAGTACGCGATCGCGTGCAGCTCGCCGGTCCGGCGATCGAGCTTGGTGTGCGCGGCGAAGCCGCCGGGCAGCGTGCCGCCGAAGTCACAGGGCCCGACGGTCTCGAGCTCGTAGGACAGCTCGTACGGCAGCGCCCCGGCCTCGACGGTGGCCAGCGTGCGGCCGCCGTGCGAGATGATGTGCGTGTTGGCCGCGAAGTCCGTGTTCTCGTGCACCGGGCCGCCCGCCCACTTCTCGCCGTGCGCCTCGGCCACGGCCCTGGAACGCACCCAGCGGTTGCGGTACCACTCGGCCTTTCCGTCGCGCAGCCGCACCCCGTGGACCATGCCCGCGCCGAGGAACCAGTGGTAGTCCGGGTCGTCCAGGCCGAGCGGGTTCGGCCCGTTGCGCAGGTAGCGGCCGTTCAGCTCCGCGGGCAGGCAGCCGGAAACCGGCAGGTCGAACGCGGAGATCTCCTCGGTGACCGGAGCGAACGAGCCTTGCCGGAAGCGTTTCGTGTCGGGCATCGGGCGTCCCCTCTCGCGGCGTCGGTTCGGCGCGCTAGAACGATTCTGGACCGGCCCGGCGATCCGGTCACCTGTCCGATGACGGCGGGGTCGGCTCAGTCCGGCTGCGTCTGTCCGGATATCCCCGCGGGCTCCGGTTCGGTGAGCCCGAGCAGCGGCTCGTCGGGCGAGCGAAGGTCGGCCGTGGGCAGGCCGCCGGGGTACTGCTCCCGGACCTTCGCGGCCACGGAGATCGCGATCTCGACGTGGTGTCGCCGGCTGGCGGCGTAGAACCGCTGCGCGTCGGAGCTGAGCTTCGGGCTGGCGTGCAGCGGCTTGTCGCTCACCGCGAGCAGGGTGGCGGTCGGGATCCGGTAGCGGAACCCGTTCGCCGCCACGGTCGCGGACTCCATGTCGACAGCCAGCGCCCGCGAGACCCGCAGCCGTTCGGCGACCGCTCCGAGCTGGAGCTCCCAGTTCCGGTTGGCCGTGGTGAACACGATGCCCATCCGGCTGCGCAGGCCGCGGTCGGTCAGCTCGCCGAGCAGCAGCGTGTTCAGCGTGTGGTTCGAGACGACCGGGACGCTCAGCGGCAGCATCTCGTCCAGGACATGGTCGTCGCGCACGTACGCGGTCGCGAGGACCAGGTCGCCGATGTCCTGGTGGTTCCGCAGCCCGGCGCAGTGCCCGATCATCAGCATCAGGTCGGGCCGGAGCACCGCGAGGTGATCGGTGATCGTCTTGGCGTTGGACGTGCCGACGCCGATGTTCACCATGGTCAGGCCCGCGCGGCCGGGCAGCTTGTAGTGCCAGGCGGGCATCTGGCGGCCATCGGATTCGGGACCGGTGCAATCCGGCAGGGCGGCGCGGAACTCCTCCACGTGCCAGGAGTAGTTGGTGAGCAGCACATAGCGCTGGAACGACTCGGCGGGCGTCCCCGTGTAGTGCCACAGCCGGTCGATCGACAGGGCCATGCGTTCCGGGCCGAACAGGAACAGCTTCTTGCGCCGCAGGTCCCAGCGGGTCTCGTCCACGGCCGGGCCGAGCCTCGGGTCGTGCAGGTCGAGCGCCTCGCGCCCGGAGCAGACCGAGATCCGGGCGCCCCAGGCGGCCAGCCGGCCCAGCTCGCGCTCGAGGTACCAGCGGATCGCTTGCGGTGAGGCGAACTCCCCCTCCAGCACCGGATTGTGCGCCGACCAGGGCCGCTCGACCGTCACCTGCGGATACCGTCCCGCCCGGTCGGCCGCCTCCATGGCGTCGCACAGCCGCTCGATCTCCGCGGCCCGCTCGCCGGCCGGAAGCGTCCCGAAATCCACAGACACGGTCACCCGGCCATCATGTCAGCCAGCGCGTGCCCGCCGCCGGTCCAGGCCCGCCGGCGGGCGCGCCATTCCGGCGGCCCGCGCTATTACGGCGGGCTGCGGCCTATTCCGGGCGGCGGGCCAGGTCGTTGGCGAGATCACGCCGGAACGCGAGCTCAGTCATGCGGCGGCATCCCGGTCAACGGCGCGGCGGGCCATCCGCCCGGCTCAGCCGGCGTGGTTCCGCTTCCGGCCCAGCGCCACGTAGGCCAGGCTGCCGATCGTGTTCACGGCGCTGGCCGTCCGCCAGAGACGCTTGCTGCCGCGTACCTGCTCCACCGGGCGCCGCCGAAGGTCTCGCCAGGTCAGCGTGGTGATCGCGGCGTGCGCGACCAGAATCGGGAGGATCCGCGTGATGTGCTTGCGCTGAATCATGCGCTTACTCTGCCATACCGGCGGCGGGCCATATCGGCGGGTGGCCGGTAAGGGCGGCCGGCCGTCCGCACGTGCCTTCCGGGATGCGGAGCGCAGCTCTCCGGGCCGCCCTCGCGTGGAAACGTTACTACTAATATAACGTGCTGACGATTTAATTCGTTCCCGGCATGAACTGTGATTCTTCTCTTATTCTCAGCACCTTTTCCGCGCATGCCCCGCGGCCGCATACTGCGAATTCCGCCGACATCACCGATCGATTCTTTCCCGGGAGCGGTATGACCACTGAGGAACGACTGCCCGCCGCCTACCCCGAGGCCGAGCGCCTCGAGGAGACCGAGGAGATCCACGGGCACCGGATCGCCGATCCGTACCGGTGGCTCGAGGACGCCGACGACCCGCGCACCCGGCGCTGGTCCGCGCAGCAGGACGAGCTGTTCGCCCGGTGGCAGGCGGGGTGGCGGGGCGGCGACCTGGCCGAACGTCTGCGGGCCCGGCTGGCCGCGCTAGCCGACGCGGGCAGCGTCTCGGTCCCGGTCTGGCGGGGCGAGCGGGCGTTTCTCACCCGCCGGGAACCGGGCCAGGAGCACGCGGTGCTGCTGACCATGGGCCCGGACGGCGCGGAGCGGGTCCTGATCGACCCGGTGGCGCTCGACCCGGTGGCGCTCGACCCGTCCGGCTCGACCACGCTCGACGCGTGGTTCCCCTCGGCCGAGGGCGAGCGGCTGGCCTATCTGATCTCCGCGGGCGGCACCGAGCAGCAGGTGCTGCGCGTGATGGACGTGGCGACCGGCCAGACGATCGACGGTCCGATCGACCGGGCCACGGCTAACCCGGTGGCCTGGCTGCCGGGCGGCGCGGCGTTCTACTACCAGCGCCGCCTGGCCCCCGGCCAGGTCCCGGCGGGCGAGGAGCGTTATCACCGGCGGGTCTACCTGCACCGCGTTGGCACCGATCCGGACCGGGACGTGCTGGTGTTCGGCGACGGCCTGCCCCGGACCGGTTACCCCGGTGCCCGCGTGTCGCCCGACGGCCGGTGGCTGTGGATCGAGCTGGACTGGGGCCCGGTGCGCAACGACTGGTTCCTGGCCGATCTCGCCGCCGACGGCATCGAAGCCCCGCGGTTCGCCGCCTTCCAGGACGGCATCGACGCGATCTCCACTCCCCGGTTTGGCCCGGACGGGCGCATCTACGTGCTCACCGACTCCGGCGCGCCGAACCGGCGGCTGTGCGTGGTCGATCCAGCCCGGCTGGACGACTGGCGGACTCTGCTGCCCGAGGACCCCGAAGCCGTCCTCCAGGACATCGAGATCATCGGCGACGGGACGCCCCGGCTGCTCGTCCTGCGCTGCCGGCACGCGCTGAGCGAGCTCGCCCTGCACGACCTGGCCACCGGCGAGCTCCTCGACGCGGTCCCGGTCCCCGGCCCCGGCACGATCTCCGGCCTCACCGGGCATCCCGGCCGCCCCCGCGCGTGGTTCTCCTATACCGATTTCCGGACCCCGCCGACCGTGTACACATTCGATATTCCGAACGGGGAGCTCGCCGAGTGGGCCGGCCCGCCGGGCGCGACCGCGCCCGCCTCCACCGAGGTCCGGCAGGTCACGTACGCCTCGGCGGACGGAACCGAGGTCCGGATGTTCATCCTGTCGCCGTCCGGGGAGGCCGACCGGCCGCGTCCGGCGATCCTCTACGGCTACGGCGCGCTCGGCAGCTCGCGGACCCCGGATTTCAACGCGCGGCGACTGGCCTGGGTCGAGGCCGGCGGCGTCTACGCGATCGCGAACGTCCGCGGCGGCGGCGAGGAGGGCCAGGCCTGGCACCGGGCCGGCATGCGCGAACACAAGCTGAACTCCGCCGACGACTTGCACGCGGCGGGCGACTACCTGGTCGACCAGGGCTGGACCACCCGCCCGCGGCTCGGCCTGCACGGCGGGTCGGCTGGCGGGCAGCTGGTCGGGCTGGCGCTGACCCAGCGGCCGGACGCTTACGCCGCCGTGCTCTGCTCCGCGCCGATGCTGGACATGGTGCGCTACGAACTATTCCCGCTCGGCGCGCTGCTGGCCCGGGAGTACGGCTCCGCGCGCGACCCGGAGGAGTTCGCCTGGCTGCTCGCCACCTCGCCGTACCATCACGTCCGGCCCGGCGTGGCCTACCCGGCCACGCTGTTCACCGTGTTCGATGCCGACGCCCGGGTCAGCCCGCTGCACGCCCGCAAGTTCGCCGCGGCGCTGCAGCACGCCACGACTGCGCCGCCCGACGAGCGGCCGATCCTGCTGCGCCGGCAGGCCAACGCCGGGCACCTGGTCCGCGCCGTCTCCCAGGGGATCCCGCTCTGGCTCGACCAGCTCTGCTTCTTCGCCGGCCAGCTCGGCCTGATGTAGCGCTCGCCGGGCCGCCCGGTGCCGACGGGCGGGCGTCGGCTACGCCCGGTGCGGACCTGGCCCCCGTCGGCCGGCCCGGTGCCGCGCGGGCGGGCGTCGGTCTCCCGATGCGACGTCGTGATTGTGGTCGATGGTCCATCGACCAGACTCTATTCAGGTCGATGGACCATCCACCATGATCGTTTCTGGCTGTCGGCGGCGGTGCGGGGTTGCTCGGCAGCGTTCATGGCCGCCGGTCGGTGAGACGGGCCGCGTCGGTGGGTTCGCCGGGCGGCTCGTCGGGCTGGCCCGGGGATGGCTCGGCGTCGCGCGGTGAAGCGCCGCTGGCCGCGTCGGTCTCGTCGGCCGAGCCGGGGACCGCGAGCAGGTCGCGCAGCGCGGCCGTGTAGTCCTCTAGCGCCCGCCGCCCGGCGCGGGTCAACGCGATGTAGGTCACCGGCGTCCGGCGGCGGTAGGCCTTGGTCACCGTGATGTAGCCTGCGTCCTCCAGCTTGCGCAGGTGGGTGGCGAGGTTCCCGGCCGTCATGCCCGCCAGCTCCTGCAGCCGCGGAAAGGTGATCTTGTCATCGGCGGGCAGCGCGGCTAGGGCCACCGTCACCCGCAGCCGCGGCTGCGCGTGGATGACCGGATCGAGAACGGGCAGGGTGTGCGGGGCGGTCATCGCGCGGCTCGCCGCCGGCCCCAGGCGTACGGCGCGGCGGCGATCAGGAACCCGCCCCCGCCGGCCAGGGACAGCACCGCGAAGTTGCCCGGATGGCCCGCGAACACGCTGGCCGACCCGGTGACGAGCATCCAGGCCCCCAGGCCGTACGAAATCCGGTCCCGGTGGAGTGCCCCGATCCCCAGATACAGCACGCCGACCGTCACCGCGGCGCTCGCGGACCAGACCAGCGACATCAGTCGCTGGGGCATCCCCTCGTGGGCCAGGCCCGCGTTGAGCACGGCCAGCGCGCCGAACGCCAGCGGCCACGCGAGCATGTACATGATCGTGACCTGCCGTGACGCGCCCTCGATCCCGCGCGCCCGGCGGATCGGCTGACCGAACGACGTCACCGCCGCGGCCAGGCTCAGCACCCCGATCACCGGCCCCGCCACCAGCCACGACACCGCGGGATGGCGGGTCGAGGCGAAGTAGGCCAGCCCGAACCCGACCAGCCAGGCCACCCCCCAGGCGCTCAGGATGGCCGCCACGTTCACCTGCAGGCTCCGGGTCACCCGGTCGCGTTCGTCCTCCACGAGCACGAGCGCCTGCCGGGGGGTCAGCGGATTGCCCTCCTCCAGCCGGGTCTCGCTGTCGGACCCCGGGCCCATTGCGGCCATGGTCGCCACCTCTTCTGCTCGGCTCCAGCAATAGCTTTGTTTTTCAAAGGTTTTTGTAAGCTACCCTGGCGCTGCCGCGACGGCAAGGCCCAGCAGACGGGCGGAATCACCGCCTGGCCCGGAACGGTCGGCCAATCCGCGGCCGGATCGCCTGGCGGATCGGGCGTCTCCGCGGTCTGGTCGGCTGGCGGATCGGGCGTCTCCGCGGTCTGGTCGGCTGGCGGATCGGGCGTCTCCGCGGTCTGGTCGGCTGGCGGATCGGGCATCCGGGATGACATCATTGGTGCGGATTTGCGCATACGGCCATCCCCCGCGTGGCCAGCGACGTCAGGAACGCTCGCGTGCCCGGCTGGGCCGCGGCGGCGGTCGGTCAGGGATCAGCCCTGACGAGAGGCGTTAGGGGCGGGTGGATGGGTCGTTTCCGTAGTCGGGTCGTGTTGATCTCCGCGGCCGCGGTGTTGCTCGGCGCGGCGTTCGGGGCTGCGGCCAGCCCGGCCGCGCTGGCCGCGCCGCGGCCGGTCCACCTGACGGCGAGTCGCCCTTCCGGGTCGGCCCGCGAAGCGGCGCTGGCGCGCGATTACGCCCTGGCCCGCAACCCGCTGCTGGCCCGCGATCCGGCGCTGGCCCGCAGCGTGATGCTGCGCCGGGCCGCGGCGCTCGGCGGCACGAGACCGGGCGGCGGTGCGGGGCTGGCCTCGGCTCAGGCGTCGCAAACCACGGGGCAGCTCTACGCGGTCGCGGCGGTGTCGTCGGGCGACGTCTGGGCGGTGGGCTGCGGCGGCGACTGCAACGGCGCGCAGACGCTGATCCTGCACTGGGGCGGCACACGGTGGTCCAAGGTCGCCAGCCCGGATCCCGGCGCGGGCGTCGATGAGCTGTTCGCGGTGACCGCGGTGTCCGCCGACGACGTCTGGGCGGTCGGCTACCAGTGCGGCACCCCCCACTGCGGGGGCGCGAACGACGTGATCCGCTCGCTGATCCTGCACTGGAACGGCACGAAGTGGTCCGCGGTGCCCAGCCCCGACCCGAGCACGGTGTCCAACGTCCTGCAGGGGGTGACCGCGGTCTCCGCCAGCGATGTCTGGGCGGCCGGGTCGGAAGCGAACCCGAGCACGTTCTTGTCCGACACGATGATCCTGCACTGGAACGGCACGAAATGGTCGCGGGTGCCGACCCCGAACGTGGAAACCCTGCGGCAGCCCGAGTCAAACCTGCTCTACGCGATCAGCGCGACTTCGGCGAACGACGTGTGGGCGACGGGGGACTGGTGCGACACCCCGGGCTGTCCGTATCCGGGCCAGGTGACCACCTCGCTGGTGCTGCACTGGAACGGCAGTGAGTGGTCCTGGGTCCCGGCCCCGGACCCGGGCAACCAGTTCGAGAACCTCCTCGGCGCGACCGCGCTGACGTCGGCCAACGCCTGGGCCGTCGGGGTCTACGCGCAGAACCTGGCGCTCAGGCACTACGCGCTGACCCTGCGCTGGAACGGCACGGCGTGGTCCCCCGTGCCGGGCGCGAACCCCGCCTCCGGCGTTAACGACCTCCTGGCCGTGAGCGCGGCGTCGCCGGGCGATATCTGGGCGGTCGGGGACCAGATCGGCAACGGCCTGCCGTACCTGACCCTGACCGAGCACTGGAACGGGAAGGCCTGGTCGGCGGTGAAGAGCCCGAATGGGACCACCTCGGACGTGGGCATCAACCTGCTCTCCGGCGTGGCAGCGGTCTCGCCGGGCGACGCGGTCGCGGTCGGCTGGGCGGAAGGCAGCAGTGTCACCAGCCACGTGCTGATCCTCCGGTGGAACGGAAAGAGCTGGTCGAGGATGTGACGACGGCCGTCAGTCGCCCTTGACGTTGACGATCTGGCGCAGGGTGTGACGGATCTCGACCAGGTCGGCGGCGTCCCGCATGACGACGTCGACGTCCTTGTACGCGCCGGGAATCTCGTCCAGGAACGCATCCGTCGGGCGCCACTCGATGCCCTGCATGGCCGAGTCGAGCTCGGCCCGGGTGAACGTCTTCCGGGCCGCTGACCGGCTGTAGCGCCGGCCCGCGCCGTGCGGCGACGAGTTCAGCGCGAGGCGGTTGCCCAGGCCGGTCACCACGTAGGAGCGGGTGCCCATCGAGCCGGGAATGAGCCCGGGCCGGCCCGCGGTGGCGTCGATCGCTCCCTTACGCGACAGCCAGACTTCCTTGCCGAAGTGCGTCTCCCGTTCGGTGTAGTTGTGGTGGGTGTTCACCGTCTCGCTCGCCTCGACGCCGCGGCCCATCCAGTCCGCCGCGCAGTCGGCGACCCGGTGCATCATCTCCTCGCGGTTGAGCAGGGCAAAGTGCTGCGCCCAGCGCAGGTCCCTGATGTAGGCCCAGAACTCGTCGGTCCCCTCGACCAGGTAGGCGAGATCGCGGTCGGGCAGCGCGATCCACCACTTCTGGTTCAGGACCTGCGCGATCTTTATGTGCCGCTGGGCCAGCTTGTTGCCCACGCCCCGGGATCCCGAATGCAGGAACAGCCAGACCCGGTCCTCCTCGTCCAGGCTGACCTCGATGAAGTGGTTGCCCGACCCGAGGGATCCGAGCTGGAGGCGCCAGTTGGGCGCGATCTTCTCGGCGCTGTCGGCACCCTTGCGCCGCTCCAGGACCTCGATCCGCCCGGCGGTCTGCGCGCTGTAGACGGACTTGTTGTACGACCCGGCCGACAGCGGGATCACGCGCTCGATGGCCTGCCGCAGCCCGGCCAGGTCGCCCCGCCGCCGCGCGTCATCGGCGGTGAACTGAGTCCGCACCGCGATCATGCCGCAGCCGATGTCAACCCCGACCGCGGCCGGAATTATGGCACCGAGCGTCGGGATGACCGACCCGACCGTGGAGCCCTTTCCGAGGTGGGCGTCCGGCATCAGGGCCAGGTGCGGGAAGATGAACGGCATCGAGGCCGTGCGCTCCGCCTGCTCCCGGGTGTTGTCCTCCAGGATCGACGCCCAACTCATCAGCTTCTTGCTGAGCCGTTCCATGGCCACCTCCGCTGGCGCGCCCCACGGTAGCCCGGAGAAGTTCACCGTTGCGACACGATTTCTGCGGACTTCTCCCGGTCCCCGAGGGATACCGGCCTGGCAGACTAGGTTTTGTGACTTCCCCCGGGCCCGGATTCGAGCTGGGCACCGACGGCCCGTCGCTGATCCTGGTCGGCGTGGACGGCTCACGGACTTCGATGCGCGCCGCCGCGTACGCGGCCGGCCTGGCTCGCAGGCAGCATGCCCGGCTGCTCGCCGTCTATGTCACGCGTCTGCCGGCGAGCGCGGGCTCGGCGCCGGGCGCGGCCGTCGCCATGAGCGAAGCGGCGACGCAGGCCGCCCGCGACCTAGAGCGTGAGATGCGGGATGCGGCGGCCCGGATCGGCCTCGACCTCGAATTCCTGATCGTGTGCGGGGACCCGTGGATCGAACTGAACCGCGCGGCCACCGAGACCAAGGCCGACGCGGTGGTCGTGGGCGCCTCCGAGCACGCCGGGCACCGGCTCATCGGGTCGTTGGCCACCCGGCTCGTGCGGGCCGGGAAATGGCCGGTGACCGTCGTTCCCTAGGCGTGGTGAGCCGGGCTGTGCGCGGCGTCGCCGTGCGCGTGCTCGTCCGGGCTGCCGCCCATCATCTTGAGCATGGCACCGCCGCCCGACCGGAAGAACCGCACCAGCAGGGCCGCCGCGAGCAGCAGGAAGACGATGTTGAGCACGGTCGTGTAGTTCCACTGGACGCCCTGGGCGGCCACCCGCGCGGTGCGCTCCGCCGGGATCAGCCCCAGCGCGCCGAACAAGAACTCCACGATGTACCCGGCGATGACCATCGTGGCGTAGAAGATCGCGAGCAGCACCAGCATCATCCGCGTGCCGTAGTACTTCCGGTAGATGACCAGGATCGGGATGATGATCAAATCCGCGAAAATGAACGCCACCACGCCGCCGAAGCTAATTCCGCCGTTCCAGAGCACCCCGGCCAGCGGCACGTTGCCGATCGAGCAGACGAAGCTGAGCAGCGAGATCACCGGGCCGATGACCGGCCCCCAGAGCCGTGCGCCCAGTGGATGACCGGTCAGGAACAGATGCCGCCAGAACGTGTCCGGGACCCAGGCGCCGATCGCCCCGGCGATGAGCAGGCCGACGACGATGTCCCGGATGACCGCCGCCCACTCCATCACGAAGATATGGCTGACCGCGGTCGTCCCCTCCCGGCTGAGCAGCCGCCGCCGGAAGCTCCCGCCGGACCGGATGCTCATGTCCATCGCGGCGTGCCCTTCCATGGACCCGGCCAGCCCGCGGTCGGCCTGCCGGCGGGCGGCCTCGATCAGGCGCTGCCGGACGAACAGCCGGAACGCCACGGCCACCAGCACGATCATGATCGGGCCGCCGACGAACTCGGCGAGCGTGAACGGCCAGGCGATCAGCAGGGCCAGGATGATGCCCAGCTCGATGACCAGGTTAGTGCTGGCGATCTCGAAGACCATGGCGGCCGTGAAGCTCGCGCCCTTCCGGAACAGGGCCCGGGCCAGGGCCACGGCCGCGTAGGAGCACGAGGACGAGGCGGCGCCGAGCCCGGCCGCGAGGGCCAGGGTCGCCGGCCGGTCGTTGCCGAGGCGCCGGGTGACGATCTCCCGGCGGACCAGCGCCTGGACGATCGCGGACAGCGTGAACCCGAGGATCAGCGACCAGGTGATCTCCCACGTCATCGACCCGGCCACGGCCAGTGCGTGACCGATCGCGTCAAGAATCCGCATGGCCGTCCCCGGCTCGCGATCCGGGCGCCGGGCCTTCTGGCTCGCTGCTATCGGCCTCCGGCGCCGCGATGCTCAGGAGCTCGCGCAGGCAGTGTTCGAGCAGCGGATGGGGAAAGCCGTCGCTCAGCCGGTAGTAGACGATGCGGCCGTCCTTGCGGAAGCTGACCAGCCCGGCCAGGCGCAGCATCTTCAGCCCGTAAGACACCTGATCCTCGGTCACGTCCAGGGCGAGCGCGAGGTCGCCCACGCACAGCTCCCCGGCCGTGACCAGCGCGAACAAGATCCGTGACCGGACCGGATCGGCCAGGATGCCGAGCAGGCCCGCCAGGCGGCCCGCGTCGGTCACCGAAAGCACACCCGCCTGGGCCACGGCGACGCGCTCGGCATTGACGGGATGGTCGTGGGTACGCCCGCTACGCGGTGACATGGGCCTCCTCCGTTCATCCGTAAGGTTACACGGATATACGGATAGGTCAAACGCGCCGCGCAGGTGCGGGCCCGGTTACCGGTTGAAGACCGGGCTGCTGAAGAGCGACTTGATGAGCGAGTTCTTCGACGGGTCCGGCTGGCCGCCGGGGGTGTAGTCGGTCAGGCAGCCCGGGCTCGCCGTGCCTCCCCCGGTGTCGGCGAAGATGTTGTACATCCTGAGCCTCGGGTAGGCGTCCGAGTCGATCGCCTGCTTGGCCTGCAGGAAGTACTGCTGCGTGTTGGCCGCGCTGCCGTTCTGGCAGGTGTTGAACTCGCCGAGGCCCCACGGCTTGGCGTCGAAATCGACGCTCGGGCTGCTGTCCTGCTCGAGCAGGTGGTAGAAGCGCCCGACCGTGTCGGACCAGTTCGACCCGGCCTTGTCGTCGTGGTCATAGCTGTCGTAGAGGACCCAGTCGACCAGGTTGTTGCCCGGCCACAGCTGAGGGACCAGGCAATCCCACTTCGGATAGGACATGTAGTCCATCGCCCAGACGACGTTGTCCGTGCCCTGCGCCCGGAAGATGCTCTCCACGTTCCGCCACATCTGCTTGTACTGGGCGGGGGTGCCGGCGCGGCCGGACAGGCCGGGGCAGTCCGAGCCGCCGGACACGGCGTGCTGCGGCTCCACCCAGACCGTCAGGAAGATCTTGTGCGGGGCAACCGCCTTGATGCTGCCGGCCACCTTCCTGATATTCGCGTTGACCGCGGGGTCACCGCCGTCGGCCTGCGCCCACGTGTTCGCCGGCTTCCAGTTGACGTCGATATAGGTGCCGGGCTGCCGGGCGAAATACATCTCGTCCGGGTTGAGCGGGAGCATGCCGGTCGGGCCCTTCCCCGACGTGTTGTTGTAGTCGCGGAAGACGTCGAGGTGGCGGCCGAGCAACCGCTCCAGGTACTGGAACTGCGGGACCGCGCCGTGCGGGGCCGCCGGATTGCCGTTCGCCGCGGCGCCCACCCACGGGCGGCAGGAGTTGACCAGGATGGCCGAGACGGCACACGGCCTCGGCGGTGGCGGCGCCTTGGCCGCGACCGTCGGGCTCGGGCGCGGGCTCGCGCCCGGGCCCGCGCTCTGGTTCGTACTCGTACCGGGACTCCGGCCCGGACTCGGACTGGAGCCTGGCTCAGGCGCGCCGGTGCCGCAGCCGGCCAGCGCCGCGGCGGCGATAACGGCGCCCGCGATCCTTACGAGCCTGCGGCGGAGCAGCGACGGTCGCGACGCGGCCCGCGCTTCGGGGGCCCGCGCTTCGGGGGCCGGTGCTTCGGGGGCCGGTGCTTCGGGAGCCGGTGCTTCGGGATTTGTCATCTGCTGCGCTCCTGTGAATGGTCGTCCGCGGCGCCCAGGATATTCGCGTTACCGCCGGTAAATCGCAAACCCGTTATACCCTCAGAAACCTCCATTCATATCCTCAGAAATCTCGGGCCATAACCAGTTAAAGGCCCGCCGGCCGCCCGTGCCGCGCCTCGGCGGGCGTGTGCCAGACTGCGAGCGTGGACAGTCGGCTGGTGGTGCTGGGCAGTTGCGGGGCCTGGCCTGAGCCGGGCCGGGCCTGCAGCGGCTTCGTGCTCGAGCACGGCGGCCTGCGGGTCGTTCTCGATCTTGGTTACGGAACGCTGCCGCGGTTGCTCACGCTGCTCGGCTCATCGGCCGCGGACGGGATCGCCGCGGTGATCGTGACCCACGCGCATCCCGACCACATGGTCGACCTGCACGGCCTGTTCCGGGCCCGGTGGTACGGGCGGCGCGGGGCGGCCGCGATCCCGTTGTTCGCGCCGGAGTCCGTGTGGGCCCGGCTGGTCAGCCTGGAGGACGACGGCGAGGACGTGCTGCGCCGGGCGTTCGACTGGCGTCCGCTGCCCGCCGGGCCGCAGATGATCGGGCCGCTGCGGCTGGAGAGCATGCCGTTGCCGCACTACCTGCCCAACGCGGGGGTCCGGCTGTCCGCTCCCGGCCTGACGCTGGCCTACACCGGCGACACCGGCCCGGACCCGGCGCTCGCGGACCTCGGCCGCGAGGCCGACCTGTTCATCGCCGACGCGACCGACCGGACCCAGCGGAGCAGCGCCCCGGCCGGATCCGGGCCGGCGCTGAACCTGACCGCGCGCCAGGCCGGCGAGGCGGCCGCCGCGGCCGGAGCGCGCCGCCTGCTGCTCACCCACTTCTGGCCGGACAACGACCGGCAGGCCTCGCGGGCCGCGGCTGCGGCCGCGTTCGGGGGCGAGATCCTGCTCGCCGACGAGGGTCTCGAGGTGGCGCTGGGCTGACCGCGCCCGCCCGGACGACCATTTCAAAGCCCGGAGAAATCTCCTTTCACCAGACGCGTTCGGACGGCCAGGCTTATGCTCGCTGTCGCAATCAACGGGGACGGGAATTCACGGCGAAGTGCGCAGGTCGGGATGTGCGCTCCGCGCACTGCTTAACCAGCCTGCGCGTCGGCGTTTACCGGGCCAGCGGGCGAATTGGGCATTCATGGGGGAAGATCATGCCCACCGGGGACCAGAACAGGCGGCTTCCCGCCCACGCGGGCGGGCTGCCGGTCTGGGAACGGCTGGCGATCGCCCTGGTCCTCGCAGCCATGGCCGCGCTCATCGTCGTGATCATGATTTCCAGCGAGCCGTCACCGCCGCATCCCGGCCCACCGGCCGCCTCGCCCCGCAGCAGCGCGGCCGCCCCGGCCCTGGCCGGCGGCGGCACATCCGGGGGATCCGGCGCGTCCACCGAGGGCGGTGGCATGCTGCCCGCGCCCGCGGTCGCGGAGAACCAGCGCCTGGCCGCCGCGCTCGCGCCGGTGCTGCGCCGCGGCCAGGGGCGCCTCGCGATCGGCATCGCCACGGCTCAGACGGCAGCGGTCTACGGCGGCGGCCGCTCGTTCCGCGCCGCGAGCCTGGTCCGGGCCGACATTCTCGCCGCCTTGCTGGTCCAGCACCAGCGCATCGGCACGGCCATGAGCTGGGCCCAGCGTCGGCTCGCGGTGCGGATGATCGAGGACGACGATCAGGGTGCGGCCGGGGCGCTCTGGGACGCGGTCGGGCAGGCGGACGGCCTCGCGGCCGCGAACCGGCTGCTGCGCCTGGGCCACACCACCCCGGGTGCCACCTGGAGGCTCACCACCACGACGGTCGACGACCAGCTCAGGCTGCTGGCCGATCTCACCACGACCGCCTCGCCGCTCTCCGCGGCCTCGCGCTCCTACGAGCTTGCCCTGATGCGGCACGTGGCCGCCGGCCAGCGGTGGGGGGTCAGGGCGGCCGCGCCGTCGGCCCGCCCGGCCGCGATCGCGAACGGATGGCTGCCGGGCGGCGGGACCACCTGGGTGGTCAACAGCATCGGCGTGATCTTCAGCGCCACCCGCCCGGTGCTCGTCGCCGTCCTCTGCGACGGGGCACCCACCGAGTCGGCGGGCATCGGCCAGGTCGGCGCGGCGGCCCGGGCCGCGGTCTCGGTCATCGCCACGGGTCACACCACGGCCGCGGGCTCGGCGGGCCTGCGGCCGGCTCCGGGGAACTGGACGCCCGGGTGGCGGGCGGGCGAGTGGGAAATGCGT
>Ga0102924_1003796_pt1 | contig 15670 bp, 14 predicted proteins | sample PaiPotPPM11metaG_FD_80116 | JGI IMG/M metagenome (GOLD analysis project Ga0102924, IMG submission 80116) | Iron sulfur acid spring bacterial and archeal communities from Banff, Canada, to study Microbial Dark Matter (Phase II) - Paint Pots PPM... ... | reverse complement strand
GGAAGACCTGGATCGCGTGGCGACGGCGATTGAGGCCGATGGCCGACTCGAGCTGGTGTTCAACAACGCCGGGTTTGCCGGGTACCGGCCCTTCAAGGACCTCGAACCGCAGATGGCCGACGACCTGATCGAGCTCCATGTCCGGGCCGTGACTCGCCTCTCACGGGCTGCTGTCCCGGGGATGCTGAAGCGGCAGTCGGGCGCGATCATCAATGTTGCCTCGCTGCTCGCGTTTTCGGGGTCGGTGCCGGTAAATCCATTGCCCGCCCGAGCGACCTATGGGGGGGCGAAAGCCTACATCGTGGTCTTCACCCAACTGCTGGCTACCGAGCTCACGGGGACGGGCGTGCGGGCGATGGTGGTGTGTCCCGGCATCGTGGCGACCGAATTCCACACGGTCGCGGGGATGGGCGGTCCCTTGCCAGGCTCGATGAGCGCCGAGGATGTGGTGCAGGCTACCCTTCGAGGGCTCGAGGCGGGAGAAGTCGTCTGCATCCCGGGGCTCGAGGAGACGGAGCGAATCGGCGCAGCGAACGACGCGCAGCGAAACCTGCTTATGGGCGGGAACAAGCCGACGCTGGCGGCCCGCTACAGGAACTGAGTCAGGCGGCCTGGACGCGGTTCCGGCCGCCGGCCTTGGCCTGGTAGAGGGCGCGGTCGGCGGCCAGCATCAGGCTGGTGGGGTCCTGGCCATCGGCCGGGAAGCTGGCGACACCGAGGCTGATGGTCACGGGCTGGTCGGTGGCAAACAGTCGGGCGTTCTCGGCCAGGCCGCGCAGTTGCTCAGAGAGCGCCATGGCCCCTGCCTTGTCGGTGTCAGTCATCAGCACCGCGAACTCCTCACCACCGGTACGGAAGGCGGCGTCCGTGACCCGCTTGGGAACCATCTGGATCATGCGGGCCACCTGTTGCAGCGCCCGATCACCTTCCTGGTGTCCGTAGCGGTCGTTGATCTGCTTGAAGTGGTCGATGTCGGCGACTATCAGCGAGAGGCGCTGGCCGTTTTGCTGAGCCCGCTGGAGCTCCTGGGACAGCAGACGGTCGAATTCACGCCGGTTGTGTAGGCCGGTCAGGGCGTCGACGCGGGACAGGGTGTCAATGAACTCGTACATGGTGGCGTTCTGGATCGCCATGGCGGCGTGCCCGATAACGGTGCGCAGAAAGGCGACGTCTTCAACCGTATAAGCCGGGCGGCGTCGGGAGCTCAAGGCTACGATGCCAATCCGCTGGCCCTGTGCGTCAAGCAGGGGCTCGGCCATTATCGGCATCTCGCGATCGAGCCAGATTGGCTGCACCAGGCCCGCGCCACCGCCAAGCACGGCCGCAACCCAACGGTCGTTCGGGCTCAGCGAGGTGGGGAATTCCTCGGCGACCCTGACAGCCAGCTCGAACTGGCCCTGCGTCGCCCGAATCCAGATGGCGACGCCGTCGCCGGCGAAAAAGCGGCTCAGTCCGGCGCTCAGGCGGTCGAGTACCGCCGACAATTGCATTACTTCGTTGAACTCGGACATCAGATCGATCAGGGCCCGTGCCTGTCCGTGGCGGCGCTGAAGCTCGCCATTCTGCTCGATCAGCTGCCGCTGACGGGCAAGGACCGGCTCGGTGAGCGACCACAGGCGCACCAGCGCCGCATCGGCAAGCTTGTCCTTCGTCAGCGGCGGTTCCGTCTTAAGGTTTTCCCGGGTGAGGTTGGCTATCGCCGTCAACGCGGCGCGCTGAGGTGCGTGAAGCACCTTGGCCCACCGGAATCCAGCCGCCCCGGTGACGAGCAGGGTGAGGACGCCGGCGGCAAGAAGGGCGTAGGGAAGGACGGTCTGGAGAATCGACACCACTGATGCAACGTCTCAGCCGCCCGGAAGTGGCAGCCTTACGAAGGGCATTACGCTGCCCGCTCAGTTTTCTCTAAGGGAGGTGACGCCTAAGCGGGAGGTGCGAGGGGTTTCTGGGTGAAGTCGAAGCAATCGGACATGTTGTCCGCGGCGTGGTCGCGACTGTTGATCGCTGGGAGCCCGAATGTCGTCTCGACGAACTTCACCAGGCTGACGTGGGAGTGCAGCGTCTTTGAAATGTACCCGGCCTTCGCGTAGGGACCGAGCACCAGGCATCCCACTCGGGTCCCGTACCGGAACTGGGTACCGTCGGTCCAGGTCTCGACTTCGGGCGGCACGACATGGTCGTACCAACCGCCCCAGTCATCCCAGGTGATGAAGACCACGGTGTTGGGCCAGAGTCCGCCCTTGACTATGGCGGCGACCTGCGCCGCTGTCCAGGCCTGGCCGTCGTGAACCGACTCGACCGGGTGTTCGCTCATACCCTTCGGTCCGTAAACCCAGGAAACTGTCGGCAGCTTGCCTGCAGTCGCGTCCACGGCGAACTTGTCGGCGGTAACGTTGTTCGGGCTGCCCTTAAGCGCGGTGATGTAACCCTGCGCGTATCCGCCGTAGTTCTTCCAGGTCAGGCCGGCTTTCTGGAGGTTGGCCGGTAGAGAAGGGATGTTGAAGGGCGGTTGGAGGTTGATCGGGTCCCGGTAGTGAGGGTTGTTGATGATCGGAGAGTCCGCTGCGATCAGCATCAGGTGGTTCGGCGTTGAAGGCCCGGCAACTTCGGTGAAGTAGCGATCGCAGAGCGTGTACTGCTGCGCGAAGCGCCAGTAGTCAGGGATATTCGCCTGGTCGTACTGCTCGCGCGCGGCGCCTGTGTCCCGCTTGAGCCAGGAGGCGTGGTCGTGCGGATGATCACTCGACGGGGGATCCGACGCAAGTGCCAGGTTGGCAACGCCATCTACACCTGGAAAGCGTCCGAAGTAGTTGTCGAAAGCGTGGTTCTCCTTGACGATGATGACCACGTGCTGGATTTTGCTGTTCGGCGGCGGAAGCGGACCAGGAGCCGGCACGGGAGTTGGGGTCGGGCCGGGGGTGGGTTGCGGTTGCGGCTGGGGACCGGCCTTCGGTTTCGGACGCGGCCTGGGCTTTGGCTTCGGCGCGGGCCGCGGCTTTGGAGAAGGCTTCGGTTTCGGTGATGGCTTTCGCTTCGGTGCTGGCGACTTCTTCTTTTTGCCGGTGATATTCCTCATCCCAGCGCCAGTCTAAGGTGCCATCTGCGGAAAAACCTTACAAACGCACTTCATTTGGACGGATCGCGGCGAGGCTGCGACCGATCGTGACGAAGTTGCTTCACGTATCGTGAGAGGCATGCAAACGCGCGAAGAGAGCGCCCGAACCAGGACGGAGCGCAGGCTCGACGAGGCAGGCCTTCAGGCCATTCACGCGTACTGGCGCGCCGCGAACTATCTTTCGGTCGGGCAGATCTACCTGCTGCACAATCCGCTCCTCAAAGAGCCGTTGAAGGTCGAACACACCAAGCCCAGGCTGCTCGGTCACTGGGGCACCACGCCGGGGCTGAATTTCATCTACGCCCATATCAATCGCGTGATCAACGCACGTGACCTCAATGCGATCTATATCTGCGGACCAGGACACGGCGGGCCCGGCATGGTGGCCAATGCCTACCTGGAAGGAACCTATACCGAGGTCTATCCCGACATCACGCGCGACGCGGCGGGCATGCAGAAACTTTTCCGGCAGTTCTCATTTCCGGGCGGCATCCCGAGCCATGATGCGCCCGAGACGCCGGGATCGATTCATGAAGGCGGTGAGCTGGGCTACTCACTGACCCACGCCTACGGCGCGGCCTTCGATAACCCGGACCTCAAGGTCTTCTGCGTGATTGGCGACGGTGAGGCGGAGACCGGGCCGCTGGCGGCCAGCTGGCATTCGAACAAATTCCTGAACCCGGTGACGGATGGCGCGGTGATCCCGATCCTTCACCTGAATGGCTATAAGATCGCCAACCCGACGCTGCTTGCCCGGATCCCGAAGGCGGAGCTGCGACAGTTGCTGAAGGGCAATGGCTACGAGCCCCACTTCATCGAAGGTGACGACCCGATGACCATGCACCGCGAGATGGCTGCCCTGCTCGATCGAGTCCTCGACGACATCGATGGCATCCAGGACTCGGCACGCAGTCCCGGTCGCGCCGAGCGGCCGAACTGGCCGGTGATCGTTATGGAAACGCCCAAGGGATGGACCGGGCCAAAGGAGGTCGACGGGCTCCCGGTAGAGGGGACCTGGCGCGCTCACCAGGTCCCGATCGACGAGCTGGGCAAACCGGGGCATCTCGAGATGCTCGAGGACTGGATGCGCAGCTACCGTCCGGAGGAGCTTTTCGACAGCAATGGCAGCTTGATGGCTGAGCTCGCTTCGCTGCCTCCCACCGGCGAGCGCCGGATGAGTGCCAACCCGCACGTAAACGGTGGTCTTTTGCTCGAGCCGCTGATGCTGCCGGACTTCCGCCAGTACGCGGTAGCGGTGGAGAAGCCTGGCGCCAGCTTCGACGAAGCGACCAGGGTGCTGGGTACCTACCTGCGCGACGTGATCGCGCGCAACCCGCACAACTTCCGGCTGGTGGGCCCCGACGAAACCGCGTCCAACCGGCTGAGCGCGGTCTTCGAGACGACCAATCGGACCTGGCTCGCCGAGCGGTTGCCGACCGACGATCACCTGGCCGTCGACGGCCGCGTTATGGAGGTGCTCAGCGAGCACCTCTGCCAGGGCTGGCTCGAGGGATACCTGCTGACCGGCCGCCACGGTCTCTTCAGCTGCTACGAGGCCTTCATCCACATCGTCGACGCCATGTTCAACCAGCACGCCAAGTGGCTCGAGGTGACGAACCGGATCCCCTGGCGCAAACCGATCGCGTCATTCAACTATCTGCTGACCTCGCACGTCTGGCGGCAGGACCATAACGGCTTCACCCACCAGGATCCCGGTTTCATCGACCTGGTGATGAACAAGAAGGCGGAGGTTGTTCGGGTCTACCTGCCGCCGGACACCAACTGCCTCCTATCGGTGGCGGATCACTGCCTCAAGAGCCGCCAATATGTCAACGTTATCGTCGCGGGGAAGCAGAAGTCGCTCAACTACCTCACGATGGAAGAAGCCGTAGTTCACTGTACCCGCGGCATCGGGATCTGGGAATGGGCCAGCAACGGCGCGGGCGAACCGGACGTGGTGCTGGGCTGTGCCGGTGATATCCCCACGCTGGAGACCCTGGCGGCGGCCGACCTGCTGCGACAGAACATCCCTGATCTGAAGGTGCGGGTGGTCAACGTGGTCGACCTGATGAAGCTGCAGCCGCCGAGCGAGCATCCGCACGGATTGTCGGACGCTGAATTCGACGCCTTGTTCACCACCAGCAGGCCGGTGGTCTTTGCCTACCACGGTTACCCCTGGCTGATTCACCGGCTTACTTACCGCAGGCATAACCACCAGAACCTGCACGTGCGCGGCTACAAGGAAGAGGGGACCACGACCACGCCCTTCGACATGGTGATGCTGAACGACCTCGATCGCTTCCACCTGGTGATCGACGTCATCGACCGCGTTCCTGGACTCGCCTCTCGGGCAGGGCAGGTTCGGCAGCGGATGGCCGACGCCCGCCTCCGCCACCGCAGCTACACGCGGGAGCATGGAGAGGACATGCCGGACGTGGTCAAGTGGACCTGGCCATCGTAGAACCCCCCATCCCGACCCTCCCCGGAAAGGGGGAAGGGAGAGCGATCCCGTGCGGGTTCTAGTACTCAACGCGGGTTCCAGCTCGCTGAAGGCGAGCATCCTGGAAAGGGAGAAGCTCGAGGCCCTGGCACAGGTCGAGGTCTCGCTGGGAACCGATGCGACACGCGGACGTGGCGTTGCCGGGCCGGTGCGCAACGCACTCAGACAGCTGGGCGAAACGGTCCCATTGACCTCGGTGGACGCAGTCGGCCATCGAGTGGTGCACGGCGGTGCGCGCTTCCACCAGGCAGTCAGGGCTACTCCCGCGGTCGTCAGAGCGATCGAGCAGCTCTCGGAGTTCGCGCCGCTACACAACCCGGTGGCGGTAGCGGTTATGCGTGCGTCGCAGTCTGTTCTGAAAGACCAGCCCCATGTGGCGAGCTTCGATACCGCCTTTCACGCCACACTGCCCGAGGCGGCATACATCTATCCGGTGCCGGCGCGGTGGTCGAAGACATGGAAGATCCGTCGTTTCGGTTTTCATGGCCTGTCAGCCGAGTGGTCCACGGGCCGTGCCGCCCAGCTCTTGCAGGTGCCGGCTGAGGAGCTCTCCCTGATCGTTGCCCACCTGGGAAGTGGCGCCTCGGTGACCGCCGTGCTGGAAGCGCGTTCGGTCGATACCTCGATGGGCCTGACACCACTCGAAGGACTGATGATGGGGACCCGCGCCGGCTCGGTCGATCCCGGCATCCTTCTATATGCGCTGCAGAAGAAGCATGTGACCGCCGCACAGCTGGAGAAGCAGCTGTGGCACGAGTCTGGCCTCGTGGCGGTGGCCGGCCGGAAAGCTGGCATGCGAGAGCTGGAAGCGGCCCGGCGGAAGGGCAACCAGTCTGCCAGCCTTGCGATCGAGATCTTCGTTCACCACGCGGCGGCCGGGATTGCAGCGGTAGCGACCTCGCTGCCTCGCATCGACGCCCTGATCTTCACCGGCGGGATAGGAGCGAATTCAGCCTCGGTGAGATCGGCAATCGTGCAGAGGCTGGGGCCACTGGGGTTCACGGGGCTTGGCGAGGGTGAAGCTGATCAGGATCGGGTCTTGACTGAACCCGGCTGGCGACCTGCTGTGCTGCGGGTCGAGGCGCGCGAAGACGCCTTGATCGCGGGCCAGGTGCTTGCGCTGTTGGGTAAATAGGGCCTAGCCTCTTACGGCTGCCAGGGTCCGAAGATCGGTGTCGGTGTCTAACCGACGGTCGACTGCCGGGCGCAATGGTCTCCGCCGTCGGCGTCATCATGTGCCTATGTGTGCAGCGGATCCTGGAGGTAGTGCCGAGTTCAGGGTTTGCGGACCCGAGGCGGCCGCTGCGTTGCATCTTCTCACTCAACGCGCGTTTGCCGGCTACGGCGTCCTCGATCCTCCGAGCGGTGCGCTCAAGGAGACGGAATCGGATGTGCGCAAAGACCTCGAGCGCGGCGGCGGTGTCATCGGCCTGCTCTCCGAACAGGTGGTAGCCGGCTTGCGATTCGAGCTACAGGTGGGCGGCCTCCTGGTTCGAAGAGTAGCGGTCGACCCGCTACATCAACGTCGGGGAATGGGCACTTCGCTTATGCGTTTCACGCAGGAGCATGCCAGGCGCATGGGCTGCTCTCATGTCGTGGTCGGCGTACGCCGGGCACTGCCGGATAACCGACGTTTCTACGAGCGGCTTGGATACCGCCTCGTACGCGAGCATCTCCGGCCCAGCGACTCGAGAGTAATCTGGGACGAACTACGCCTGGAGCTTTAATCGTTCAGAAAATGCCTTTACCCGAAGTCTGCGTGGCGATGGCGGCATGGTCGCAGTAGATGCCGTTACTCGCCGACGGTGAGCAGGTGGCCGCGTAGGGTGCGTTGGTGGAATTGCTCACGTACTGGTCGTCGGTGTAGATGATCGACGCCAGGCCAGCGGTTTTAGGGCTTGCCGATATGCCAAAGTCGTCAAAGAGGTCGCGGTTGCCGGTACAGGAGATGCCACCCTCGCAGACGCCACCGTAATGCACGACGGGCGTGGCTGTGACCTGGCCGAAGTTACTGCCGCTGAGCGCCTTGAGGTTCTGCGCGAAGAAGACGTACCAGGCGGCGCTGGCGGGATAGCTGTCGGGTGGATTGACGCCGTCGTAATAGGACGTCCCATACCAGACGACATCGAGCTCGCCGGCATTACCCGCCACGCTCCAGGGCATGATCGCGGTCGCCGAGGCTGGGGCCTTGTTGATCTGGGAGGGAGGGGACCAGCTGGTCCCATGGTTGGTCGAGTAGCTGTAGAACAGGTTGTGGTTATCGCTATAAAGCGCGTAGAGGTTGCCGCCGCGGTCGATGGACAGGTTGATGAACTGATGGCCATAGCTCACAGCCATGTTGGGGTTGCCGTAGATGACGTGATCGGTGAAGGTCTTGCCGCCGTCGACTGAGACCGCATCATAGACGACGTGATAGCCGCAGGTTCCCGCCGTGGCGCAGGCCTGCTCGGTCGCATTGGCGATTCCACTGAAGACTGCGTAGACAATGTGATTCGACGGGTCGATGGCCAGGTTGCCGCTGGAGTTGTTCTCGAGCAGATAGAGATGACTCGCGTCGAAGGCATCGCCGAGCTGGGTGAACGTGACGCCGGCATCGTAGCTGCAGTTGACGTCCATGTTAAAAGTGGCGACGTCGTGATACGAGATGCAGACCTTGGCGGCTCCGTCGGCGGCGATCCACTCGCGGTCGTCACCCGAGATGGTGGCGCTGGTGGGATCGACGGACCACGTGTTGCCGCCGTCGGCGCTGGTGCTGACGACTACGTTGGCCAGGTTGAGGCTGGCCACGTAGACGTTGTACTGGCCGGCCGCGTTGGCAATCGGAGCGGTGGCCAGGTCGGTATCGCCGCCGGCCGGCGCGAAGCCGGTGTTGTTGGCGCTCGAAAGGCTGTTGGGAGAGGGGAGGGTGGTGTAGTGGAGGCCGCCGTCGGTCGACTTGAAGGCACTGGTCCCGCCGCCCAGACCATGTTCCGCGGAGGCGTAGAGGTTGCCTGCGTTGTCATAGCGAATCTGCGGCTCGAGCGTCAGGTTGGAGCAGGCCGACTCATTACTGGGGGATGGGCAGCTGACACCCGGGGTATCCGAGAGGGTGAAGGTGATGAAGCCGCTGCCCGCCGCCGCGGGCAGGGCTGTGGAGACGAGCAGGCTGAGGGCGACACCAAGCCCGAAGGCGGATGGAATGCGGAAGGAGCGGTCCATTTTCAGCCTCGTTGGACGATGGCAGACAGTGGAAAACTTTCAGGGCAATTATGGTGAAGTCCGCCGCCCGAGCGGAAGATGCTGAACTCAGGATTCAGCGGGGCATTACGTTCGCCGGGCTCCTGGGCGGATGCCATGCCGTGGCCGCGGGCCAGGTGGCCCATCTCCTTGCGCGCTAGGTTCAGCCCTTACGGCGCGTGCTGACTCCCACGAGTGCGGCCAACGATGCCGCTCCGGCAGCGAGACCAATTCCGGTAAGGATTGTCCCTACAAGTCCGGCGACGTAGCCGGCCGTCCCGCCAGAGCTTGCAAACGGCTGTGCGAGGGCGTTTGGTGGCGGTGTGAGCGATACCCCGGGAGGAGGCGTGGGGCCCGAACCGATGCCGCCGCCAGGGCACAGGGTGCTCAGGTCAGCGAGCCGGTGAATCACCGCCGGGGCGAAGGGAATCATCAGCAGTAGGGCGCAGCCACTAACTGCTCCGAGTAACAGACCAGCGAGTGTTCCCGGAAAGACGGAACCCTCGGCACGCGCCGAGGCGAAACCCGCCGAGGCCGCCATCCAGACGAAGACGGCGAGGGCGCCGAGGTTGAGGAGGAGAAGGCTGAGTGGTCCGACCCGGCACATATCCGACGGGCGAATGGCGATGATGGCCAGGTTGGCTGCCAGGGTTGCGGCAAAGGCCAGAATCCCGGTGATAAGGCCGTATCGAATCCACGGCCGCGGCGACGAAATACGGGCGAGCACCCCGATCGTATCGTCGCTAGCGCTAGTCGAGGGCGGCGATCAGGAGGCCGCCCGTGATGGCGGTGTTCTTGAGGAAATGAGTCCGCTGCATGGAGCGCTGCGCCGGGTCGGTGAACTCCCAGAAACGGTGGGCGCCCAGCGTGGTCGGGACCATCGAGGCGCCCAGTGCGAGGGCCGCAAGCCGCGGAAAGATTCCTGCCGCCAGCATGGCTCCCCCGGCCAGGTGGACGAGTGCATTCAAGGTAACGGCAGTGACCGGATCCCTGGGAGCGATTGGCACCATCGCGGCTACTCGATCTGTGAACGGCTTGACGATCTTCGCTCGAGGCTCCGGGTTAGCGAGCACGTCGAGGCCTGCGACAACGAAGATACCCCCGATCATGGGGTGGGCGATCATCCGGACGAGGTTCATCCGAATACTGTAATCGGATCAGCGGTCTGCCGGACGCCATAAGGGTTGCGGGTCGTTGACCGCGAGCATCGGGGCCAGGCGCCGGGTCAGCGCGGAGATGTCCTGCCAGCCGCGCTGGGTTTCCGCGCGCCGGTGGCCGTGCCTGATCAGCCAGAGTTTTAGCAAGCGCATGGTCAGTTGAAGTCCCTCGACGCGAGCACCTGGCGCATCTTCTCGAGGCCCAATCGCTGACGGCTCTTCACGGTCCCGAGCGGCACTCGCATAGTGACCGCTACCTCGGGCTGGCTCAATCCACCGAAATAGCTGAGCTCGATTGCGCGGCGCTGGTTCGACGGCAGTTCGCTGAGCAGACTCCGCACCTGTGTCCGGTCGGCATCTGCGGAAACGTGGTCCCAGGCGGTGTCGGCGACGGGGAGGTCGACATCGTCAATGCTGGTGGTTTCCCGATGCGTCCCGGCGCCGCGGATACGGTCGATAGCGCGGTTACGGACGATACGCAACAGCCAGCTGCGGACCTGGCCGCGATCGGGATCAAAGCTACGGGAATGCCGCCACAGGGCAACGAAGGCCTCCTGGACGACGTCCTCAGCTGCCATGCGATCGTTGAGCATCTTGAAGGCGAGCCCGAATGCGAGCCGGCTGTAGCGATCGTATAGCGAGTCGATTGCCCGGGTGTCGCCGGCGGCGAGCAAGGGGATGACGTCAGCATCAGGCTGGGTAAGGGCTATGGCCATTGCCTCAACCTCTGAGATGACTGAGTAGGTCGAGCTGACGGCTGACGCACTGCTTGACGAGACGGTCGATTGTTTCGAACTGGCGGTTAGCTGGCGACTCCGCTTTGAGTACCTCTACCGCGGCATCGAGAGCGGTGAGGTCGGCCGCCATGTCGCGGATGATGGCCATAGCCTGCTCATTCCAGCGGCTGTTCATGGCAGCAGGCCTTCGACCATGGCTGTCAGCTCGAGCGCGGGAACCGGCTTGTGGAGGAAGTAGCCCTGGGTGAGTCCGGCGGCGGCGTCCGGCCCGGCCCATGGCGACCCGCTGAGTACGACGCAGGGGACGCCAGGATAATGTCCCTCCAGCCAGCGGACCGAGAGCTGGCCGGTCGGGCGGTCGAGATCGACGACCACGCAGTCCGGGTCGGCTGTATGGTTGGTCGCGACATCAGCGGCGACAGCTACGTGATGTCCGCGTGCCTTAAGCAGGGAGGCAAGAGAGGAGCGGAGCACGGCGTCAGCGGAGAGGATGACGATGGTCGCGTCGGACTTCATAAGCACACTCTGGATCCGGCAACTAGCGCCGTGGGGCAATCGGGAGCTATGATTAGACAAATCCTTCGACAGCGCGTCGGAGCTGTATTCATGGGGGAGCATTGGCCCGGGCTGTCGGCCGCACGGGTGGCGTCAAGGTTAAGCGGTTCGTCGAGTTACTCCGCAAGGGAGACAAGGCGGAAGCTGCTGCCTACGTGGGAGAGGTTTTCACTAAAACGGGAAGCAGGCTGGCGCTGTTTGCCGACCTGGTTCACCCGGCTCAGTACGAGATTGGGGACCTGTGGTATCGCGGTGAGGTCAGCATCGCCGAAGAGCACCGTGCGACGGCGATGGTGGAGGAGATCACGCTGGCCCTACCTCCGACGCCGGCGCAAGGAAGGTCACCGCGGGGAAAGTGCGTCCTGGCAGCGGTGGGAAGCGAGCAGCATGTCGTCGGACTCCGACTCCTGGGCGCAGCGCTGGAAGACGATGGATGGACCGTCACCATGCTGGGCGGACGCACGCCGGCCACTGGCCTGGCGGAGATGGTACGCCAGATACGCCCGAAATTCGTGGGCCTGTCGGCGGGGTATCTACCTCAACCGGCTGCGCTCAAGGCGACCATCGACGAGTTGAAAGCGTTGCGCCTGCCGGTGCTGGTGGGCGGCCCGGCGTTCAATCGGAATGCTTCCCTCTGGACCAAGGTCGGCGCCGATGGGCATGGGACGGACGTGCGCGTGGCCGTTGCGCTCGCGCGGCGAATCGCGGCCGCGTGAAGGCCAGTCCATCTTTCTCCGTCAGCGAGGTCGGCACCATGACCGGCCTTTCACCGCATACCATCCGAGCCTGGGAGCGGCGACACGATGCCCTGCGACCGAGGCGCTCGCCGAAGGGCCAGCGCCAGTACACCACCGAGGATGTCGACTTCTTGATTCGAGTCAAGCAGCTGACACGGGCCCGGGGGCTGTCGCTCAAGCTGGCGGTAATGGAGGCGCGGGGCGTTCTCACAGCGCCAGAGATTGCGGTTGCGCCGGCCGCGGTCGCAGTCGACGGTCAGGGCGGGACCTGGCGGTCGGTGGCCGATCTCCTGCCTCAACTGATGATGCTGGTCGACGGCCGTGGACGCATCGTGGACGCCAACATCCCGGTGGCGCGAGCTGTTGGGCGTCTTCGGCGTGAGCTGCAAGGCGTTCGATTCGTCGACCTGGTTGAGCCGTATGACCGGGCGAAGGCGGCGAAGGTCTACAAAGCGCCGATGCAGCAGCGACGCGGCTGGGAGCTGAACCTCAAAACGCGCTCTCTGCGCGGCCTATTCTCCTTCGACTGCTGGCCCATCCGACAGGAGCAGGGGTTCTTGCTGGCCTGCATCGGGCGGGATCTAAACCAGGAAGGATCGGAGTTCTGGCCCGGATCGAGCGGCTAGCGCACTCGAAAAGTCGTCAGTCGCCGGTCGCCTTGACGTCGGCGCGCTCGATCATGAGGACGATGGTCTTCTCCGGCGCGAGAGGGCGGTGCTGAACTCCCATTGGGACGGTGAACCCTTGCATCGGGCCGAGCTCGACCGAGTGGCCCTCGAGTTCGATGATCAGTTTGCCCTCTACGACGTAGAAGAACTCATCCTGGTTGTCGTGCTTGTGCCAGTGGAACTCACCTTTAAGGATGCCGAGACGGACGACGGCATCGTTGACCCGGCAGAGCGTCTGGTTGAACCACGGATCGGTGGTGGCGCTAATGATTGGCTTGAGGTCGATGCGCTGAAACGGTTTGAAGAGGACCCCGGTGTTGATCGAGTACTTCTGCTCTGGTGACACCTTGGTGCCTTCGCGGGGATTATTTAACGTTGGGCGGGGACTTTTTCGGTGGCTGCGGCGTCGACGGCGCGCCCTCGCATCGCACGGAGCATGTTGTCCTTGCCCTCGAGCAGGATACGGCGGACCGGCCCGGGCAACGGTTCGCTGTTGTTCAGGTGCCGGTCGGTTTCGGCCACGGTTTCTTTACCGATGAGGACCGCCGGGTACATCATCCGGGCAAAGGCGAGACCAATCTCGATGTCACGGGTCTTCCAGATATCCGCTAGCGCGGAAAAGTATTTGCCCCCGTATGGTTCGAGCAGGGGTCCCTGATCGAACCTGTGGAAGCCCGCCATGATAGAGCGCATCGTCGCCAGTGGGAGGGACCTATCCTCGGTGAGGGCGGCCCAGGCTTCTGACTTGGCCTCGGGGGTGGGCCTCGCCGCTCGAGCCATTGCAGCCCAGCGCTCGCCCTCGTCGGTGGGATCTCGCTTGAGCTCCGCGTCGATCAGATCCGCGTGGCCCGCGCTAACTCCTGCGAGCGCGCTGACAATCGACCAGCGCAGGTCGGTATCAACCTTGAGTCCCTGGAAAATCTTGATGCCGGCGAGAACGCCTGAGAGCACCGCAAGCTGCTCGTCGGAACGCGCCGCGCCGATGAAGCAGTGAGCCCACGCGAGTTGAAAGTCGCTGCCCGGTGCGGCGCCGTCGAGCGCCTTGAGCGCGTAATCGGCAAGCGTCTGGCGAGCTTCCTTCGCATTCGCGGGATCGCCGTAGACGTTGATGGCCGAGGTCGACTGACCCATGAGGTCCTGGACGACGCCCACGTCGGTCTCGCCGTGGATGTTGTTGAGGATCAGGCGCAGGTAACGCCGCGCCGGCAGTTCTGCGTCGCGGAGCATATCCCACAGGGCAGCCCAGCAGAGCGCCCGGGCAAGCGAGTCAGAGAGCGTCGCCAGCGATTCCGTTGCGGTCGCCAGCGAGCGCTCGTCGAGCCGGATCTTGGCGTAAGTGAGGTCGAGGTCGTTGACGAGCAGCAGGTCGGCCTGCTTCTCGCCCGCGAGCTCCTTGACCGGCGTGCTGTCACCGCTGACATCGAGCTCGACCCGGCGGCGCAGCTGCAGGCCGTCGCCGATCCGGTCGTAAAGACCGACCGCGAGCCGGTGCGGACGGATGGTTGGATGATCGGCGGGCGCTGTCTGCTCGATGATCAGCGAGCCGATCGTGTCGCCGCGGGGCGTGATCAGGGGTCGCAAGGTGTTCAGGCCGGGTTTCTCGAGCCATTCCTCCGACCACGCCCCCAGGTTGCGGCCGGAGCCGGCCTCGATGTCGCCGAGGAAGTCGGCCAGTGTCGCATTCGAGTACTGGCGTTCCTTGATGTAGCGCTGCACGCCCTTGAGGAAGGTGTCCTGTCCTACATAGGCAACCAGCTGGCGAAGCACGCAGGCGCCCTTGTTGTAGGTGATGGCATCGAAGTTGAGGTAGACCGATTCGATGTCGGGAATGTCGGCTGCGATCGGGTGGGTGGTCGGCAACTGGTCCTGGCGCCTTGCTCCCGTCTTGTACTGGTTGGCGAATGTGACCCAGCCATTCTTGAAGCGGGTTGCCGCGACCTGGGCGAGCACCGACATGAAGGTGGCGAAGCTCTCGTTGAGCCAGAGGTCGTCCCACCAGCGCATGGTGACGATGTCGCCGAACCACATGTGCGCCATCTCGTGCAGGATCGCGTTGGCGCGGTCTTCACGAGCTGCCTCGGTGACCTTGGAGCGATAGAGCATCGACTCGTTGAACGTGACGCAACCGATGTTCTCCATGGCGCCGGCGCTGAATTCGGGGACGAAGAGCTGGTCGTACTTGTGGAACGGATACGGATACTTGTAGGCATCGGCATAGAAGTCGAGCCCCTGTTTGGTGACGGTGAAGATCTCCTCGGGATCGAGGTACTGCGCCAGCGATTGCCGGCAGAAGATGCCCAGGTCGACGTCGCCATGACGGTCGCGCACACCGTGATATGGCCCGGCCACGATCGCGGTCAGGTAGGTAGACATCTTCGGCGTCGTACCGAAGCTCCAGCGCTTGACGTTCTCCCGCCCAACAACCGGCTGAGCCTGCCCTGCGTTGTTGGAGACCACCACCCAATCGGCCGGTGCGAACACGGTGAAGGCAAAGGTCGCCTTCAAATCGGGCTGGTCGAAACAGGGGAACATGCGGTGGGCATCGAAGGTCTCGAACTGCGTGTGCAGGTAAACCTTCTGATCGACCGGGTCGGTGAAGCGGCAGAGGCCGGCGCCGAGGTTCTGATAGGCGCAGGTACCAAGCACGTGGAGCTCATTTGCCTCTTTCAGATTGCTCAGTGAGATGCGCGCCCCATTGAAGGCTTCTTTGGGAACCTCCTCACCGTTCAGCTCGCAGCTGTCGACCGACGGGGCCAGGAAATCGATGAATGTCTCCGCGCCTGGATGGTCGCACAGGAAGTTGATGGTGGCGTCGCAGGTGAAGCTTTCGGCGCCGCCGGTGAGGTCGAGAGAGATCTCGTAGAGAGGACTCTGGATCAAGCCGGCGCGGCCGCGGGCCTCGTCGCGAGTGAGGTTATTGGCGGGATGCATCCTTAGTAATGTACTGGGTGAGATGCCGGAGCCGGGCAGCCTGAGCCGGCCCTCGGG
>Ga0102924_1003793_pt1 | contig 15674 bp, 15 predicted proteins | sample PaiPotPPM11metaG_FD_80116 | JGI IMG/M metagenome (GOLD analysis project Ga0102924, IMG submission 80116) | Iron sulfur acid spring bacterial and archeal communities from Banff, Canada, to study Microbial Dark Matter (Phase II) - Paint Pots PPM... ... | reverse complement strand
GGGCGCGGCTGCGCCGCGCGAGCTTCTTCGCCTATTTCCTCCCCGAGGCGCTCTCCGGCGGCGTGCTACCGATGATCGCGCTCGCCTGCATCGCTCCGGCGGTCGGCCTGCCGCCGCTGCTGAGCGTCGCCGCGCTCGCCGCTGCCTGGTATGGCGGGGAAATGCTGCTCGCCGCCGCGGCCGGATGGCACCTCCCGGCGCTCTATCCGCTCTACGGGCTCGCGCGCGATCTGCTACTGCCCTTCCTCTTCGTCGGAGCGCTGCACGGCGACGACTTCGTCTGGCGCGGCAACGAAATGCAGGTCGAGCGCATGCGCCCGCGCGGGATGATGGCGCTGGTGCGGCCGCGACTCAATGAGATCGCGCCGGTCGCGCGCCGCCGCTTGCGCGCGCTGCGCGCCAGGATGTCGTGAAGCGCGGCGAACGGGCCGTGCCGCGTTCCCTCCGTTCAATGCGCCCGACCAGCTTGCGCAGCCTCATCGGCAATGGCGTCGAGCGCCGCGCGCTCAAGTGGGAAATCGGCCGCGATCCACGCCGCTTCGGCCGCGCGCATGGCGGCGCCGAGCGTCGGGCCCTGCCCTAGTCCGCGGCGGATGAAATCCGCCGCCTTGAGCGGGAAGACCGGGAATGTCCATCGTTGCGGCAGGCTTGCAAGCTCGCGCCAAGCCGCATCGGCGGTTCCCGCCGGCGAGCGCGCCCAGGCGACAAGCACCCGGTCGGCGAACGATTGCGGCCCGAGGCGATAGAAGAGCGCGCGCGCCGCCTGCTCGCGGGCCGCCGGCGCGACGCGCCACCAGGCTTCGAGAGCGATGAGCCGCTCCGTCTCTGCGTTGGCGAGGCGCAGCCGCTGCGCGAGCCTTTCCGCATCCTCCTTGACCAGCACCGCAAGCCCGCCGAGGCGGCGCACTGCGTCGGGCGCCATGCCGCACGCCGCCTCGATCTTCGCCACGTTCTCGAAGCTTGCGAGCAGTGGTACGCCGCCGAGCACGCCGCCGAGCAGGCCAGCCTCCGTCATCACCGCAAGTGTCGGGGCCGCATGCGGCGCGAGCAGAAGCTTGAGCACCTCCATGCGCACTCGTTCGCGCGAGAGCCGTTCGAGGCCGGCGCGCGCCCTGATGCAGGCGAGCAAACCAGCCGCGTCCGGGGCGCCTTCGCCGAAATAGGCGTGGAAGCGGAAGAAGCGCAGGATGCGTAGGTAATCCTCTTCGATGCGCTTCTGCGCATCGCCGATGAAGCGCACGCGGCGCACGGCGATGTCGGCAAGGCCGCCGACATAGTCGTAGACCATGCCGTCGGCGGAAGCGGAAAGCGCATTGATCGTGAAGTCGCGCCGCTCGGCGTCGGCGCGCCAGTCGCGGCCGAAGGCGACGCGCGCCTTGCGGCCGAAGGTTTCCACGTCCTGGCGCAGCGTCGTCACCTCGACCGGCTGATGCTCGATGATGACGGTAACGGTGCCGTGCTCGATACCGGTCGGGATTGCCTTGCAGCCGGCCGCCGTGACGCGGCGCATGACCTCTGCAGGCAGCGCCGTGGTCGCCACGTCAATCTCGGCGACCGGCAGCCCCAAGAGCGCGTTGCGCACAGCGCCGCCGACAATGCGCGCTTCCTCGCCGTCGCGATCGAGCAGCGCAAGGAGGCGCGCAACCGGGCCTTCGTTCAGCCAGGCCGCATCGCCGAGCCGGGCCTGCGGCATCACCGCGTCACTCCCGGCACGAACTTGCCGCCGTCGACGTGCGCCGGAACGTAGGTGGAGCCGGGCGGCGCGCCGGAGAAGTGCGCGAGGACAACGAAGCTTCCAGCCATCAGCACGAGCGACACGATGACGAGGCCGGCGACGCGTCGCGGCGCCCACGCCTTCGGCTGCAATACCCCGGTCCGCGTCACCACGAGAAACGCGGCATAGAGAATGAACGGGGCGAGGAACAGCCCGATTTCGGTCGCGACAGGCCGGATCATGCGCTGCAAACCCGCTCGTAGAGATTGCGCACGATACCGGCGGTGGCGCCCCAAATGTAGCGGTTCTCGAACGGTATGGCGTAGAATTCGCGTGTGACGCCTTTCCACTCGCGGCTTTTGCGCTGGTGATTTTCCGGCGTCATCAGGAACCTCAGCGGCACTTCGAATGATTCGGTGACCTCGCGCGGATTGAGTGCGAGCGTGAAGTCGGGCTTGACGCGCGCGACCGTCGGCAGAATGCGAAAGCCGGTGAAGGTGAGGTAGAGATCGAGATAGCCCAGCGGTTCGACCAGCATAGGCGCGAGCCCGACCTCCTCCCTGGCTTCGCGCAGCGCCGCGGCGAGCGGACTCTCGTCGTCGGGGTCGATCTTGCCGCCGGGGAAGGCGACCTGGCCCGCATGGTTGGCAAGCTCCTGCGTACGAATGGTGAGCAATACCGTCGGCTCCTCGCGATCGATGATCGGAACGAGCACCGCGGCCGGCTTGGTGGCGCTCACGCCGGCGCGCTCCCAAAGCGCGGGATTGAGATCGAGATCGCCGCGTGCCCCTTGCGCCGCCGGATTGGTCAGCGCCGGCGGCACTTCGAGTGTGAGCCGCGCCCGTGCGCGATCAAAGAAATTATCAGGCCGCGCGGTCATTGGCGATGCACGCGCCTCGCTCACGCAAAGTCCCTCACCTGCTCCGCCGGAGCCATCGGGAAGAACATGCCCATTGATGCCACGCCGAACAACGCGTGCCCGTCGACCTCGCGCTCCTCGCCGAGCTCGACGAGATCAAAGAACAGCGGGCGCGTGACCTTGGCCCACAGATCGCGGCGGACGTGAAGGTAGGGCTTGAGCCCGCCGGTGCCGGGCTCGGGATCGAAGCGCAGCGCATGGCGCGGCCCACATTGGACCCAATCGTCGACATTGGTGCGGAAGCTGAGCACCCGCCCGTCCGCAGAATCCTGGGCATCAAGCTCGACCGCCAGGAACGGCGCGTCGTCGACCTTTATGCCGCACTTCTCCACAGGCGTGACCAGGAAGTACTTTTCGCCCTCACGCTTGAGAATCGAGGCGAACAGCTTGACCAGGGCCTGCCGGCCGATCGGCGTTTTCATGTAGAACCAGGTGCCGTCGGTGGCGATGCGCATGTCCAGATCGCCGCAAAACGGCGGATTCCAGCGCTCGACCGGCGGCGGCCCCTTCACGCCTGCGCGAGCGAGGGCGCCGGTAATATCCTCGAGGCCTCCTTGCCCTTGCTTCGCCATGGTTTGCCTTGAACGTACGATGGAACTTACCCACGGGGGACGCGTCAACCCGTGGTATCGTAACCCGCCACGTCGCACCATGCCGCGCCCAACCCAAGTCGTCTCCGGCGGATCGGAAGTTTGGCGCAAGGGCTGCTTCAGGCCGCTGGCGCATATATTGCATCGTCTCTAGCGGGGCAAAGTTCGCGGCTTACATTCTTCCCAAGCATCTGCCTTCCCAGGTGTCCGCCTTCCCAAGCGTCTGCGGATCGGTCACGGTACGAAATGCGACTTAAGACGAGGAGTTGACTATGCCCGCTGCCGGCGAAGGGCTCGAAAAGCTCGAAGACATGATCGTGCGCGCGGCCGAAACGACCGCGCAGAATGTGCGTGCCGCCACGGCGGCGATCGGGACGGTCATCTTCGGCCAGGACAAGGTCATCGAACAGGCGCTCGTGACCATCCTCTCCGGCGGCCATGCGCTGCTCCTTGGCGTTCCAGGCCTGGCCAAGACCAAGCTCGTCGAGACCATGGGCATTGTGCTCGGTCTCGACGCGCGGCGCATCCAGTTCACGCCCGACCTCATGCCCTCCGACATTCTCGGCACCGAGGTTCTCGAGGAGAGCGCCACCGGCAAGCGCAGCTTCCGTTTTCTCTCCGGCCCGGTCTTCGCCCAGCTGTTGATGGCGGACGAAATCAACCGCGCCAGCCCGCGCACGCAATCGGCCCTGCTGCAGGCCATGCAAGAGCAGCACGTCACCGTCGCCGGGACGCGTCACGATCTCCCCAAGCCGTTCCACGTGCTCGCCACGCAGAACCCGCTGGAGCAGGAAGGCACCTATCCGCTGCCCGAGGCGCAGCTCGACCGCTTTCTCATGGAGATCGATGTCGGCTATCCCGATCGCGACGCCGAGCGCCGAATCCTGTTCGAGACTACCGGCTCCGAGGAGACGCGGGCGAAGGCGGCAATGAGCAGCGAGGATTTGATCGCGGCGCAGCGGCTGGTGCGGCGGCTGCCAGTCGGCGAATCGGTGGTCGAGGCCATCCTCAGGCTGGTGCGGTCGGCGCGGCCGGGACCGGAAAGCGGCGAAGCCGCCAAGCTGATCGCCTGGGGTCCAAGCCCGCGAGCGAGCCAGGCGCTCATGCTCGCCGTGCGGGCGCGGGCGCTGCTCGACGGACGCTTGGCGCCGTCGATCGACGACGTGCTCGATCTTGCCGAGCCCGTGCTCAAGCATCGCATGGCGCTCACCTTTACCGCGCGCGCTGAAGGGGAGACAATCGAGGGGGTGGTTGGACGCTTGAAGGCGCGAATTGGATAGGCGGATGGCGGTCGAGCCGAGGCGCACCCCCCACCATGATCGTGCTGCGGTTCAGCGTGCGGCCGGCGAAGGCCGCACGCTTGCGGCCACGACTCCGCGATTGATCCTCGAGGCGCGGCGCGTCGCGGCCACGGTGATCCACGGCCTGCATGGCCGCCGACGCGCCGGATCGGGAGAGAATTTCTGGCAGTACCGCCGCTTCGTCTCCGGCGAGCCGGCTTCTCGCGTCGACTGGCGGCGCTCGGCACGCGACGACCATCTCTATGTGCGCGAGCAGGAATGGGAGGCCGCGCATACGGTGTGGATCTGGCCCGACCGTTCGCCCTCGATGGCATTCGCGTCGCCGCTGGTGCGCGACAGCAAGCTGTACCGCACGCTGGTCGTGGCGCTTGCGCTTGCCGAGGTTCTCGTCGAGGGCGGCGAGCGCGTCGGTATCCCAGGCCTCATGCGCCCGACCGGGAGCCGCAACGTCATCGAACGGATGGCGCAGGTGATCGGCCACGATCAAAGCGAGCGCACGAGCCTGCCGCCGACCTTTGCGCCCGCCCCGCTCGCCGAGATCGTGCTCCTCTCGGACCTTTGGAGCGAGATCGCCGACGTGCGGCGCACGATCACGCAGCTTTCCGGTAGCGGCGCACGCGGCCACGTCGTGCAGATCGTCGATCCCGCCGAGGAGACATTCCCGTATTGGGGCCGCGTCGAGTTCATCGAGCCGGAAGGCGGCGGCCGCATCACCGCCGGCCGTGCCGAGACTTGGCGGAACGACTACGCCGCACGCGTGCGCCGCCACCGCGCCGAAATCCGCAGCGAGACCGACCGGCTCGGCTGGAGCTTCGCCATCCACCGCACCGATCGGCCGGCGAGCGAACTGCTGCTGTCGCTGCACGTGCGCATCGGCACCGGCCTCGCCGACGGCGGATCGCGTACCTACGCGTCGACCGAGCAGAGGATACCGGCATGATCGCTGGGTTGCCGCTCGGCTTTGCCGAACCGCTGGTGCTCATTGGTCTGCTCACCCTGCCGGTGCTATGGTGGCTGCTGCGCCTGATGCCGCCGCGCCCGCGCCGCATCGAGTTCCCGCCGACCCGCCTCCTTCTGGAAATCGCGCCGCGGGAGGAAACGCCGGCGCGCACGCCGTGGTGGCTCACGCTCATACGGCTGGCGCTGGCGGCGCTGGTCATCATCGCCGCCGCCGGCCCAATGTGGAATCCGCCGGTGGCGACGACGAAGACGCGCGCGCCGGTCGCGATCCTGATCGACGACGGCTGGGCCGCTGCCGCGAGCTGGGACGCGCGCCTGCGCACCGCCGACGACATCATCGCGCGGGCTGACAACGACCGGCGCGCCGTCGCGCTCATTCCGCTCTCCGAGGGGACCCGCGACATTTCATTCGCCACGGCGGCGGCGGCGCGCGTGCGCCTGCACCAGATCAAGCCCAAGCCGCACACGGTCGACCGTACCGAGGCCTTGCCGGCGATCACGCGCTTCCTCGGCGAAGCGCACGATGTGGAAATGGTGTGGCTCGCCGACGGCATCGATCTCGGCCGCGGCACCGATTTCGTCAAAAGCCTCGCGCAGGCGCTCGAGCAGCGCCCGCTCACCATCGTCGCCGGCGGCCTTGCCGGCGCTCGCGCCCTTACCGCCATCGACAACGCCGCCGGCGCGCTCAGCGTAAAGGTGCTGCGTTCGGCTGCGGACGCGGCGGAGACCGGCACCGTGCGCGCGCTCGATCTCAAGGGCCTCACGCTCGGCGAGGCGCCGTTCTCGCTCAAGGCAGCGGACCGCGAGACCGAGGCGCGGTTCGATCTGCCGGTCGAAATTCGCAACGATATTGCGCGCGTCGAGATTGCCGGCGAGCGCTCTGCCGGCGCGGTGCAGCTCCTCGACAAACGCTGGAGGCGTCGCACCGTCGGCATCGTCTCGGGCGCGACCGCCGATACGTCGCAGCCGCTGTTGTCCTCGAGCTACTACATCGGGCGCGCGCTCGGCCCGTTCGCCGATATGCGGCTCGCGCAAGGCGAGTCGCCGGCGGAAGCGGTGACGCATTTTCTCGACCAGAACCTGCCGATGCTCATCCTCGCCGACGTCGGCAACGTCGCCGGCGAGGCGCACGACCGGCTCGCGCGCTGGATCGAGGACGGCGGGGTGCTGGTGCGTTTCGCCGGGCCGCGGCTCGCTGCGTCCGACGACGATCTCGTGCCGGTAAAGCTGCGGCGCGGCGGCCGCATCCTCGGCGGCAGCCTGAGCTGGGACAAGCCACAGCCGCTCGCCGCCTTCGCGCATGACAGCCCATTCAACGGCATGAACACGCCGAACGACGTGACCGTCAGCCGGCAGGTGCTGGCGGAGCCCGATGCGGGGCTGACCGAGAACACCTGGGCGACGCTCGCCGACGGCACGCCGCTCGTCACCGCCGCCCGCCGCGGCAAGGGCTTGATCGTGCTCTTCCACGTCACCGGCGATACCCGCTGGTCGGATCTGCCGCTGTCGGGCACCTTCGTGGAGATGCTCAAGCGCATCGTTGCGCTCGCGGGCACCACTCACGTCGCCGAAGCTGCCACGGGCACGGCGAAGACGAAGGCCGCGCGCGAAGCGGCCGCGCCGAGCCGTGTGCTCGACGGCTTCGGGACTTTCGTGCCGCCCCCATCGACGGCACGGCCGGTGCCGGCGGACTTTTCCGGCAGCGCCACCGCCGAGCACCCGCCGGGTTTTTATGGCGCGCCGGAAAACCTCCTCGCCGTGAATACGCTCGCCGCCAGCGACCGCCTGGCGCCCCTCGATTTCACCCCCCTCGCCAATGCCGCCCGCGAAATCTATCGCCGCAGCGAGCCGCAGGATTTACGCGGGCCGATCTTCCTCGCCGCGCTCGCGATCCTCGCGCTCGACACCGTGATCGTGCTGTTCCTCGGCGGCGGCATCGCGCGCCTCCTGCCGCGCGCTTCGCGGGCGCCGGCCACGGTCGTGGTGGCGATTGCAGCGCTCGCCCTCGCGCACAGCTTGGCGGCCGCCGAAGATTCGCCGCGCGGCGAGGTGCCGCGCTCGGCGCTGGAGACCAAGCTTGCCTACGTGATCACCGGCAACGGCGATGTCGATGCGATCAGCAAGTCCGGCCTTTCCGGCCTCACGCTGTTTCTCGCGCAACGCACCGCGCTCGAGCCGGGAGACCCGATCGGGCTCGACATCACGCGCGATGAGCTTGCGTTCTATCCGCTGATCTACTGGCCGATCGTGCCCGGCGCCGCGCACCCGCCGGAAGCGGCGCTCAAACGCATCGATTCCTACATGAAGCAGGGCGGCACCGTTCTGTTCGACACGCGTGACGCGGTCGTCGCGCCTCCTGGCTCCGGTGGCGAGACCCGCAGCCCGGGCATGCTCGAACTGCGTAAGATCCTCACCTCGCTTGACATCCCCGAGCTCGAGCCGGTGCCGCGCGAGCACGTTCTGACCAAGACGTTCTATCTGTTGCGCGACTTCCCCGGGCGCTTCAATACCGGCCAGCTCTGGGTCGAGGCGCTGCCGGCGAGCGAGGACGAAGAGACGACGCGTCGTCCGGCGCGGGGCGGCGACGGCGTATCCTCGATCATCATTACTTCGAACGATTTTGCCGGCGCCTGGGCGACGCGGCCCGACGGCCAGCCCATGCTGCCCATGGTCGAAGGCGAGCCGCGGCAGCGCGAGCTTTCGTTCCGCGCCGGCGTCAACATCGTCATGTACACGCTGACCGGCAACTACAAGGCCGACCAGGTGCACGTGCCGGCGCTGCTCGAACGGCTCGGGCAGTAGGAGGACGGACGTGAATCTCGGCGTCGCCTTCGCTCCCCTCGTCCCGCTCCAGATATTGTGGGCCGCAATCGCCGCGGCCGTCGTGCTGGCGCTGCTCTTGATCGTCTCGCGCAGCCGCGGCGGCGCGATCCGCGTGGTGGCGCTGCTGCTCATCGCACTCGCGCTTGCCAATCCGTCGCTCACCCGCGAGGACCGCGACCCGCTGAGCTCCGTCGCGGTCGTCGTGGTCGACAAAAGCCCGAGCCAGAATTTCGGCGAGCGCACGCGGCAGACCGAGGAGGCGCGCGCCGCGGTGCTGGAACGGCTGCGCCGCATCCCCGGGCTCGACGTGCGCGTGGTCGAGGCCGGGCAGTCGGACGGCGAGACCGACGGCACGCGGCTCTTCACCGCGCTCGGCGCGGCGCTTGCCGACGTGCCGCCGGATCGCGTGGCCGGCGCCGTCATGATTACCGACGGGCGCGTGCATGACGCGCCTGCCGACGCGAACGCGCTCGGCTTCGCCGCGCCCGTTCATGCTCTCGTCACCGGCAGCAAGGACGAGCGCGACCGCCGCGTCGCGCTCATCGCCGCGCCCCGCTTCGGCATCGTCGGCCAGTCGCAAACCATCACCTATCGGGTCGAGGATCAGGGCGCGACGGCGACCACCGCGGAGGTCACGGTGCGCCGCGACGGCGACGTCGTGCAGAGCCGTACGGTCCCGGTCGGCGCGCCGCAGCGCGTCGACATCCCGATCCCGCACGGCGGCGCCAACATCGTCGAGATCGAGGCTTCCCCGCTCGCCGGCGAGCTCACCCAGGTCAACAACCGTGCCGTCGTCGCGATCGACGGCGTGCGCGACAAGCTGCGCGTGCTTCTGGTCTCCGGCGAGCCGAATGCCGGCGAGCGGACCTGGCGCAATCTGCTCAAGTCCGACGCTTCCGTCGATCTCGTGCACTTCACCATCCTGCGTCCGCCGGAGAAGCAAGACGGCACGCCGATCAACGAATTGTCGCTGATCGCCTTCCCCACGCGCGAACTGTTCCAGCAGAAGATCGGCGAATTTCAGCTCATCATCTTCGACCGCTATGCGCGCCAGGGCGTGCTGCCGATCATCTATTTCGACAACATCACGCGCTACGTGCGCGACGGCGGCGCCGTGCTGGTCGCCGCCGGCCCCGACTACGCGAGCCAGACCAGCATCTGGCGTACACCGCTCGACGCCATCCTGCCGGCGGAGCCGAGCGGCAACGTGACCGAGCGCGCCTTTCACGCCCGCCTCTCCGAACTCGGCAAACGTCATCCGGTGACCCGCGACCTCGACGGGTCGGAGAGCGATCCGCCGCATTGGGCCAAATGGTTCCGCATGGTCGACACCAGGAACAACACCGGCACGCCGGTGATGGAGGGGCCGGACAACAAGCCGCTGCTCATCCTGTCGCGCGACGGCGAGGGCCGCGTGGCGCTCCTGCTCTCCGACCAGCTCTGGCTGTGGGCACGCGGCTTTGAAGGCGGCGGACCGCATCTCGACCTGCTGCGCCGTCTCTCGCACTGGCTGATGAAGGAGCCCGACCTGGAGGAGGAGTCGCTGCGGCTTGTCGTCAGCGGCCACAACCTTTTGGTCCGGCGGCAGACCATGGCCGAGGACATCGCCGACGTGACGCTCACCTCGCCGTCCGGCACGACGCGCACGCTCAAGCTGGCGCCGGGCGAGCCCGGCGTCTGGCAGACCAGCGTCGAGGCGAACGAGCTCGGGCTGTGGCGCGCGACCGACGGCAAGCTCAACGCGCTCATCAATATCGGCCCGGCCAATCCGCGCGAGTTCACCGAGGTGACCTCGACGACCGATGTGCTCGCGCCGATCGCCGCGGCGACCGGCGGCGACGCGCGCCGGCTCGAGGCGGGGAGCGGCATCAGCGTGCCGCGCCTTCTCGCCGTGCGCTCCGGCGACACCTACAAGGGCGACGATTGGCTCGGCATGAAGATGCGCGACGCCAGCGTCGTGCGCGGCATCGGCGTGCTGCCGGTGTTCGCCGGCCTCTTGGGCCTGCTGCTCTTGCTCGGCAGCCTCGCCGGCACCTGGGCGCGCGAGGGGCGGTGAACGCTATTTGGCAGGGTGGGCAAAGGCGCGAAGCGCCGTGCCCACGTAACTCTTCCACGAATACTTGACGATGCTGCGCTACTGACTCGCCAGATAGAAGCGCACCCTCTTCGTTACGCTCGCGCCGATCGCGTAAGCAAGGTGCTCGGCCCATTCTATTTTTCGGCGTGGGCTTCGCTTCGCTCAGCCTACCCTACAAACTACTACAAACTACAAACTTGATCGTTTCCAAGCCCCGCAACGCCAGTAAGCGCGTGGGTGCGGCGCTCCGCGCCGTAAGCCAGCCTACACGAACGTCACACCCTGCGACCCGCCATCAGGCCGAGAACGAGCAGCACCACGAAGATCACCAGGAAGATGAAAAACAACACGCGCGCGATGTCGGCGCTCGCGGCCGATATGCCGGTGAAGCCGAAGAGTGCCGCGACCAGCGAGACCACGAGAAAGATCAGCGCCGACTTGAGTAGGTCATGGCCGGTCCTGTGCCGGTGCCCAACTGGAATCGCTGGCTTGGTTCCGTAACTAGACTTCGGCACGCGCGGGGCGCGGTGATCGACCCTTCAAAGCAATCTACGAAATTTGCTCCCATTCCGGGCGGATCGGCCCGGACACACCGTCGAAGGCGCCGGCGGCGAGTTCGGCGACCAGGAGCCGCGCCGGGTCGACCGGGCCGGGCATGCCCGCGCGCCCGGGCGGAATGCGCTTGAAGCCGAACTTGCCGTAGTACGGCTCGTCGCCGACCAGGATCACCAGCCGGTGGCCTTGCGCGCGCGCCTCGCCGAGCGCGCGTTCGATCAAGGCCTTGCCTACACCGCGCTCGCGGAATGGCGGCTCCACGGTCAACGGCCCGAGCAGCAGCGCCTTGGTCTCGCCGACGCGCACCGGCGACAGCCGCACCGAGCCGACGAGCAGCGTGCCGATATGCGCGGTGAACGACAGGTCGAGGCAATGAGCGACCTGCTCGCGCAGGCGATAGGACGTCTTGGCATGGCGGCCGGGGCCGAACGTGCGCTCATACAGGCGCTCGATCGCCATCGCATCGTCGCGCTTTTCCGGCAGGATGCTGAGCGAGATGTCGGTCATGGCGCCCGCGCCTAGCATCCGCTCCGCCAAAGGTCCAGCCGGAGAAAGCCATGGCGCGCGGCTGGCGACGCCGGCGCGTGGCTCTGACGCCGGCGCCCCGCGATGCTTAGATCAACGAGCGAACATCAGCGGAGATGACAATGGGATTGCTTGTCGACGGCGCCTGGAAGGAGGACGTTCCCCGCGCCAGGGACGGCCACTTCGTCCGACCGGCCACGGCCTACCACAACTACATCACGCCTGACGGCAGCCCCGGCCCCACCGGCAAAGGCGGATTCCCCGCCGAAGCCGGCCGCTATCACCTCTACGTCTCGCTGGCCTGTCCATGGGCGTCGCGCGCCCTCATCCTCCGCAAGCTCAAGAAGCTTGAGGACGTAATCTCGGTCTCGGTGACCAAGACGCATCTCGGCAAGGCGGGATGGGAGTTCGGCATCGAGCCGGGCGCGACGCCCGACAGCGTCAATGGCAAGTCGACGCTCGCGGAAATCTATCTCCTGGCCGATCCGCATTACAGCGGGCGGGTGAGCGTGCCCGTGCTCTGGGACAAGAAGCGGCACACCATCGTCAACAACGAATCCGCGGAAATCATCCGCATGCTGAATTCCGCGTTCGAGGCATTCACCGACGCCCATACCGACTACTATCCTGCTCCGTTGCGCGCCGAGATCGACGGTATCAACGCGACCGTCTACGCCAACGTCAACAACGGCGTTTATCGCGCCGGCTTCGCCGGCACGCAGGCCGCCTACGAAGAAGCCGCGCGCGCCGTCTTTGCCACGCTCGATGAGCTCGAAGCGCGGCTCTCGCGCCAGCGTTATCTCGTCGGGCGGCAAATTACGGAAGCCGACTGGCGGCTGTTCACCACGCTGGTGCGTTTCGACGCGGTCTACTACAGCCACTTCAAGTGCAACGTGCGGCGCATCATCGACTATCCCAATCTCTGGAATTACCTGCGCGATCTCTATCAGGTGCCTGGCGTCGCCGAGACGGTGAACCTCGACCATATCAAGCGTCACTATTACGGCAGCCACCGCAGTATCAATCCGACCGGGATCGTGCCGATCGGGCCGCTGATCGACTTCACATTGCCGCACGACCGCGGCCGCTTCGGCTGAACATACAAAGAAACGTGCAAACAAAAACGCCGCGCCCTTTGGGGCGCGGCGCGCGTCGCCAGAGCCCGTTACTACCAAGCGTAGCTGTTGCCGTAGCAGCTATTGTACGGATAGCTGTAGTAGGGCCAGTTGTAACAGTCATACGAATAGCCGCTGAAGGCATACAGGCCCCCGCCAACGAAGAAGTGGCGGTGGTGGTGATGGTGTCCCCAATTGCCGCCAGCCCAGGTGCGGTTTGCCCAGGCACCGGTAGCGGGGTGTCCCCAGGTACTGACAAAGCGGTTACCGGTGATGCCCGGGCGCACGAAGTTGGCGTGTGGCGCTACGGCAAAGGTGTTCATGCGCGCGCCACCCATGGTCATCGCGTGGCCGCCTCCCATTGTCATCGCATGGCCACCGCCCATGGTCATCGCATGACCGCCGCCCATGGTCATCGCGTGGCCGCCGCCGCCCATGCTCATGCCGCGACCGCCACCACCTCCGCCACCGCCAACGTGCGCCGCCATGGCGCCGGTCGTCATCACCGCGCCGAGCGCTGCGGCCGCGGCGAGCGCAAGGATTTTCCTCTGCATCGAAATCTCTCCTTCTGTCGCCCCAAGACGCCCATCCAAGGAAACGTCCGTCCGCGAATTTGGTTGCTGTTGCGTTTGCGCATATGACCAATTGACGCGGCCGAATACCGCTTGGTAGCAACAAACCCGGCAGTGTGAAAATGACATCGCTGTCAGAAAGTGACACGACGCTAATGCCGTCACCGGCCATCACCAGAACTCGGCCGCGGCGCGCCCGGCAAAAACCTCATCGATGCGCTGGCGGGTCGCGCCGGTCGCGCCCGCGGGCAGCGAATCGACAGCGAAGAAGCCGTGCGCGATGATCTCGTGGTTCGGCCGCGGCGGCGCGCTCTGGCGAAACGAGCGTGCGACATAAAGCGCCACGTGGTCGCGCCGCGATATGCGGCGGTTGAAATAGATCGCGAACAGCACCGCCGGGGCGGTGAGCTCGATGTTGCCTTCTTCGCGCAATTCCCGCGCCAGCGCCGCAGCCAGCGTTTCGCCGGGCTCGACTCCGCCGCCCGGCAAATGCCAGCCGGCAACGTAGCTGTGCTTGACCAGGAAGACCCGCCGCTCCGCATCGATGACGAGGCCGCGCACACCGAGCGTCAGTCCGCGCGCAAAACGCCAATAGAGATGCAGCCCGCGCCGGATCGCCGGCTCGACCCGGCGGCGAACGGGGTCAAGCTCCATGATTGCCTGAGGACCTTGCCAGATGATGGCGGATCCGGCGCAGCAGCCTCGCCTGCTGATCCTTGCTGTCGACGCGAAAACGCTCCCAGTCCGAACCGGTGCGCAGGTCGGCGAACAGGCCAGCAGGATCCTCGTGAAAATGCAGGAACGCTTTCGAGCGGCAATAGAACACGCCGCGCGATTTCTCCTTCACGCGCTCGAATTGACGAATGCCGGCGAGGAGTTGCACCAGCCGGCCGAGTGCTGAAGGGCTCGCGTGCTTCATGACGTAACCGCGCAAACGACACTGCTCTTCGGAAGAATGCCAAATCTGCGCGGCCGCCGCACCCTCGGATCGCGATTTTGAGGTGGCCTTGCGCCTAGTTTAGAAGCATTCTAACATACGCCCCAGCCAGCCATTGGGATCAAGCCATTGAAACGTTTCGCCGACCTAAGCGAGCAGGAGGTCTTGGCGCTCGCCGTCTCCAATGAGGACGAGGACAACCGCATCTATCATTCATTTGCCGACGGCCTGCGCGGCTCATACCCTGACACGGCGGCGATGTACGACAAGATGGCGGATGAGGAGATCGGCCATCGCGACATGCTGCTCGAACTCTATCGCCGGAAGTTCGGCGAGTTTCTCCCGCTGATCCGCCGCCAGGACGTGAAGGGGTTTCTCAAGCGCCGCCCGCTCTGGCTGAACCGACCGCTCGGGCTCGACGCGGTGCGCAAGTTCGCCGAGGAGATGGAATACGAGACTGCGCGTTTCTACCGACGCGCCGCGAGCTCCGCCGACGACGACGCGGTGCGCGACCTCTTGCGCAAGCTCGCCGCCGCCGAGGACAAGCACGAGGCGCTTGCCCGCGAGCTGGGCGCAAAGCTCGAGCCGCGCGCGCGGGCGGCGGAGGATGAGACCGCGCGCCGCATGTTCGTGCTGCAATACGTGCAGCCCGGCCTCGCCGGCCTCATGGACGGCTCGGTCTCGACGCTCGCGCCGCTCTTTGCCGCGGCCTTTGCCACCCACAGTACCTGGGCGACGTTTCTCGTCGGGCTCGCGGCCTCGATCGGCGCCGGCATCTCGATGGGATTCGCCGAGGCATTGTCCGACGACGGCTCGCTTACCGGCCGCGGCGCGCCGCTGGTTCGCGGCGTCGTTTGCGGGCTGATGACCACGCTTGGCGGCCTCGGACACGCACTCCCCTATCTCATTCCGCATTTCTATGTCGCCACGAGCTTCGCCTTCGCGGTGGTCGCGGTCGAGCTTGCGGTGATCTCTTGGATCCGCACACGCTACATGGATACGCCGTTCCTGCAGGCGGCGTTCCAGGTCCTCGTCGGCGGCACCCTGGTCTTCGTCGCCGGCATCCTCATCGGCAATTCATGACCACCCTTCTGTAGTAGAGCGTGATCCTTGCGGAAAAGCGGTTTTCGCTTTTTCGGATCATGCCCGATGCGCAGGTCGCTGGCCGTTGTGACCCGCACGACTCGCGTATCATCGTGGCGCGATGTTCGTGCTCGCCCACCTCTCCGATCTGCATTTGGCGGCGCCGCCGCGGCTTGCCGAGCTTGCCGGCAAGCGCGGGCTCGGCTTCATCAACTGGCACCGCGGGCGCAAGAACATCCACCGCGTCGCGGCGCTCGACGCCCTGACCGCCGATTTGAAGACCCTGGCGGTCGACCACGTCGCCGTGACCGGCGATCTGGTCAACCTGTCGCTGCCGAACGAATACAGGCGCGCGCGCGCCTGGCTCGATGCGCTTGGGACACCGTCCGACGTCACCGTCATTCCCGGCAATCACGACATCTATGTGCCGGGAGCCTTGGACGGCCCATCGATGTTCTGGGGCGACTACATGCGCGGCGAGAATGGCGCCGGTCGCGGCGCGT
>Ga0102924_1003792_pt1 | contig 15676 bp, 11 predicted proteins | sample PaiPotPPM11metaG_FD_80116 | JGI IMG/M metagenome (GOLD analysis project Ga0102924, IMG submission 80116) | Iron sulfur acid spring bacterial and archeal communities from Banff, Canada, to study Microbial Dark Matter (Phase II) - Paint Pots PPM... ... | reverse complement strand
TTCCAATGCCGTCATCATGTTCCGCCACCTATTGCCGAACGCCATGGTGGCGACGATGACATTCTTGCCGTTCGTCATGTCGTCGTCGGTGATGACGCTGACCGCGCTCGACTTCCTCGGCTTTGGCCTGCCGCCCGGCTCGCCGTCGCTCGGTGAGCTGTTGTCCCAGGGCAAGGCCAATGTGCAGGCGCCGTGGCTCGGTCTCACCGGCTTTTGCACCGTCGCGCTGATGCTGTCGCTGTTGATCTTCGTCGGCGAGGCGGTGCGCGACGCCTTCGATCCGCGGAAAACATTCGCATGACCGCAGAGCCGATTCTCGCCGTCCGCGATCTCTCCGTCGCCTTCCGCCGCGGCGGACAGGACACCCTGGCCGTCGATGGTGTGTCGTTCGAGATCGCCAAGGGCGAGTGCCTGGCGCTGGTCGGCGAGTCCGGTTCCGGTAAATCGGTTACCGCGCTGTCGATCCTGAAACTGCTGCCTTATCCGGCGGCGCGGCATCCGACCGGCACCATTACCTTCAAGGGCCAGGAATTTGTCCGGATGACCGAGCGCGAGATGCGGCGCGTGCGCGGCGACGACATCACCATCGTATTCCAGGAGCCGATGACTTCGCTCAATCCGCTGCACACGATCGAAAAGCAGATCGGCGAGATTCTGTTGCTGCATCGCGGTCTTACCGGCAATGCGGCGCGCGCACGCACGCTCGAAGTGCTGACCCAGGTCGGCATTCCCGATCCGCAGACCCGGCTGAAAAGCTATCCGCATCAGCTTTCCGGCGGGCAGCGGCAGCGTGTCATGATCGCCATGGCGCTCGCCAACGAGCCGGATCTGCTTATCGCCGACGAACCGACAACTGCGCTCGATGTCACCGTGCAGGCCCAGATCATCGCGCTCCTGAAAGACATCCAGAAGCGGCTCGGCATGTCGCTCCTTTTCATCACCCACGATCTCGGGATCGTGCGCCGGATTGCGGACCGCGTCTGCGTGATGAAATCGGGCAAGATCGTCGAGCACGGCGCTGTTGAGCGGGTCTTTAACGCACCCGAGCATCCGTACACACAGGCGTTGCTCGCCGCGGAACCAAAGCCCGATCCAGCGCCGCCGCAGCCTAACGCGCCGGTAGTGCTGGAAACCAGCCACCTGAAAACCTGGTTTCCGATCAAGCGCGGCCTGATGCGCAAGGTCGTCGGCCATATCAAGGCGTGCGACGGCATCAGCGTGATGCTGCGCAAAGGCGAGACGCTCGGCGTCGTCGGCGAGTCAGGGTCAGGAAAAAGCACGCTTGGGCTTTCGATTTTGCGCCTGATTTCGTCCGAGGGGCCGATCACGTTCATGGGCAACGAGCTGCAAGGCCTGCGGTTTAAGGAAATGCGTCCGTTCCGTCGCGACATGCAGATCGTGTTCCAGGACCCTTACGGCTCGCTGTCACCGCGCATGTCGGTTGCGGAAATCATTAAAGAGGGGCTCAGGGTCCATCACCCCGATATGACGGAGCGGCAGCGCGACGAACGCGTCATCCAGGCATTGAACGACGTCGGCCTCGATCCCGATATGCGATTCCGCTTTCCCCATGAATTTTCCGGCGGTCAGCGGCAGCGCATCGCGGTGGCACGCGCCGTCGTGCTCGAGCCGAGCTTCATCGTGCTCGATGAACCCACAAGCGCGCTCGACATGGTGATCCAGGCGCAGATGGTCGATCTGCTGCGGGACCTGCAGCGGCGCCGCGATCTCACCTATCTGTTCATCTCACACGATCTGCGCGTCGTTGCCGCGCTGGCGAGCCGTCTTGTGGTGATGCGGTATGGCGTGGTCGTGGAAGCCGGCGAAGCCGCCGAGTTATTCCGCAATCCCAAGACCGACTATACGCGTGCATTGTTCGCAGCCGCGTTCAAGCTCGAAACAGCGCCGGAAGGCGTGGTCGCGCAATGATCGGCCAGGGTGCAAGCGCTTGGCATCAGCTACCCGCCATGATAGCCTTTTTGACCCTAAACTGCCCACGTGGATTGAGCCGGACAATCAATTCGCATTGGCTCGATCAACCGGCGGTCCCGACCCCGGGATGACGAGAAAGGACCCACTATGGCATCGACTTCGACTGCGTCCTCGAGCACCGAGAATTCTGCTGCCGTAGACGACAAGGCCGAGACGCCTGAGCAGCGCGATGAACTGGCGTCTAAGCTGGTTGACCGCTTTGCGATATGGTCCGGCGTCGCCGGACTTATTCCCCTGCCGGTTGTTGATGTCGTCGCCGTTGGCGGACTTCAAATTCAAATGGTGCGACGGATTTCGCAACTCTACGGCGTCGAATTCTCCGCAAATAGGGGCAAGGCGCTTATCGCGAGCCTGGCAGGATCGATGATCCCGGCGACCAGCGGAATGGGCGCAACCAGCGCGCTCAAATTCGTGCCCATCCTCGGACCGCTGGCCTCCGCATTTGTAATGCCGGTGCTGTCGGCTGGAGCCACCTTCGCGATCGGGAAGGCTTTCACTCAGCACTTTGCATCGGGCGGAACGCTCCTTGACTTCAACCCGCCGGACTACCGCGAGTTCGTGAAGGCTCACAAAGAGATGTGGGACTCCCGCTCGACCGCCCGCAGCACCGGATCCTCGGGGAGTCCTGGTGCGGCGGCAACCAGTTCTTGACACCCACCGGGTGCGCGGCAGCCGCCCTGTTGCGGCGCCGCGTGCCGTCACGCGATACCGGACGACCAGCGAGGCGGACCCCCATGGTCGAATCCACCGTCTACATAACCTTCTGCCTTCTCACCGGATTCTGCGGCATTGGACGCCGGATGGGCTTTTTCGGAACATTCCTCCTCGCGCTGGTCACCACTCCCTTGATAGTTCTGCCAGTGCTGCTCATCACCGGTCCGTCACGCCGCCTGTAATGGCGTCGCCGAACGTAGCGAAGCTCATCGTTCGCTGTGCCAGCGGCATACTGTTGTAACGTAGTCGGACGGCGTAACCCGAATGTCCTTCATCCAGCTCGTTCGCCGAGAAATGCACGGCTCGATGCCGAAGCTGGTGTTCATGTCCGGTGTTGGCGGCGTCAGTAACGCTTCAATTCTGGCGGCCATCAACACAGGCGTGCAAGAGGCCGGCAGCGGCCAAAAACCGGGACTGTGGGCGGCATCGCTTTTTCTGATTGCGCTATTCCTGTTCATGAAGTCGCAGCAGTTCGTGACAATCACGGCTACTGCCGAGATCGAGGCAATCATCCACAAGCTTCGGCTGCGCCTGATGGATCAAATCAGGCGGGCGGAGCTTCTCGAGCTCGAGGGGATTGGGCGCGCGCGTATCGTTGCCTCGATTACCAGCGATACCGCCATTCTGACGCAGGCGAGTAATATGCTCTGCTTTACGGTGCAGGGTGCCGTTCTGATCGCTTTTGTGTCAATCTACGTCGCGTATCTGTCGCTCACGGCGTTTGCCCTCACGGTCGTTATTGTCGGCGGCGCGGGGGTGATATTTCACCGGAAAAACCGCACTCTGAGCGCCCAGAAATCGGAATCGGCGCTGTGGGAACGCCGGCTCTTCGATCGCCTGACCGACTTCCTGGATGGCTTCAAGGAGGTAAGGCTCAACACCGCCAGAAGCGCAGACCTGTTTAACGACGCCGTCGAGGTATCGAGCACCGCGGCGAACATAAAAATTCGCACCCAGGCTGAAACGTTCAGGATGATTGTGACATCGCAGATCTCCATGTACGTCCTGCTCGGCGCTGTCGTGTTTGTGGCCCCAAACCTGAGCGACACTTTGGGAGGCGCATCCATCGCGAAGACCACGACGGCTCTGCTCTTCGTTGTCGGAGCGTGCTTTGGCCTGGTGCAGTCGATACCGATCTTGTTAAACGCGAATGCCGCCGCGGCTCGTATCGAGCAATTGGATGCGGCGCTGCAAGCGTCCATTGGCCCGATCGAGCCGCGCGACATCGTGGCGCCGAAGCGCTTCGACAAGATCGAAATGCGCAACATCGTTTTTCGTTACGTCGACAGATTTTCCGAAACGGCGTTTCGCATCGGGCCGATCGATTTCACCCTGGAACCCGGGGAGCTTGTCTTCATCACCGGCGGCAACGGCTCGGGAAAATCGACGTTTTTGCGGGTGCTCGCGGGGCTTTACCCCCCGGATTCCGGCGACGTCATCCTTGACGGAATGCCGATCACCAGTGCGACGCGCGATACCTACCGCGGGCTAATGTCGGCGATTTTCTTCGATTATCATCTGTTCCGGAAGCTCTATGGATTACCGACGCCGGAACCCGGCGAGCTTGACCGGCTGTTGGCGCAATTTCGGCTGGGTGACAAAACGTCGCTGGTGAACGGTGAATTTCGTACGCTCGATCTTTCCGGCGGTCAGCGCAGGCGGCTGGCGCTCATCGTAAGTCTGCTCGAGAAGCGGCCGATACTCCTGCTGGATGAATGGACCGCCGAACAGGATCCCGAATTCCGGCGTAAATTCTATGATGAGATGCTGCCCCAGATGAAGCAAGCCGGCGTGACGGTCATCGTCATTACACACGATGACCGGTATCTCGACGAACTGCATCTGCCGGCGCGCAGAATTCGTATGGACGAAGGCCGTATTGTCGAGCAACGTACCATCGGTTGAGGGGAGCGTTCGGTGGAGAACTGGCGATGCTAGGATTCCGAAGGCGGGTTGAGGGAACGTCGCCCCCGCCTAAATCGCATCGATGGTGGCGCTTCTTCGGCCGCCACCTGCCAAGCGTGTCCGTCCTGCTGCTGCTGTCGATGCTGATCGTCGCCGTGCTGTGGCCATACGTCGTGATCACGGTCCCGAGCGGCCGTGTCGGCGTGCTTTGGAAGCGATTCTACGGCTTCGATCTTTACTGCTGGTGCCTTGCCGGACGCGGCACGATGCTGGACCCGCGAGAGCTCAGGGACGAAGGCCTCCACATAATCTGGCCCTGGGACAAGCTCTATGTCTACGACCTGCGGCTGGAATCCACATCGCAAACCTACAATGCCATCTCCAAGGACGGCGTGAGCGTTACCGCTCAGATCAGCGTGCGTTATCAATTGCTGCACAACTCCGTCGCCGTGCTGCATAAATTCATCGGTCCGGGTTACCTCAACTCGATCCTGTCTCCGGAAATCGGCAGCCAGGCGCGGCAGGTCATTTCTCAGTACACGGCGCAGGAGGTCTACACCTCGCGCGATGCGATCCAGAAGCAGATTCACGAGAACGCGCAGCGTAGCCTCGGCCTCAATCTAAACAGACTGGTCCAGCCCGATGCCATGGAGCAGCCGGATCCCAAACACTATAACGACTTCCTGCAGGACTCGATCCAAATTCTCGATACGCTCGTTCTGAGCATCGTATTGCCGCCGGATATAGTTGCGGCCATCAATCGTCAGACTGAACAGTACTACATGATCCAGGAGTACAAATTCCGCGTAGCGCGCGAAGCCGAAGAATCGAAACGCAAACAAATCGAGGCAAATGGCATAGCCGCGTTCCAAGACACGGTCAGCAAGGGCATTTCGGATTCGTACCTGCGCTGGCGCGGCATCGAGGCAACGCTGGCGCTCGCGCAATCCCAGAACTCAAAAATAGTCATTGTGGGTGGCGGCAAGGATGGCCTGCCGATCATACTTGGCAACGTTGATAGTGCTGCGGCACCCGGCCTGACGCCGCCCCGCGGCGCGACGGGCGAAATTCCGCCCTCCAACTCTTCGACCGCGCCCACTGCCGATACGCCAGCGCCAGGCGCAGCGCCGATCAACGGCGAGACGACCGGGGCGCTGACGCCGAAGGGATCGACGGCTGAAAAGAATACGCCTGCATCCGACAAGACGGCCGCGGCCGCTTCGAGCAACCCGGCGGGGCCGGCTACGTCGGCGAAACCATCGGGCCCGCTTGATATATCTCTCGATTCTGTCCTGTCCCGCATTTATGGGGTCTTCCGCCCAACAGTCACAGATTCGACCGGCGCGGCAAAACCGAAACATTAGGCTGGAGGTCCGGTCGCATTGAAATAGCAGCCGAGCAAAGAGAGCGCCCTCTTCGAATTGCTTTGCCGGCACCTCATCGATGATCATTCGGACACGCCGGGAATGATTGAGGGCGCGCCGGCGGGAAAACTTGGGGAAGGACTGCCAAGTGAGTGAAACGACGGAAGCGGATCAGCCGGTTCAGAGCGGTCCTCCACGATACGCGTGGTTGGTGGAAAGCCGGCTTGCGCTATATGGCACCGCAGTCCTCTTGGTCGCGGCAGGCGCGGCGTGTGGCTTCTTATTGGGCCGAAATTTCGCCGCGAGCGACCTTGCCGCCGCCAAGGCGTTGAATGCGCAGCTTACGTCCCAAAGCCAGGCGCTCAAGCAAGAAGTGACTGGTCAAAAGGCGCAACTTGGCGCGGCGCAAGCCAGGCTGACAGGCGTCGAGGCCAAACTCGAAGCCATCATGCCCTCGGAGAACACCTATAACGTCAACCCCAACCAATCGCTGATTGTCGCCGATGGACGTTTGGTCATTGGATTGATCGGTTCGCCCTCGAACGAGACCGTCAATATCATCATCAACGGCAAGCAACAGTCCGCGGCCGCAGGCGATGTCATTTCGGTCGCGCCCAATCCGACGACAAGCTGTCGAGTGACCGTCCAGTCCTTCGATATGTTCAAGGTGCTTCTCAACGCAACATGCGCGGGGGCGAAGCCGCAATAGATTTTCGGACTGGACGATTCCGCACCGGCGCGGATGTGCGGCTATTCCCAAATGAGGGCGTTCGGAAGCGAGGCATCGATCCGGCGCAACACCGTGTAGCCGACGCCCGCCAGCCCGCGAAACAGGCCGAGGTTGAACCGCCAGCGGCCGTTGTTCCAGCGATAGTCCCCGGATGTCTGGGCCCGTTCGAGGATAGCCGCCAGCCGCCGCGACGCGGCTTCAATCAGATCGCTGCGGCCGAGTTCTTTGCCGGCCTCGCAAAAGAATTCGATGCTGCCGAGCGTTCCGCAGCACAGTGTATCGACCCCCGCCGGCCAGCCCTCGTCTGCGCCCTCGACCGCGTTACGGATGTCAGCGCCCAGAAGCTCGCTGTCCAGTCCGCCCCGCCTCGCTGTGGCTATTCGCGCGAGGCCGATACCTGGCGCTCCGTGGCACCACTGACACGGCCAAAGCGGCCCAGTGGCGCCGCGCAGATCCGGCCAGTTCTTGCGCTTCCCGTCATAGCTTGAATTCTCGAATGCAATGCATTCGGACGCGGCGCGTGCGAAATCATCGCGGCCCGTCGCCGCCGCCAATGAAGCGAGCGCATAGGCGAAACCTGCCGCCCCGTGCGACATGCCGTTTAGTCCGTGCGAACCGGAGCCCTGGCCGACCCAACTCCGGCGGCCCTCCGGGCCGAGACGACTTTGCGCCATCAGATGCTCGCCACATCGTATTGCGCGATCGAGTACGCTGGCGGATCGGGTATCGCGATAGAGCCGCAGCAGGGCGAGTATGGCGCCCGCACTGCCGCCCATAACGTCCAACTGCTTGTCTGCGGCAATAAGATCCGCGGTAAAAAGCTCCGCTGCTGCTTGTGCGTCCGCGAGCAAGTCCGCTCGACGGAGGCATTGCGACATCGCCGTCAAAGCATAGACGATCGAGCCTAATCCTGTGGCGGCGCCAATTCCCAGGGATCTGGCAATGCGCGCCGCACTTCGACTGCGCAGATCCTTGCGCAGCGATGAAACTGCGGCCAATGCCAGCTCGCCCGCAGCTTGGCTGCCCGTCGCGGCCGCGTGCGCTGCAAGAAACAGCGCAATGCCGGAGACGCCGTTGTAGAGATCTGAGCCCAGGCATGCGAGCTGAAAAACCTCGGAATCTCCCAGCCAGTCGAGCCCGATCCAGGCGGCGCCCGAGCCACGGCGGATCGCCAGACTGGACACCTGTTCGGCGATCCTGTCTGCTTCAGCGGCGAGCACTTGCTTTGTCGGTGGGACCGCAGCGGCGGCTCGCTGAAAGTCTTTCAGCTCTCCGCGCGTTGCCGACGCAGCCGTGGATTTTGAAATCGAGTTGGTATTCTCCTTGATGACTTCGATTTGCCAGGCGATGTCTTTCTCATCGAAGTTCGAAACCCGGGTCCGAGCCCGATCGAGAGACGTCTCGGTCTCTGTTTTGATCAGAATGCCGGACCCATCTCGTATCTCATGTCCATCAGTCGGTACCGTAAAATGCGGCACATTCAGCGCCGTCAGCGCGGCCCGTTCGCTCCGCTGCAGCGGCCAAAAAGGTTCGGAGTCCTTCTCCCAGTCGGCGAGCCGCGCGACAAAGTCTGCCTCAGCCGACCAGATAGCGCCGTCGTCCATGGGACGATGGTTTTTCAGGCGCTGGAGCAGCATGTAGTAAAACCGAGTCGGATGGATAATCTTACGAACGCTTACACCGGCAAAGCCATCAAAGAGTCCCTGCGGGATCATCTTCACCCGTACCAGGAACTTCGCATAAGCCTCAAATCCCGCGATGAAATCCTCGACATGGTCGGCAAATTTGGCGTAACGGCCGTCGATATGCGGAAGATTTGGGTTGGTGCGGCCGACTTCTTTCATTTTTGCGGGCCGCATCGCGTCGGAGTTGATGTTGGTCCATACCAATCTCGTTTGGGATTTCCAGTCCGCCGTCATACCGCCCATCGCAAAGACGGTGTTGTCGACCGAGCGCCCATAGGCCGGGAGTAGCCCGACCATCATCACCGAGTTGGCGATGATCTGAGCGGCGGCATCCGCGGCTTGCGCTTCGGGATTTTCGGGCTTGGTTTCCTCAGCGATGGGCTGAAGAATCATTTCAAGATCGATCGGCACGGGGTGGTCGCCGGCGGCAATCATGTTTTCCTGGTGCATGTCGGCGGCCACGAAGCAGTGGAAGAGCGCAAGCCAGCCGCCCGCGCGCCGGAAAAATCGCGCAAAGCCGTCCTGATCGGCGCACGCGGTGTGCTCTATAAATTCCGTCCAGCCGTAACCGTCCCGCGAAATCGCGCGTACTGTCCTCAATTCGAGCGGAGGCGAGGCGAGATTCAAGCGTTCGACCAGAGCGTGCCAAGCCGTGTCGACTCGCAAATCCTTTGGCTTGTAAACAACGCGTGAGCCGTTTTCGAAGCCGACGATCAGAACTGAATGGCCGCCGTTATGCGGATCGGAGAGCTCGCCTTCGATCTTGGCGCATCGTCCCGCGGACGCGCAGCGGAGAATGTCGCGATTGATGGCCGGCAGATCCGTGCTCAGGCGCACTACAAATTCACGCGAAGTATCGATCCATTGACGCGTGATTGCCGCGATCAATCTGAGGAGCACCGGCTTTTCTTCAAACAGATTTCGAAACCCGCCAGCACGCATTTCGGCGATAAATCGTGCGTATTGCGCTGTGGCGGAGTCGTGCTGCGGCTTCGTTTGAACCGAGTTTGCGTCTGTTTTCCGAGCTGTGGTGAATCGCTCGTAGATCGGGGCTGCACAGAGACCGGACAGCTCTCTGAGAAGCAATCGGCGCAGACAAGCGCGCGCCGCCTGATTGAGGCTGTCGCGCGCTGGCGCGCCGGCGCCCGACCAAAGCAGCGTCTCGGCCTGTTCGGCTACAGAAGCGAAAAGATCCTCGAACGCGTAAGGCTCGCCCTGCTCATCCGTAGAAATCGGCGGCGCTTTTTCGGCCGGGCGTTGCAAGGCGGCCTCAATCCAGATGGCGTCGTCGAGCCACGCCATCGGAGCAGCGCGGGCATTGCGGCGAACCGTCGCAAATTTCTGCAGCACTCGGGCAATCGACCAGCCATCCCGTTCCAGCCGGCGGGTAAATAGCGACCAATCGCCGCTAGCGGATGCCCGGCACCACGCGGCAAGGCGCCTGCTGGCCAAATCGGCGTCGTCTTTCTGGCCCGGCAAAGCCTCAAATTCATCGGACAGCAGTTCGTCGATCGTCGCGGCACGAACAGCCAGGCACTCGTGAAAGGCATCCATCCGAATTCGTTCCAAAGTTTCCCTATTCATGCGCGTCCCGCGGTGATTGTAGGCGCAGAGCGCCGGATGTCATCGTCTGCTTTGCGTCTCGGTTGCAACCAGCGGGCCGCTCGTTCCCGTAAGTTCCCGCAGCGGCAATCATGGCGGTTTAGCAGCTCCCTATGGGACGTCATAAACGCGATCCCGCACAGGCAAGGTAACCTGATCCCGTCGACTTATGCTGGGACGGCGCGGGCTCCATTTACCTTCACAAATCAGTCACATACATCGTGTCCACCGGCATATCCACACCGCCTTTACAGTGTGCAATGCGGATGATTAAATGCCCTGGGTAGGGTGGGTTATCCGAATACTTCGTCCTGCCTGCTGAAAGCCGGCGCCGCTGGCGTAACAAGGGAACAATTCCATGACTGACACCACCAAAGGGCTCGACCAGTTCGAGGCGGATATCCTCAGCTACGAAGTCTCCGACGAGGCGATCGAGCTGGCCGCCGGAATGGGAAAAGAAAAAGCGGGCGCCATGACGCTGGCATTCTGCTCCGGCCTCGATACCTGCCCGGCTTGATCAGCTTTTTGAACTGATTCCGGCTTCTTAGCTTCTTGATTTATTGCTGCCGTAGTCGCCAGTGACGCGCTGGCGACTACGGCGCTATTTTATTTCGCGCGTCCGTTTCTACACAGCTATGACCGAGTTCGGGACTGCTTGCATGCAGCGCTGACGCTTGCGTTGTATTGCGGCAAAAGCATTTTGCCGACAGTGAATTGTACCTGGTCCGACACGCCGAACTCGCAGCGCTCATTCACAGCATCCGCCCCTCGTGATGAGTCTCAAGCGCGGCGTCAGCACTGAGTGGACTGAGCTGTCGTGCTAGCGCGCTCTATCGCGCCTTGTCATCGCCAGCCGCACCGTCAATGGGATGCCGGGTGACGGCCACTCGGCCTGGCATGCCCTTCGTCATGCCAAGCTTTCAGCTTGGAGATTTGAGCCGGCAATGCATCGTGCGGGGCATCAGCACGCTGGCGGCTGGCTGGGGAGGCAGTCCGGATCGGACCAGTCTCCGACCCAAATTCCCTGCTAACAGGGAAATAAACAGGGAATTTTGCAGAATCCAGCCCTTCACCGCGATTCTGACGTCCGGTTGCCGCGCAAATTCAATCGCTTGCAGACAAATTCCCTATGCAATGGAACAGGAAATTTTCGGACGTCTAACAGGGAAAGTTTCCCGACGATCAGGGAAACTTCGCACCACCGTTCCCGTCCTGCACCGCATGCCAATCCGGTCGCTATTGGGAGACAAGCGGACATTGCGTGGATGTCGTGAACCGGTCGCTCTTCGCGGCGGCCGCTGCGGTCGCGAACTCACTCGGCTCGCAGCTCGGCGGCGGCATCGAGGACGGCACGGATGACCTTGTCGTAGCCGGTGCACCGACAGAGGTTGCCGGCGAGCCAGTAGCGCGCCTCGGTCTCCGTCGGATTCGGATTACGGTCCAACAGCGCCTTGGCAGCGACCAGCAGGCCCGGCGTGCAGAAGCCGCACTGCAGCGCCGCATGTTCCAGGAATTTTCGCTGCAGCGGATGCAGATCGTGCCCGCGCGCCATGCCCTCGATCGTCTCGATCTTGTGACCTTCTGCCTCGACCGCAAGCATCAGGCACGAGCAGACCAGACGGCCGTCGACCGTCACGCTGCAGGCGCCACAGTCGCCCGAGCTGCACCCCTCCTTGCTGCCGGTCAGATGCAGCTCGTCACGCAGGACGTCGAGCAGCGTGAGTTGCGGCTCACACAGAAACTCCGTGGGCTCGCCGTTAATGATGGTCGATATGTGATGCTTCCTCATCGACGCTCCCCTGCGCGCTCATAGGCGATCGTCGCCGTCCGGCGTGCCAACACGCCGGCGACTTTGGTCCGGTATTCGATCGTCCCGCGCTTGTCGTCGATCGGCTTGCACGCGCGCCGCGCCGCCTGGTCGAGCCCGGCAAGCGCTGTCTCGTCGAGCTTGCGCCCAACCAACGCGGCGGCAGCCTCGGGAACCAGGATCGCGGTCGGCGCCACGGCGCCCAGCACGACCCGCGCATCGGCGCAAACACCGCCGGCGTCGAGCGCCAGGCTGACCGCCGCGCCAACCACGGCGATGTCCATCTCGGTCCGCGGAATGAAACGGAGATAGGCGTCGGCCGAGCGCGGCGGGAGTTTCGGCAGGTGAAACTCGACGATGAACTCGCCCGGGCTCAAGGAGGTGCGCCCCGGACCCGTGGCGATACTTTCCACGGGAACCTCTCGCCGCCCCCTTGGGCCGGCGACCACGCAGGTCGCGCGCGCGGCGATCAGCGCCGGCACGCCGTCGGCCGCCGGCGACGCGTTGCAGAGATTACCGGCAAGCGACGCCCGACCCTGCACCTGGGTCGAGCCGATCAGATTGGCGGCCTCAACCACCCCCGGCCAAGCCCGCTGCAGGGCTTCGCATTCGCCGATCACGGCGCCGGGCGTCGAGGCGCCGATGACAAAGCCGCCGTCCCGCTCGCGAATGCCAGAGATGCCGGGGATCTTCTTGATATCGACGATCAGGCCCGGCTTGGCCCGGCCGGAGCGAAGCTGAACCAGCAGATCGGTCCCGCCGGATAGGACCTTCGCGGTGCCGGGGGCCTCGGCCAAAATACGTACGGCCTCCTCGACTGTCGACGGGGTGGTATAATCGAGCATGATCTTGGCGTCTCCAAACTAACTGGACGGGACGCTAGTCCAGCATTGGTTGGCGGTCCAGGCCGAAGCGCTATCTCGCGACGGCCACGAGCGCATGGCCAACCCGATTGCGGACGCCTTGCAATTGCGAGCCGCCCGCGCAACTCTCTCGCAAAGCCAAGCGCAACGCGGCAATCAGGCGAGGTAGCTGTGGACGACATCACTTCGCGCGAATCGGTAAAGCAATTCAAATGGGTCGGGACCCGGCCAGTTCGTCCGGACGGCGTGCCGAAGGTGACGGGGCTCGCGCAGTACGGCTCGGACCTGGCGATGCCGGGTATGCTGGTCGGCCATATCCTGCGCTCGCCCCACGCCCATGCGCGCATTCGCTCGATCGATACCTCGAGGGCGGCCGCGCTGCCCGGCGTCAAGGTCGTGGTGACCTCTGCGGACTTCCCAGAGCAGAAGTTCGAGTATGTCGGCCCGGAACGCGTCGCGCAGAATTTTTGGCACATGACGCGCAACATCATGGCGCGCGAGAAGGCGCTCTATGAGGGCCATGCTGTGGCCGCGGTGGCGGCGACCAGCAAGGCGATCGCCGACGAGGCGCTGTCGCTGATTGCAGTGGACTACGAGGTGCTGCCGCATGTCATCGACGTCGATGAGGCGATGAAGCCAGATGCGCCGCTCTTGTTTCCCGACTTGATCACCCGCGGGGTCGAGCCGCCGCCGAAGCCCTCCAATATTTCGAAGCGGGTCGAATACAAGCTGGGCGATCTTGAGGCCGGTTTCGCGGCGGCCGACGAGATCGTCGAGATGTCGTTCAAGACCGCGCCCGTGCATCAGGGCTATATCGAGCCACAAGGTTGCGTGGCCCGCTACGACGCCGACGGACAGGGCGAGCTCTGGAGCTCGAGCCAGGGGCACTTCGTCGTCCGCGCCTACACCGCACAGTTGCTCGGCATGAAGCTCGGCGACCTGCGCGTCTATCCAGCGGAGATCGGCGGCGCGTTCGGCGGCAAGACCGTGATCTACGTCGAGCCGGTGGCCGTCATGCTCGCGCGCAAATCCGGCCATCCGGTGAAGATCGTGATGAGCCGGGAGGACGTGTTCAGGGCGACCGGCCCGGCGTCCGGTGCGTCGATGACCGTGAAGATCGGCGTCAGGCGCGACGGCACGATTGTCGCCGCCGACGGGCTCTTCAAGTTGCAGGCCGGCGCATTTCCGGGCTCGCCGTTCATGAGCACGTGCATGTGCGCGTTTGCTCCTTACGACATCCCGAATGCGCGCGCGATCGGTTACGACGTGGTCTGCAACCGCCCGAAGGTCGCGGCCTATCGCGCGCCGGGCTCGCCGATCGGCGCCTTCGCGGTGGAGAGCGTGCTCGATGTTCTGGCGCAGAAGATCGGCATGGACCCGCTGAAGCTGCGGCTCAAGAACGCCGCCAAGAAAGGGACCCAGATGCTCTCCGGCGCCAAGCTTTCGCACAACGGATATGCCGAGACCATCGAGGCGCTGCTCAACCATCCGGGCTATAAGGCGCCGCTCGGCAAGAACCAGGGGCGCGGCGTCGCCTCCGGTTATTGGTTCAACGGCGGCGGCGAATCGAGCGCCACCATGCACGTCAACGAGGATGGTACGGTCGTCGTCGCGACCGGCAGCCCCGACATCGGCGGCTCGCGCGCCTCGATGGCGATCATGGCGGCCGAGACGCTGGGGATCGACTATGACCGGGTGCGCCCGATCGTCGCCGACACCGCGTCGGTCGGCTATACGCATGTCACTGGCGGCTCGCGCGTCACTTTCGCCACCGGCATGGCCGTGGTCGACACCACCAAGAAGATAATCCAGGAGCTGTGCGTGCGGGCGGCCAAGATGTGGGACGTCGACCCGGAGGGCGTGGTCTGGGAGGACGGCTGCGCCAAGCCGGCGAGCAGCAACGTCGGCGACTTCAAGCCGCTGTCGCTCAGTGAGATTGCCGCCAAGCGGGCGCAGACCGGCGGGCCGATCATCGCCGAGGCGGCTGTGAATCCCAGCGCGGTGGCGCCCGGCTTCGCCACCCAATTCTGCGACGTCGAGGTCGATCCGGAGACCGGCAAGGTGAAGATTTTACGTTTCGTCGCCGCTCAGGACGTCGGACGCGCCATCCACCCGAGCTATGTCGAGGGGCAGATCCAAGGCGGCGTGACGCAAGGCATCGGCTGGGCGCTCAACGAGGAGTACATCTACAACTCGCGCGGGCACATGGAAAATCCCGGCTTCCTTGACTATCGGATTCCGGTGGCATCCGACCTGCCGATGATCGAGCCGGTCATAGTCGAGGTGCCGAATCCCGGTCATCCGTACGGCGCCAAAGGTGCCGCCGAAGTCAACATTTGCCCGCCGATGGCGGCCATCGCCAACGCGATCGAGCGCGCGACCGGCCGGCGGCTGACCGAACTGCCGATGTCGCCGCCGAAAGTGCTCGCCGCAATCGACGCGCGCGGACAAAAGTAGAAGAAGGGAACCGGACAGTCGAAAATTTCGCGGAAGTCTGTTCATGGCTCTTCTCGGCCGGGCCGGTCGACCGCCTTCGCGTCCGTTATCGGATGTATTGCTGCCGCGCCGGCACTGTGGTCGGCGCGGCAGTTAATGAGCCATCACCGATATTGGCTGCGAGATTTAAGTGCAGCATAGTACGGGCAGCGCGTTGAATCTCACTTGTGAGCGAGTCCATCGCGAAAGGCGATCGCTTCGAGTTCGACCCGCACAGCGTCCATGACGGGAACCACGGGTCGTGCCTGAAACTCAAAAGCGGGCAACATCGAACAGAACTTGTGAACCGCCAATGGATCGTCGCAGTCCAACATCATATACCCACCCCAATCTCCCACTCTGATAACGAACAACTCGATCTTAAAATTGTCGGGAGCCTTCCATTGAGTGAATACCTCTAGCAGTCTGCGGAAAAACTCCTCGCCATAGCGAGGATTTGCTGATTCAGTTTTCTATCACGAATCGGCGGAGGCTGGCATGCGGGGCGCATTTATGGATCAAGGCGGGTTGTTTTCATA
>Ga0102924_1003791_pt1 | contig 15679 bp, 19 predicted proteins | sample PaiPotPPM11metaG_FD_80116 | JGI IMG/M metagenome (GOLD analysis project Ga0102924, IMG submission 80116) | Iron sulfur acid spring bacterial and archeal communities from Banff, Canada, to study Microbial Dark Matter (Phase II) - Paint Pots PPM... ... | reverse complement strand
GACCAGCCCGCACAACCGGAACAACCGCCTCCAGATCGCGTGGCTGACGCACGCTTAACCTGTGGTCAGGCCGCCCCGAAGACCCCGTCTTCCCAGGTCAGGCCTAAACGTGAAGACCTCACCAGCTTGACCTGCAGCTATCCATCCTGGCCACCTCGGCGCGATCCGTGACACTGGTCCAGCTCCTCGGTCAGCTCAGAGAGCCGATCAGGGTGGGGACATGCCCTCGTTGTCCCTCGGCCGCCGTTCCAGCGCGCGGCGCCGGTACTCCGGGTCGCACAGCTGGCGTATGCGCTCGCGGGTAAGGCCGGTCGCCTTCACGATGTCGACCTGCTGCCAACCCTCGTCGGCCGCTTCCCAGATGGCATCGACAAGCGCGTCATGCGACCGCTTCTCTCGCGCCTTATCGCGGCCGTTCGCACGCGCGAGTGACTTCAACGCGTCTGCGTTCACGTGGCGAGAATACTCTATGCCAATAGTCTTGACAACGACAAGAGCCTTGGCACAGACTATTGGCATAACAAGCGAGTTGGTCCGCGGAAGCTCACTAGGACTGCCCGGCCCAGGTCGCGCGTCGAGTCTCTACCTCGTCAAGTAAGGCGGCCCGGCCGGCGCTGTCACGCCAACCAGGCCTCGGTTCAGCAACCTGCATAACCAGGAGGGAACCGTGTCAACATCATCCACACCCTACGGCGGGGAGCCCGCCGCACCGGCGCTCGTCGCGGCCATGGACGGCGCCGAGCGGAGTCTGCTGCTCGCGCATCTTGCGCAGGCTCACCCGGACGCGGTCGAGGCTGGCGTCGACTGGCTCGCAGGGTGGCGCGCGGAGGCCGCAGAGCGCCGCCGCAAGGCCGCCCGGCGGCACGAGCACGACCGGCGCCAACGGCGGCGCCTCATAAGCAGCCGCCGCGCGTGATCCGGCGCCTCGACGCGGAGCGCGCACGGCCGCCCACTGCGCGGTGACAGCGCCTCGGTGAGGGAAACTATCCATCACGATGATGGAATGTAACTCACTATCCATCACCACGGACCGTCGAACCCGCGGCGAGGCGGACGCAGGTGACTAGCCCGCGCATGGCCTGCTCCAAGTCCGACAGCGGCGGAAACGTAGGCGCGAGTCGGATCGTGCGGTCGCGCGGATCCCGACCGTAGGGGTGGGTCGCGCCCGCTCGGGTCAGGGCGATCCCGGCGTCGGCCGCGAGCCGGACCACGGCGGCGGCGCACCCGTCAGGCACGTCCAGGGTCATGAAGTAGCCACCCTCGGGCCGCGTCCATGTCGCGACGCCGGTGAGGTCGTCCCGGAGGATCTCGTCCACCAGCGCGAACTTCGGCGCCAGGATCGACCTGTGCTGGTCCATCAGCTCGAGGACGCCGGCGGGGGAGCGGAGCAGCCGCGCGTGGCGGAGCTGGTTCATCTTGTCCGGCCCGATGGTCTGCTTGGACAGGTGGCCGAGGAACCAGGCGACGTTCGCGGGCGACGACCCGAAGAACGCGACCCCGGCTCCCGGGTACGTGATCTTGGACGTGGAACCGAACACGAAGGCCCGGTCCGGGTTGCCTGCGCGTGCGCACGCGTCGAGTACCGGGACGATTTCCGCCGGGCCGGCCGGCGTCAGGTAGTGGACCGCGTAGGCGTTGTCCCAGAACAGCCGGAAGTCGCGGGCCGCGGTGCGCATGCTGGCCAGCCGGTCGATGGTCGCGGAGCTGTAGCAAGCGCCCGTCGGATTGCTGTACTTCGGCACGCACCACATGCCCTTGATCCGCGGGTCGGCCGCCACGAGTTCCTCGACGACGTCCATGTCGGGCCCGTCGGACAGCATCGGTACCTGGATCATCTCGATGCCGAACTTCTCGCAGACGGAGAAGTGCCGGTCGTAGCCAGGCACGGGGCACAGGAAAGCGCAGTCTCCCAGCCACCCGCGGTCGCTGCCAGGCAGCGGTAGCAGCAGGGCGTTGACCACGACGTCGTGCATCAGCGTCAGGCTCGAGTTGCCGAGGGCCAGGAGTTGCTCGGAAGGGACCTGGAGGAACCCGGAGAAGATCTCCCGCAGTTCCGGCAGGCCCGTCAGCCCGCCGTAGTTGCGGCAGTCGGTCCCGTCGGCGGCGCGGTAATCGTTATCCACAGGGAACGCCACCAGGTCGAGGAGTTCCTTCGCGGGCTTGCCCCGCGTGAGGTCGAGCCGAAGCCCGCGGTCTCGCAGCGTCACGTACTCCGCGTCGTCCAGGGTTGCGCTCATGCCCGCACGATACGAGAAACCCACGGGATCCGCCGAACCAATTTCCAGCTGCGAGAGCCCCCGTCGGGCGACCGCACCGAGACGAGGATGAGGCCGCCGAGCAGCAGCAGCGTTCCCGCGGCAATGGGCAGGGACAGCCGCTCGTGGAGTATCTCGATCCCGAGTGCGGTCGCCACGAGCGGTTCGGCCAGCGAGAGGGTGGCGGCGGTCGCCGCGCTGAGGTGGCGCAGCCCGGCCACGTAAAGCCAGTACGCCAGGGCGACGGTGACCGGACCGAGCCAGGTGACCAGGCCAAGCGAGCGCCCGCCGGCCAGTTCCGGCAGGTCGGACAGCGTCCACGGCGCCAGGGCGGCGCCGCCGAGCAGCAGGGTGACCGGCACCGCGGCGAGCATGTTCACGTTGCTGTCGATCAGGCGCTTGGCCGACACCGTGTAGACGCCGAAACAGCCGCCGGCCACCACCCCGCACGCGATCCCGTAGATGTCGGCGCGGCCCTGGCCGCCGGTGGGTCCGCCGCCGTGCGGCGCTGAGATGAGCGCGCAGCCCGCGATCGCACAGACGGTGCCCGCCATCCAGCGTCGCGAGAGCCTGGTGCCGAGCATGATCCGCTCGCCCACGCCGGTGCTCACCGGCGCGATGCCGAACGTCACGGCGGTGGCCACGGCCGCGCCGGTGCGCGCGGCCGAGGTCAGGAACGTCCCCTGGAAGACGGCCGTCGCGCCGGCGGCGGCGAGCAGCGCGGGCCAGGCCGCCCTCGGCAGCGCGCGGAACGCGCCGGGATCCCTGACCAGCATGATGGCCGCGAGTACCAGCCCGCCGGACAGGATCCGCGCGCCGCCGACCGCCACCGGGCTCGCCGCAGAGTGCGCCAGGATCTCGGCCGGGCCGACCGTCCCCCACAGCAGCCCAGCCCCGAGAACCATCATGATCGCTGAGAGATTGTTTCGCTGCACGGGCCGGATGCTACGCAAAGGTACGGCTAACCAGCCATGTCACCGAACAGCCGCCAGTCAAGCCCCAGTACACCACCCGCTAGTTCGGCTCGAACCGCAACACCGGCACCAGTGCCGAAGGAGATTCGGTCATTGCCGCGTCATGCCATCCGGAAGTTCCGACTGCTCCGCAGGTTGGACGTAGTCGAACACCACCGTCGTCCGCACGTCCACGAACTCCTTGCGGCGGGCGAGCCGGTCGAGGACGAAGTCCCTGAGGTGCTGGGTGCTCGGCACCGCCACGTGCACCAGGACGTCCTCGTTGCCGGTGACCACGAACACGCCGAGCGTCTCTGGCAGCTTCGCCATGTTGTCTCTGACCGTCTCGATGGCCTCTCGCGACTGCGGCCTGATCCTGATCGAGATCAGCGCCTGCACGCTGCGGCCAAGCGCAGCCAGGTCGACCGAGGCGTGGAAGCCCGTGATCACGCCGCGGGCGCGCAGCGCCCGGGTGCGTTCCAGTGCGGTCGACGGTGCGATCCCGAGCGCCTCGGCGAGCTCTCGGTTCGTCTGCCGGCCGTCGCGCTGCAGCCGCCGCAAGATCGCCTGATCCACCGCGTCCATCGTGTCCTCCCAGCCGAGCCACTGCCAAAGCCAAATCCAGGGAACCGAACCCCAAGAAGCCGAACCCCAAGAAGCCGAACACCGTGCGCCAACCTGACGCCCGATCGTGCCTCAAGCCGAAGATACTTCGGCACCCAGCGACACGGAAAACCAGTTGCCTGCCCAAAGAGCGCCGGGCTACGTTCAGGCCCCATGGGTAGCTGCATGGTGATGGTCCGTCGTGCCCGCCTCAGGGCGGTCGCGCCGGGCGTGGGGCTGGCACCGGCTCGCTGACGAATGGGCGGCGCGGGTGGTCGCCGCCGCTCAAGTGCGCTCAGGCGAACTCGTGCTCGATATCGGGGCCGGCGAAGGGGCGCTGACCGCTCACCTGGTGCGGGCGGGTGCGCGGGTGGTCGCGGTCGAGTTGAATCCGCGGCGGGCCGGCATCCTGCGCGAGCGGTTCCCTGGCATCACCGTCGTGCAGGCGGACGTCACCGAGCTCCGGTTGCCGCGCAGGCCGTTCCGTGTGGTCGCGAACCCGCCGTACGGGATCTCGTCCGCCCTGTTGTGGACGTTGCTCGCGCCCGGCAGCGCACTCACGGCCGCCGACCTAGTGCTGCAACGCGCCGTGGTACGCAAGTACGCGGAAGGCACCGGCCGGAGCGCGCGAAGATTCATCCTGACGGCCGGCCTGACGCTGCCCCGGCGTGCGTTCCTGCCGCCGCCGCACGTGGACTCCGCGGTGCTCGTCGTCCGGCGATGTCCGGCGAGATGGTTACCTTTCCGGTTTACCGTCGGTATCTTCATCAGGGCGCATGCAAGCCGCCATGCCGGGAATGTCCGAACAGGGTCGTTATTTCGGCATTCCGACCAGGGTCGGTAGGAGCCTAGGCCGCCGACGGTTCAACCACTGCAGGGGGTCATGTACGTGAAGGGCTTCAGGAACTTCATCTCCCGGGGCAACCTCATCGACCTAGCGGTCGCTGTGGTCATCGGCACCGCATTCACCGCGGTCGTGACGGCGCTTGTCGCCGACCTGATCACGCCGCTCATCGCGGCGATCGCCGGCAAGCCCAACTTCAGCGCGCTGACGTTCACCGTGCACAGAAGCACCTTCTTGTACGGCTCGTTCATCAACGCCGCGCTCGCGTTCCTGATCGTCGCGGCGGTGGTCTACTACCTGATCGTCGCGCCGATGGCCAAGGTCACGGCCCGGTTCCAGAGGGACGTCGAGGTGACGACTCGAGACTGCCCCGAGTGCCTGAGCACGATCCCGATCGCGGCGACGCGGTGCAAGTACTGCACTTCCCCGGTGACCCCGGTCGTCCAGCAACCCCCGGGAACGCCAACGGACCGCAGGCCGCCCCAAGGACCGCCGTGGCCGGGAACATGGGGTGGCTCTCACCGGAGGTAAGAGTCTGGGCTCGGGCCGGGGCCTGGCCGTCCCGAGCCCAGACGTCTATTACAAGAGCCGTTGACCAGCTCTTGTGCTTCTTAGTCTGGCATTGCTTCCTGGTAGGAAGCTGTGGCCAAGCTGGGAACCCGATAACTGGCTAGTAACGGCCAGGACGTCTGGCTTGAGGGTCGGCGTGACCGAGAAGGCCTGGCCGTGCGGCTGCGCCGGGACGTGCCGTTGTGCGAGGTCACGGCCCCGGTCCGCGGCTCCGAGGTCGCTGCCGCCGCGCTCAAGGAGCTCGGCGAGCCGCTCTGCCTCCTCGGCACTGAATCCGATGACAGCGCGCGGCTGCCCCCACGGTTCCTTCAGCGCGTAACCCACGTACCCGACGACCGGCTGAGCCGGCGTCTCCCCCAGGCCCTGGAGCGCTCTCCAACGCTCCCAGGCCGATTCCAGGCGCGCAGCCGCGCGTTGTGCGCGTGCGACCAGCTCTGGATCACGCATCGTGCGATCCCCCTAAGAAAGTTCGTGCCCGGCGCTAACTACCCTCCGGACTGGTCCCAGCGTGGCGAGTGCCGCCTGCGCCAGCGTCAAGACCACACCCCGTCAAGATCACTCGCGCGAACCACTATCGCCCGCTGGGACCGTCCCCCCAATCCGCCGGACGATCTCCGCCTCGAGCACGGCAACGGCACGAGTGCCGTCCTCCTTGCCATGCTCCGCGGGCGGGCGTTACTCAGAACGCTGCTGCGGAATGCCTGCGAGAAGAGCACGGACTTCGGTCTCCCGGTAGCGCCGGTGCCCCCCCAGCGTGCGGATCGACGTTAGCTTGCCGGCCTTCGCCCACCGCGTCACCGTCTTGGGGTCGACACGGAACATCGTGGCGACCTCGGCGGGCGTCAGCAGCGGCTCGGCCTCTGGAGTACGAGCAGACATTGGTGCGGCCTCTCCTCCTGGATCGGTGTAGCGATCCTCGTGTTGTTGTTGTGTGGCCTTGGTGCCCGAAGGGAGCTTGTCGTTGATATCCCCATATGGCCCACAGGGTCCATCTTGCCATCACCAGCGGTGACTAGTCGACAACTATCTGCATAGAACTTGTCTATGGATCCGCCCCGTTGCCCCGCTGGCGGCGTCACTGTCAGTGATTCTAGCGATACTTATCGTCGCATCGGGCCAGATTCGGAAAAACTGCCCCGCGCGTTCTGCTTCTTTGCAGCTCAGCCGCGCCCGCTAGGCGGAGCGCGTTGCCTCAGCCGCTGTAGCCCCCTAGACACTGACTGTAATTTACCATGACTGAATCGTGATATAACCACACACTTCTCTTTCTTAACCACGATCGTGCGACAGACACCCCTCGTCAACCCCGCAAGCGGCCTATCCAGCCTTGATAAATGTCGATCAAGGAGCGTCGCACCGCCGCGCCGCACGGGCAATGCCGTGCGAGACCACACAGCGAGAGCCAATCGGCGTAGTCATCAGGGCCGCAAACCGGGTACGGTTATACCTGTACGGAAGCTGGAGAGCGCCGAGGTCCCTGAGAGGGATCTACGGCGGTTCTGTGTGTGTCACAGATGTGCCACAGGCAGGTCAGCGACAGAGGCATCGTGGGGCCGCATGGCTCCTGACGTTCGAGGGGGTCGAGCCAATGGGGCGCGGCCGAGCTAAGGCCAAGCAGGTTAAGGTTGCTCGCCAGCTCAAGTACAACGGCGGCGGCACGGACCTTAACCGGCTGCGGCAGGAGCTGGGCGTCGGAACGGAAGCGCAAAGCGCGGACGACGACGCGTATGACGAGTACGACGACGAGGACGCTCTCGACGACGACGCCGGTGATGAGGACGACGACGAAGAGGACGACTGGTCGCGGTCGCGCTAGGGTACGGTGACGCGCTAGCCAACCGTTAGTGGCAGCTGTCGTGATGTCCGCGGCACGGAAGTGCGGGCCGACGGCCGGTTTTGGCATAGCCGTGCTGCCCTAGCTCGTCACCGTCTCTAGGACGCTCTTGCCTCGTTCGTCCTCGGGAACCGCCACGGGGTAGTGGCCGTTGAAGCACGCGCGGCAGACCGAATGCTGCGGCTGCTCGGTGGCGGTGACCAGCCCGTCCAGCGACACGTAGCCGAGCGAGTCGGCGCCGATCGCCGTCCGGATCTCCTCGACCGAGGAGCGTCCCGCGATCAGCTCGTCGCGCGTCGCGAAGTCGATGCCGTAAAAACAGGGCCATTTGACCGGCGGCGACGCGATCCGTACGTGGACCTCGAGCGCGCCGGCCTCGCGGAGCATCGCCACGATCGCCTGCTGCGTGTTGCCCCGCACGATCGAGTCGTCGACGACCACGATCCTGCGGCCCGCGATCACGTCGCGCAACGGGTTGAGCTTCAGCCTGATGCCGAGCTGCCTGATGGTCTGGCTCGGCTGGATGAAGGTCCGGCCGACGTAGGAGTTCTTCACCAGGCCCTGTCCGTAGGGAATGCCGCTCGCCTCGGCATAGCCGATCGCGGCCGGGGTTCCCGACTCGGGCACGGGGATGACCAGGTCGGCCGACGCCGGGTGCTCGGCGGCGAGGCGCCGACCGATCGCGACCCGGGTCGCGTGCACGCCCCGGCCGCCGATCGTCGTGTCCGGCCGGGCCAGGTAGACGTACTCGAACAAGCACACCTTGGGCGCCGCGGGCGCGAACCGGCTCGACTGCACGCCACGCTCGTCCAGGGAGATCAGTTCGCCGGGCTCGACCTCCCGGACGAAGGCGGCGCCGACGATGTCAAGCGCCGCGGTCTCGCTCGCCACCACCCAGCCGCCGGCGAGCTTACCGATCACCAACGGCCGGAACCCCTGAGGGTCGCGGGCCGCGTACAGGGTGTTCTCGTCCATGTAAACGAGCGAGTAGGCACCGCGCACCAGCGGCAGGATGCGGGCCGACGCCTCTTCCACCCCGCCGTCGCCGCTTCCGGCCCCGCCGGCGATCAACTCGGTAAGCACGTCCGTGTCCGAGGTCGCCTGCAGGCCGGCGAAGCCGCTGTCCTGCGGCAGCATCGCGGCGAGTTCGCGGGTATTGGTGAGGTTGCCGTTGTGCCCGAGCGCGATCGACACCGCCGGCGTCGAGCGGAAGGTAGGCTGCGCGTTCGCCCACACCGGGGCGCCGGTCGTGGAGTAGCGGCAGTGCGCGACGGCGATGTCGCCGCGCAGCGCGGTGAGCGACGGCTCGTCGAAGACCTGGGCGACCAGCCCCATCTCCTTGTGGACGACGATGCGCCTGCCATCGCTGACCGCGATCCCCGCCGACTCCTGGCCGCGGTGCTGCAGCGCGTGCAGCCCGTAGTAGGCGAGCTTCGCTACGTCTTCTCCGGGAGACCAGACGCCAAAGACGCCGCAAGCGTCCCTCGGCGGGCGGTCGTTGGGATCGAGATCGTGCGTAAGGCGCCCGTCTGGCTTAGCCACAACACCAGTCTATTTGGTCAGGTCAGCGGAAGAAACGCCGACAGATCAGACCGCGCGCCGCTCGCCCTGACCGCCCCGGTTCGCACCGCCTCGTCCCAGCCGAGCCGCCCGGTCGCGAGCTTGAACCACGTCGCGGGGTCCGTTTCAACCACATTAGGCGGCGTCCCTCGCGTGTGGCGCGGCCCGGCGACCGCCTGCACCGCCGCCACCGGTACTACGCGGATTTCCACCGAACGACCTGGGCTTACTCTCGCGAGCTCCTGCAACAGAAAGCGCGCGGCGGAGCGGAGGGCACCCTTCTCCGGCTCGTCACCGCGGTCGAAGGCCGCCGCGACAACGCTGACGTTAGCTTCACCCTCGAGATCGGGCTTAGGCCCCGGCATGTCGACGCTAGCCGAAGATGGCCGGGAGGGTACCGGTCCAGACCTGGCTCAGCTCCGTCAGCGGTATATCGAAGGCGCCCTCGACGGTCAGGGCGTCGCCCGTGGTCACGCCGAGGACGGTGGCGGGCACGTCGTGCTCCTCGGCCATGGCCGCGAACTCCCGCTCCCGGCCGGGGACGACAGAGACGAGCGCGCGGGCGGCGGACTCGCTGAACAGGGCGGTGAACGAGTCGCCCCGCAGGGCCACCGCGCAGCCGCGGCCACCGTACAGGCAGGCCTCGGCGAGGGCGATCGCCAGTCCCCCTTGAGAGAGATCGTGCGCGCTCGCCAGCACGCCCGCGGAGACTGCGGCGGTGACGAGAATCGCCAGCTGCCGTTCCGCGTCGAAGTCGACGGCCGGGGGGCGCCCGCCGAGGTGCTGGTGGACGACCTCAGCCCACGCGGACCCGCCGAACTCCTCGCCCGTCCGGCCGAGCAGCACCACCTCGGCGCCCTCGGCGGCGAAGCCGGCGGATACGCGCGTGCGCACGTCCTGGTGGACGCCGAGGACGCCGATCACCGGGGTCGGATGGATCGCGGTCGCGCCGGTCTGGTTGTAAAGGCTGACGTTGCCGCCGGTGACCGGGATGCCGAGATGCTTGCAGCCATCGGCGAGCCCGCGGACGGACTCGGCTAGCTGCCACATGACGACCGGGTCCTCGGGCGAGCCGAAGTTGAGGCAGTTCGTCACCGCGACGGGCACGGCGCCGGTCATCGCGACGTTCCGGTAGGCCTCGGCGAGCGCGAGCTGGGTGCCCAGGTAAGGGTCGAGCGTGCAGTACCGGCCGTTGCCGTCGGTGGCGAGCGCGATGCCGAGGCCGGTCTCCTCGCCCACGCGGACGAGGCCGCCGTCTTCCGGCATCGCGAGGACGGTGTTGCCGCGCACGAGGCTGTCGTACTGCTGGGTGACCCAGCGCTTGTCGGCGAGACTCGGCGAGCCGAGCAGCGCGAGCAGCGTCTCGCGGAGCCCCGGGCCGTCCGCCGGCCGGGCCAGGCTCTCCGGGCCGCTTGCCTGCAGCGCGTCGAGGTTTTCAGGCCGTGCCAGCGGCCGCTGGTAGACCGGGCCGTCCGCGGCGGTCCGCGGCGGGATCTTGACCACGGTGGCGCCGCGCCAGGTCATGGTGAGCAGTCCGTCGCTGGTGACCTCGCCGATGACGGTGGCCTCGACGTCCCACTTGCGGCAGATGGCCAGGAACGCCTCGGCGTGCTCGGGCCTGACGACCGCCATCATGCGTTCCTGCGACTCGCTCATCAGGATCTCGGCGGGCGTGAGGTTCGGGTCGCGCAGCGGTATGACGTCCATGTCCACGAACATGCCGCCGTCCCCGCCCGCCGACAGCTCGGTGGTCGCGCAGGCGACGCCGGCGGCGCCGAGGTCCTGTATGCCCTCGATAAGGTCGGCCGCGTACAGCTCGAGGCAGCACTCGACGAGCAGCTTCTCCATGAACGGGTCGCCGACCTGGACCGAGGGGCGCTTAGCGGCCTTGCCGCCGTCATCGCCGAAGGTCGCGCTGGCCAGCACCGACGCGCCGCCCACGCCGTCCGGGCCGGTCCGCGAGCCGAAGAGCACCACCTTGTTGCCGACGCCGGTCGCGACGGCGGACTTGAGGTCGTCGTGCTTCATGAGGCCGACGCACAACGCGTTGACGAGCGGGTTGCCGATGTAGCTCGGGTCGAAGGCGAGCTCGCCGCCGATGTTCGGCAGGCCGAGGCAGTTGCCGTAGAACGAGATGCCCGACACCACGCCGGGCAGAACACGGGCGGTGTCGTGGGCGTCGGCCGGGCCGAAGCGGAGCGCGTCCATCACCGCGATCGGCCGTGCGCCCATCGCCAGGATGTCGCGCACGATGCCGCCGATACCGGTGGCCGCGCCCTGGTGCGGCTCGACGAACGACGGGTGGTTGTGGCTCTCGATCTTGAACGTGACCGCGTAGCCCTGCCCGATGTCCACCACGCCCGCGTTCGCGCCGATGCCCGCCAGCAGGTACCTGGACTGGTCTTCGGTGGGCGTGAGGTTGCGCAGGTGGATCTTTGACGACTTGTACGAGCAGTGTTCGCTCCACATGACGGAGTAGAGCGCGAGCTCGGCGGCGGTGGGCCGGCGGCCGAGGATGTCGCGGATCTTCTGGTACTCGTCCTCGGTAAGGCCGAGCTCCTTGAAGGGCTGCTGTGCCTCGGGAGTCCGCGCGGCAACCTCAACCGTGTCTTTGTCGCTCATGCTCCCGCTCCGGTCAGTGCGCCAACGATCGACGTGAAGAAGCCGAGTCCGTCGGCCGACGGGCCGGTCAGCGGGTCGATCGCGTGCTCGGGGTGCGGCATCAGGCCCACGACGTTGCCTGCGGCGTTGCTGATGCCCGCGATGTCCCGGCTCGATCCGTTGAGCGCGCCGTCCGAGTACCGCACGACGACCCGGCCGGTGCGCTCGAGCTCGTCCAGCGTCGCCTCGTCGGCGACGAAGGCGCCCTCGCCGTTCTTGATCGGGACGGTGAGCCGCTGCCCCGCCGCGAAGCCCGCCGTCCACGGCGTCGCCGCGTTCGTCACGGTCAGCGACACGTCGGCGTGGATGAACCGCAGGCCCGCGTTCCTGGTGAGCGCGCCGGGCAGCAGGTGCGCCTCGCAGAGGATCTGGAAGCCGTTGCAGATGCCGAGCACCGGCAGTCCCTCCACCGCCGCGGGGATCAGCTCGCCCATGACCGGGGAGAACCTGGCGATCGCGCCGGCGCGCAGGTAGTCGCCGTAAGAGAAACCGCCGGGGAGGATGACCGCGTCGACGCCGCGAAGGTCGCGGTCCGCGTGCCAGAGCCGGACCGGCTCCGCTCCCGCGTACCGCACGGCTCGCGCCGCGTCGGTGTCGTCCAGAGATCCAGGGAACGTGACAACGCCTATCCGCACGCCCGAAGTTTACCCGCAGGCGCTCACTCCCCAGGAAACGAGCCTGTTCAGGCTGCTATCGGGGCTTCCAGGTGGATCCGTTTGTCGAGCACGACGCGGGTGCCGCGGCCGGGCGCGGAGCGCAGGCTCACCTCGTCGACGCAGGCCCGCATGATCGCGAACCCGCGGCCGGACTCGGCGAGGTCGCCGCTCCGGCGCAGCCGGGCGCGCCAGCTCAGCGAACAGCCCTGGCCCGCGTCGGTCACCTCGACCCGGCAGGCGGCGTTGTCCACGGTGGCGGCCACCGTGTAGGCGCCGGCCGACTGTCCCGCGTGGAGGACGACGTTGGTGCACGCCTCGGTGGCGGCGAGCAGGATGTCGGCCACGGAGTCTTCGTTGACGCCGATCCCGCGCAGCGTGTCACCGAGAACCTGACGCATCACGGGAACGCTCAGCAGTTCCCGTTCGAACACGAGGCAGAATCGGACCTTCGGCCGGGTCATTTCTCCGCGGGGGCTGCGGAGTGGCCCCTTCCCGGGAGATGACTGTGCTCTCACAAGTGCAGAGATTTCCCGTGACACGCCACCGTAACCAAACACTCCACTCCGTGTCCGAGTGGTCACTCAGTGGTATGAAGGGAGAACTCCTCGATCACCGGGTTGGCGAGCAGCTCGCGGGCCAGTTCCTCGACGGCCTCGAGCGCGGTACCGTCGGCCGGCCCGTCGATCTCAAGCTCGAAGCGCTTTCCCTGGCGCACTCCGGTCACTCTCCCGAACCCGAGGCGGTGCGACGCGCTGAGCACCGCCTCGCCCTGCGGGTCATGAATCTCCGGCTTCAGCATGACCTCGACGATCACTCTGGCCACCTGGCTGTCCTCTCCCGGGGGGACGACCCCCGACGAATACTCTAATTTTGCCCTGCTGCTCAGCAACTTCCTCGGTAGAACGCAAAATTAGAGTATTCGTACCCCCCCGGCTGCATAAACGGCAAACCCGGCCACTGAATCGGGGGACGCAAGTTGGGGCATATAACGTCGGTGCGTGAAACTAAATAAGCGTCCAGCCTCGCGGCAAACGCCCATGAAGCGTATAACCACGAGGCGTCCAGCCTGGTCAGGCCGGCGTTGGCGATCCCAGCGCACGGCCACGGCGAGAAGGAGTGGCACGTGACTGCCGAGACCATCCAGCTACTCACCCCCGAGGGCGAGCGGGTCGACCACCCCGACTACCCCCTCGGCGACGTAGACATCAAGGGCATGTACCGCGACATGGTGCTTGTCCGCCGCATCGACACCGAGGCGATCGCCCTGCAGCGCCAGGGCGAACTCGGCCTCTGGGCCTCCCTGCTCGGCCAGGAGGCCGCGCAGATCGGCTCGGCGCGCGCACTGTCCGCCAAGGACATGGCGTTCCCCTCGTACCGCGAGCACGGCGTGGCCTGGTGCCGCGGCCTGGACATGCTCCGCCTGATCGAGATGTTCCGCGGCGTCAACAAGGGCGCGTGGGACCCCGAGGAGCACAAGTTCCACCTGTACACGATCGTCATCGGCGACCAGACGCTGCACGCCACCGGCTACGCGATGGGCATACAGCGGGACGCCTCAGAAGACGAGGCGGTGATCGTCTACTTCGGTGACGGCGCCACCAGCCAGGGAGACGTGAGCGAGGCGTTCTCCTGGGCGTCGGTGTTCCACGCCCCCGTGGTCTTCTTCTGCCAGAACAACCAGTTCGCCATCTCCGCATCGCCCGAGCGGCAGAGCCGCATCCCGATCTACCAGCGGGCGAGCGGCTTCGGCTTCCCCGGGATTCAGGTCGACGGCAACGACGTGCTCGCCTGCTACGCGGTGACCCGCCAGGCGATGCGAGCCGCCCGCGAGGGCGAGGGCCCCACGCTCATCGAGGCCTTCACGTACCGCATGGGCGCGCACACCACCACCGACGACCCGACCAGGTACCGGATGGCGAGCGAAGTAGAGACTTGGCGGCTGCGCGACCCGATCGAGCGCGTCCGGTCCTACCTGGCCCGCACCGGCGAGGCCGACGGCGCGTTCTTCGAGCGGGTCGCGGAAGAGGCGGACGAACTCGCCGCCAAGCTGCGCGCCGCCTGCCTCGCGCTGCCCGACCCGCCGCCACTCGCGCTGTTTGACCACGTGTACGCCGACGGCAACGCGATCATCGACGCCGAGCGCGCCCAGTACGCGGCGTACCTGGCGGGATTCGAGGAAGAGGCGGCCGAGCGATGACAAAGATCACCCTCTCCCGCGCGCTGAACGAGGGGCTGCGCCGGTCGCTTGAGAACGACCAGAAGGTCATGATCATGGGGGAGGACGTCGGCAGGCTGGGCGGCGTCTTCCGCGTGACCGACGGCCTGCAGAAGGACTTCGGCGAGCACCGCGTGGTCGACACGCCGCTCGCCGAGTCGGGGATCGTGGGCACCGCGATCGGCCTGGCCTTGCGCGGCTACCGGCCCGTCTGCGAGATCCAGTTCGACGGCTTCGTCTACCCGGCGACCGACCAGATCGTCAGCCAGCTCGCCAAGATGCGTTCCCGGTCTCGCGGCAGCGTCACGCTGCCGGTCGTGATCCGCATCCCCTTCGGCGGCGGGATCGGCGCGGTTGAGCATCACAGCGAGTCGCCCGAGGTCTTCTTCGCGCACACGGCGGGGCTGCGGGTAGTCGCCTGCGCCGACCCCGCCGACGCGTTCGCCATGATCCAGCTGGCGATCGCCTCCGACGACCCGGTGATCTTCTTCGAGCCCAAACGCCGGTACTGGGAGAAGGCCGAGGTCGACACGGCGGCGCCGCTGTCGGGCGCGCTGCCGCTCGACAAGGCGCGCACGGTGCTCGACGGGGACGACGTGACGCTGCTCAGCTACGGGCCGCAGGTCCGCACCTGCGTCGAGGCCGCGCTCGCCGCCCGCGCGGACGGCCGGTCCATCGAGGTGATCGACCTGCGGTCGCTCTCGCCGCTCGACATGGCGACGATCGAGGCGTCGGTGGCCCGCACCGGCCGCTGCGTGGTCGTCCACGAGGCGCCCGTGTACGCGGGGCTCGGCGGCGAGATCGCGGCCCGGGTGACCGAGCACTGCTTCTACTCGCTCGAGGCCCCGGTGCTGCGGGTCGGCGGTTTCGCCGTGCCTTACCCGGCCGCCCGCGCCGAAGAGTACTACCTGCCGGACCTGGACAGGATCCTGGACGCGGTGGACCGCACGTTCGCCTACTGACCCGGGGAGACTAGCGTGAAAAAGGAATTCAGGCTCCCCGACGTCGGGGAGGGCCTCAACGAGGCCGACATCGTGTCCTGGCACGTCAAGCCGGGTGACACCGTGACGATCAACCAGATCATCGTGGACATCGAGACGGCCAAGGCCGTCGTCGAGCTGCCGAGCCCCTACGCGGGCACGGTCACCGACCTGCTCGTCGAGGAGGGCCAGACGGTCGACGTCGGCACCCCGATCATCGCGGTCGACGTGCCCGCGGCCGACGGCGACGAGCCAGAGCCAGAGCCGACGCGGGAGGAGCCCGCGCGGCCGGAAGAGCAGGAGAAGCAGGCGCCGGAGGCCCGGCAGCCGGTGCTCGTCGGCTACGGCGTCAAGCCGGGATCGACGAGCCGCAGGCCGCGGAAGCGGCCGCCGAGCCGGCCCGGCTCCTACCCGGCCACGCCTTCCGTACCCCCCGCGGTCGGCCCGCCCGGCGGGCCGACCGCGGGGGGTACGGGAGGCGTGGCCGGGTAGGAGCCGGGCCGGGTCGGCGGCCGCGTGCGCGGCCGGCGGCGCGTCGGTCCCGGGCT
>Ga0102924_1003788_pt1 | contig 15684 bp, 14 predicted proteins | sample PaiPotPPM11metaG_FD_80116 | JGI IMG/M metagenome (GOLD analysis project Ga0102924, IMG submission 80116) | Iron sulfur acid spring bacterial and archeal communities from Banff, Canada, to study Microbial Dark Matter (Phase II) - Paint Pots PPM... ... | reverse complement strand
GTCGCCGCCGGCGCTCGCCGCGTCGATGCGTGCCTTGATCTCGCGCAAGCGCATCGCGACGAGGGTCGCGTTCGGCGGCCGCCAGCGTCGGGGCAGCAGCCATCCTCTGCGCGGTGGCAGCGTTGACGGTGCGGCACGGTGCAGCGAGCTCGCCGACGAACACAATCGCGTCCTCGCCGGGTCGTTCGCCTGCGCCCCTCATCCAGCCCACCACGACTGCGACCACGGTGGAGGTTCCTCCCGTGGCTACCGTTCCAGAACCTCCCTGGCCCGCCGCGACCATCGAGCCCGGTGCACCGAAGCCGAGCCGCGCAGCCATGATCGCGGCGCCCCCCACGCCCAAGCTGTCGGACGTCACACCGCCCCGGAGCGCTGCCTCTTCCTCACCGTGGAGAGGCCCGCCACGCAAGGCAACGTCCGGAGTCGACGAGCTAAAGACGACCTTTCAGTGACGTTTGCCGGATCAGGGCGGTTCGCCGACAGGAAGCCCGAAACGCGCGCAACCTGCCGGGTCGGCGTCCGATTGAGGGGCAGGTCAATCTACGCACTCGCCCCGTGCGTCGAGCTCCTTGCGAAGGGCGCGAAGCTTCTCCTGGTCGAGCTCGAGCTCGTTGACGAGCTTCGGCACCTTGCGGACGCGCGCTGTGGTCACGTCTCCAAGCATGCCGCCGCAGCGAGGCTTTCGACACCGACGAGCTTCGCGTCGTGATGGGCTCCCGCGAACCTCGCCGCTGGCGTTCGTCGGCGCCAGGTGGCGCCCGTTCGGCACAATGCGCGGTCATCCCGCCAAGGGGTTCGCCGATGGACGGCGCGCCGCCGGGAGGCATTGCGCTTTTCGGGCCGAGCGCGCGGCTGGGCTCACGGACGCTTCAGAAACCTCGCGTAGAACGCCGCGAACACCAGGACGATTCCGATGTTCACCGTCAGCCGCTCCCAGAACCGGTTCCTGAAGAACAGGACGTCCACGCCGACCACGACGGCTGCCAGCACGAGCACGTAGAGCACGACGGGTGTCTGTTTTCCCATATTTGCTTTCCGCTCCGTACGGCTCGGCTCCGTGCGGCCGAAGCAAAAGCGGAGCCGGACCGGCGCCGGTTTCGGGTGAAGCGCCCTTGGCGCGGTCTCGCATGCATACCTTGAGGCCACGCCCTCGCCGAGACAACCCTTGCCTCGTCGGCTCATGCGCCCGCCGCGCAGACGCATGCGCGAGAACGACCGGGCCGCGGCTTCGAGATCAATGCTCGCCATCGCTGTCCTCCATCTTCTTGACGACCATGGCGATGGTGGACGCGTCGATCTTGGCCCTCTTCATGAGCGAGGTCGCGCGCGGCGCGTCGTCCGAGTCGACTGCGTCGAAGAAGTCTTCGACCCGCCCGATCTCCGCGAGCCGCTCCAGCACCAGAGTGCCTTCGAAATCTCTTTCCTCCATTCACGCGCTCCCAGTCAGATTGTATGCCGAGGAGCGCGCAAGCGGCGATCCGGGGTGGGGTCACACGGCCCGGGAAGCGCCGACGTCAGCGCTCTCGCCCTGCGCTTCCTGCGCGATCCGCAGGGCGTTTGCGGGCTGTGCGACTCCACGACCCGGTCGCGCCGGTTCGAGGGAAACCTGAAACGTGCTCGCGTGGCGTCCGCCGCGCTTCCGCCGACCCCTCGAATACGCCGCTCTTCCCGTCGCGCCACGCACCGTGCTCGAAACCAGAACCCAACGCGAATGGACACGAACATCCGCGGCCGCGATCCTTTTGCCATGAAGCCGCGCTTCCTGTCCGACTATCGAACGCTCCTGTGGGCCTTCGTGCTCTTTCCGGCCGCGACGTTAACGCCTCTCGCGAGCCCGCGCCTGCTCGTATGGGTGCTCCCGATCATCCTCTACGTCGGCTTCTGCGCGGGCGTTTTCGCGCACAACCACAACCACTGCCCTGTCTTCGATGGCCGCGCGGCCAACGGCATCTTCGCCGCGTGGCTGTCGGTGTTCTACGGGCATCCCATCTTCGCCTGGATACCGACTCACAACCTGAACCACCACAAGTACCTGAACCGGGATGGGGACGCGACGATCACCTGGCGGCACTCGAAGAAGAACACCTGGCTGGTCGCTTCGACGTATTTCTTCGTCGCCGCCTACTGGCAGCGCGCGCTCATCCGAGCCTACGTCCGGAAGGTGCGGGCGTCCTCTCCGCGACTGTACGAGCGTATCCGGCTTCAGACGCTGTCGTTTCGCGCCGCGCACGCCACGCTCCTGGCGACTGCAGTGGCTCTCCACGGGTGGCGTCTGGGGTTGCTCCTGTACGTGGGGACGTTCGGCGTCTCGGTGGCTGCGGGGCTCTGGGGAATGATGTTCATCAATTTCATTCAGCACGTTCACTGCGATCCATGGTCGAGGCATGACCACTCCCGCAACTTCGTCTCGAGATTCGGAAATTTCCTCGTCTTCAATAACGGTCTTCACACGGCGCACCACGAGCATCCCGGCGCGCACTGGAGCCGACTGCCGGAGTTGGATGCCCGTATCGCGCACCAGATCCATCCAGAGCTCCGTCAGGCCAGCGTGTTCCGGTTCTGCATGCGGTCCTACGTGCTCGGAGCGATTGTGCCGGCCTTTCGCACCAGGCAGATCGGCCGTCCGGCGTACGACGGTTCGGCTGACCTGGTCATCATGCCTTCTCCTTCCGCAGCCCCTTCATGTGGTCCTGCAGCGCGGACACCTCCCGCTCCAGCGTCTCGCGCAGCTTCTCGGCGCTCGCGGCTACCTTCTCTCCGCGGCGCTTGATGAGCCGCGCGCTGTGGATGATCTCGTCGATCACGCGAATCTGGTTGGCGACCGTCTCGATGCTCTCGTCGAGCTGCTCGAGGCTCGCCTCCGCCGCGGACGCCGCGACGCGCTCGCGCACGCACAGGGCACGCGCCACGCTGACCGCGAGGCGCAGCGCGACGTCGCTCGCGATGTCGTCGGCGTCCCATACGACGAGGACATCGTCGCCGACCCGCCGGAGCGTCTCGACGCCCTCGGGCGCGGACGCGCGGTCCATGACGACGAGCCCGACCTGCGCGTCGCGGTTCTTGCGCGCGCGGGCGATCTCTTCCAGCGCCTCGCGCTCGCTGTAGCCCTTCTTGGCCTTCGCTTCGCACACGATGCGCGCGTCGGGCGCGGCGCTTTCCGCGCCGAGCGTCAGCACGTAGTCGCCGGTCTTGCGGTCGATCTGGCCTTTCGTCGTACCCACCGCATCGCAAGTGTCCCCCAGTCGCTGGGCTTCGCGGCGAAGGACCTCCCCGACCGCGCTCTCGAAGGTCATTCCGTGCCGTGTCGACCGCGCGGCTTCCTCGCGGCGCGCGCGGAAGGACTCCAGCGTGGCGCGGACCTCGCTCTGGAACTGCGCGCTGGAGGTCGCGATGCCGTCGAGCACCTCGCGCATCTCGCGCCGGAGGCGGGCGAGCGGCGAGGACTGGTCGTCGAGCGTGAGGCTCGTCTGCACGGCCTTGCACGCGCCGTCGATGGCGGTCGAAAGCCGGCGGAGCGCGGAGTCCTCGTGATCGAGCGAGAACTCCCGCGTCACCGCCTGCACATCGTCTGCGAGCTCCTTCCGGAGCTTGCCGTTCTCGCACGCCACGTGCTCGAGCAAGCGCCGCAGCGCCGAGTCCGGCCGGTCGAGCGAGAACTGGCGCAGCACCTCGTCGCCCTGCGCCTTGAGCGCGCGGTCGATCGTACGCGCGAGCGTCGCGACGAGGCCGTCGCTCTGGTCGGGCGAGAGCATCTTGAAGAGGGGGCTCTGCGTGCCCATATGCAGGGCCAGCGTCTGCGCGAGCACCGAGCGCTCGCCGTCGAGGTGTCTGGCCAGCAGCGTTTCGAGCTCGCCGTCGCGCCGGGTCAGGCGCTCCAGGCGCTGCGGGAGCGAACCGCTCTTCGGATCGAAGTAGTTCGTCATCAGCTGCGTGACGCCGTCGGTCACGTGGCCGGTACGCTCGACGAGCAGCTCGCGCACCGACGCGAGGAGCCGGTCCCCCTCGCGCTGCAGCGTCTGCGCGTCGAGCGCGCCGATCGCCTGGCGCAGCGCCAGGACGCCGAGGCGGAGGGCGCTGCTCGCGTAGTCGTCGCGCTCGCGCCCCTCTCTGCGCTGCGCGAGCTCGTGAGCCACCTCGGGATCGGAGACGAGCAGCTCGAGGCGGAGCGGCTGCGCGTTGTGGTTGGCGGGGATGGTGGTGGAGACGGTCGGGGCCACGGTGCTGGAGACGGGGGTGGACAATGGCGAGGCGTTCATGGCGGCGATTCCTTTCCGGCGATCCAAAGCGGGTCGCACGCCCGGGGAATGCGGCGCGCGCTCGTGCGAAGAGGCGGGGCGGTTGGACGTGACTGCGCGGTTGTTCACCCGCGCCGGCGGAGTGTGCGTGGCGGCGAGAAGCGTCTCCGGTGCGAGCCCGGCGGCGGTCGATCTCGCGACGCAGTCCCAGTTTCATGGTGCGAACCCTTTCTCGCGACGCCGCGCGCCGCGCCCGTCAAGAGTTCACCGTGCGTTCGGTCCAACCGGTGGAGCGGTTAGACGCTGGTGGGAACGTGGGCGCCGGGACGCGACCGATTTCAACGAGGGAAGGTCGACCTCACCGAGGCGTTCATGGACCGCGCCTCCCCCCGGTTCCGGCGCTCACGAAAGGAAAGTGACCCCCGGTCAGGAACGCAGCTAAGGCGAGGCGAACGAGTCCACGGGTGCGGGACCTTCGGGGCGAGCTGGGGACGCCGCTACGTGGACCGTTTCCCGTTGCGCTCGACGGCCTCGAGCGCGCCGCGGGCGAGGCCGGCCACTTCCCGAGCAAGCTCCGGGCATTCCGGCGTTGCCGCACCGCCGAGCGAGACCACGTAGCGCGCGAGCCGATCGAGCGACGCCGTGTGCACGGCGACGCGGATGCCGTCGCCGGCGGCTTCGGCGCGCATCCCCTCGAGCAGGTTCTTCTTGACCCAGCGGGCCTCCGGGTTGCGCACGAAGAAGGAGTGCTCGCGCGGCGGTCCCTCGCCGTGGAAGCCGTCCAGGCTCGCCTGGAGGTAGGCGTCGACAGTCGCCTCGTCGGCCGCGCGGAAGGGGTGGGCGGGATCCAGCCGGGCATCGAGCACACCGTCGACGCGGAAGGTCTTGAGCGTCCCGCTGCGGTGGCACGTCGCCACGAAGCGGTCCGGGGGACCGAGGAGGACGCGGTGCACCGACGCGTGCCGCGAGCCCTCATCGACGCGGCCCGCCGTCAGGTAGCGCACGTGGAGCGCCGTGCGCTGGCTCGCGGAGTCCTCGATGACGGCGAGAAAGCGTTCCTCCTCGGGGCTGACCTCGCGCGCGACGACGACGGGAGAGGCCGGGAAGGGAGGGACGGAACCGAATGCGGCGGCGTTTGCGGGTGTATCCGGCGGAGCGCGGTGGGGAAGGCGCTCGAGCACGAGAGAGAGGAGGCGCGCGCGCCCCTGGCCGTGCGGAATGCGACGGAGCTGGCGAAGGAGCTCGGGGACCTCCTCTTGCTTGAAGAGGACACTGCCGGGAAACCAGCTCTTGGGGACGGACCAGTAGACGTGCGGGTGGTCCTCCTCGCGGTCGAGCGGCATGCCTCTTTCGCGGAGCTCGTAAAGCATGCGGCGGACCGTCTCGGCGCCGACCGCGAGCTCGCGGGCGAGGTCCGCCTGCTTCCACGTGCGGCGGGTGAGGAACGCCTGGTAGATGCCGGCGAGGGTTTCGGTGGTGCTGCGCTGGCCCACGGGGGGAGGATACGAGCTAAAGGTCCGTCGACGCCCGCCGTTCTCCATGATGGGCCCGAGCCTGTGCGGGGCCAAGGGGGAACGCCCGGACGCGTGCATATGCGCTGCTGATCGCCGGAATGGCCTTCGGATCGACGGCCTGCAACAACTCGGCGAAGGCCCGGCTCGAGCTCCACAACCTCACGGGGACCGCCGCCGCCGGCCTCTCCGGCAACTCCGCGCATCACCTTCTGCTACGACGGCGATACCCCGACGCAGCCGAACATCGCGTGGTCGGGCGGCAACGTCACGCGGACGCAGATGATCCTCGAGGACCGGTGCGGCGTGACCAGCGGCCAGTACGTCCCGCCCATCACGCTGCAGCCCGGCGACTCCGTGGGCGTCGCGCTCGGCTACGATCTCACCGGTACGATCCAAACGATCCAGGCGGACCCGCAGGGCGAGGACGGCGGCGCCGACGCGATGAAGTGACGGCCGCATCGATGCCCGCGTCGCACCGGCACGTCGCTAGTTCGTGGACCACGAGGTCGCCGGACCGCCTGTGCCGTTGATGATGTTCTTGATGCCGCCGCTGCCGGAGCCGAAGGTCATCAAGTGCGTCATGACGATCCCGGCGGCGGTCGGCGTTTCGAAGGCGTTGTCGTCGAACACGCTGCCGTTCTGGAAGAACGAGTAGACGCCCAGCCCCGTGCCGTTGTGAGTGGTGACGGTGTCCGCCACCTTGTAGGATGGATACCCGTTCTCGGTGGCCGAAGACATCCAGGCGGACTGAGACGGCGGGTCGTAGGGCAACTCCGACTGATAGAAGTACACCGACCCGCCGTTCCCATTCCACATCGTCTGGTACTTCTGATGGTGCTCCACGAAGAGGCCGAACACCGTGACGTTGTTGCCATTCACGATGAGACCGCTGTCGCTCTTGTTGGTGTTCCAATCGGCGCCGGCGCCGTGGTCGGCGCGCCAGAGCCAGCTGTTGTCGATGATGACGTCGTTGCTGTTGACGGTGAAGCAGCTCGATGCGGTTCCGGCGATGTTGCCCCCGACGCGGCAGTGGACGTCGAAGGACATCGTGGGATTCTTCGAGTGATCCGCCGAGCTGCCCATGTCGCCGAACTGCACCAGCGTCGGCGTGGTGGTCTGTCCCGCCTCGACCAGGAGGCCGGCGATCGAGACGCCGTCCACGTCGGCGACCGACAGCACGCCGTTGGCTCCCGTGGGCGTGAGGACAGGCAGACCGATACCGAGAACGACCGTGTTCGGCAGGGTCACCTGTATCGGCGAGTCGAGCTGATAGTCGCCGGGCGTGAGCAGCAACTGCTTGCCCTGAGCCAGGGCGGCGTTGATGGTCGCCGCGGTGTCCGTCGGCTTCGCGATGTAGAAGCGGTCGATCGACAGGGGGAACCCGGGCGGCATGCCCGCCGCCCAGCTCGATCCGCTGCTGGTCGTCTTCAGGCCGGGGACCATGACGAGATAGTTGCCGCCGCTGTCGATGTAGAGAAACGGCTTTTCCCGCACGAGCGGCGTCGCCGCGACGATGGTCAGGGGCGGCTGCGGCCAGCTGGCAGCCGGCGTTTGCGTGTCGCCGACGAATACCATGTTCCAGACGGCGCCCTGCCAGGTGCCCAGATTGTCGTTTCTGGTGAGGAATTGCTGCTGCGACCCCGAATTGATGGTCCCGTCGATGGTCGTGTCGGCGATGAATCCACCGCTCGACTCTCCGCCGTCACTCAGATTGAGGGATCCCTTGATGTGCGCCCGACGCATGGACGTGCCCTGGGAGATGGCCCAGACGTTCGTGCCGTTGTCGATGGCCGCACTCGGGACCACTGCGAAGTTTTCGACCGTTCGCCAGAAGTTGCAGGTGGCGTTGCCGCCCATCCAGTCCGCCTTGGATCGCACCGCTCCGGTGATGGTCACGTCATCGGGCGACTGCCCCAATCCGATCACGTGGGTGTAGAACCCGACCCGGACGTCGAGGTTGTAGGCGCCGGGCTTGAAGAGGTACGCGTATCCATTGTTGTCGAACTGATCGCCATCCATCTGGCTGTTCACCATGTCGAGCTGGCTCTGAATGTTCGTCATCGTGGGGTCGAAGACGAGCACGCGAGAGCCGAAATCGGGCGCCGGTCCGGGGGGTACCGAGCCGCCGCCGCACATCGGAGTGGTCGTCCAGCTCGGCGGGCAGTTGCTGCCCACCGGGGGGAGCGTGCCCCCGTCGGAGCCTCCCGGCGCTCCCCCGTCGTTGCCGACACCCGGAGGCGCTCCGGAGTCGGAGGACGGGGTCGGGGGTGGGGAGGACTGGCCGTCGGGTGAGCTCGTAGCGGCGTCGCCCGCGTTTCCGCCGTTGCCCGCGTCGCCGGAGCCCGCACCGGCCCACGTCGAACCCGCATTGTTGGAGCCGCAAGCCGACGCAAATGCGAGCGTCGCCGCGATGCCCATTCGAAGAGAATTCGTGGAGTTCATGTCTGCTCCGGCCGGGTGAGGACTGAAGGCACGTGTGTCTTAGCGTCGCCGACTGACCGAGTCGGTGGGGCCTTCCGGATTCGAGATGCCGCAAGAACTCTGCCCTGATGCGTCGCCTTCTCGCGGTTCGTCGTGGTGGATTAATTCCAATAAAGAAAGCCTGGCTCTTACGCAATCGCCGATCCGGCAGCATGCGACGTCAATCCTGGACAAACCAGGGAAACCCGCGAAAGGACAAACCGACTGGCCCAAGTTGCCGGACTAGGTTGCGCGCACGTGGCGCCCCTGGCGCCCACCGTTGAAGCGCCGGGACGCGTGCGGAAGGACAGCTCCGACCACGCAAAGTTCGCAACTCGACCACGCAAGGGCGGCCGCGCAAAGTTCGCACTCGACCACGCAAGGGCGGCCACGCAAAGTTCGCAATCGAGCGCGGTGCCCGAGTCGTTCGAGGCCGAGCGGAACGGTCGATGTTTCGATCGGTGTTACGCTGCGGTGCGGCTCGGCGCACCGCAGTGCCGACCGCCGCCACGGCGCCAGGGCGCGCACTTGACCGCTCGAGTATGTGCCCAACTGCCAATTTACGATCCGCCGGGAACTGCGTTTTCTTCGTTCCGTCCAGGCCGTCGGCGGGTATCGGCAGTCACGCAGGAACTTTCGCCACTGGCTGCTGCCTTGGACGCTTCGAACGTGCTTGTTCAACACGCTTGTACGGCAGCAATGCGGTGCGTTGGTGAGATGCGACCCGCGGTTGCCGCTCCTTGTCGACGGCATCCGGATTGCTGCCTTTTTTCGCCATGAACCATCGCCTGCCCCTCCTTTGTGCGTTCACATTGGTCGCGGTCCCTCTGCTCTCCGCATGCGGAAGCAGCGAAAACAGCGGCAGCGATGCCGGCAGCTCCTCGGGCAGTGGCTCCTCGAGCGGCAGCTCCTCTTCGAGCGGCAGCTCCTCGGGTAGCAGCTCCTCGAGCGGGAGTTCGTCGGGCAGCGGCTCTTCGAGCGGCAGCTCCTCGGGTAGCAGCTCCTCGAGCGGGAGTTCGTCGGGCAGCGGCTCTTCGAGCGGGAGCTCCTCCGGGAGTAGCGGTGGCGACGACGGTGGCGGCCAGTCCGACGCGGGCACCGATTCCAGCGGCGGAGGTGCGACCGATGGACCGCAGGACGGCGGCCCCATCACGATACCGGCGATCAAAGCTACGATGTACCTCGGGGAGGGAGGGGGACTCTCCTCGAGTTGGGCAACCAAGGTCGATTTCACCAAGATGACGCACCTGCTCTTGGCCTTCGGGACCGTCAATGGAACAAACAGCTGGAACGGCCCAGGGGCCACGAGCGACATCCAGGCGATCGCTGCCGCGGCCCACGCGAAGAACGTCAAGGTCCTCGTTTCGATCGGTGGCGCGGGCGGCGACAAGTCGGTCATCAACGCCTATGCGTCGGCGTCCAATATCGCTCCGCTCGTGGCAAACCTGGACATGATGGTCTCGTCGATGAATCTCGACGGCGTGGACGTGGACCTCGAGACGGGTAACCAGATGCGGTCCAGCAGCAACTACCCGGCATTCGTGAGCGCGCTGATCTCGACGTTTCACCCCGAAGGCAAGCTCGTGACCACGGCGACGGCGCAATACATCGTCCAGGCGCAGAACCCTGACGCGATGATCGTCGCCGCGCTCAAGTCTTTCGACTTCATCAACGACATGATCTACACCGCGAACCTGAGCGACTTCACCAGCGAGGCCAGCTGGTTTACGGGTAGCACCATCGGCGTTCCGAAGGAGAACGTCGTCTGGGGGATCTGCTTCGGCGAGTGCGGCGCGGCGCCCAGCGTGGCCACCACGCAGCAGATCACGATGGGCTCCCTGGCCTACGGCGGCGTCATGGCCTGGAACTACCAGGACTCGTCGGAATCCACATTGTGGCCGGCGATGCAGGCCGCGCTCCCCTGACGCACCGGGGCCTCACGATCGCGACTCGCCGACCGGATTTGCAACGGGCTTCACGCAGCAGGGCCCACGCTCGCGCCCAGGGTGACGAGAAGCTCGTCCAGTTGCCCGAACGTTTCGCCCATCCCATCCGTCGCCCCGAGCGCCTCGCGCGACCCCGTCCCGCACGACGACGCGCATGTACGGCCGTCCGTGCGGCACCGTCACGCAGACGCGGGCTCCCGGCTCCCGTCGGACGCGCAGCGCGCTACCCTCGGCCACGCGCGCTTCGTAAGCAAACGTCTCGCTCGGCCGCAGGTGCCGCCACTCGGCCAGATCCGTGGCGCAGAGTTCGTCGCCCGAGACGCGCACGTCCGCGAGCGGTGAGAGCCTGGTGAGATAGCGCTCGAGGATCCTTTCGAGGTGTCCCTCGAGCACCGTGCCGAGATATGCGGTGCCGGCGGGATCCGAGAACCGTCCCATCGCGGCGAGCGCCGCGGGCGACGGCGTCGGTTGGGTACCCAACCCGCTTACTTGAGCGCGTTGCCCGCGATGACGCCGATCGAAAGGGAAAGCGCGACAACGACGACGATGACTCCCCACGGGGTCCCTCTGCCCGCCATGCTGGGCGCACGGTTGGGGACAGCGAGGTCGGCGTGGAGGTCGACCTCACCAGTTGGCGTGTTGCGCGCGAAGAGATCGATCTCGACGTGCATTATGGTCTCCGCGTCGGCGTCAACGAGAATCACTCCGTGAACGTCGAATGCTGCGCTGTACTCCAGAAGCTGTCTTCGCGTTGGACCGTGCGACAGTCGCGGAGCGAGGCGTCCCGTTTTCACCTCCGCGATGTAGCGTCGGCCGTCACGTGCGACCAGATAATCAGCGCGCAAACCGAACGTCAGCGGTTGACCATTGGCGCGCACCGTCCACGAACCCGGAACTTGCCGCTCGAGCACTGCGTACCCAGCACGCCCAAGGAGAGCGAAGGCGCCGTGCTCGCCGTCAGCGGCGCGAAGGCTTCGCGCGTACGCGGCGACCTTGCGATCCTCCTCGCGTGTCGCAGCGGCGTGGTTCGCCCGCGCGATCTCCTGCTGGCGCCTCAGGCGCCACGATTGAACGACGATGACGACGGCCGCCGCGAACAGGAGGAGGAGTAGAAGCGGCCACAGGTCCTGCACGCCGACAGCGTATCGTGACAACCCTCGTCAAGCGGCCGAAGGGCGCGCGCGGCTCGATCAGCGCCTGCCCGATGGTAACCGGCAAGTTCGACCATGATAGATCCGCCGCGGCAGTTTTGCCCTGGATCGCGAACGGTACGTAATACACGTAGAGGCCCGGCAGCTTCGACCAGGAGAGTGCTGTCCCGGAATGCGTCTGGGTGCCGGTGGGAACATCGGCCCAGGTTCCATCCGAGGCGACGACCCTTCGTGTGACGTCGTTCGTGCATTGCACCGCACGACCGGGATCCGGCGCACCGTACTTACGAGAGAGCTCTTCGGGGACTTTGCGCAGCGCGTCCGAGTCCACGCCGGACGGCGCCGTGACGCGCACGCGGGCGGGCGAGCCGCGGCGGGCTGCGCCGCATGGGAGCCGCGCCGGCGAGCGCATGCCTGCGCCCAGCAGTTGCCGGCCGCCGTGTGACCTTGCGCGTATTCCTGGCCGGACCTTGCGCATTCAGGGTCTTCCGCCGGTTGACCAGACGCCGCCGCACTTCACCCCCAGACCCCCAGCGCCAGCGCGACGCACACACGTTTGCCGCGACGCGGCGGAGCCGCGCCGACTGGTTGAACCGGTGCATCACCGCTTTGCGTGAGACACTTTCGTGCAGCGCGTGTCTTCTCGACATCGGAGGAGTATGCGCATGAGCAGGCGAGAGAGATGGGTGACCGAGGTGATCTGTGCGTTCGTCGTCGGGCTGAACGCGGAGACGATCGCGATGGCGCAAACGCCTCCACATGCCGTGAGCTTCGCGCCGAATGAGAGCTGGACGAGCGGGCCTTACTACGGGAGCATGGGCACCTTCTTCGCCGACGTAGACGGCGACGGGCGCTCCGACGCGATCGCTCTGAACCCTAGTACAGTGACCGTTCGGCGTTCGAACGGAACGAGCTTTTCCCGGAGCGAGGATTGGACACACGGCCCCTACTCCGGCACGCGGGGCACGTTCTTCGCGGACGTTACCGGTGACCACTGGGCGGACGCCATCGTGGTCAACGACGATACCGTGACCGTGCGCCGCGCCGGTGCCGACTGCTTCATCGGATGTTGGAACTACGGATTCCGTGCCAATGAGGACTGGACCTCCGGCCCGTACTACGGCAGCACGCTCACGACGTTCGCAGACGTCACCGGCGACGGGCGAGCGGACGCCGTCGTCATCAACGGAAGCATCGTCACCGTGCGGCGCTCGGACGGCCAGCGCTTTCTCGCCAACGAAACATGGGCCACCGGATTCACACCGGGCGAGGTCGGCACGTACTTCTTCGACGTCGACTACGATGGCAGCGCCGACCTCATCGCCGTCAATCGGGGAAGCATCATCGTTCGGGCGTCCTCGGGATCCGCCTTCGGCCCGGCGACGGACTGGACCGGGAACGCTTGGTTCCCCGCGCAAACGCCCGGGTTAATGGACGTCGCCTTCGCGCAGTTCTATTGGTTTGGAGGGTCTTCGGCGATGATCTATGTCTCGAATCAGACCGTGAACGTCTTTCCCACGATCAATGCAGCGGGCCAGTCGCGCTACGCGGGCGCCGTTTCGACGAGCACTCCGTTCGTGGCATTTGGGAGCCCCCTGGACTTCACGGGCGGCCCCTATTACGGCACGCTCGGCACGTTCTTCGCCGACGTCGACGGCGACGGCAGCGCAGACGCGATCGTCGTGAACACGAACAACGTGACCGTCCGGCCCGCGCGACCATAAAGTACGGAGAGTGGGCGATCTGGGCACAGCGCCATATCGGCGGCGTGTGGATGGGATGAACCCGTCGAGGCGGGCCGCCGCAGCGCGCGCAGGCGAACACGTCGACGTCGAGCGAGCGGCGCAAGAGAGTGCCGCAGTCGACGCGCGGGCCCGTGAGACAAAGGCCGGACGCTCCTGTCTGAAGGGGAAAGGGACGGCGGCCAGCCTTCCTTCCCCCCAAAGGAGAACCGGTATAATGCTATTCAGGTCCAGTCTGTTCGTGCCATCCGCCCTTGGCGCACTGCTCATGGCGTGCGGCACCGCACCTCGAAACGACGACGGCGCTGCCCGCGTCGATCGACCCGATGAGTCTCTCGACTCGCCCGCACCACCGCAGCAGCGCGGGGCGGAGCGCACGAAGTCGACTGACGCCAAGCTCACGGTGGGGCAGGGCATTCAGATCATGGGCGCGACGTACGGATTCAACTGCGGGGCTCCCGGCGGTAACGAGACGGGAGCGCTCTCCTCCGCGTGCGACGGACTCGGGGCTTGCGACTACAGAGTCGACTACCGGATCATCGGCGACCCGGCTCCGAATTGCGCAAAGAACTACACCGCGTACTACACGTGCAGCGACGGCATCGTACGCGAGGCGAGTCTCCCCGCCGAGGCGACCGGCAGCGTGCTCCACCTCTCGTGCCTCGGGATCACGGTCCTCGACGCGACCTACGGGCTCAACTGCGGGGTCGCGGGCGGCAACGAGACGGACACGCTCGCCGCCGCGTGCGATGGACTCGGCGCTTGCGACTACTTCGTCGACTATCTATTTATCGGCGATCCTGCACCCAACTGCGCGAAGACGTACACGGCGTCCTACCGGTGCGGCGACGGCATCATGCGCAACGTCAGCCTCCCCGCCGAGGCGACCGGCAAGGTGGCCCACCTCTCTTGCTACGGCGTCGCGGTCTCCGACGCGACGTACGGAGGCAACTGCGGGGCTCCCAACGGCAACGAGACGAACACGCTCGCCGACACGTGCGATGGATTCGAGTCTTGCTGGTACCAGGTCGACTCTCGGGTGATCGGTAACCCGGCGCCGAACTGCGCGAAGACGTACACGGCGTCCTACCGGTGCGGCGATGGCAGCGTCAACAGCGTCAACCTCCCCGCCGAAGCGAACGGCGACACGACGGTGCTCTACTGCGGCCCCGGCTACTCGTACGTGGGGTGCTTCACGGACCAGCCGAATCGCGACCTCTCCGGGCCTTCCGAGCGTCTCGATACCGCAGGGGACGTTCTGGAGAGATGCGTCGACTTTTGCCGGGGACAAGGCCAGTTCTTCGCCGGCCTGCAGTACGGTGACCAGTGCTTCTGCGGGAACACCTTCGATCATTACGGTCCGGCAACCAATTGCAACATGCCATGCACGTACGATCCCGGGGAAACCTGCGGCGGCACCTGGGCGAACTCGGTATACCGAGTTCAATAGATCCGCGACCGGGGCGCCTCGTCGCGCCCTGAAAGAGAAGCGCGGGCGCCGTCGAGGAAATCGCTGACGATCTCCACGACTCCATGCACTCGAGCACGGCCGGATCGCGAATCGTCACGAAACCTCCTCCCCGCGAGAGCTCCCGCTCCAGGACGGCCCGTACCTTCGAGCGTGCGCGCTTCGGCCGCCGCCGGCTCGCGCACCCAGACCCGCGCGATGCGTAGAAACGCGGCCTGATGTTTCGACACGAGCCCTCCGTTCCGATCGACGCGAGTCACGGCGACGGCAGCGAGTGATGCTCGTGCACGACGGACGGAGGGGAGCTGCGTTCGCATGATCGTCTCCTTGCGTGTGAGGTAGGCCGCGGCCGTGCGAGCGTGCCCGGCACCTCGCTCCACGCGAACCGGTCGATGGGTGCACGAAGCGCCCCGGTTGTTACAGAGGGCGACCTCGAAACGACCTAGAACCGGATCCTACTTGGTTCGCTTCGGGCTCGGCGCTGGATCACGCCGAGACGGATCGACGGGCCCGATGGCTCCACGGGACGAAGCACCCAGACCCGATTGATCGCGCCTGCGACCGAACCCGTCGCACCCGCGCAGCGGCCCTTCGTCCAATCGCGACTCGCCGCGCCCGGACACTGGCCGTGACCGCAAGACTGCTCGATCGAGCAGGCTGGCACGCGCGCTGCTTGGTGGCGCCGGCGTGACCCGTCTTCGTGCGCTGCATCGATCGACCCGCGGGTCCGGCTTCGTTCAGTACGTCATCGTCGTCGGTTGCATCGCGCTCGCGGCCATCGGCGCGTTTGTCACGTTTGGCTCGGCCGTTCAGCAAAAAGCGAAGGACGAGGGGCAACGCGTCCAGGCTCTGGAGGGCATGACCGGCGGGCCCGACTCCCCGACGGCGAACGGCACGCCGAACAACGGCTGCACGGGCGGTTCGTGCCCGCCGGGATCCGGCAACTGCTTCGTCGCCGGCACGCCGGTGCTGACTCCGGGGGGGCTCGTTCCGATCGAAGAGATCCGTGAGGGCGATCCCGTCGTCTCGCGCGACGTCGAGACCGGAGAGGTCCGCATCGCCACGGTCGCACGGACCTACGCGCGCCTCGCTCCGGCTCTCACCGCCGTTCGGATCGACGCGGACGGCGGCGGCGAGGAGACTCTGCACTCCACGCCAGAGCATCGCT
>Ga0102924_1003786_pt1 | contig 15692 bp, 10 predicted proteins | sample PaiPotPPM11metaG_FD_80116 | JGI IMG/M metagenome (GOLD analysis project Ga0102924, IMG submission 80116) | Iron sulfur acid spring bacterial and archeal communities from Banff, Canada, to study Microbial Dark Matter (Phase II) - Paint Pots PPM... ... | reverse complement strand
GCGATGTCGCCCAAGTGCCTAAGGGCAATCAGATTTTCGGGGTCAAGCCCAAGGGCGGACTCGAACACGGTGCGCGCTTCTTCGAATTCACCGGCCTCGAATAGCGCTTGCCCGAAAACGATGTGCCCGCTTATGTGGGCGGGCTGCTGCGGAAGGTAAGTACGGCAGATCGCAATTGCCTGCTGCAGATCGCCGGCTTTCCGGTACTCGTTCGCGAGCGGCGCGAAATAGCGGCGCGGGTTCTCGTTGAACTTGCGCTCGAGTTCCTCTATGCGGGCGGAGCTAACCATCGAGAGCCCTCGCGTACGCCACCCACCGGCCGGGCGGGGCGGCGCAAAAGAATGGTGAAATTACATCGTACCGACGAGCGAAGTCAATCAAAAGTGACACCAGAAGTGCCGCAGTGTCTTGACCTTAGCCGTTCGGCCCGCTCACATTCCTCGACTGCGTTCCACACTGTGCCAAGGAGTGTTGTCGGTTGTTGCAATCGATGCGTAGCGCCGCCAAGTACATCTGGGTCGTTCTGTTTGTGCTGTTCGTCGGCGGTTTCCTCTTTTATGAAAGCTCGGGCCTGTTTGGCCGAGGACCCAATACATCGTCCACCGTTATCGCGACCGTGAACGGTCGAGATATCCCACTGACTGTGTGGCTCGAAGCCATCCGCAGGCGCGAGCAGGAAGCTTCACAGCGGCTCGGCCGGCAGCTCACGCTGGACGAGGAAGAACAGCTCAAACAGGAGGTCTTCAACCAGCTCGTGAGCGAGATCCTGCTCGAGCAGGAATACGCTCGCCGGAGCATCCACGTCTCTGACGCGGAGGTCATCGACGCAGCGCGCAGCAGCCCTCCGCCAGAATTTCTCCAGGCTCCTGAGCTGCAGACAGACGGGCATTTCGACGAGGCGAAATACCAGCGGTTCCTCAGCAGCCCAATGGCGCGGGCGCAGGGTGTGCTCTCGGGGCTGGAGGCGCTTTATCGCTCGGAAATCCCGCGGGAGAAATTGTTCGAGCAGGTAGCCTCGGATGTCTATCTGACCGATGACCAGCTGTGGAATATCTGGCGTGACACGCACGACAGCGCCCAGATATCCTGGGTCGCATTCCGTCCAGACATGGTCCCGGACTCTTCAGTGCCCGTGAGCGACGCCGAGATGCGGCAGTACTACGACACGCATCACGACGCGTTGTCGCGTAAAGGAACGGCAGTGCTGTCGCTGCTGATGATTCCCAGGTCAATCACGGCCGCGGACAGCGCTGCGGTCCGCAAGCACATACTCGAGTTGCGCGATCAGATAAGTCACGGCGCCTCGTTCGCTGATGTGGCCAAGCGGGAGTCCGCGGATTCCGCGTCCGCCGTGAACGGCGGTTCGCTCGGCTGGAGCAAACGCGGACGCCTTGTTCCCATATTCGAGCAGACGGCCTGGGCGCTCAAGCCCGGACAGCTGTCAGACCCCGTACTCACGCCATACGGCTATCACCTCATTCGCCTCGACGACCGCAAGGGCGACTCCGCGCTCGTGAGCCACATTCTCTTGCGCATTCAGCAGTCGGACTCGACGGCTGCACGCACCAACGCTCGCGCCGATTCCCTGGAAAAGTTTGCGGCTCAGACCGACCAGTCCGGGGGCGGGGCGTTCGATCGAGCCGCCAAGGCCCTCGGCCTCACTCCGACGCGAGTTCGCGTCACCGAGGGACTACCAGTGTCGGCGAACGGCAGACAAGTGCCAAGTGTTGGCGTGTGGGCCTTCAGCGGCGCGTCCGTCGGCAGCACGAGCGACCTGGTTGACTCCGATGACGGATACTATCTCGCGAGACTTGATTCACTCGCGCCGGGTGGTCTGCCGCTGTACGAGAGCGCAAAGCCCGCGATACGTAAGATCGTGGCCGCGCAAAAAGCGCTCGGCATTCTCGAGCCACGGGCGGAGTCCTTCGCCCAGCTGGCCGCGCGCACGTCGCTGCAACGGGCCGCCGATTCGCTGCACCTCAAGGTTATGCGGTCTCCGGCCTTTACACCCACTGGCCTCGTTCCCGAAGTCGGGCAGCTCAATCAGGCCGTCGGAGCCGCGTTCACACTACCTGTCGGGGTCATCAGTGCGCCGATCAAGACATCGGACGGTGTTTTCATAATTCGGGTCGATCGCCGTGTCCCGGCCGACCGCGCTGCGTGGGAGAAGCAGAAGGTCGAGCAGCGTCAGACACTCCTACGTACGCTGCGCCAGCAGAGGGTGCAAAGCTATATGGAGGACCTTCGACAGTCGGCCAAGATCACCGACAACCGCGCCGCAGTGGAGGCGGCTAGTCACCGATCCTCGGCCACGTAGCCAGCACTCACGTAGCCAGCAGCCACGTGGCCCGCGGCGCGCTCGCTCCTAGAACAACGATCTCGCGATCAGATAGGCGATCAGGACGCCCACTAGGCTCAATAGCGACACATCGAGCGCGATCGGCCCGAGCGCCAGCTTCATGATGACGAGGTCGAGCTGCAGTGGTCCAACCGAAGGTGTGACGCCAGTGGTCAGGAATTCCTTGACCGCTCCGGCTGGCAGAAAGCGCCGCGAGAACTGCGTAAGGAAGCCGCCTACGATGAAGCCGCAGGCGAGCACAATCGCGTGAAACACTGGACGATGGCGGGCGGTTTGGCGCGGCGGTGGCATCATGACCGCCGCTCCGTGACATACGCTATGGCATCGATCAGTGCGCTCCGGGCGGCAGTCTCCGGAATATCCGCGAGCGCCTCTTCCGCCGCCTGCGCGAACCACTCGCCGCGGCGACGCGCGTAATCCAGACCGCCGTTTTCGGTGACCAGGCCAATCACCTCATGAATATCCGCCTCGCTAGGCACTTCGCTGGCAAATAGCCCTTCGACGCGGCGTCGCGCCCGTCCGTCCATTTCTCGCATCGCGGCGATCAGAGGCAACGTCATCTTGCGTTCGTGCAAGTCGAGACCCATAGGTTTCCCAGTCACCTCCTGTGCCTCCGTGTAGTCGAGGAGGTCGTCCACGATCTGGAACGCCATGCCAAGGCGCTGCCCATAACGTGACAGCGAATCGGCATACTGAGCCGCGCCACATAGCGCTCCCACGGCACACGCGGCACGAAACAGCGATGCGGTTTTGGCCGCGATGAGCGCCTCGTAGTCCTCCTCGGAGAACTGCAGTGGATCGCCTTTGGTCAGTTGGCGCAGTTCACCTTGCGTCATCTCGACCGACGCGTCGGTCAGCACGCGCAGGGCGTCGAGATCGCCAAGCGTGGCGAGCTCGCGCAGAGCGCGCAGATACAGGAAATCGCCTGCAATTACCGAGGTCTGCGAATTAAACAACGCGTTGATCGTCGGCAGGCCGCGGCGCAGCGCGGAGTGATCCACCGCATCGTCGTGGACGAGTGTCGCGACGTGCATCAGCTCGAGCACAGCGGCCAACGTAGTGATTCGCGGCTCGGGGCGCCCGTCCGTGGCACTGGCGAGGAGGGCAATAGTCGGTCGGAACAGCTTGCCCTTCATCGCCATGAGATGTCGCGTCACTTGCGCGATGAGCGGGGAGTCATCGTACACGATGCGCCGGAGCTCGCGCGCGACGCCGTCCAGCTCGTCCCGCACGGGCGCCTGGACATCGGCGAGCCGAGGAGCCACAGGAGCGGATGAGGCGGGCGTCGCCGAACGGGCGGTCACGGCAAGCCTTTGCTCACGTCACCTCGCTCGATGCTGGCAAGCCGCTTCGCGACATCACGGAATTCCACGTCGATCGCAAACACGCGCTGGTAATATTGCACGGCTGCCGTCGTTTGGTGCAGGGCTTCCGCGGCGTACCCCAACAGATACAGTACGCCCACAAGCTGTTCGTCACCGGCGCCCGGCTCATTCAGGGCGCGACCGAGTATCGTAGACGCGACCTGCACCTGCTTCTTCTCGAGAAAGCACTGACCTAGTGCCTCGTATGTTCGTACGCGGCGGCCCGCGCCGAGCAGCGCCTTCTGAAACTCGGCGATCGCTTCGTCGAGCAATCCCATCTCTTTGTAGGCCACACCGAGATCGTAGTGACTATCCGAGTCCTCAGCGTCCACGTTCTGAGCCACGCCCTGCTTGAAGCGTTTTAGCATGTCGGCAAAGTCCGCCGCTTCGTCGCCGCTGGGCTCCTGCTCATCCACGACCATACGCGTGGACTTCGGCTCCTCCTCCTGCCGCAGCCAATCGCCCAGGTTCACGTAGTCCGAGTCCGCGACTGGCCGAGGTCGCGTGGTCTCGGCGCGGGCGCGAGGCATCTCCTGCTCCGCCTCCCGGGGGCCTCGGCGCGTGTCAACGGTGTAGCGTCGCGCCGGGCGCTGCCCTTGGGGCGGCTGCGGCTCAGTGGACCCGGCGGGTTCGGCGGAGGCAATGTCTGCCGGGCCGCCAAATGCGCTCAGCGCAGCCCGAGCGCGGGGGTCGTCGGGCGCTAGCTCGATCACGCGCTGGTACACGGCGCGAGCCTTCTCAGGTTGGCCGGCGCGAAACAGGGCGTCGGCCAGCTCTAGGTAGGCTTGAGGAAGTCGAACCGCGTCGGCCGTCCGGAAGGCGTACTCGACTCGTTTTTGATGGTGGCGGACAGAGTTCGGGTCGACGCGAATCAGCTCTTCCGCGACCGAGCGTGCGCCATCCAGGTCATGCGACCGCTCGAGCCCAACCATGACCGCCTCCAGCTCGCGCAGCCCGGCCTCGCGCTTGCCATTACCGAGCAATGCCTCAGCGAGCTGCCGCCGGGCACTCCAATCGTCGGGAGCAGGCGCAGCCTGTTCCCGACCAGCAAGGCCTTCAGCTCCAGTGACCAGTTGCAGATCATCGGAATTGTCTCGGGCCTTGGGCGACGCCGGCACATCGAGCAACGCACCCTTGGAGGCACCGCTGGGGCGCCTCGCGGGCCCTTCGCTCTCCGGGATGATGAGCTCCATGTCGCCGGTCAACGGCGATGGGCGTGGCATCGGAACGAGCGGCTCGAGCGCGTCCTCCAGGCTTGGAAGGGCGCCAGGCAGGGCGAGATCGTGCGCCCGCGGCTCGATTGCCTCGACACTCAGGGGTGTTGGCAGCGATAGGGCGGCGAACTCGACGCCGCTCAACGGCGGCTCGAGATCAGGCAGCAAATGAGGAAGTGCACGCGCAGGGGTATCGGCGTCGATAGAGGAAGGCTCGAACCCCGTGAGCGCCGGCGTTGTGCCGGCGACGTCCGCATCGAAATGTTCGCGCATCATCAGTCCGGCCACGGGCTGCTCCCGGGCCGGGGTGCTGTCCCGAGCGGCAGCTACCGCGGTCTCCTGCTCGGTTTCCCCCTCCCGTTCAGGCTCCGCTTCGTCCGCGGTGCCGCTGGGCGTGTCGAAGATCACGTCTGGTGACGACGTCGGGGTCGTAGGCTCCGGCTCGATCGCCGGTATCTCGAGCGTTGGCGAGACCGCCGGAGTAAAGATCGGCGTCAGTGTCCCTGCGCTGGCGGGGGCGCCCGACGACCCGGCCGCGCTCGCACCCTGACCCGGACCGGATCTGCGAGGCGGAGGAGGCGCGCCATCACCGAGGTCCAGGAAGACCAGGTCGCTCGACTTCTGTTGCCGAGGGCCGCGCCCCGTTTTTGGCTCTACATTCGCATCAATGGCCTTCATGCGATCTACCGTTGCGCGCATGTCGGCCCCGCGCCCTTCGACTTCGAACTTGTCGTACAGGTGCTGCAGCTGATCGATTGCTTCCGCCGTGCGTCCTTTCTTGGACAACTGGTCCGCGAGCATGAGGCGGATGTCGTCCTGGTCCGGACACAGATCGGCGAACTCTTTCAGAGCGCGAAAAGCCTCATCCAGCTGCTCGGCCTTTTGCATGCGATCAGCGTACTCGAGAAAGTTCTGCTTCGCATCGCTGATGAAGCCCTTCTTGGCGCTGATCTTACCGAGCTTGTAGTAGATCGAGTTCCGCCCGGGGGACTGGCGAAGGATCTTGTTACATAGCGCGATCGCGTTGTTGAAGAAGCCGCTTTCGGCGTATAGATCAACGGCCTTCTCGTAGTACGTCATCCCGTCGCCAGCCCTGCCCTCGCGCATGAGCAGATCGCCCACGCGGTTGTACAACGCTACATCGGCCTCGTCGTCGCCGGGGCTCTCGTCGAGGATCTGGATGTAGAGTTGGAGCGCCTTGTCGAACTGCTTTTTCTGTTCGAACTCGGCGGCCTTTTTCTTCAGCTTCGCGGCGTTGAACGACATCTGGGGTTTAGACGGGTTAACCTATCCCTAAGTCAAATTGGTAACAAGCTTTGCCCCGCAGCCACGTGGCTCGGCAGCGGCGGTCTCCATACCAATAGGGAATCTCGCGCACGTCGTCCACTTCGAACACTGCCAGGTCGGCGGAGAAACCCGGCGCTACCTGTCCGATGGAGCCGGCCAACCCAAGCGCGGCGGCGCCGTTCACCGTCGCCGCTATGATCGCTTCGGCAACGCTCATGCGCAGCTGGCTCACGGCAAGCGTCAAGATGAGCGGCAGATTGGGCGTCGGAGATGTGCCGGGATTGAAATCGGTCGCGAGCGCAACCGCGGCTCCCGCTTCAAGTAGCTCACGAGCTGGGGCCTGCGTGCTCTTCCCCAGAAACAACATTGTTCCGGGAAGGAGCGTCGCCACAGTTTGAGCGCGCGCTAGAGCGTCGATCCCGCTCGCGGAGATCGCGCCCAGGTGGTCGGCCGACGTCGCGCCCAACTCGGCGGCGAGCTCCGCGCCGCCAGACGCCCGCAGCTCGTCGGCGTGCAACTTGATCCCCAGTCCGGCATCGCGGGCTGCTGACAGCACTCTACGAGTCTCATCTACCGTGAACGCGCCGGGTTCGCAAAACGCGTCCGCGAAGGTCGCGAGACCCTCGGCCAACACTCGTGGCAGCATCTCATCGACAAGCAGCCGAATGTACGAGGCTCGGGCCGACGGCGTGCTTCGGCATTCCAGCGGGATCTCGTGCGCTCCGAGCCAGGTAGGGACAAGGCGGAGCGGCAGCGCAGTCGCCAGCCGGCGTATCACGCGCAGCGCCTTGAGCTCGTCATCGACGGTGAGACCGTAGCCGGACTTGACCTCGACCGTTGTCGCCCCGAAGGACGCGAGCCGTGCGAGGCGCGGCATGGCCAGCGCGTAAAGCTCGTCCTCGGAGCGCGCACGCAGGTCGCGAACCGAGGCGTGGATGCCGCCGCCGCCCGCCGCGATTGCCATGTAGTCCGCACCGGCCGCCCGAGCCTCCTGCTCCGCGGCGCGAGGCGCGCCGAAAATCGCGTGAGTGTGCGAATCAACAAGCCCGGGCATGATCACACCTCGATTGCAGTCTATCCGCTCCGCACGGGCGAAGTTGCGTTCGAGGTCGCCCAGAGGCGCGACGGCCGCGATCCGATCGCCGACGACCGCGACGGCTGCGTCGCTCACTACGCCCATGTCACGCATCTCACCGCCGCGCCGGGCGCGCGCCGGCCCCGCGCACGTCACAACCTGTGATGCATTGCAAAACAGAAGCGGCGTCACGCCATCACGTCCAGAACACGGGATAACCGAACCGGCGCCTCGGCTTCGCCACGACATGCGTAGAAGCACGCGTTACACCCGATGGGCTCGTACGGGCGAAAGGCCTGCCAGTGACCGTCTGTCGGGAAGTCGGGGCACCGCTTTACATGCCCCGTGGGCGTCACGTGGATGGTGCGAATCCCCGAGCGGCAGGGCGCGGTCATTTCCCCGCGGACGTATCGCGGCACCTGCGCGAGATAATAGTCCGAACTCGTGATGACACCGCGGCGGCGCCGCTTGTACGCGAGCAGGGCGGCGATTGTGCTGTCCAGATCTGCGGCGCGCTCAGGGTGCAGCACGTAGGCGGAATTACCGTTCTTGAGTGCCGTGTACGTGCTGAAGTTCACACCAACGCCAAGCTCGGCCGCGCGATGCACTATGGGCAGCAGCTGATCGAGATTGTCGTCGCGGATCACGGTGTTGAACCGGATGCTGTCGATCCCGCGAGCGCGCATGGCGACAACATTCGACAGGATCCGGTCGGTCAGCCCCGGGATGCCGCGCGCGGCGTCGTGTCGTCCGTCAAGATAGTCGAGCGAGATGTTGAACTGATTGACGCCCGCCTGCCAAAGCGACCACGCCCGCTCGACCGAGAGAGTTCCGCCGTGGGTCAACAGCGCGATGTATTTGAGCCGCACCGCCTGCGCGACCGCGGCCACGAGCGCCTCGAGGTCCCGGCGAAGCGTCGGCTCGCCGCCGGTGAAAGTGATCATCAGCGGGTTGAAGAACCGGGCCGCGGCCGCGAAGCTCGCTACCTCATGGTCACGCGCACCGGGGTCCGTCTGCCAATAGTCGCAGAATCCGCAGCGCGCGTTGCACCGCAGCGTCACCTCGAAGTTGACAAGTATCGGCTTGCGCGCCGCGGTCAGGTACGCGTACTTCGCTAGGAATAGCAGTACGTGCCGGGGCGCGAAACGGCCTGACAACACGCGCGCGGCTCAGGAGTGAGGCAGGTCGATCGCATGCTCAGCCGCGGTCGCGATCGCTATCTCATATCCCGCGTCGGCGTGCCGAGCTACGCCGATTCCCGGATCGTTTGTGAGCACGCGCTGCAATCGCACCCGCATTTCCGGCGACCCGTCGGCGACGATCACCTGTCCAGCGTGCAGCGAATTGCCGATGCCAACGCCCCCTCCATGATGGAACGACACCCACGATGCGCCGCTCGCGACATTCAGCAGAGCGTTGAGGATGGGCCAGTCCGCGATTGCGTCGCTTCCGTCGCGCATGCCTTCGGTCTCGCGGAACGGCGACGCGACACTGCCGGTGTCCAGGTGGTCGCGCCCGATCACCACAGGCGCCGAAAGCTCGCCGCTGGCGACTAGATCGTTCATCGCGACCCCGAATTTTGCGCGCTGCCCTTGGCCAAGCCAGCAGATGCGCGCGGGAAGACCCTGGAATTGCACTCTGTCGCGAGCCAGCGTGAGCCAGCGCGACAGGTGCGCGTCGTCGGGGAATAGCTCGCGGGCCAGGTTGTCGGTCCGGTAAATGTCTTCGGGATCGCCCGACAGCGCGACCCATCTGAATGGCCCCTTTCCTTGACAGAAAAGAGGGCGCACGTACTCCGGCACGAAGCCAGGTATCTCGAACGCGCGTTGCACACCCGCATCGAAAGCCACGGTTCGCAAGTTGTTGCCGTAGTCAAACGCGATCGCCCCACGCTGGCGGAGCTGCACCATTGCAGTGACGTGGGCCACGGCTGACGCGATGGAACGCGCTACATACTCTCCCGGACTGGCTCGTCGAAGCTCGGCCGCCTCGGCAACTGACAGGCCCGCGGGCACGTACCCGTTGAGCATGTCATGCGCGCTCGTCTGATCGGTAAGTACATCGGGCGTGACGCCGCGCGCGACCAAAGCCGGAATCACTTCGGCGGTGTTGCCTACCAAGCCGACCGACAGGCCGCGCCCGGCGCGCTGGGCCTCGGACAGCCACCCAAGCGCTTCGTCGAGGTCACGGCTCATCCGATCGCAATAGCCGGTGGCGAGTCGCTTCTCGATTCGCGCCGCGTCAACCTCGATGGCGAGCATCGCGCCGCCGAGCATCGTCGCCGCGAGCGGCTGCGCACCACCCATGCCGCCTAGTCCGCCGGTCACGACTAAGCGACCGGAGAGCGATCCACCAAAGTGTCGGTCGGCAACTGCAGCGAACGTTTCGTAGGTGCCCTGCAGAATTCCCTGGGAGCCGATATAGATCCAAGAGCCCGCCGTCATCTGGCCGTACATCGTCAAGCCGAGTGATTCGAGGCGCCGGAACTCGTCCCAGGTGGCCCACCGCGGGACAAGATTGCCGTTGGCGATCAGCACGCGCGGCGCGCTCCGGTGCGTGCGGAACACCGCAACCGGCTTGCCGCTCTGCACGAGCAGTGTTTCGTCGTCCGCCAGCCGACGCAGCGTCGCGACGATCGCATCGAAAGCCTCCCAGCTGCGGGCGGCGCGCCCCGTGCCACCGTATACCACGAGATCGTCGGGCCGCTCGGCGACTTCCGGGTCCAAGTTGTTCATGAGCATCCGCAAGGCGGCCTCTTGCGGCCAGCCGCGGCACGTCAGCGTCGTCCCCCTCGGCGCAGACACGCGCCGCGGGACAGCCACGCGTTCCACGGCGACGCTCACGTCAGCTCCTCCCCCGACTGCTCCGCCGAAAATCGCCCGGCGGCGACCGCTTCCGCGAGACCCGTAATATCGCCTGACAGAACGCGGTCCACGTCCAACGGAGCCACTATGTCACGAACCCTTGCGTGAGCCCGCCGGACCCCGGCGCCAGGCTTCAAGGGAGCGCGATAGTCGATGCCCTGCGCGGCGCACATCAGCTCTATCGCCAGAACGTGCTGCACGTTCGTCACGATGCGACGGAGCTTCCACGCTGCGCCCATTGCCATCGGCACAACGTCCTCCTTGTTGCCGTCCGTCGGAATCGTGTCCACGCTCGCCGGGTGCGCAAGCACCTTGCACTCCGCGGCCAGGGCGGCCGCCGTTATCTGCGCCATCATGAACCCGGAGTGCACGCCGGCGTCGCGCGCGAGAAAAGGGGGCAGACCATGATTGAGGTCCGGGTGTACCAGTCTGTCCGTCCGTCGTTCCGAGATCGTCGCAAGATTCGTCAAGACAATCGCGAGAACGTCGAGCGCGAGCGCCACGACTTGCCCGTGAAAATTGCCGCCACTCAGCAACACACCGTCGTCGAACACGAGCGGATTGTCGGTAGCCGCATTCAGCTCCCGCGCGATCAGCGATTCGGCGAAGCGAATGGCGTCGAGGACCGGGCCGTGCACCTGCGGCATGCAGCGCAGCGCATAGGCGTCCTGCACGCGCGGATCGCCGTGCCGGTGCGACTCGCGAATCTCACTGTCCGCGAGGAGATCGCGCAGGTAGGCCGCGGAGTCCTCCTGGCCGGCCTGCCCGCGCGCCCTCTGGATGCGGGCATCAAATGCCACCGGCGTTCCCAACAGCGCTTCGAGCGACATGGCACCGGCCACGTGCGCCGCTCGCCACAGGCGGCGAGCATCAACGATGGCGAGGGCGGCAATGGCCGTATGTGCCTGTGTGCCGTTTATCAACGCCAGTCCTTCCTTCGGCTGCAACGTCACCGGTGCCAGACGCGCTTGCTGGAGCAAAGCAGACGCCGGCCCGCAGCGCTCGCCGCGATCGCCCCGCAGATCGCCTTCGCCAATCAGCGCGAGCGCGAGGTGGGCAAGAGGCGCGAGGTCGCCACTGGCCCCCACGCTGCCCTGCTCGGGAATGGACGGATACAGCCCCGCGTTGAGCATTCCAACGAGGAGGTCCACCAACTGCGGACGGGCACCCGCCAAGCCGCTAGCCAGGACGTTCGCGCGGAGAAGCATCATCGCGCGCACCTCGCGCTCGGGCAGCATCGGTCCCACGCCCGCCGCGTGGCTCCGCACGAGATTCACCTGCAGCTCGGCCAACCTGTCATGCGGGATCGCGATGTCGGACAGCTTGCCGAAGCCCGTAGTGATCCCGTACACGGGATCGTTGCGGGCGACAATCGCGTCCACGATGTCCCGCGTCGCCTGCATTCGCGCCCGAGCGGCCGGTGATGTTTCCACCGGCACTCGCCCCACCGCCACGGCGTGCACGTCCTCGATGGTTAATGATCGACCATCGAGGACGACGGATGCGCGCATGCAAAGAATGTCGGCAGTCGCGCCGAGCGATTCAAGATCGCCCGGCGCCGCCTACGACAGGATCACGAGATTTTATGGTTTCGACGTGTGCACCACTTTCCCCGTCGCGCGGCCCGCGAGCTTGTGATGCGCTACGACGACCGTCGCATTTGGTGCCGCGGCAATGTCGAATGTCGGATCGCTTGCGCTGGGCGTGATGACGGTAAACGGGCCGAGGCTGCTTTCCTGTCCGCCGACTGCCACAGTCGACACGGAGTAGCAGCGAGTGTCGCCGTTGGTTAAGCCCGTGACCACGAACACGTCGGATACCGTAGACCCTTCGACTGCGAGATCACTAAGGTTCCCAGAGCAGGTCGTCGTACCGCCGGACACCGTGGCCGAATCGGAGTACACGCGATAGTACGAAAACTGCGACGCGTTGGGGCTGGCCAGCGGTGTATCGGTCCACCGGAGCTCGCCCGCGCCATTGAACGCGGCTGACGTGATCGTGTCAGGCGGCGGAAGCGGTGCCGCGGTCGAGACCGCGATTGCCACTCCTGGACTGTGATCGCCGGCGCCGTCCTCCCCCCACACCATGTATTGCGGGGACGGCGTGCCGGCGTCATGGAATGTGTTGGACGTCGTGGCGCCTATCTCTGACCACTGCTGACTCGACGAATCGCGCGCGAATACAGCATAGTCGGTGATTCGACTGTCATTGGCGTCGGTCCAGCTCAACAATACGCCGTTGGGTACGGCGGGAGCCCCAGGAAGCAGCATGTAGCTTACGTTCGACGGGTCGGTAAGGACCGTGGCTCCCGGCGCCGTGTAGTTGCTCGATGAACACCCCGCCAGCACCGCCGCGGCGCCCACCGCAACGGCTGACAGGACCATTCCCTTGCCCATTAGGACTCCTGAGAGTGTCTGCTACTCTATACGCAGTGCTCACACCAGCACGCTGCGTTCCATAACCTCGCGTCCATTCAAGGCTTGGCGCGGTGGCAGGCGGTATGGCGTCCTCTCCAAAGGACAGATGCCTGTTCTCGTGCATGACGTGCCGTCGCGGCTTCACTCGTGCCTCCGGTCACCGGCATGGCGTCTCGGCAATGGATTCTTCGGCGAGGTTCGGCGGGCTCCGGCTTCCGGTATTTCACCGAGAATGGCAGCCCGGTTCGATCCCGGGCGGTTCTGGAGCGCATCGAGGGTCTTCGCATACCCCCCGCGTATCGCGACGTCCACGTCTCGGTCAGTCCGCGGGCCCCCATCCAGGCATGGGGATTCGACGCCCGCGGACGACGACAGTACCGCTACCATCCGCGGGCGGTCGAGCGCGGTCAACTACGCAAGTACTACCGCGTAGCTCGTCTGGGCCGCGACTTGGCGGACATACGGGCCGCCCTCGACAGCGATTTCCGCAGCCAAGGATTCACCAAGCAGCGTGTCGCCGCCTGTGCGGTTCGTCTGATAAGCGCCGGCTACCTGAGAGCGGGAGACGAGCGTTACGAGGCTGAGAACCGGACATACGGGGCGGCGACACTGCACAAGTCGCACGTCACGATTGACGGGCGCCGCATAATGCTCCGCTTCACTGGCAAGCGCGGCATAACACAGGAGCAGGAGGTCAGTGACCCCCGACTTGCGGCCTTCATCGCGAAGCTCAAGAAAACTCCGGGACGGCGGCTCTTTCGCTATCAGACGGACGACGCTAGTTGGTGTGACCTCACGTTGCGCGATGTCAACCTCTACTTGCGGGAACTAGTGGGTGTCCGGTACACGGCCAAGGATTTCCGTACCTGGGGCGGCACGTTGCGCTGCGCCGTCACCCTGGCGGAGCTTGGACCCGCGCCCTCTCAGCGCGCGGCGAAACGAAACGTCGTCGCCGCCGTACGCGCGGTGGCCAGCACATTGGTAAACACGCCGGCCATAAGTCGGAAGTCGTACGTACACCCGCTCGTCATCGATCTTTATCTCGATCGCGGCCTGACAATCAGCGAGTACATGCACAGCGCATCAGGGTCGCGGCCCAACCGTCGGGAACACCTGCGCGCACCGGAAGAAACAGCGCTAATCAGGTTCCTTGACGAGCATTTTCCTGATCGCCGGCGCGCGCCTCGCAAAGTCGCGTAACCGTGACGCTCCGACCGGTCGAGCCGACCGATCAATAGGTGGGCGCAGTCGCAACGCCGCCTGGCGTCTGGTAGGTCTGCTTGTCGTAGTTGAACTTCAGGGCCGGCTCCGCCTTGAGCGAGATGAAGAAGGTAAAGGCAAAGCTGCCCGTCGGGGCCTGTGTAAAGGAGAAGATGGCACGCCAATCGTGCAGGTCGCGCTGCAGCGTCACGACGTGACTGGCGAAGTTGTGCGCCCGAAAATCGTACGTCGTCTGCCACTGCGCAGCCCACTTTGGCGTGATGTTGAAACTGGTCGATGCCTGCAGGGTGGTCTGTGATGGCACTATCACGTAAGGCGCCGCGTACGTCGTAGCGTTCAAGATGTTCGGGTTGGTCGGCGCTGTCTTCTGCTGCGCGAGGCAGAGCGCATAGGCGGCCGGATTTATCGTCTGGTATACGGAGCAATATTGGGCCGGGTTGTACTGGATGACGTTCGCCAGATTGCCCACGGGAGGGCGCGTGCGCGAAGCGTTGAACGTGAACGACGCCTGCCAACCCTGGCCTGCGTTGGCGATTGGCGCGTACTGCGCGAGCTGCGCCCCGCTGCCGGCCACGCGCTGGGCCGCCAGCTGCTCTGCCAGGAATTGGTCGCGCCCCTTCGCCGTGTCGCTGGCTGGCCTAGGACGCACCAGCCCCAGCACCTCCCCGATCCCGGTGAAAGGGTTCGTGTTGTGATTGATCGAGAAAGTCGCGCTCATCTGCTGCCAGTAGGGTTTGAATACGGCGGTGTCGCTCAGCGGATCACCCTGGAACAGCGAGAACGACTCGCGGAAATCGAATCCGGGCAAGAGGTCCGACCGTACGTTGTAGCCCCACGAGCTCGTAGTGAACCCGCTGAGCGGCCGGTGCGTGAACTGGGCGCGCTCGAGATCGTAAGACAGTGGGTCGAAGTTGAGCGAAAGGAGCTTCAACTTCGCCGCGCCCGGCGCGTCTGGATCGACGTCCGGGGCGGGCTTGAGCTTCGCCTCGAGCACCTGCGTCAGCGACAGCGACACCTGCTCTTGTCTTAGCCCGCCCAGATATCCCACCGGCGACTGCCCGTTCGCCACGAGAAACGCGCTGTCGACGTTCACCGCCGGCGAATAGCTGAATGTGAGGGCCGGTGTGATCGTGTGCCGGAAACGCGACACGCCACCCAGTCCGCCGAACAGACCATAGAACGTCGGAGAAAACGCCAACCCGTACACGAGCCGCTTGGACTGCTGCAGAAAATCCGACCCCGTAAACTGCGTGCGCACGAGAAACGGCGCTCCAGGATCGGCATTTTCCACCGATACGCTCGGAACGATGTTCCAGCTGCCCTGCAGCAGCCGCGGCAGATCGACCCCGGTATTCCAGTCCAGCCCTGTGCGAAACGTTTGCGCGAACGTCCGCGTGACAGCCACGGCCGTATCCCCGGTCTTTACGTACACCAGGTCCTGTTCCGGGTAATTGTTGAACTGGTCGGAATACTGAAACGAGTTTCGGATGCTGAACCCGAAGATCGTGATCGGCGTGTCGAAGGACGCAGCCGTGTTACGCTGATTCCGGTGCAACTGGACGCTGTCGATCGTACCGTCGGGCGCGATAGAGTACAGCTGGGAGAAGTTGCCGAAAGCGTCGACGTTCAGATTCTGCGTGTTGCTCAGCGAAAGCGACGGCGACCAGGTCAGCCAGTTCCCTGCGCTAATCGGCTTGGTCGAGAGGCTGAGGTCCGGGAAATCGCGGTCGATCTCCTGGCGACCCGGATACTGCTTCTGCGACCCACCTAGACTGATCGATGCGGGTCCCAACTGTTGCTGAAAGTTCACCTGAGACGAGATTACCGCGAGTACGGCGTATGGGTTGTAATAGGTCAGCTGCTGAACGGTCGTACTAGTTTCATAGTTGAT
>Ga0102924_1003784_pt1 | contig 15700 bp, 20 predicted proteins | sample PaiPotPPM11metaG_FD_80116 | JGI IMG/M metagenome (GOLD analysis project Ga0102924, IMG submission 80116) | Iron sulfur acid spring bacterial and archeal communities from Banff, Canada, to study Microbial Dark Matter (Phase II) - Paint Pots PPM... ... | reverse complement strand
GAGGGTGCGGTCCTCGGGGATGGTGCGGTCCTCGGGGGTGGTGCGGTCCTCGGGGGTGGTCGGGCGCACCAGGGCCCGCCGGAGGGCGCGGCCCCGCCAGGCGACGCGCCCGGCGTAGGCGGCGAGGGCGGCGAAGGTGATGGCGTAGCCGGAGTAGACGTAGCTCATGCCGACGCCCCCACCCGGTCGGCGGCGGGGAGACCACCCTCGGCCCGCCGGGCGTCGAGGGCCAGGGTGAGACCTTCCCGCTCGTACCGGGCCTCGAGCTGCTCGACCCGGTAGCGGTGGATCACCAGCCATCCGTAGGCGCACGCCATGGCCACGAAGCCGAGCAGCAGGCCGATGTTGTACGAGAGGTCCAGGTGCTTGGTGGGCTGCAGGACGTTGATGCTCGAGCCCTGGTGCAGGGTCTGCCACCACGTCGTGGCGAAGTGGTCGACGGGGACGTCGAGCACGGCGATGAGCGCGGCGACCGCGCACCGCCGGCCCCGCACGACCTCCTCGGCCGGGATGCGCCGGAGGGCGAGGTAGCCGAGGAACAACGCCAGGAGGAGGGCCGTGGCCGTGAGCCGGGCATCCCAGGTCCACCACACCCCCCAGACCGGCCGGCCCCAGATGGATCCGGTGATCAGGGTGAGTACGGAGAACACCACGCCCACCTCGGCCGACGCTCCGGCCATCTGGTCCCACTCCCGCCGCCGGGTCCGGGGCCACAGGTAGGCCAGGCTGGCGAGGGCGGTCACGCCGAAGGCGACGTAGGCCATGGTGGCCACCGCCGGGTGGACCACGATGAGCTTCGAGTAGTCGCCCTGCTCGGCGGTGGGCCCGAGGATCCAGAGGCCGTCGACGATGGCGGCGACCGAGAAGATGAGGGCTCCGGCACCCAGCGCCGGTGCCAGCCAGCGGGGCAGCTGCCGGCCGGTGGTGGGCAGCCCGGACCGTGGGTACATGCTCACGACTCCTCCAACAATGACCCGAAGGCCAAGACCCCGAAGGTCAGGTAGACGACGGCGAATACGGCCAGCAGGTTGAGCCACTGCGTCCCGTCCCCGGGGCGGCCGGCGAGGGCGGCCTGCCAGGCCTCGGTGGCGGCGAGCAGCAGCGGGGCGGCCACCGGCAGGAGGAGCAGCGGGAGCAGGGTCTCCCGGACCTTCAACCCGGCGGCGAGGGAGCCGTAGAGGGTCCCGGCAGCCGCCAGACCGGCGGTGGCCAGCAGGTTGGTGAGCACCACCAGGACCACCCCGCCGATGGTGGCGTTGTAGAGGATCACGACGCCGGCGGCCAGCAGGACCTCGAGGGCGATCAGCTCGGCCGCCACCGCCGCCGCCTTCCCCAGGAAGATCCCGGCCGGGTCCAGCCCGGACAGCCGCAACTGGTCCCGCGCCCCGTCGGCCGCCTCGATGGCGGCGCTGCGCTGGACGGCGAGCAGGGCGCTGAACAGCACGGCCACCCAGTACAGGCCGCTCGCCGCCTGGGTCAGCACCGCCCGATTGTTGTCGAGGGCGAAGGCGAACAGCACCAGCACCAGGAAGGCGAACGGGGCCACCTGGTTGGTGGCCACCCGCGAACGCACCTCGATCCGGAGGTCCTTGCCGGCCACCAGGACGGCGTCACGCCACATGGGCGGCCTTCCGCTCGGGCGCCGGTCGGAGAGGTTCGCCGAGCACCACCCCGCCGGCGACGGTGAGGGACCGGTGGGCCAGCGAGGTCGCCCGATCGAGCTCGTGCGAGGCCAGCACGACGGTACCGCCGGCGGCGGCGGTGTCGGCGATGATCCCGTCGAGGAGGTCACGGCCGTCGGCATCGAGCCCGGCGTGGGGCTCGTCCAGCAGCCACAGCGCGGAGCGGCGGGCGGCCAGGATGGCGAGGGAGGTTCGCCGCCGCTGCCCCGCCGACAGACGGGCGACGGGCGTGCGGGCCAGCCGGCCGTCGAGGCCCAGGCGGGTGAGGGCCGGTCCCACCGCCGCGGCGTCGCTCCCGCTGGCGCGGACGGCGAAGCGAACGTTGTCGCCCACGGTGAGGTCCTCGTACAGGCCCCCCTCGTGGCCCAGGAACCCGACCGACCGGCGGACGGCGCGGCGATCCCTCGTGAGGTCGTGGCCGAGCACCTCGACCTCTCCGCCGACCACGCCCAGCAGGCCGGCGCACACGCGGAGCAGGGTGGTCTTGCCGGCCCCGTTGGGCCCTGTGAGCAGGACCACCTCGCCCCGGGCGACGTCCACGTCGGCGCCGGCGAGCGCGGGGAAGGCACCCAGGAGGGCCACGACGGAGCGGAGGTGGAGAGCATCACCGCTGGCCATCGCCCCCGAGGCTAGTGGGCACCCCGCCGGACTGACCATGCGGGGGGACACCGTTGTCCGGACTTCGTTCGGTACCGTGACCCGGGTGAGCCTGCGGAAGTTCCTGCGGGGCCTGGGCAAGACGTGCATCTCCTCAGGCACCTTGATCCTGCTCTTCGTCGCCTTCCAACTGTGGGGGACGGGGATCGCCGAGTCCCACGCCCAGAACAGCCTGAAGCAGCAGTTCGCGGCCTCCACCACGACCACCCCACCGACGACCGCCCCGGCGTCGGCGGCCGTCACGACGATCCCCCCCGCGCTTCCCGCCCCGCCCACCGGGAGCGCGGTCGCCATCATAGACATCCCCAAGATCCGGGTCGACGCCGCCGTGGTCGAGGGGGTCGGCGTCGGGGACCTTCAGAAGGGGCCCGGGCACTACCCGGGCTCACCCCTGCCCGGGCAGGCGGGGAACGCCGCCATCGCCGGGCACCGGACGACCTACGGAGCGCCGTTCTACCGGCTCGACGAGCTGGTGCCGGGCGACCCCATCCTGGTGACCACCAAGGACGGGTCCCGACCGTGGCAGTACGTGGTGACGTCGTCCAAGAGCGTCAGCCCCTCCGATGTCGCGGTCCTCGACCCCAGCTCCTCTCCCGAGCTGACCCTGACCACCTGCACCCCCCGGTTCACCGCCACCCAGCGCCTGGTGGTGGTGGCCAGGCTGGTCGGGGCGGTGGACCCGCGGCCCCCGACCCCCGCACCGGCCTCGGCGCCCGGCGTCTCCAGCATCCAGGGCGCCGACGCCGTGGGGGGGACCCTCTCGGGCCGGTCGACGAGCCGGACACCGGCGGTCCTGTGGGGCCTGGCGGCGGCCGCCGTCTGGGTGCTGGCCTGGGCGATCTCGCGGCGTTGGCGGCGATGGGGGGCCTACGCGCTCCTGGCGCCGGTCTTCGTGGTGTGCCTCTTCTTCTTCTTCGAGAGCTTCGCCCGGTTCCTCCCTGCCAACGTCTGACGGCGCCGGCGGTCAGCGACCCTCGAACGACGGGGGGCGCCGCTCGGCCCGGGCGGCCATGCCCTCGGCCAGGTCCCGACTGGCCCACGCCCGCCGGAAGGCGTCCTCGTACTGCGCCGGCCCACCGTTGAGGCCGGCCTTGTGCCCGGCCAGGGTGAGCGGGGCCAGCCGCGTCAGCTCGGCCGCCCAGTCCATCGCCGTCTGCCGGCCCCCGAGACGGTGGACCAGCCCCAGCCGGTGGGCGGCGGAGCCGTCGTACTCCTCGGCGCCGACGAGCATGGCGGTGGCGGGACCGTGCCCGGCCACCTGGGCCAGGCGGGCGACGCTCCAGTGGTCCACCATCAGGCCCAGGCGGGCGGCCGGAATGCCGAAGCGAGCGTCCGACTCCGCCACCCGCAGGTCACAGGCGATGGCCAGCTGGGTCCCCGCCCCGAGCGCCGCCCCCTGGACCGACGCCACGGTGGGGATCGGTACCGTGGCCAGCGCCTCGAGGGCGTCGCCCAGGGCGGCGACGAAGCCGTGCTCCTCGACGCCGGACAGGTCGGCGCCGGCACAGAAGTGCGGCCCCTCGCCGGCCAGGACGATCGCTCGGGCCCCCTCCTCGACCGCGGCCCGCACGGCGGCGGCCAGCTCGACGCAGTGCGCCAGGTCGAGGGCGTTGCGCCGCTCCGGCCGGTCGAGCACCACGACGGTCACCCGCTCGTGCCGCTGGACGTGGATCACCGCGTCCCCCCCACCCGAAGCGGTGGTTTGTCGCCCACCGGAGCGGGAGAGCCTCTCCCCATGCTCGCCGTCATCCTGGGCTTTCTCGTCGTCGGCTTGATCATCGGGCTCCTCGGTCGGCTGGTGGCCCCCGGCCCCAACCCCATCGGCATCGCCGGGACCATCGTCGCCGGGCTCATCGGCGCCATCGTCGGCGGCCTGGCCGCCGCCGCCCTGGTCGGCGCCGGTCACCCGTGGATCGACCTGTTGGTGGAGGTGGCGGTGGCCGCCATCTTCGTCTCGCTGCTGAGCCGGTCACGCTACGGCGCACGCCGCATCTGAGGCTCGCCCACCGCTCGGCGCCGCCGGTCAGCGCTGCTGGCGGCGGACGAGGTCCAGGTCGGCGGAGACCATCATCCCCACCAGGTCGGCGAAGCTGACCTTGGGCTCCCAGCCGAGGACCAGGCGGGACTTGCCGGGATCGCCGACCAGCAGGTCCACCTCGGCCGGCCGGATGAACCGCTCGTCGATGACGACGTGGTCGCGGTAGTCCAGCCCCACGTGCCCGAAGGCCAGCTCGCAGAACTCCCGGACGGCGTGGGTCTCGCCCGTGGCCACGACGTAGTCGTCGGCGCGCTCCTGCTGGAGCATCAGGTACATGGCCCTCACGTAGTCCCCGGCGAACCCCCAGTCGCGCTGGGCGTCGAGGTTGCCCAGGGCCAGCTCGCGGTCGATGCCCAGCCTGATGCGGGCGACCGCATGGCTGATCTTCCTGGTGACGAACTCGAGGCCCCGGCGCGGGGACTCGTGGTTGAAGAGCATCCCCGAAGAGGCGTGCAGGTCGTAGCTCTCCCGGTAGTTGACGGTGATCCAGTGGCCGTACACCTTGGCCACCCCGTAGGGACTGCGCGGATAGAACGGGGTCGTCTCCTTCTGCGGCACCTCGACGACCTTGCCGAACATCTCGCTGGAGGAGGCCTGGTAGAAGCGGATCTCGGGATCCACGATGCGGATGGCGTCGAGCAGGCGGGTGACCCCCAGGGCGGTGGTCTCGCCCGTCAGCACCGGCTGGCCCCATGAGGTCTGCACGAAGCTCTGGGCGGCCAGGTTGTAGACCTCCTCCGGGCGGTGCTCCCGCAGGATGTTGATCATCGACGCCTCGTCGTGGAGGTCCCCGGCCACCAGGATCAGCCGGTCCTGGATGGCGGCGATGCGCTCGAAGTTGACGGTGGAGGACCGGCGGAGCATCCCGACGACCTCGTAGCCCTCGTCGAGGAGCAGTTCGGCGAGGTAGGACCCGTCCTGACCGGTGATCCCGGTGATGAGCGCGCGCTTCGGCATCCGCTGGTTGTACACGCCGCCGGGGCCGCCGTCTGCTAACCAGGTTCACACATGAGCACGTCCCTCGGTGCCCGTCTGGCGGCCCACCGCAAGGCCTTGGGCTGGACCCAGCAGGAGCTGGCCGAGCGCCTGGGGGCGTCGAGGGCCGCCGTCTCGCACCTGGAGGCAGGGCTGTCGGTCCCGAGTGAGCGCACCGTGGCCCTGCTCGCCGGGATCTTCAAGTGCGAGGCCCACGACCTGGTCGCCGGGACCGGGTATCCCACGGCCAAGGCCGAGCGCCTCCCGGCGGTGGTGTGCCGCTACACCGAGGTCGAGCTCCAGCTGCGCCTGCTCGAGAGCGACGAGGCGTCCGGGCGCCTCGAGGGGTGGGACGAGCGCCTTCGCCTCCTGGCCAAGGAGGCCTGGGACCGCCGCGAGCAGCAGGCCGTCCGCGCCGCCCGGCGCCGCCTCAGTGGCCGGACCAGCGAGGGGGACGCTTCTCGATGAACGCGGCCATGCCCTCGCGGGCGTCGTCGGTGGACGCCAGCACGGTGAGCTGGGCATGCAGGTACGACAGGGCCGTGTCGGCGGCCTGGTCCACCACCCGGTAGAAGGCGTCGCGCCCGAGGCGGACCGCCGCCGGGCTCCTCCCCGCCAGCGTCCCCGCCAGGGTCGCGACCGTGGTGTCGAGGTCGGCGACGGGGACGACCCGGCTGACGAACCCCAACCGCTCACCCTCGGACGCGTCGACCCGGCGCCCGGTGAGCATGAGGTCCAGGGCGCGCTTGGGGGACATGGAGCGCAGCATCGGGACGGTGATCATGAGCGGCCACAACCCGACGCCGATCTCCGGTGTCCCGAAGACGGCGTCGTCGGCGGCGACGAGCAGGTCGCAGGCCAGCGCCAGACCGAACCCGCCGGCCAGCGCGAAGCCCCGGACGCGGGCGATGGTCGGCTTGCCCGCGCTCCACAGGTCCTCGAAGAGGGCGGCGATCTGCCCGCGCTCGTCGTGCAGCTCCAGCGCCGCGGCCCCCGACCCCATGGTGGCCAGGTCGGCCCCGGCGCAGAACGCCTGGTCGCCCGCACCGGTGAGCACGATCACCCGCACGTCGTCGTCGCCGCCGAGCGCCTGCACGGCCCGCCGCAGGCCCCGCGTCACGTCCGCCGATAGGGCGTTGCGACGGTCGGGGCGGTTGATGGTGACGGTGCCGATCCGATCCTCCACCGAGGTCAGGACCACGCCTTGGGAGCTCATCCCCGCATGATGCTCGCCCCGCCATCGGCCCGCTCGTGATCCCGAGCCCCCGGGCGGCGGTGCCCTACCGTGACAGGAGCCATGACCGGGCTGCTCGCCATCGCCGTCGCCGTGGGCGTGGTCTCCGGTCTGGCCGGCGGGGGCCACCTGTCGGGGCTGCTCCGGTCCCGGGTGGGATGGGGCTGGCTGCTGCTGGGCGGGGCCGCCCTCCAGGCCCTCGTGCTCGGCGGCACCCTGCCCCTCCACGGGCACGCCGAGCTGGCCGCCGTGCTGGTCTCCTACGCGGCGCTGGCCGGCTTCGCCGTCCTCAACCTCGGGCGGCCCGGGATGGGGGTCCTGCTCGTCGGCGTCCTGCTCAACGCCGGGCCGATCGCCGTGAACCGGGGCATGCCGGTCGAACGGCGAGCCATCTTGTCGGCGGGTGTGGCCGGCGCCGCCGACATCCCGCTCCTCGACTTCGGCGGCAAGCGCCACCTGGCCACGCCCGCCGACCACCTCCGCGCCTTCGACGACGCCATCCCCGACTGGATCAGCCACCAGGTCCTGTCCGTGGGGGACCTGGTGATCACCCTCGGTGTGGCGGCCGTGGTGGCCGGGCTGCTCGATCCCCGTCCCCGGGGCCGCCGGCGGCGGCGGGCGGCGGAGCCGGCGGCCGTCCCGAATCAGCCCGCCGGTGTCGTCGGTCGCAGCGCCACCGGTCGCCGCGGGGGGTCGTCGAGCCAGCGGTTGAGCGCCTGGAGGGTGGCCTTCACCGCGGCTGTCTCAGCGGTCTCCCCGACGCTGACCCCGAGGCGGTCCCCATCCTCACCGCGGAGGTAGACGAGGACGGCTCCGGTGGTGCCGACGGCCAGGCGGACGCTGGCCCCGACGTCGAACGGGACCGACCACCCCAGCTGGCGCAACGCGGTCAGCGTGGCTTCGGCCGCCCCGCTCGGCGATCCCGACCCGCCCCGGCCCACCGCCCGGCGCTCGCCATGGCCTAGCGTCACCTCGACGCCACGACCGGCCTCGACCAGGCCCACGCCCACCAGCCGGACGCGGCTGAGCGGGGACGGCTGGGAGCCGTCCCGTTCGGCCGCTTCGGCCTCCCCGATCTCGCCGTCGGGCGCCACCAGGATGCGGAGCGGGCGGGCCAGGTGGAGGCGGGCGAGGTCGAGCGCCTGGGCCTCGACGGTGGCGTGGACCTCCGGGTCGCCGACCATGACGTGGATGGTCAAGATGGCGTCGTCGGTGACGGGGCTGTCGACGGCAGGGCCCTCGAACCCCACGGCGATGACGTCCGGGAGCTTGCGGAGCTCGAGCTCGAGGCGATCGAACTCGGCCTGGATGGTGGGGCTCACCGGGTCGTCCGGCACCTCATCGCCCCTTCGCCTCGTAGAGCCGGCGGTCGGCGACCTCCAGCAGCCGCGCCGCGTCGCTCGCCTCGTCGGGAGCGGTCGCCGTCCCGACGGCGAAGGCGACCTCCGCCCACCCCAGCATGGTGCCGGCCGCGGTGGAGAGGCGGGCCGCCAGGCCCCGGCCCACCTCGGGATCGGTGCCGTCGAGGATGACGGCGAACTCGTCGCCGCCGATCCGGGCGGCGACGTCACCCGCGCGGAGGAACGACCGGAGCCCGCGCCCCACGGCCCGCAGGACCTCGTCGCCGGCGGGATGGCCGAGGCGGTCGTTGAGCTCCTTGAACCGGTTGAGGTCCATGATGACGAGGGTGAAGGCCCAGCCGTAGCGCACGCTGCGCGACATGGCCCGGGTGAGCAGGTCGTCGAACGACCGGCGGTTGAGCAGGCCCGTCAGGGCGTCGTGGGTGGCGTCGTGGGCCAGCAGGTCCAGCCGCAGGGCGACGGCGCACAGGTGGGCGAGCGACTCCGCCGTGTCGGGCTGGAGGATGACGGGATCGGTGTACAGCCCGGCCGGGCTGCGCAGGACCCGCTCGGAGACCCATCCCCCGCGGACCGGGCGCCGGCCGGCCCGGAACGCCTGGCGGCCCGTCGACGGGCTCTGGATGACGAGGACCGCGTCGTTGAGGCCGTACTCGGTCCGGAGCCGGTCCAGGGCGTCGTAGATGAACCCGACACCGGAGGGCGCCCGCGCTAGGTCGGCTGCCAGCGCGGCGACCAACGCCTCAGGCGGTCGCTGGGCTGTGTCGCTCACCACGTCCCCGAGCACCTCTCGATTCACCAGTCGCTCTCGCTGTCCTCATCATGGAGCAGGCGCGCGCTCCCGTTGCCCAGCGTGCACCGATCCGACCCTCCGACCACATAGCGTAGGCTATTTGGACTACGGTGCGTGAGCTTGGGCACGTTCGGAGGATGAGACCCCGGGGTCCGCGGTCTGGCGACGGGTCCCCAGTACTGTTCCGTCGGGTGAGCGTCGACCTGTACCCAACCGTCGTCGAGGTCGGCTCCGCCACCGCCCCACCCCCCGCCGGGGCGCCGACGCCGGGCCGGAGAGGATCCGATCCCCGCCCGCACGGACCGGTCGCCGTGCCGGAGCTGGCCGACGGCGACGGGATCGCCGTCCACTCCGTCAACCTGATCGGTGCCGACAACCGGTGCAGCGTGTCGGTCGAGCTGCGCCGCGACGACGACCAGGCCATCGCCGTGCAGGAGGGCGTGTGGGCGACGGCCATCGCCCGCCGGTTGAGCGCCGGGGCCACCCTCCAGGCCCTCGGCGCCCTCCGGCCCGCCGCCGGCCGGTTCGGCGTCGAGGCCGTCGTCGTGGCCCCGGTCGGTACCCACCAGGTGGCGACCGTCGTCCTCGTCGAGGTCGTCGCACACGAGGAGCAGGCCTTCACCGGCTCGGCGCTGGTCGGCGCCGCCGGCGAGCACGACGCCATCGCCCGGGCCGTCCTCGATGGCAGCAACCGCCGGCTGTCAGCGTCCTGACCCGGCGCACCTCCGGTCGGTCCGGGACTCCACGGCGCCTGACTCGACGGCGCGGGCCAACCAGGACTCGAAGACCGCGGCTGACGGGCCCGGCGCGAAGCGGGCGGCGATCGTGCGCGCCGGACCGTCGCCGGACCCGCGGCGCCCGAGCGCCTCGGTGAGCGCGGCCGCCAGGGCGTCGCGGTCGCCGGCCGGGACGCAGCGGTTGGGGGCCAGGGTGGCCTCGACCAGGCCGCCCTCACAGGTGGCGACGAGGGGGACCCCGCACGCCTGGGCCTCCAACGCCACCAGTCCCAGGCCCTCGGGCTCCCGGGCCGGGCAGGCGACGACCGCGCTGGCGACATAGAGCGACGCCAGGGCGGCCGGGGACGGAGGGGGAGCGAACAGGGCGGCGTTGGGGGTCGCCCCGATCGCCCGCCGTAGGGCCCGGTGCTCGGCGGTCGGTTGCACCCACGGCGAGATCAGGTCGGCGAACGAGAAGGTGATGTCGGGGAACCGGGGAGCGACCGCCAGCAGGTCGTGGACGCCCTTCTTGCGGAGCAGGCGGTTGGGCGAGAGCACCACCGGCTCCGGGCGCCACGGCGGCGCCGAGAGGAACGCCGGATCGACGGACGGGGGGGTCACGGTCACGACGTCGGGCTCCACCCCCAGCGCGGTGGCGGCCGCCGACGCCAACGTCCCACTCACGGCCGACAGGGCGAGCGCCGGGGCCGTCCGGCGCACCACCCCTCCCGAGCGGGCGCCCACCTTCCACGCCACCGGGTAGTTGTGGAATGTCACCGCCACCGCCGCCATGGACGGACACCGAGGCGCCCACTGGGGGCGGTTGTGGAGGCTCACCACGTCGGGCCTGAGGCGGTCCAGCGCCGGGCCGAGGTCCGCGGTCCGGTCGAGGGGCACCACCTCGAAGGCGGCATCCGCCCCCGGCCGGCCGTCCCGCCGATGGCTGAGCACGACCACGTCATGACGACCGGCGAGGGCCGCCGCCCAGCGCCGCAGCACCTGCTCGAGGCCGCCACCCTCCCGGTCAACCGGGCACAGCTCGGTGCCTACGATGGCGATGCGCACCGGGTCAACCTATGTCCAGCCCCTCCTCGCCCCTCGACCCCACCCTCGCCCGACGGGCGCGCATCGCCCACCTCACCCAGCTGGGCCAGCGGGCCGGCTACGGGCTCTTCGGGGTCGCGGTGCTCGCCTTCGCGGTGGGAGCGGTGGCGGGGTTCACGACCGTCGAGGTCGTGATCGTCGTCGCCAGCCTGATCGCCGGGTCCGTCGTCCTCGCTCCCGCCATCGTCTTCGGCTATGCCGTCCGGGCGGCCGAGCGGGAGGACCGGGACGCGGCTCGACGTCGCCCGCCCCCGGGCGGCTGAGGCCGGCGCCGGGAGCTCAGACGGCCGGGGGCAACATGCCCCGGTACCGGCGGCGCCTGACCCGGTTGGGGAGGAGCCCCATGCCCGGATGCAGTGACTCGGGCGGCCGGACGGGCTGGATCGGGCGGCGGGTGCTGCGGTCGGGAGTGGTCCTCGGCGGCCTCACGGACTCGCGTTTCGCCGGTGGAGCGCCCGTTCCTGCCCGCCGGCAGCCGATTTTGCCGCCGGCCCGTGGCCGAACCCGGACAAATGCTGACGGTTGCGCCGAATCGTCGGGGCCCGCGCCGGGCAGAGGGAAATTACTCTCGGGTAACCCATGGCCGCCCGACTCCCCGCCGTCCGCCGCCGCCGCCAACTGCTCGACGTCGCCCTCGAGGTGTTCGGGGAGTCCGGCTACCACCAGGCGTCCATGGACGACGTGGCCGAAGCCGCGGGCGTCACCAAGCCCGTGCTCTACCAGCACTTCGGCTCGAAGCGGGACCTGTACCTCGAGCTGCTCGAAGACGTGGGCAGCCAGATGATCGACGCCGTGGTCTCCGCCACCCAGCGCGCCGACCACCCGCACCGCCAGGTCGAGGCCGGCTTCGGCGCCTACTTCCACTTCGTCGCCGACCACGCCAACGCCTTCCGCCTCCTCTTCGGCGGTGGCCTCCAGCCCGACGTCGAGTTCGCCGCCGTGATCGAGCGGGTGGAGGACGCCATGGCCGAGACCATCGCCGAGCTCATCGACGTGGACCTCGAGCCCGAGCACCGCCGCACCCTGGCCCACGGGGTGGTGGGGCTGGCCGAGGGGACCAGCCGCCACTGGGTCAGCCAGGGCCTGCCGCTCGATCCCGAGCGCCTGGCGGGACGGGTGGCCGTCCTGGCGTGGGCCGGGCTACGGGGCGTCCACCGGGACTGAGCCCCGGCCGGGCCGAGGCCCCCCTCAGGTCGGGTGGATGCTGACGAGGACCTGACGGTTGGTGCTCGTGTCCGTGCGGCCCCCGAAAGTGAACGTGTCCGTGGCGTCCTCCTCCACGATCAACCCCAGGCGGCCCGCCACCTTGTCGGTGGCCACCTGATGGATGGTGGCGTTGATCCCGAGCGAGGGCACGTGCACGACGACCGTGTAGTCGTCGGCGATGACCCAGACGGGGACTGCGTCGGCCCCGACGCTGACCCGCTGGCTCCCGCTCACCGACGCCTGCCCGGTGAGCTGGACGGTGCCCGGCTGGCCGAAGACGGTGACCGGGCAGCTCCCGGCGAACGCCCACTGCCGGCCGATGGCAAGCGGTGCGGCCAGCTCGAGGATCGAGGGGTTCCACACGCAGTGGACCGTCTGACCGCCGGCCGAGATCGTGGTCGCCAGCTGGACGTAGCCCCGGGCGTCCCACTGGACCTCCTGGGTGGCGTTGCCCTGGTCGGGAGAACCGCCCTGCGCCTGGCCCGGCTCGCTGTCGATCACCGACTGGCGGGTCACCCCGGCACCGGCGCTCTCGGTCCGCACCTGCTCGGTCATGGTGCCCGAGGAGGGTCCGTCTCTGCCGCCCGTCGAGCTCACCCGGTACCGGTACTGCCCGGTGGCGGTGGGGGTCGGCTGCCCGGGATCGGGCACGGCGCCGGCGACCGTCGCCAGCGGCGCCACCGGCAACGGGTGCGGCGTGGTGGTGGTGGACGGGAGCCCGGCGGCACCGGACGAGCCCGTCTGCGCCGGCGGCGCGGTGGTGGACGGGGACCCCGGCCGGGTCGCCGGCGCGGTGGTCGGAGGCGACGGAGCGCCGGCGGCGGACGGCGTCGCAGGCGCTCCCACCCCCGGGCCCGACCCGGTGCCCTCCTGGGCGGCGACCGTGACGGCGCCCGCCACCAGCACGGCGCCGGCCACCCCGGCGAGCACGCGCAGGACGAGGGGGGATCCGGCGGGCATGGCCCAAATCGTACGGGTCGGTGGTGGTCGTCCGGACCGCGGCGGGCGTGGTGGCGGTCACCCGGCGGGACGCCGCCCTTGCCGGGTACCATGGCGCCGAGGGCAGTGTCTCAGTGCGGTCGTGGTGCATCTCCCTCAGCTCCCAGCGCGGAGCAAGGCCTTGGTCCAAACGCAAAGTGCGGCGGGCCGAGTCGGGCCGAGGAAGGAGGGATTGCCCATGGCAACCGGAACGGTGAAGTGGTTCAACGGCGAGAAGGGCTTCGGCTTCATCAGCCAGGACGGTGGTGGACCGGATGTGTTCGTGCACTTCAGCGCCATCAACGGGACCGGATACCGCAACCTCGAGCAAGGCCAGAAGGTCGAGTTCGAGGTGACGGAAGGTCAGAAGGGCCTCCAGGCCAGCAACGTCACTCCCATCTGAATCGTGGCGGGCGAGGGGGCCGGTCAGTGACCGCCGGCCGGCCCCTCCCCCGCAGCCACGCCCCGGCTACTCGTAGATCAGCACGCCCCGGATGTTCTTGCCGTCGCGCATGTCCTGATAGCCCTGGTTGACGTCCTCGAGCTTGTAGGTCCGGGTGATGAGGCCGTCGAGGTCGAGCTGCCCGGCCGAGTACAGCTCGAGCAGCTTGGGGACGTCGTAGCGCGGGTTGGCCGACCCGAACAGGGACCCGATCACCTGCTTCTCCATCAGGGTCAGGTCCAGCATGCTCATCGACACCTGCGCCTCGGTCCAGGGCGTGATGTTGGTGATGACCACCCGGCCCCGCTTGCTGGTGAGGGCGAGGATCGGGGCCAGCAGGTCGCCGCGGCCCACCCCCATCGTCACGATCACCCGGTTGCAGAGGCGGCCCCAGGTCTCCTGGCCGATCAGCTCGGTCGCCTCCTCGATGCTCGACGCCACGTGGGTGGCCCCGAACCGCCGGGCCTGCTCGAGCTTGAACGGCACGGGGTCGACGGCGAAGATCCGCTCGGCCCCCGCCAGGCGGGCGCCCTGGATGGCGTTGGCGCCGATCCCGCCCGCCCCGATGACCGCCACGTTGTCGCCCGGACCCACGCCGGCGGCGTAGACGGCCGAGCCCCAGCCCGTGGTCACGCCGCACCCGACGAGGCACGCCTTGTCGAGCGGGAGGTGCTCCTCGATCTTGATGCACGACGCCTCGTGGACCACGGTGTGCCGGGCGAAGGTGCCCAGCAGGCACATGAGGCCGAGATCGCGGCCGTTGACGTGGTGCCGGGAGGTCTGGTCGCTGATCTGCTTGCCGCCCGCCATGTACATGCCCAGGTCGCACAGGTTCTGGTGCCCGGTCGAGCACGACGGGCACCGCCCGCAGGCGGGGATGAAGCCGAAGACCACGTGGTCGCCGGGCTGGACGCTCGTCACCCCGGGGCCCACCTCCTCCACCGTGCCGGCCCCCTCGTGGCCCCCGATGATCGGCAGCTCGAAGGGGAGGTCACCGGTCACCAGGTGCTCGTCGGAGTGGCACATCCCCGAGGCGGCGATGCGCACCAGGACCTCGCCCGCGCTGGGCGGGTCGAGCTCGATCGTCTCCATCGTCCACGGGCCGTTGATCTCCCACAGGACTGCTGCGTCGGTCTGCATCCAACCTCCCCGGTGCGGCGCGTCGGCGTGACGCCGGCATCCAGTCTGGCGCAGCCGGGCAGGTTGTGTTGATCTCGGAATGAACCCGCCGTCCCGCCGGTTGCATGGCATGACGCCGGTTGCCCCCCAGCCGGTCGAGGGCGGAATCCTCGCCCGATGGCTCGAGGCCCCTGGTCCCCCCTACCGGGGGCCTCGCCGCGTCCGTCACCCCTCCCGCCGGCGGCGCGCCTGCAATGATCCGGCCATGGACGTCCGCGAAGCGCTCTACACGACGAGGGCCATGCGCCGGGTCAAGGCCGACCCCATCCCCCTCGATGCCCAGGCCCGGATCCTCGACGCCGCCGTGCGGGCGCCGAGCGGCGGCAACACCCAGGGGTGGCGCTTCGTCCTGGTCGATTCTGACGAGGTCAAGGCGCAGCTCGGGCCCGTGTACCGGGACGCGCTGGGGAAGCTCTGGGCCACGTTCTACAAGGACCGGGTGGCCGCCGCCGAGGCGGACCCGGCGTCGGACGAGGGGGCCGCCACCCTCCGGATGGTCCGCTCCGCCCAGCACCTCGCCGATCACTTCGAGGCTGTGCCCCTCTACCTGCTGGCCTTCATCCAGCACGATCCCAGCGGGGGGTCGATCTTCCCCGCCGTCTGGAGCGCCATGCTGGCCGCCCGGGCCGAGGGCATCGGCTCGTCGCTCACCAGCGTGATGGGCGTCTTCCACGGGCCCGAGACGCTCGCCGCCGTCGGTGTCCCTCCCGACGAGGGGTGGATCAACGCCTGCTGCGTCTCGTTCGGCTACCCCACCGGGCGATGGGACGTCGCCGCCCGCCATCCCGCCCACCGGGTCACGTTCCGCAACCGCTGGGGGGACGAGCCCGGCTTCCGGACCGACGAGCCCCTCTGGCAGCCGTGACGCGCCCGGCCGCAACCGTGAGGCACCGGACGCTCGCCGCCAACGGCATCCGGATCCACGCCGTCGAGGAGGGGGACGGTCCCCTGGTGCTGCTGGTGCACGGCTTCCCCGAGTCGTGGTACTCGTGGCGCCACCAGCTCCCCGCCCTGGCCGCCGCCGGCTACCGGGCGGTGGCCATCGACGTCCGGGGATACGGCCGCTCGTCCAAGCCCGCCGCCACCGACGCCTACCGGATGCTGGCCCACGTGGCCGACAACCTGGGGGTGGTGGACGCCCTCGGCGAAGGCACGGCGGTCGTCGTGGGCCACGACTGGGGCGCCCCCATCGCCGCCAACAGCGCCCGGCTCCGCGGTGACGTCGTCCGGGCGGTGGGGCTGCTCAGCCGGCCGTACGCGACGTGCAGCCCCGCGCGGCCGACCGAGGCCTTCCGCCGCATGGGTGGGGACGAGGAGTTCTACATCTCCTACTTCCAG
>Ga0102924_1003783_pt1 | contig 15706 bp, 11 predicted proteins | sample PaiPotPPM11metaG_FD_80116 | JGI IMG/M metagenome (GOLD analysis project Ga0102924, IMG submission 80116) | Iron sulfur acid spring bacterial and archeal communities from Banff, Canada, to study Microbial Dark Matter (Phase II) - Paint Pots PPM... ... | reverse complement strand
TGTGGACGCAATCCTTGGTCCACTCCAAGACATTGCCGACCATGTCGTAGAGACCGAACTCGTTCGGGTAGAACGAGCCGACCGGCGCCGTCTGCTGGTTATCCCACTTGCTGCCGCAGCCGTTGCAATTGGCCATCGCCTGTCCGTTGAGCTTGATGTCGTCGCCCCAGGGATAGGCCGTCGTCATCCCGGCGCGCGTCGCATACTCGTATTCGGCCTCGGTAAGCAGCCGATAGGTCTTGCCGGTGACTTGCGAGAGCCAGGCCACATAGGCTTGCGCGTCGTCCCAATCGACGTTGATCACCGGCTGCTTTGCGCCCTTCCAACCCTGATCGGCAGGCTTATACCCGTTGCAGCCGCCGCCGGTGACGCAGGCGTCCCAGTCGGCAAATGTCAGTTCATACTTGGAAACAGCAAAGGGTTTCGCGATCGTGACGGGGTGCTGCGGGTCTTCGGTCGTGTAGCCCTTCTCCGTCGGCGGCCGTCCCATTAGGAATGACCCGGCGGGGATAACGATCATCTCCGGACAATCCGATTTGCACTCTTTGAAGGGATCCCCCGGCTTGAGCGCCTGCTCCTGCGCGACGGTCAAGACATGCCCCCTCACGTGCGCGTACCAATATGGAAGCGTGACCGTAACGTAGCGCCACTGCGTCGCGATGAACTCATGTTTGATCACGCCGATCAGCACGACGATGATGGCACCCAGCAAGACGTAGATAGCGTTCCGCAAGAGCCGCTTCCCGCGTCTCGCATCCGCCTCGGCCTTGCGGCATGCGGCGAGGTAGTCGCGATCCGTCGGCTCCAGGTTGGCGGCGAGGTCGGGCCGCTCGCTTAGCCGCTCCGCGGCTGCCAGCCGATCCGCCGCGTGCGCCAGCCAGGCGGCGTTCTTGGCGTTCGCGCCCCAATCGTGGCCCGCGCGCTTGACGCCCTCCAGCACGGCAAGGAGCCCGGAATCTTCTTTGAGCCATCCTTCCAGCAGGCCCCATTGCCGCAGCAGCGCCTCGTGCGCCGGCTCGATGGTGGCCTCGCCGGTGTCCTGGGCGACATCGGTGGCGAGCAGGCGCTGCTCGACCAGGTGCCGGATCAGCGGCCGCGCTTCGGCGGGGATTTCCGACAGCCGGGCGACACGGCGGCGCGGGGCGCCGGTGTCGGGATCGATGCCAGCGAGCCAGGGAATGAGGCCGCGGCGAAGGAGCGCCAGCCGCGCGAGCCGGTCCCTCGGTATGGCGGGATCGGCATCGGCCGCTTGCAGCGCGCGCTCGACCGCCGCTTCGATCGAGCCTTTCACGCGGCCGAGCGCCTCGTAGTGCGAGAGCCTAAGATGACCGCCGTGGTGGTACTCGCCGTAAAGCCGCGCCAACGTGAAGGCGAGCAGCGGCAGGGCATCCTTGGCGTCGCCCGCCTCGACGTCGGCGAGCAGCGCATCGACCAAAGCGTCCTCGATTTCGAGCGCGCGCGCCGTGCCGTCCAGCCGTCGCGCCGGCCCTTTGATCACCTCGGCATAGGAGCCCTTCGGCATCGGCGCCAGGCTGAGCATGTCCTGGCGCACGCCTTGCAGTTCCTTGGCAAGTTGCAGGCGTTCGTAATTGTCCGAGCGGATGGTGAAAACGGCGATGATGGCGGGCGCGTCGGCAATGAGCAGATCGCGCAGCAAGGCGAGAAACGGCTGGGCCTGCTCCTGCGCTTCCGCGAGAAACAATTCCTCACCCTGGTCGATCGAAATGATCAGCGCCGGCGGCTTAGGTTTGACACCCGTGTCCGAGGCCATCGGCGTCGCATTGTCGGCCAGCGCTTGCAGGAGCGGCTTGAGTTTTACGGCGCCGAATTGGATGGCTGCTCGCAGATCGGCACGCGTCACCGTGATCCCGGCCACCTCAAACGCGCCTTCGAGCGCAGCAAGGAGACCCGTCTCGCCGGAGATCGCGGCACGTTCCGGCCGGACGATCGGCAACGGCAGAAAATTGCGGTCGTCGCGGGCGAGCCGCGGAAACAGGCCGGCGCGCAGGAACGACGATTTGCCTGAGCCCGACGCGCCGAGGATGACGAGGAGGCGTCCCCGCTCCGGATGATGTCCTGTATCTTGGCTTTCACGGCCTTTCGGGCCTTCTTCTTCGGGGTGCGGTGCTCGATTCCGCAAGTCGCGCAGCGAGTCAAGCGTCGCGGCGATCGGGCCGTCGCGGCCGAAGAAGATGCCCGCGTCTTCGACCTCCAGCGGGGGCAGGCCACGATAAGGGGCTCGGTTTTGATCGCTCAGCGGCCAGGCGAAGTACTTGGCATCGATTCTGGCCGTCTGCAGCCCGATCTTGAGGCGGCGAAGACCCTCGGCGGCAAACTCGACCTCGGCGGTCTTGCCCGTGTGCGGCAGCACGACGGAAAATTTTGTGGTGTCGCTCGCTTTCGCGACGCTCACGAATTGCGGCTCCCCGGTGAGCCATCCCGGCAAATCGTCGATCGCGATGCCTTCGAGCACAACGCCAAATAGACGCTTATTGGCGTAATCCGCGAGATTGAATTCGGCACGGCAGGCGTCCGAGCGGAGCCAGAAAGGCGAGACAAGGAACAGTACCGCCTCGCATCGGTTCCCCGCGTCTTTGAGAGCCTTTTTCCATTTCTCGCCGGCCTTGATGCCGCGCTCAGGATCGGTGTCGAGAAATACGTCGTCCCAGCCTTCCCTGGCGAGCCAGTCGCAGATCGCCACCGCTTCCGCAGTGTTCTCGCCGGCATGGCTGATGAACAAACGTGGCATCGACCTTCCCCCACTATCGCGCGGCTGGGCGCTCGGGATCACTCGCGGCTCAAGTTGGCTCTATCTCCTTCATTTGCAGAATCGCCCGCCAGCCTTGTACTTCGCGGATCAGGATATCCGTGGCCTCGCCGATGGTCGAGACCAGCCATGCGCTGCGTGGCCGCGGCGGTGAGTAGTCCGGCCGGCAATCGGGCAAGCGTGCCGCGAGCCGAGTTTGCACGGCCTGCAGAGCTTCCGATGTGCCCTCGTACCGGGCGGCGATTTGCGCATATTCGCCATGGCTCCGGATTGCCGACAGCGCAGCTGCCGTGGCGGTACAAAGCGCGCCAAAGGCGCCGACGATTCTGCCTGAGTCACCCGCGTGCTGAATTCCGGAAATCCAGAGATACGGAAAAAAGGCGAGCGTAACGATACCGGCGGCGAATACCAAGGCCCAAGTGCACCGTTCCAGGACGCGATCGGACTTTTGCTGAAACTTTGCTTCGTCCTGCAAAAAGTGTATCTGATCTATAATCAGGTTTCGCAGTGCCAGCGCGTGTACGGTTCCGAGATAATCGGGGGTGAAACGGGCCGTCGGAAATGAGCAGTTCCGGATCAGCGCCCGGAAATAGGCGTTGGTCCATTTCGCGACATCATCAATTTGAAACCGCCCAAGTTCCGACGGCGGCTCGTAGACTCGGCAGCGTCCAAGAAGCAGAAGCCATGCGGTCTGCTCAATATAGCGTTCCAGCCGGCGCAGGCTCAGCCAATGCGAGCGCCAGCCGCGTCGCCGCGAACGCAGCATCAGCCAGAAAATTATCACCAGGCAGAATACCTCCAGCAGCTTGCCTAACAGGCCGAGAAGCAGGATCGGGAAAAATATTCCGAGAAGCGCACCGAATACGGCGACCACGGCGAGTAACGCGCTGAAAATAAACGAACCGCGCACCAGCTCAGCCATCGCACTCGCGCGCAAATCGGCCCACACCTTCGCCCCCTTAAGGTCCGTCTCGATGTGCTGCTCAGCCAGACCGAGATAGTGCCTGGCCAGCGCAGCGTTCGGGGAGTCGAGCTGCCATCGGCGGCTCCATGCTCGCTCGTTGTGTTCAGGGCTTAGCTGAGCGACGAAGCGCCGCTCAGGCACGCCCAGTTGGACCTTCGAAAGATCGAAGGCCGGACCGAGCAGACGGTAATCGAGCGCCGCGGCGAAAGCGTCGGCACTTGTTTGGCGCGAGCCCTCTTGGAAAAGCATGCGCTGTTCCCGGCGGCCGTCTACGGTCCAGATCAGGCGGGCGGCAAAAGGGCGCTCGATCGGCATCTCGATCACCGTCAAATCCCGCGCTTCCGCTTGCGCGGCGATCCACCGGCTGCCGCCGAGGGCGGGCGACTGCTCGTCATGCACTGCAACCAGTACGAGTTCGCTGTGGTCGAGGATGACCAAACCGGCTTGGGAATAATCGCGAAATGAAAATGGCGCCGCATCGCTCGACTCGTCGTCGCGATCGAGTTCCAGAACGCGCTCGGCCTTTTCGATCAGCCGGTCGAACAGCGCGACGGCGTCCGTAGCCGCATCGCGTTCGTGCATCCCATTTTGGCCGGCAGGCAAGCCGGAACCGACCGTTCCGACCGCCGCAGGCTCGCCCGGACCATCGGCCGGGGAGCGGCCTCCATGCAAGTTTGTCTGCAAGTTTCTCTTAATGTCCTGGACGAAGGCAGCGCGGCTTCCGGGCAGCACGACATGCAAACAATAGCCGGTCGCGAGCGCGGCCGACGCCGCAAGCTGATCGAAGCCGCTCGCGAGTTGGCCGATCAACCTTAGCTGTGGCGGCGGCGCGGAGCCATTTGAAAACATGCGCTGATGAAACTTCGGATTTGTCGTATCGGCATACTGCTTCAGTGCTACCAGGATCGCGGTAACGGCAGCCGATAACTCGTCCTCCTGATCACGGCACCGAAGGGGGCCCGCGGCGCCCAGCCGGACTGCGAAGGATACGCGCGGCACCGGAGTTGGCTCGCCTGGCGCGCCAAAAAGCACTCCCGGCGTCTTTACGAGAAAATCGCGCACCGATTTGGTGAACTGGTGCTTTGGTTGCCAAGTACCCATGGGTCGGTTCCTCGGTAGTCGGCTCCGTGCAAGAATATCTTGCGAACGCAAACCGAGCCATCCCTTCACCGCCGGGAGCAGGCTACGCTTCCTGCCTTGCGTTGAGCGCCTCCCACACCCGGCCAGGCGTCGCCGGCATGTCGATGTGGCGCACTCCGGCGTGACGGTATAGCGCGTCGACGATGGCGTTGATGACCGCCGGCGGCGCGCCGACGGCGCCGGCCTCGCCGGCGCCCTTGACGCCGAGCGGATTGGCCGTCGTCGGCACGTTATGCGTCGAGAAAGCGAATGACGGAAGATCGCCGGCGCGCGGCATGGCGTAGTCCATGAACGAGCCCGCAAGCAATTGCCCGCTGTCGCGATCGTAGACCGCATGCTCAAGCAGTGCCTGGCCGATGCCCTGCACGATGCCGCCGTGGACCTGGCCCTCGAGCAGCAGCGGATTGATAGTGCGGCCGAAATCGTCGACCACGGTGTAACGCGCGATGGCGACCGCGCCGGTGTTGCGGTCGATCTCGACTTCGACGATGTGGCAGCCGTTGGGGAAAGTCTGTGCCGGCGGCACGCGCTCATGGGTCGCATCGAGCCCGGGCTCCATGCCCGCGGGCAGCTTTGCCGGATCGCGCGCCGCCTTCGCCACGGCAAAAATATCGAGGCGGAGATCGGTGCCGGGCACGCCGAACGCTCCATCGGCGAACACAACGTCCTGCGCCGAGACTTCCAGAAGGTGCGCGGCAAGCTGCGATCCCTTGCCGACGATCGCGCGCCCGGCCTCGTAGAGCGCCGTGCCGGCGACGGCGAGCGCACGCGAACCGCCGGTCAGGCCGGCCGGCGTGCGGTCGGTGTCGCCCATGATTACGTCGATGCGATCGGGATCGATTCCGAGCTGGTCGGAGACGAGTTGCTTGTAGGAGGTGACGAGCCCGCTGCCATATTCCTGGTTGCCCATGACGAGTTCGATGCGCTCGTCCTTGAACTCGATCGACGCGGTCTCGGGAAAGCCGCCGCCGCAGCGCTCGGTGTAGGTCGCCATGCCGATGCCGCGCAGCTTGCCATTGCGCTCGCTTTGCGCGCGCCGTTTGGCGAATGACGGCCATTCCGCCGCCGCCATGCAGCGGTCCATCACCTCCTCGAACTCCCCGGAATCGAACAGGAGCTTGGTCGCCGACGTGTAGGGCATGGCCGAGGGCGGCACGAAATTGATGCGGCGGATAGCGTCGGGGCTCATGCCGAGTTCGCGTGCCGCGGCATCGACGAGCCGCTCGAGCAGGTAGGCGGCCTCCGGCCGCCCGGCGCCGCGATAGGCGCAGACCGGCACGGTGTTGGTGCACACGCCCTTGACGTTGATGTGGATCGCCCCGATCGCATAAAGACCGGAGACGAGATCGGTCGAGCGGGTCGGAACGAAGCAACCGAAGGGCGAGAGATAAGCGCCGATATTGGCGAGGATAAAGACGCGCAAGCCGAGAAAGCGGCCCTGGTCATCGAGCGCAAGCTCGGCGCGCGTTAAGTGATCGCGGCCCTGATTGTCGGAGACAAAGCCCTCGGAACGATCCTCCTGCCACTTTACCGGCCGTCCGATCTTGCGGCTCGCCCAGACGACGAGCGCGTGTTCGGGATAGACGAAGGCCTTCATGCCGAACCCGCCGCCGACGTTGGGCGTGATCAGGCGGAGTTTTTCTTTCGGCAGCTTAAGCACGATTTCGGCGAGCGGATCGCGCACGAAATGCGGGCCTTGCGTCGCCGTGTAGAGCGTCGAGCGGCCGCTTGCCGCATCGTACTCGGCAATGGCGTTGCGCGGCTCCATCGAGTTGACGACGACGCGGTTGTTGACGAGTTCGAGCGAGACGACGCGCACGGCCTTGGCGAACGCGGCCTCGGTCGCCTTGGCGTCGCCCATGTCGTTGTCCCAATCGAACACGATGTTGCCGGGAATGCGGTCGAAAAGCTGCGGCGCGCCGGCGCCGATCGCATCCTTCGCTTCGGTCACCGCCGGCAGCGCTTCGTATTCGATCTCGATCGCTTCCGCGGCATCGCGCGCGGCGGTCAAAGTCTCGGCAACGACCAACGCGACCGGCTGACCGACGTGGCGCACCTTGCCGAGCGCAAGCGCCGGCCGGGGCGTATCGTGCCGCGGCGTGCCGTCGCGATTGGTAAGCGGCACCGTGCACGGCACGTCGCCGAGACCGTCGGCCGCAATGTCCTCTCCGGTCGCTACAAACAGCACGCCGGGCATGCGGCGTGCCGCGTCCGTGTCGACGCGCTTGATATGCGCATGCGCCACCGGCGAGCGCAGCACGAAGGCCTGCGTCATCGCCGGCAGGCTCACATCGTCGGTGTAGCGGCCGCGCCCGGTAATGAGCCGCAGATCCTCATGACGCCGCATAGGCTGACCGATGCCGAATTTCATGCCGTGTCCTCGCATTTCAGGCGCGTTGGCCATGATACCTTATCCATGGCCGCTCGCGAGATACGAACGAATATCGCCCGCCGGGCCTAGAACAACGATGCCTGGTCGTCGGGCTTCTTTGCCGCTGTCGGATTTGTCTCCGCGATCGGCTCGGCCGGCGCAGGCGGCGTAACCGCAGCGGCCGCAGCGAAAACCGGCTCGATAAGCCGCGCATCGTCGTTCGCCACGCGGTTCACCGCCGGCGAGATTTCGTAGGCCTCAAGCAAATCGTCGCGCGCCGGCACCAATAGCGCAGCGGCGGTATTGGCATCGACATTGGCGCAGTCGAGCCACAGATCGAACGCCTCCGCCGGCACGATCGCCGGCATGCGGCCGTGGATGGCGGAGAGCGTCCGATTGGCGTTCGTGGTGACGATGGTGGCGGTGTCCATTTCCTCGCCGTTGGGGCCAGTCCAGGTTTCCCACAAGCCGGCGAAGGCGAACGGCCCGTCCGATTTCTGCCGCACGAAATAGGGCCGCTTGCGCCCGCCGATATCCTTCCACTCGTAGAATCCGTCGGCCGGAATGAGGCAACGCCGCCGGCGCATGGCGGCGCGAAAGGCCGGCTTGTCGATGACCGATTCGCCGCGCGCGTTGATCAACAGCGAGAACGTTTTCGGATCCTTGACCCACGAGGGAATGAGACCCCAGCGCATCAGCACGAACTGGCGCTTGCCATCGTGGAGGCGCACGATCGGGATCGGCTGCGTCGGCGCCACGTTATAGCGCGGCGGAAAATTCGGCTGCTCGCCGTAGCCGAACAATGCCCCGATCGCCGCCGGCGGCGACGAGATGACATAACGTCCGCACATGGTCTAATAACCTTGGGGTAAGGGAGATAATCCTTCGTCGCGAAGTGTCCAGGATACCGTCGCCCTTGTTACTTTCTTTTTGGCCGAAATGCAGCGGCTTCCATGAGCAGCGAGATGTCGCGGACCTATCCGACGCGGCCGTACCTGGCGGTCAGCGCGGCCATATTCCGCGACGGCCGCGTGCTGATCGTGCGCCGGGCGCGGCAGCCCGCGCACGGCCTCTACACGCTGCCCGGCGGCGGCGTCGAACTGGGCGAGACCCTGGAGGAGGCGGTCATCCGCGAAGTGCGCGAAGAAACCGCCCTCGATGTCGCGCCGGTGGCGCTTGCCGGCTATCGCCAAGCCATCGCGCGCGATGACACAGGAAGCGTCGAGCGGCACTTCGTGATTTTGCCGTTTGCGGCGCGTTGGATCGCCGGCGAAATATCGCTCAACGAGGAATTGGCCGAAGCGCGTTGGCTCTTGCCCGCGGAGCTTGCCGGGTTGACGACCACCGAGGGTTTGGCGCAGATCGTCGCCGCGGCCGCGGAGCGAATCGCCGCGGTCCGCTGAGCAAAGAAGCAAAAAAGCCGCGACCATGCCGCGTTCTCATGCTTGCCGTACGCTCCGCCCGAGCGCTCCGTTCGCGGTAAAGCCGACGCTGCGCACGTTGACCCTCGTTTCCCTTGCGCTCTGCCTTGGCGTAGGGCCCGCGCTCGCGCAGTTCTTTCAGTTTCCGTATGGCCGGGAGCCGCAGCCCCAACCGCCACCCCGGCCGCAGCCGCACGCTTCGCCGCGAGTTCCGAAAGTCCGGACGCGGCCCGACGCACCGCCGCCGGAGATCACTACGCCCTATGATCCCGACCTGCAGCGACTCGCCGAAATTCTCGGGGCGCTGCATTTCCTGCGCGATATCTGCGGCGCCAACGACGCGCAGAAGTGGCGCGTCGAGGCGCAGGCGCTGATCGATGCCGAAGCGCCTACGGGCAAACGGCACGATGCGATGGTGCAAAGCTTCAACCGCGGCTATCTCGGCTTTCAGCAGAGCTACCGGACCTGCACGCCCGCCGCCAAGATCGTCATCCGCCGCTATCTCGAAGAAGGCGCCAGGATCGCCCGCGACATCACCGCCCGCTACGCCAATTGAAACAACACAATGTGCGGGAATGCCCGCATTAACCCTGCCTAAAAGTTCGATCTTAGGCCGAAAATTCCCGTGCTAAACGTGGCTCCGGGTAGGGACGCCGCGGCGACGCGGCGATCGAGTGATTGCGATGAGCATGGCGACGAACCTTTCGGCACGCGAGCCCGTGGCCGACCACGAGCAGAAGCGCCTGGCGCTCGCCTTTCTCCAGGACGCCTGGACGGAGGCGCGGCATGACGGCATCGAGGGCGATTGCCTGGCGCAAACCGCTCTTTTCCTGGCGCTCGCCGAACTGATCTCGACGTACGGCGAGGAGCCCGCCGCCCGCTATGCGGAAAATCTCAGCGCCCGAATCCGCAACGGCGAATTCTCGGTGGAGCTCTCGCGGCAATAGCAGCGGCGCCCTCGTCCGCTTCGCTCACGTTCGAAGACGCCTCTGTCGTTCCCAACGGCGTGAATAAATCGTCGTTCTGTAAGAAGTATAACAGCTATAATACAACTTTCAAGAGAGTTATCGCTGTATTCTACTGCTCGCCAATACGCGTTATCGATTGGCCCGGCGTTATTCACTCGGTGGAACGATGCCGGCGCGGCCGCCCTTGAGAGGCGTCGGCAGGTGCCATAGGTTCCATTGCGATACCCGGAAAGCTCAACGCATGAGGGCTGCACTTCTCCCCGATCGCGGCGCGGTCAAGGTCGCCGGCGACGGCGCGCGGAGTTTTCTCCACGGGCTTGTCACCGCCGACATCCTCAACTTGAGGGTCGGCGAGGCGCGGTTCTGCGCGTTGCTGACCCCGCAGGGCAAGATCATTGCCGACTTCATCGTCGCCGAGGCGCCGGCGAAGAATGGCGGCGGATTTTTTCTCGACGTTCCGCGGGCGCAGACCACGGCATTGGTCGAGAAACTCAACCTCTATAAGCTGCGCGCCAAGGTGACGATCGAGGACTTGTCGGCAATCCTCGGCGTGCTCGCCGCGTGGGGCGGCAGACCGCCTCCCTACCCTACCCCGCTAGCGGGGGAGGAAAAATCAAATAACCCTGCCCCGGAAGCGGGGAAGGGTAGCGAGGGGGTTGGCTTGCGCTATGCCGATCCGCGGTTGCCGGCGCTCGGCATTCGCGCGATGCTGCCGCCACACCTGTTCGCGACCGCGGCTTCCAGGCTCGGCGCGGCGCTTGTCGAAGCGAGTGAATACGAGGCGCATCGGATCGCGCTTGGCATCCCGCACGGCGGGGTCGATTTCAGCTACGGCGACGCCTTCCCGCACGAAACCGACATGGACCAGCTCGCCGGCATCGATTTCGAAAAGGGCTGCTATGTCGGTCAGGAAGTGGTGTCGCGCATGGAGCACCGCGGCACCGCGCGCACCCGCGCCGTGCCTGTCAGCTTCGAGGGCGCCGCGCCCGAGGCCGGCGCGCCAATCGTTTCCGTCAATCGCCAACTCGGCCACATCGGCTCGGCCGCTGCCGGCAGAGCCATCGCGCTGTTGCGCCTCGACCGGGTGGCGGACGCGCTCGCGCACGGTGAACCGCTCATGGCCGGCGGCACGCCGATCCGTCTGGTCAAGCCCGACTGGGCGCGATTTCCCTTTCCGGGCGAAAGCGAGGCCGCGGAATGACCGCTTCCCTTCACGCCGAAACCGCCGCGCGCTGCCCGTGGCCCAAGGACGATGCGCTCTACATCGCCTATCACGACGACGAATGGGGCATGCCGGAATACGACGACCGCGCGCTTTACGAAAAGCTCATGCTTGACGGCTTTCAAGCCGGCCTGTCGTGGATCACCATCCTGCGCAAGCGCGAAAATTTCCGCCGCGCGTTCGACGGTTTTTTGCCGGAAAAAATTGCGCGCTACCGCCCCGCCAAGATCGAGCGCCTGATGCAGGACGCCGGCATCGTGCGCAATCGCGCCAAGATCGAAGGCGCGGTGCTCGCGGCGCGCGCCTGGCTTGACGTGATGGCGAACGGCCCCGGCTTTTCCAAGCTGTTATGGAATTTCGTCGACGGCCGCCCGAAGGTCAATCGCTACAAAACCATGCGGCAAGTGCCGGCGGAGACCGCGACGTCGCGCGCGATTTCCAAGGAGCTGGCGCAGCGCGGGTTCAAGTTCTGCGGCCCGACCATCGTCTACGCCTTCATGCAGGCTACCGGCATGGTCAACGATCATTTGGTGACCTGCCACCGGCACGAGGCGTGCCAGCAGTTCGGCAGCTCGTTGCACCCTCCCCCTGAAAGGGGAGGGTCGGGGAAGGCGATCGAAGCCGTATCGCGCAGGTGACAACCTCTACCTGCATGTTTACGGTAGCCTTGGGGGCGCAGTTCCTTCGAGGCGGTTGGCGTGTCCCGCATCTTTTTAAGCCATTCGGGCACAAACAATGCCGAGGCCGTCGCCTTGCGCGACTGGCTTGCCGATAGCGGCTGGAAAGACGAAATTTTCCTCGACCTCGATCCGCAGCGCGGCATTGCGGCCGGCGAGCGCTGGGAGCGTGCGCTCAACGAGGCGGCGAGCCGTTGCGAGGCGGTGTTGTTCCTCGTCTCGAAAGCATGGCTCGCTTCGGGTTGGTGTCTGAAAGAATTCCATCTGGCGCACCATCTGAATAAGCGATTGTTCGGCGTGCTGATCGAGAATTTGTCGATCGAAGAGTTGCCGCAGGAACTCGCCGGCACCTGGCAAATCGTTCGCCTCGCCGCCGGCCGCGATCATGTCATGCTGCGCGTGGTTCTGCCGATCACGCAGGACGAAGCTCACGTCACCTTTTCGGCGGAGGGATTGCAGCGTCTCAAGCACGGGCTGGAGGAAGCCGGCCTTGACGCCAAGTATTTTGCCTGGCCGCCGCAGCCCGATCAAAACCGGCCGCCCTACCGCGGCCTGCGCCCGCTCGAAGCCGAGGACGCCGGCATTTTCTTCGGCCGCGATGCGCCGATCGTCGGGGCGCTCGACCGGCTGCGCGGCTTGCGCGAGACCGCGCCGCCGCGGCTGCTCGTCATCCTCGGCGCGTCGGGCGCCGGAAAATCTTCGTTCCTGCGCGCCGGGTTGTTTCCGCGGCTTCAACGCGACGACCGCAATTTTCTGCCGTTGCCGATCGTCCGGCCGGAGCGGGCGGCGATCTCCGGCGAGACCGGTCTGCTGGCTGCGCTCGAAGGCGCGTTTACGGCGGCGCAGATCGCGATACCGCGTGCCGACCTGCGGGTTGTCATCCAAGCCGGCGCCTTAAAGCTCAAGCCGCTCCTGCAAGCGCTTGTCGACAAGGCAAGGCCGATCGCTTTGGAGACCGGCGACAAAGGCAAGCCGCCGGCGCTGATCCTATCGATCGACCAGGGGGAGGAGTTGTTCCTCGCCGAGGCGCAGGTCGAAGCAAAGCCGTTTCTCTCGTTGCTGCGCGATCTGCTCATTACCGACGCGCCCGCCATCATCGCCGTTTTCACCATCCGGACGGACAACTACGAACGCCTGCAACTCGCCAAAGAACTGGAAGGCGTGCGCCAGGACACGCTCAGCCTGCCGCCGATGCCGAAGGGCTCCTATGCCGAGGTGATCAAAGGGCCGGCGCGACGGCTGGAGGGGACGAAACGGCCGCTCGGGATCGAGGAAGGCCTGGTCGAGGAGCTGCTCGCCGACATCGAGACGGGCGGCGCCAAGGATGCGCTGCCGCTGCTCGCCTTCACGCTGGAGCGGCTTTACGGCGAGTACCACCGCGGCGGCACTCTGAGGCTCTCGCATTACGAGGCGCTCGGACGGGTGAAAGGCTCGATCGAGGCGGCGGTCGAGCGCGCGCTGCAAGCGGCCGATGCCGATCCCGCCATACCGAGGGACCGCGCCGCGCGCTTGGCGTTGCTCCGGCGCGGCCTCATTCCCTGGCTCGCCGGCATCGATCCGGACACCGGGGCGCCGCGCCGCCGCGTCGCCCGCCTGTCCGAAATTCCCGCCGAAGCGCGGCCGTTGATCCAGCACCTGGTCGAGCAGCGCCTGCTCGCCACCGATGTCAACAAAAAGACCGGCGAGGCCACCATCGAGCCGGCGCACGAGGCGCTGCTGCGGCAATGGGACCTGCTGGATCGCTGCCTGAAAGAAGATGCCGGGCTCCTCGCGGTGCTGGAGGGCGTCAAACGCGCGAGCCGCGATTGGGACAAGAACAACCGGGACCGCGCCTGGCTGGCGCACGCGGCGGATCGGCTGGCCGCGGCGGAGCGGCTGAGCGCGCGGCCGGACCTCGCCGCCAACCTGGAGCCGACGGACCACGACTACCTCGCCGCATGCCGCAAGGCCGAGGCGGATGCGAGACGCGGGAAGCGGCTCTTGCTGGCCGGCCTTTATGTGCTGCTGGTCGGCATCATCGTCGGCCTGGTCGGCTGGATCGAGCAGGCGACCGTCGCCGACCAGTGGCGCTATTGGACCGTGACATGGCCGTATGAGCGCGCCAAGGTTCGGCCCTATGTGCTGAGCACGGCCAAGGAGCGGGCGCTTAAGCCTGGCGATTCCTTCAAGGAGTGCGCGCAGGACTGCCCGGAGATGATCGTTGTCCCCGCCGGGTCGTTTACGATGGGAGGCCCGATCAACGGTGCGCAGCCGCAGCACACGGTGACGTTTGCCAAACCCTTCGCCGTATCGAAATATGAACTGACATTTGCCGACTGGGACGCCTGTGTCAAAGGCGGCGGCTGCAATGGTTACAAGCCAACCGATCGGGGTTGGGGGCGCGGGCAGCAGCCGGCGATCAACGTCGATTGGGACGACGCGCAAGCCTATGTGGCCTGGCTCTCGCAAGTCACCGGCAAGACCTATCGGCTGCTTACCGAGGCCGAATACGAGTATGCGACGCGCGCCGGGACGACGACGGCGTATCCCTGGGGCGACGACATCAAGCTCAACGGACAGGCGATGGCCAATTGCGACGGCTGCGGCAGCAAGTGGAATAACCAGCAGACGGCACCGGTCGGCTCGTTCGCGTCAAACAAGTTCGGTCTGTACGACATGGTGGGCAACGTTTTTGAGTGGACAGAAGATTGCCGCCACAAAAATTACAACGTTGCGCCGGCGGACGGCTCGGCGTGGCTGCAAGCCAATGGCGGCGATTGTACCAATCGTATCCTCCGCGGCGGTTCCTGGAACTACACTCCGGACGACCTCCGCTCCGCGAGCCGCGGCAGGTTCTCCACCGAGTCCCGGGTCGACTATATCGGCTTCCGGCTTGGCCGGACGCTTCTTACCCCTTGAATCTTTGTTGCTTTGTCTCTTAGGGTCCAGGGGCGAAGCCCCTGGACGGAATTTCTTGTTGAAGCCGCCTTTACGCGACGCAGAAAATCGCGTCTTGCGCCCGCGAATCTGCGTATAGATAAACCGCGTTTTTTTGCTGCGGATGGCGGCGGACTTTCGCTGCCTCGATCGCGGCCGCTACGAATATGCGGCGCGTGCGCTCGACGAGACGCTCCATCCGCCCCCGCGCAGCGGGGGAGGGGGACCGCCCTGCGCAAGCAGGGCGGTGGAAGGGGCGCGGGCCGCAACGCAGACGCAAGCGTTGCCGCTGAGCACTGACGTTCGAGCACCGTTTGTTTGCTCGCGCGCGATCGTCAGGAGCAGCTCCATGTGCTTTATTCTTCTGCAACCACAACGAAGCGGTGAGTCAGAGGCCCCCTCCACCGCCCTTCGCTCGCTGCGCGAGCTTCGCGCGGTCCCCCTCCCCCGCTGCGCGGGGGCGGATGCGCGCGTGGGCGCCTGGATCGCTCATGCCGAGCGGAACAACAACCTTGGTTTCCGTGTCGGCCGTACGCTCTCCGTCAGAGCCGGCGCGATCACGGTCGCACCGGGCGTGCACTGAGCGTCCAGGGCCGTCCATGATGAGCACGGTCGGGGCGGGAAGCGCGCCCGATACCGCGGCGGCGCTGGTCTTGGGAGACGCATGGGCTCCGACCGGCGCCGCCGGTCTATTCGGTACAGAGAAATTTGGGTGAGCCAAGCATGCGTTTACGCGGCGATGCCGTATGGTCGAAAGTGGCCCCTCGCGTCGCCCAGCGACGCCCGCTGTTCGGTCGCTAACAGGGGAACAGCGGACAGGGCGAATTTATCAGAGTACACGGCGTAGACGGTCCTGCGCGGGCCATGACGGCAAGCCCAAGGCTTGCACGATGAAAGGCGTGCGCGATGAAAGCCTTGCACGATGCTTCGTTGATTCGCATGAATTCGCTTCGCCTGTCGCCGCGGCGGAACTGAGCGGCGGAGCGGAAAAAGCCGCTGAATCAAATCGTTGTCGCGGCATTGGTGACAAAGCTTGACAACACCGTCGCGCCCAGTAGAAGCCGCGCCGCTCGCTCGTCCAAGGGCACGTTCCGGATGCGATCCTGAAGGTGGAGCGAGCGCGGCGCCCGCGCGCGGTTTCGCTAATCGCCGCGGGCGGTTCGGAAACCCGCCCGGCCGGCCCCGACGCCGGTCTGCGAGGAGCTCGCTGCCCGGGGAGCGGACGGTCACACCCGTCGGCGCTTCCATGAAGCGCGGGAC